>ENA-UOXV01000083-UOXV01000083.1-marine-metagenome-genome-assembly--contig:-NODE-83-length-111034-cov-9.866290_pt1 | contig 111034 bp, 91 predicted proteins | sample MGYA00238165_ERZ766961 | MGnify/ENA primary metagenome ERZ766961 (study PRJEB28924, sample SAMN03173240) | marine metagenome | biome: Marine; feature: Water; material: Subsurface seawater | place: North...
CGCATCCATCGCCACGGCCTCCACTCCGCCACCCACAATCAGGTTGAACCGGTGAATGGCAAGGTTGGATGTGCTCGTAAATGTGTAGTTCAAACTACCGTCCAATGGCGTAGACCATCCGGTTTCGATGTCCTCCAAAGTCAGGCAGACATTGTCGGGAATGCTCGAAACCGACAGGCTCAATTCTGTTCCAGTCAACGCTTTCGCCAAAATTGGAATGATCATTCCCTCTTCTGCAGCAGTCCGGTTCACCATCAAGTTGACACCGTCGTCGCTTTGCGAATAGAGGTCCATGTTGTTCCTCCCACGGAATGCATTGGCAAAGGGCGCGTCTTCCAAGCGGTCGAATTGACTGCTGCCAGCTCCGATGGCCAGCACACACTGTTCCAAATTGACGCCATCGCTCATTTGAAGAGCCAATGGGTTGAATGATTGTTCGCGCTGCTGTTGTTCGAATGTAGACCTGCTCACCAGTGAATTGCCATCAAATTGTGCCTCAAAACTGGTGTCGGCAACAGTCCAAAATGCCGCACCCGGTTCATAGAAGCCTCTGTGTCCGAATTGACCCAAGCCTCCGACTTGCGCCACATAGGTCTGCAAGCTGTCCACCCAATGATAAGTGGCACCCAATGAGCCCGGGCCGGATTGACTGGAAGCCGTGATGTCGAGGAACCCCGTCATGGGATTGGCCATCAAGTGCCAACCGCGCCAATTCGCACTGGCAGAATTTGCTGTGAAGACCCAAGTCGCATCCAGAACAGCCTCGCCGGTCACTTCAAAATGATGAAGCCCCTCCGGCAGGCTGCAATTCATGCCCATGCCGGGCTCAAGAATGTCTCCCGAGGACAACTGCTGATAAGCGGTCTCGCTTTCAATCCAGTGCTTTGCGTAGACGGCGCCGGGAACGTCGAGGAAGGAAGCCACATCCGCTCCGCTCAAACCAGGACCAATGAGGTGTGTGAATGAAGTGGTTTTGACGTAGTCAAAGCTGCGGGTCAAGCTGCCTTGTACTTCACCGGCTTCTGCTGTCATGCCCGCCAAATCGACCAAAACGAGTTTGCCGTCTGTTTGCAGCGTGGCGCCCTCCACATCCAATTGGCTGGTGACCGCGACGGTATCGACGAGGGTGACCGCCGTGTGTCCGCAGGCGAGGTGTTCGAGGGTGGCGGGGCCACAGACCTTGTCGCCTTCACCGTTAAATGCGATCACGCCGCGCCCTTCGATGGTGCCGAGGGAGGCGAGCGAAGCGGTCAATTCGACCCGGGCACCTGTCGGAAGAAGCAAGGACGCGCCTGCCGCGATGCCCAAGCCTTCTGCACGGGCGGTATCGCCTGCCAACAATTCAATTTCGTGGCCAAATTGAACCGAAACCTCGTTTCCTGTAGAGGGAATGCACGCACAATCCCAAGTGGCAGGTGCTGTCCACAGACCAGATTGCACCGAAGCGATCGGGTCACCGGCGGCAGCGTTGCCTCCTTCGGGCTGAGCAAGAACGGTCACTGCCGAAAGCAGGAAAACGGGGAGTATGAGGGACTTCATAGGCCCCCATACGGCCTGCGGTGCGGTAAAGTTTCGCCGACCTCAGAATTTCAGAACCAGCAGCGCCAAGGACATCGCGACGAAAACATACGGCATGGCCTTGGTGAGCTTGAAACCGGGTGGCATGAGCCATGGCCAGCTCCACGAAGCCAGAAAAGCGAGGGCGCAGGGAAAAGCTGAGCTGGCCGAAGGCCACTGGCCCTGTGTGGTCCATGAAAAACCGGTCATCAACAGGACCACCAAGACGCCGGAAGCGCCAGACCACTGGGTCAACTGACGGGCAAACCGCTGCTGCGCCGTGGCGCGGACAATGGACTGTTGACGCAGCATCCACCCCAGTCCAGTAGGGATGGCCAGCCAGACCATGCGGTAGGGTTCCATCCCGATGCTCTCCGGTCGCCAGCCCCAACAAGGGGTGAGCCGAAGCTCCATCAGCCAGACGCCCGCGGTGGCAATGAGCAGTGGGGTCAATAGCCCGATGAACCCGGAAACCGTTTCATCCGCCCCCGGCCTTTTCACCAGCATGAGGGTGATGGCAAAGGCGGGCAACAACGGCCAAATGGTCGCTTCGGCAAGCACGGCCAGGCCCCACCACATGCCGATAAAGAGAAACGTGCCGGGGTTTCCATCGGAATCCCGCACACCCATGGCCAGACGCAGGCCTTGAATCAATCCGCAAGACGCCCACCATGCCCAATCCGAAGGCCCCCCGATAAAAGGCACCGCCACCAGCATCCACACCCAACTCGGCAAACTGCCCGGACGGGTGCGCATGCCGGACTCAACGTGCAGCAGGTGCAGCAATCGCGCGGCGACACACATACCCAAAAAACCGGGCCACGACTGCACATCTGTGCGGCCCAAGCCGACAGATGCGAGGAACAGGACCAATCCCGTGAGCGGAACGAAGGCCCAGGCGACGGGTTGATTCGAATTCAGTATCCGCTGCATGCCGAAAGGTGCTTATTTTCGCGCCAGCAACAAGATGCCATGAACCTCCAGGATCTCATCACCCCCATCGGCAAGTTCGTTGAATGGACCTTCGAAACCGTTTTGGTCCCGATCAGCGATCCCTTCAACTTGGGCGTTATTCTGATTGGTTTGACGGGCATCGGCTTTTGGTTGAGCCGCCAGCGGAAGTATTCTGCCGAAGCGCGCCAAAAAGGCGGCATCGTCTGAAAAGGCAGCTGTATCCCAGATTGTACGATCACCCCACCGTTCCAATGTCTGAACGGTGTGTCTTGCCGTCAAAAGAAACGCGGTCAGCGAGCTCATAGGCGCGCTCTGCGGCCTTGTTGACATCGGCCCCCATGCCGACGCAGGCCAAGACACGTCCACCCGAAGTCAGGGCTCCGCTATCGTGCACCTCCGTGCCCGCGTGGACGATTTGTTGGTCCTCTCCCACCGTCGAAGGTGCAGGAAGCGTGATCTGCTTCCCTTTTTGATATTCACCTGGGTAGCCTGCGCTGGCAAGGATGACGGCAGCGGCAGCCTTTGGCGACAGGGTCACATCAATTTCTGAGAGCAGTCCATTGGCCAAACCGTCCATCAGGTGGAGCAAGTCTGTTTCGAGCAAAGGCAGCACAATCTGGGTCTCGGGATCCCCGAGTCTGCAGTTGTACTCGATGACGTAGGGGTCGCCCTGCACCTTCATCAACCCGAAAAAGAGGAAGCCGTTGTAGGGGATGTTGTCTCGCTGTAGCCCGCGAATGGTGGGAATGACGACCTGGTTCTTGACCTTTTCCATGAACTCCGGGGTCACATGGGGAACAGGGCTGATCGCCCCCATGCCTCCGGTATTCGGCCCCGCGTTGCCATCGCCGATCCGCTTGTAATCCATGGCGGGAGACAGCAAACTCCAAGCGTTGCCATCGGTCACGATGAACATCGAAACCTCGACACCCTTCAGAAATTCCTCAATGACCACTTCTCGGCCCGCGCCGCCAAAAGCCTTGCCTTTGATCATGTCGCGCACGGCCGATTCTGCCTCGGAAAGGTCCTTGGTGACAATGACCCCCTTGCCCGCAGCAAGGCCGCTGGCCTTGACCACATAGGGGGGCTTCATCTTTTTGAGAAAAGCCAAAGCGTCGCGCACCTCACCCTTGCCGAAGGACCCAAATTTGGCGGTAGGAATGCGGTGCTTGTGCATGAATTCCTTGGCGAATTTCTTGCTGCCTTCGAGCGAGGCACCCTGCTTTCCTGGCCCGATGACCGCCACGTTGGAGAGGCTTTCGTCGGCAGCGAAATAATCCGCAATGCCGGCCACGAGTGGACCCTCAGGGCCCACCACCACCATATCAATGCGCTGGGTCTTGACACAATCTGCAACCGCATCGAAATCCATGGGGTCCACGGATACATTCGTGCCCAATTCTGCCGTTCCGGCATTGCCGGGTCCGAAAAAAGTGGCGTCCAAAAGGGAACTTCCCGAAATTTTGAGGCCGATGGCGTGCTCGCGACCGCCGGATCCAAGAATGAGTACTCGCATGGCACCTCAAAACTACCTTCGCCCCGGTCCGGGATGATTCATTGTTTTCAACACCGTACCACAAGTGCTCACCAATCCGCCCACAGTCCAACCTTGATTTGACCGATAACGGAAACAGCAAGACCTCATTGCACGCTGCTGCGCCCCCCCTCCTGAGCGTGGTGGTCATCACGCGGAATGAAGCGCAAAACCTGCCGCGTCTGCTCGAATCGGTCCGCGAAATCGCCGACGAAATCATCGTCTTTGACTCGGGGAGCACAGACGGTACGGTTGGCCTTGCCGAGCAAGCCGGCGCCAGGGTGGTCAATTGTGCGTGGGAAGGGTGGTCCGCCACAAAAAACAAAGCCAACGCTGCAGCCACGGGGCAATGGGTGCTGAGCCTCGACGCTGATGAGGCCCCCGACGCAGCGTGTTCAGCGGCGATTACGCGCCACATGGAAGGCGGTATCCAAACAGCGAGCGGGGCATGGCGGATTGGAGAACTCAACCGCATGACCAACTACTGCGGCCATTGGGTGCGGCACAGCGGTTGGTTTCCAGATCGAAAGGTTCGGTTGTGGCCCCGAGGTGCAGCCCATTGGCAGGGCGCCATCCACGAGTTGCCCGTGTTTGATCAGCCCACGGTCATCACGCGGTTAGCGGGTGTTGTGCAACACTTCAGCTATCCCCAACGTGCAGACCACCTGTCGCAAATAGAAAAATTCGGGAGTGCTTGGGCCCGCGACAAGTTCGCTTTGGGCTACGCCGCGCCCCGTGCGCTGGTGTTGCTGAAAGTGGCTGCACAATGGGCCAAGACCTTCGTTCTGAAACGCGGATTTCTGGACGGGCACACGGGTTGGACCATCGCCCGTTTGAGCGCTTGGGCCACCTGGCGGAAGCACGCGCACCTCAGGGAGCTCCACCGCAATCAGCCATGGGCTCCCCGCCGCGTCCTCATCAGCCGCACAGATGCCCTTGGGGACCTGGTCCTGACCCTGCCCATGGTGGCGGCATTGCGCGCGCGTCATCCTGACATTGCCATCGATTTGCTGGTCCGGCCTTATGCAGCACCTCTGGCGCAAACGGCCTTGGGAGTAAACCGCGTCATCCGTTGGGATGAAGAAGCGGCCGGCGATGCACGGGGCCAAGGCGCAGAACTGATGCGCTCGGGGCAATATGATGCCGCCGTGCTGGCTTTTCCAGACCGCGGCGTCCTGGCGGCTTGCAGAAAAGCCCGCATACCCATTCGCATCGGCACCGGCAGGCGGTGGCACAGCTTTTTCGGCATGACCCACCCCAATTGGGATGGGCGGCGGGATTCCGGTGGCCATGAAGCTTGGCACGGTCTGCGGCTGCTCCAGCCGTTTGGGATTGAACCGGGTGACGCCTTTCGCTCAGCCGTGTACCTGCAGGCGCCGGATGCCGGGGTCGAGGTCGAGGAAGCCCTGAAAGCCATGGGCAAACCCCCGATCCTCCTGCACCCCGGTTCACACGGCAGTGCCGGAAACTGGCCGCAGCAATGCTTTGCCGAATTGGCGCTCTTGTTGGCCCAATGCGGCGAGGTGGTCGGGTTTACGGGAACCGAAGCTGAGGGCCGGGCATTTGCAGATGCGGTGCCGCAACACCATGGGATTGTGCCGCTGTTCGGCAAGTTTGATCTCAAAAATCTGCTGGCTTTGCAATCGCGTGCGTCGGTGGTGGTCGCCTCGAGCACTGGGCCGCTGCACACCGCAACCGCCATGGGCACGCCGGGCATTGGGCTCTATGGCACCACGCCTCCGGAATGGGATTTGCGATGGGCCCCCATCGGGCCGCATGTGACGGTCATTTCCACTGCGCGTTTGAAGGCGCATGGGTGCCTCGACATTTCGGTGGAAGAAGTCTTTGAAACCGTTCTTGCCGTCAAGCGGCAGGGCGGTGCGGAATGAAAGCCCCCCAGGCAAAGGCGACAATGGCCAGGGTGACGCCGGCCTGCGTCTCCAAGGTGTCCTCTGTAAAGCAGCTGAGGGCGAGGAGGAGCAATGCCGGGCGGGCGGGGTGGCATGACCACATGGACCCGAGCGCAACCAGGAACAGCAGGACCCCAACGAGCCCGAGCGACAGAAACAAGGTCAGGTACTGATTGTGCGGTCTTTTCCTGCTGTTGAGCGGCCAATCGGGAAATTCGCGGTCATAAGCATTGGCCAACTGCACCTCAAAGGCGCCTGTCCCCACGCCCATCAGCCAAGTTTGGATTGGCGCTTTCTTCACCGCCGCGACGCCCGCTTGGAAGTACACCGTGCGAGAAAGGATACTGGCATCGGGGGTTTTGCGGCCATCCCACCAATCTCCCCAATTGTATTTGAACCGGTTCCAACGCTTGTTCCAGCCGTTCCCCGTCAACTCCACCACGGAAGGCACGCCGGAAGCAATGGCCGCTACTTCAGCGGACGACAACCCCAAGACGCCTTCCCGGTCTTTGGGCGCCCCCTTCGAAGCCAGAAACCGGACCAAAGCACCCTGAATCGAATCCACCGGAACTTCGCTGCGCTGCTGCCAGGTTGTGGTCAATTCACCCCAGGCAATCACCGTCCAAACGTGGTGGCCATTTTCCGTGACCGACCGGTCCATTTTGTGGATATATGCCTCTCCCGCTGCTGAGCGTTCGGGCAGCGATTCCCCGTCGGGCAGTGCGGTGGGCAGCGCCAAAATACCCGCGGCGACAAGGGGCAGACCAAACATCGCCAATCGCGCACCGCGGCGGCGCACCTCCGCGGGAGCAGGCCACGACTGCACACGCGACCGTTGCGCCGGGAAAACACCCATTCCTGACCACCACCAAGGGAGCAAAACCAAGCCGGCCAAGATCCCGGTTAATCCTTGGGTCCAGGTCCATGCGAGCACAGCACCGGTGATGCCGACCCCCTTCCATGTCGGTCCCAGTCTGTGGAGGACCCAGGGGAGCAACAAGGCCCACCACAGGCCGAACCGGATGTGAGATATGAACCGGGATGCCTGCCTGCCTCCGGTGCTGCCCCCATCCATCAAATCCAGCACCACCACGGCCACTGTGGCCAGTGCTGCGGAGAATACAGCCAAACGCAACACCGTGTCTGCCACGCGCCCGTCCGGAACCTGTGCCTCCCTGGCCATGACGACCATGGCCAATCCTCCCGCCACCAGCGGCAATTTGACCCTGACGTCGTTCAAACAGGTCTCAAAACCTCCGCCCCACAGACAAGAAAAACCGGACCAAGCCACGAGCAAAATCAGGGCGGCACCGCCCCACATGAGTCCGCGCTGCGCTTCACCGCTTCGCGGCGCCCCAGCGAGCCGAATGGCCCTCAAAATGGCGGCCAACCCTAAAAAACCCGTAGCCACACTCATGAAGGCGTTGGACCAAGGATAGGCCAACGCCAGCGCTCCCCATGCCCAACCCCAAGGGATGACCGGAAGCTGATGGGTCTTCATTCGCGGGATGGTACGGCCTCCGAATCGGCCTGCTCGCCCCACCCGATCACGGATGTCATTTCATCGCCAAAGACAGTGAGGGCGCGGTTCACCGTGGGGTCCCGCTTCAAGCTGCGTTCGACCATGCCCGAGGCGTAGTGGAAGCGCAGCACCACCTCTTCCTCCAGGGTTTGGCGGATCTCATCCTCAAACAGGGCGAGGTCGCGGGTCAAGTTGGGCGCCAACGCGCCATCCAGGCTTTCAATCGCCTCACTCGCAACGCCTTGATATTGCTCCAGCACCACCACCTGTCGCAGTTCTTCGAGGGCCTTCATGCTCTCGGTGCTGTATTCAAAACCTGCGGATTCGAGATGCGAAAGGAACCCGGACCAGTGCGCATCGGACATGCGATAAGAAACCGGGTCTGGCACGTCCGTGCTGTCGAGTGAAGCGGCCACTTCCGTCGCATAATTAAACACCGCATATTCACCGAGCAGCCGCTCGAGCAGCGTCGACATGAAGGGCACCTCCACCTCGATGTCTGGCTGTATGCCACGGCCTTCGACAACCGGCCGGCCTCCAGTGGTCTGAAACATGCGCAGCAAGGTGTCTGATACGGCCGTTGCCTTGCCTTGTGCGTCGCGCTTCCCTCCGTAATCCAGGCGCTGAATGCACCTTCCGCTTGCCGTATAGTACTTGGCGACAGTCACCTTGAGCCGGGTGTTGAACGCCATGTCTTTGGTCTGCTGGACCAGGCCTTTTCCAAAACTCTCCATGCCGAGAATGACCGCGCGATCGAGGTCTTGGAGCGTGCCGCTCACAATTTCCGAAGCGCTGGCCGATTGGCCGTCGATCAGCACCACCAAGGGCATTTTTTCTGCTGTCGGACGCCCCAAGGCTTTGTAGGACTTGTTCCACTGGTCGCTCTTGCCCCGGGTGGAGACGATTTCGGTTCCCTTTGGCACGAAGAGGTTGACGATGCTCACGCTCTCCTTGAGCAATCCGCCACCATTGCCCCTCAGGTCAAACACCAATTGGGTCATGCCGGAGGAGTCCCGCATCGACATCAGGGCTTTGCGCACCTCGCCCGCCGATCCTCGCGTGAATTTGGACAGGTAGATGTAGCCCGTGGTGTCATCCAGCATACCGGAATATGTCACGGCGGGAATCCGCACTTTGGCCCTTTCGACCATGAGATCCAAAACCCCTCCACCGTAGGGCCTCTCGATGCGAATGGGAATCTCGCTTCCCGACTCTCCTTTGAGCAAATCGCCCACATCCTCGCCCTTCAAGTCTCCATCCAATGCCCGGCCATCAACGGCCAGGATTACATCTCCCGGGCGGATACCCGCCTGCTCAGCAGGGTAACCTTCGTACACCTCGATCACGGTCGTTTTGCCATCAATCGGTTGCACCAAGGCGCCCACGCCACCGTACTCACCGGTGTTCATGAACCGCAGGTCTTCGATGCGCGACTCCGGGTAATAAACGGTGTAGGGGTCCAGCTTTTCCAGCATGGCTTTAATGGCCACGCCCATGAGGGTACCGGGCTCGGGCTCCTCCACGTAGAACTCGTGAACCCCCTTGAAGACCGAAGTGAGGATTTCCAAATGCTTGGTCACTTCGAAGTACGTGCCGGAAGGACGGATGGCCCGCATACCGAGGATGGCCACGGCTGCCACCAGCGCAACCGTGAGTGCCTTGCGGCGGAATCGGATCGTCTTCATGCTCCTTGGTTCGTTGTGGCAGCGCTCATGCGGTTCAACATCTTGACCATGCCACGCTCCACTTGCTGGGCGCTGGGCAGGTCACTCCCCACAAAGATGAGCACGACAGCCCATTGCACTCCTGAAGGAATGTCATTTTCGATGATCTGTCTGTGGTGGCGCCAGGCTTCCCTCATCAACCGCTTGACCCTGTTGCGGTCTACTGCGCGTTTGAACCGGCGTTTGCTGACCGTAAAAGCGACGCGGGTAGGCGCATGGCCTTCGGGGGGCGTGCTGGCAAAACGGGCCACTATGGGAAACCCTTTTGCCGTGCCACCATCGGCAAATACACGGTCCATAACCACCCGGCGCTTCAGGCTGCGGTCCCGGCCTTGCTTGAGGTCGGGCTGGAGCGGTGTGGTGCCTGCAGGATTCAGTCCTTTCCTTGAATGTGGTTCTCGATGGCCATGCTCATCGATGGCGCCTTCGGATTGGGTGCGGCCACGTCAATGCGCAAGGAGCGGTCTTCTGCCGCTTTGCGCGTGGTGGGACCAAAGACCGCAATCTTGGTTTCTCCCTGCACGAAATCAGGGAAGTTCTTGTAGAGGCTTTCGATTCCGGACGGCGAGAAGAAGACGAGAATATCGTACTTCACATCCGACAGGTCCGACAGGTCGCTGCACACCGTTTTGTACATCACCGCGCGGGAATAGTTGATTCCGGCTTCGTCCAATGCGATCGGGATGCTCGACTTGAGGATGTCTGCGCAAGGCAGGAGGAACTTCTCCTTCTTGTGCTTCTTGATCGAATCGATCAATTCCGAGAACCGCAGCTGACCGTGAAAAATCTTGCGCTTGCGGTATACGATGTACTTCTGCAAATAGTGGGCCGTGGACTCGCTGATGCAGAAATACTTGGTGCTGTCGGGCACGTCGTACCGCAACTCTTCGGCCATGCGGAAGTAATGGTCTACCGCATTTCTGGACGTGAAAATCACGCAGGGGTGTTCCGCCAGGTCTATCCTATCCTGCCTGAACGTCTGACCATCCACTCCCTCTACATGGATGAAGCTTCTGAAATCAATCTTCAATTTCAACTTGTCCGCCAGGTCGAAGTACGGCGACTTCTCTGTAGCAGGCTTGGGTTGTGAAATCAGAACAGTCTTGATCTTCTTGCCCATGAAATTTACCATTGCCAGGCGCGGACCAAAACCGCAACCGGGAGGAATTCGAGGGCGCAAAGGTAGAAAATCCCTTCGACGGGGTGGCGACTCAACCGTGTAATCCGACTGAAGGACCTGCGGTGCCTGAGAATCCAGCTGCCTGCCCATACCGCTGCTGCGGTGTATAAGCCAATAAAAGAGGCCTCTGGGGACCAGATTGTCATACATAAACCTATGGGCGCAACCCACCAAGCCATGGCCTCCACCAAGTAGCGGTGGCCCAGTGCCCATTCCCTTCCGGGGATCTCGCCTGAAGAGATGCCCTCCCACAGACGGGCCGCGCACCAACGGATCAACATCAGGGTCCCCCACAGCGCCCAAAGTCGGGCGACGGCGGCCATGCTCAGTTGTGCACCAAAACACCTGTGGGACATCCCCGCTACGCCCAACGCCAAGGCCAATCCTGCCATGGAATTCTGCAACCACCCTGAATACCATGGCGCCGTGAAATCACCCCTGGATTGCAACAGCAACCTGTAATCGGTCAATGCCCAGCCCAAGTGCGTGAAATACTTGGGGCTTGATTGGCGGAAAATGGCAAAAGCAACGGCCACTGCGCACCACGCCGCCCACCACCATTGAGGTGGGGTCCAATCCATTGGGCGCAGGGCTCCTTCGAACACACGCACAAGGTCGGCAAGGGGAGCTTCTCATGAGCGCCTGTGCAGAGAGCTTATTCAACCTTTCGGAATGGAATGCGCCATACTTTTCTTCCGCGGCAGGTGCCCGCCCACCATCGCACATCACACAGCACCTGTCCAGCAGACCGCAATGGCCATGGCTGGCCGGCCGTTGGAAGGGTCCAACTGCCCTCCGTGAGCGCGTCTTCGAGGACGGTGCGGTGCACCAGTTCCCCGCCGGGCCAATCGACCATTCTAACCTCAATCATGCCACCGGCTTGAGGCAAGTGCCACTGTATGCCCCACGTGTCGCCGTTTTGATTCACCATCGCTGACACGCCCTGGGCGCAGGCGTTGGCCACACTCAACCCCTGCCTGCGGCCTGGCGAACCCCGATCCAAAGAGGGGCTCCAATCCTGTGCGCCTTGTCCTGTTCGCACCCAAGACCAACCGTCTTCAGACCACCACCACGGGCCCTCCAGCCCCGGATGCCATTCGACATGGTCCAACGCCTCAGTGGATGAGGCCGGTAGGCGGATGGAAAGCTGGCCCTCCCGGTCATTCAATGTCCTCCAATTTTCTGCGGTCCACCGGGCAGTGCCCTTTTCGGGAAGGCCATTGCCCATCCACTTGGAGCAGATGCCGAATGCGGCAACGTCTCCCGGTAACAGCACCAAAGACGCGTCGCTGGGGCACCAGGTTTTCCAATCGGACGGAAAGGACGTGGCCGCATTCGAGGCCTGGAGGCCCGATATATCCAAAGGCACCATCCCACAGTTGACCAACTCAACGAACTCCGCCCCTTCTGCGTGCGCATTCCACATCATTTCGGCGACCCGAAGACAAGGAGGCGGGGTGTCCACCCCCACCACTGGGCACTGCGCAGCGGTACAAGCGTATTCTGTTCCGCCCCAGCCCGCGCACAAGGAGAGGCCGGCCGGCCAAGCGAGGTTTTCGTGCATGCCTTCCCAATGCAAGCGCACCACCTTCGACCTGCCTGGCAACCGGGTCAACTCAGCACTGCCCACCACCCCCTCCAAGGTCCAATCCAAGGAAGGCAGGAGTCCAATGTGCCGATTGAGGTAAAGGTCGAGGCCTGTGATTTCTCCGCCTGCTCCATGGCTACAACCGAAGCCCTTGAATGCCAGTGGCTCTTCATTTTCAATCGCCTGCGGACCCGCCGTTTGCCAATCTGATCCCGGTCTCGGGCTGCGCGCGAGGCCCATGCCTGAACCCACGTGGGAAGGCATGTCGTGGTCACAAGGATCCCACGCCATTTCTCCAACCACCGTGCCCAATGGCAAGGAAAAGGGCATGCTCCCGCCGGCGTTGGACATGCCCGGCCACTCTTCGAATTGCGGGGCGGCCAGCCACACTTCGCTGTCCGGCTGCAGGATGGTCTGCCGGCGCAATCGGGCGCCGCCAAAAGACCATGGCCCCAAATCCAATGGTCGGTTCGAGACATTGGTCAGCGCAAAGGCTTCATCGGGCCTCGAAGGGTCACCGAAGACAGGATCGGGCAAAGCCCCCGTGACTTGAACGTCTCCCCGACTTGGTGCACGGATGAAGTCCCCGGTAAACATCTGCGCCGCAGAGCCTGGTCCGCAGCCCCGCAGCGGTCCGAGGGAAACCGGAGACGCGACCTCCAAAGGCGGGCCCGGGGCCTCGTCGCGCATTTGCCAAGTCAGGTTGGCCACAGAATCAGATGTCCACTGGAGGTCGGCCGGAACGCCCCCCACCCATGCCCTTGCCGCCCGCGCGGTGACGGGGTCAAAGGTTTGGCCCAAATACCAGTCCAGCATCCCTGGACCCCTCGGGACCAACCTTCCTGGCCGCTGCGCTTCCGCAAGCACCGCTTCATCCGACCACCCACTCTGTGCGGCTGTAGGGGGTAAATGCTGCCGGAATGGGCTCATGCCCTCGGTCCACAGGTGCTGGTTGGCCGCGCCCCCGCAGTGCGCCGCATCCGACCTCATCAGCGGACGGCCCCCTCCGCCCAATTGCGCCTCTTCATAGGGCATGGCATCGCGCAAGGTTCCAGCGGAATCCAACAGCAACACCATGCCTCCACCATTGACCAACGCGGGCCAAGATGACATCGGGGCTGAAACCGCTGTAGAAAAATTGAATGCGCTGCTGTCTGAAGAGCGGTGTGCGACCAGGACGGCGCCAGCAGGCCAGCAACCCCCGGGAAGCGCGCGAAAATGGCCATTCCAAGACAACGACCATCCCGCCAAAGAATGGCAGGTGTCCGTTGGCCCCGTGCAAGAAACCGCAATGAACTCGGCATCCGGGGCACCAATGGATGGCGTCGGGTCGGGGTGAATGGCCGTGAGGATCCATTGTGCCGCGCAAGCGGGCGGAACAGCCATGCAAGCGAAAACGTGCACGGCACAAACCAATCCGCTCTTGAAAAGGCATTTGGGTACCCCGAACCCATCCAAACATGCTGAAAGCCACATCATGCCGCAACCTGCTAACTTCGCAGGCAAGACAAGCGCACGTTGGAAAGAAGGAACCGAGCATCCGCAAAAAGACGCCTGACTTTCACCGATTGAATACCCCCGACAATGTCACCCTCTACCCATGGACGCACCGTCGCCGTCATCGGCGCCACAGGATTGGTTGGACGCACCATCCTCGAGGGCTTGGCCGCCCGGAAGTTCCCTGTCAAGGTGCTGATTCCCGTGGCGAGCAGCCGCTCGCAAGGAACAGACATTGAGTTCAAAGGCCAGAAAATCCCCGTTGTGGGGGTGGAAGAGGCCCTGGCACTCAAGCCCGACATCGCCCTGTTCAGCGCAGGTGGAGACGTGAGCCGCCAGTGGGCACCCGCCTTCAAAGAAGCCGGCACCACCGTCATCGACAACAGCTCTGCTTGGCGCATGGACCCCACCGTGCCGCTCGTTGTACCGGAGGTCAATGCGGACGTCATTGGTGACGACCTCCTGATCGCCAACCCGAACTGCTCGACCATTCAGCTGGTCATGGCCCTCAAACCGCTGCACGACCGCTTTCTGATTCGCCGGGCCATCGTGAGCACGTATCAAAGCGTCACCGGCACCGGTCAGGCCGGCATTGACCAACTCGAAGAGGAGCGCAACGGCACGGAAGCCAACCGGGTCTATCCGCATGCCATTGACCGGAACTGCCTCCCGCACTGTGATGTGTTTTTGGAAAACGACTTCACCAAGGAGGAGATGAAGCTCCACCATGAGACGAAGAAAATCCTCGGCGATGCCGATGTGCAGGTCAGTGCCACAGCTGTGAGGGTCCCCGTGGTGGGCGGCCATTCAGAAAGCGTCTACCTGGAGTTGGAGCGCTCATTCAGCGTTCCCGACGTGAAGGAAGCGCTGCAACTCATGCCGGGCCTCATCATTCAAGATGACCCGATGTCCAATGTGTATCCGATGCCCGCCAAAGCCCACGGCAAAGACGAGGTCTTTGTCGGTCGCATCCGCCGGGACCTCACCGAATTGCAGGGACTGCACTTGTGGGTTGTCTCCGACAACCTGAGAAAAGGTGCTGCCACCAATGCCATCCAGATTGCAGAGTTCCTTCAAAAATCTGGCCGATTCCGCAAATGAACCCTGTTTCCCGCACCCCCCTGTTGTTCTTTTCCGCTGCGCTCCTGATCCTGTCAGGCGGCTTGGCGGCACAGGAAGACCCCTGCACATTGCTGCCCGACCCTGGTCCTTGTGAAGCGGCCATTCCCGCTTGGTATTTTGACGCTGACTTTGGTGCCTGTACCCAGTTCTCTTGGGGAGGCTGCGAGGGGACAGTGCCTTTTGAAACCCTTGAGGACTGCCTTGCCGCGGATTGTGTTGCGGGCGGGCCGCTGAGCGGTTTGTGCGATTCGATCAACGTCACCGTCCAAGTTGTTGGAGATGCTGAAACGGGACATTTGGAAGTTTTGGTCGCCCCCGATTTCAACACGGACTATTGGTTTGCTTATGCCGGTTTTGCGCTCTTTGACATGGAGGGCAATTTGCTCGCTGCAGAAGACGTGGCCACCGCCCCGAATGCCTACGGTTTTGATGGCAATGTGGAACCGCACGCGCGCTATCTGGACTATCAGCCCGGTGTGGACCTGAGCACCTTGGTGGCGCCGTTTGAATTGGAGTTGCGCCTGTATGAAGGCTGGATGGCCGGGAATCCCACTGAGCGGTGCCAGTGGATTTGGACCTCGTTTGGCACCTCCACTGGCATATGGGACGCACCTGCGGATCCTGCAGCCCCCATTTGGATGAACTTCGATGTGCTCGGCAGGCCGGTGACGCCTCGGCCGGGCGAGTTGGTGATACAGCGCGACGGCCTGGGCCGCACCCGCAAGGTGATCAGCGAATAATGTCGCCGGGTTCGGCGCCTTCCTCGGGCGTGACGAACCGCAAACCACCGTCCTCCGTGCTGGCCATCAGCACCATGCCTTGAGAAACGACGCCGCGGATCTTGCGCGGCGCTAGGTTGGCCAGCAGCATCACTTTTCGGCCCACGACTTCCTCAGGGCTGAAATGCTCGGCGATGCCGCTGACAACGGTGCGCTCGTCGTAGCCCGTTCTCACGGTCAATTGCAGCAGTTTGTCGGCACCCTTGACCTTTTCTGCAGTCAAGACCTCGGCCACCCTCAAATCCATCGCCTGGAAGTCATCAAACGTCGTCTGTGCCTTTTCGGGTTCGACGTCGCGCATGCCTTCTACACCTGCTCCGAGCTTGCCTTGCTGTTCGGCCACCTGCTCGTCTGTGATTTTCTCGAACAAGATGGGCAGGCTGCCGAGCGGTTGGCCCGCGGCCACCAGTGCCCCGCCTGCAGCGTCCCAAGGAAGATCCGAGGTGCCCAGGGCCGCCGCAATCCGGGCCGCCGTTCGGGGCAGGAAGGGCGCGAGCACGATGGCCGCATTGGCCGTGACCTGCAAGGCCAGGTGCAAGATGTCTGCCGCCCGGTCGGGGTCAGTCTTGACCACCTTCCACGGCTCCTCCTCGGTGAGGTACTTGTTGCCCGCACGGACCAGCCCCATGGCGTGCTGTAACGCGTCCCTAAAGCGGTAGCGTTCGATGGCTTCACCCACCAAACCGGGCGTGGCTGTGATGAGGTCCCGCAGGGCCTGGTCCACCGCCGTCCAATTCCCAGAAGCTCCGGGCGCCTTGCCATCGTGGAATTTCCCAGAGAGCACAAACACGCGGTTGACGAAATTTCCGAGGACATCTGCGAGTTCGTTGTTGACCCTGGCCTGAAAATCCGGCCATGTAAACTCTGAATCTCGCTGCTCGGGCATGATGGAAGCCAGTACATAGCGCATTTCATCGCTGCGGCCGTTGAAGTCATCCACGTAATCCTGTGCCCAAACCGCCCAGTTCCGGGAAGTGGAGATTTTGTCCCCTTCCAGGTTCATGAACTCGTTGGCGGGGACGTTGTGCGGCAGCAGGTAATCGCCCTGCTCTTTGAGCAGGATGGGGAAGATGATGCAGTGAAAGACGATGTTGTCTTTGCCGATGAAGTGCACGAGTTGGGTGTCCTTGTCCTGCCAATAAGGCTTCCAATCCACCCCGTTTTTCTGGGCCCAGTTGCGCGTGGCCGTGATGTACCCCAATGGCGCGTCTAGCCAGACATACAGCACCTTGCCCTCGGCACCTTCCACGGGCACCGGCACGCCCCAATCCAGGTCGCGCGTCATGGCCCGGCTCTGCAACCCACCATCGATCCAACTGCGGCACTGCCCCAGCACATGCGCCTTCCACGCTTTTGGGTCATGGTGGCCTGCACCATCCAACACGCCGCTTTCGAGGTATTCCCGCAACCAACGCTCGTGCCGGTCCATGGGCAGGTACCACAGTGTGGTTTCCCGCATTTCGGGAGCAGCGCCGCTGAGTGTGCTTCGGGGATTCACCAGGTCTTCAGGCGAAAGGGCGGAGCCACATTTCTCGCATTGGTCGCCATAAGCGGCGTCATGCGCGCACTTCGGACAGGTCCCTTGGATGTATCGGTCGGCGAGGAATTGCTGCTCCTCGGGGTCGTAAAACTGCTGCCTCGTTTCTTCGGTAAAGGCCCCTTTTTTCAGCAAGTCCAAGAAAAACCCTTGTGCGAAATCGTGGTGCTCCTTGCTGGACGTGCGGTCGTAATGGTCAAAGGCGATGTCCAAGCCCGCGAAGGCCGCCTGCATTTCCTCGTGATACTGGTCTACGATGGCCCGTGGGGTGGTATTTTCCTTTCGCGCACGGAGGGTGATGGCCGCTCCATGCTCGTCTGAGCCGCACACCCACACGACGTCCCGCTTCTTGAGTCGGAGATAGCGCACGTACAAGTCGGCGGGCAAGTATGCCCCTGCAATGTGACCGATGTGGATCGGCCCGTTGGCATAAGGCAGGGCCGATGTGACCAGGGTGCGCTTTGGCTGTTCGGACATGCGGCGAATTTATGGCGGAGTCGCTCCTCAGAGTAGGCTGTTTTGAAGGATATCACCATGTTTGCCCTGTCAGTCGGCAACAATGCTTCAGCGCACTTTTTTCTTTTGTCTCTTGTTCGGGTGCAGCAACCTGTGGGCGTTGGATGACCAAGAAGTAGGGTCAGGTGCGCAGCACACCTTGAAAGAGATTTCAAGCCAAAACCCCAAAACCTGGGCACCGGGCGAACCCCTCACGTGGTTGGGGAGTGACAGACTCGAACCGCTGCTGGGTATGGGCCTGGACCAATTCAGGTTGTTTGTCGCTTCTCCACGCAAACCAGGATACAAAAAGACAATTCACTATTTGAAGGACGCCGAAGGTCATGAGGTCATTTGGGCAGAGGGGGACTTGCGTTTTATCTCCTATACCCCCACTACCCGCGAAAACCACAGCCGAAGTGCGGTGGTGGGATACAGCTACGAGAGCACGCCATACCTCTTGGATGGGCGCCTCAACCTTCAGAATGGTCAGTCCAATTGGTACCGTCATGCACACCGACACTATCATTCTCAGGCGAGTGGTGAAATCGAGATGAAAGAGACAGAAGCGGCTCCGTTTGGAGTAGAATCCGCCGCAAAATTTGTCAGCGATTCCGGTTGCTACTTTCTGTGCTTTTCTGGAAAGCTGGAGGAGTTTGAGGGTCCTGTCCCTGTGCATTTCTTGGCGCATACATCATCCTCATGGGCGCTATTGGGGCAACTCAACCCAGCCATTCGCAGGATGGTTTCTACGTCGCAATTTTTCAATTTGGATGACTACTTCATCGCCACGTACTCAGGCTCCCTTACCGCTATCAGAAAAAGCGATCGCCACGTCACCCAATGCCCATCCAATTGGGCTTTAAATCGCCGCCAGCGCAGGGAAACCAATCAAGGTCAAATTGCAGGGAATTGCATTATGGTCAGGGGCAATGAGGTGGGTTTCCTCGATGGCGACAGCATTGTATTTGAAAACATAGACTCCCTGCTCAAACAGGCATCGTGGATTCCCCTGATCACGCCACTCAACGAGCCGTTGTCCGAAGGTGGCGATCGCCCTACCCTTTTGGAAAGCATCCCCTTCCAATTCTATTTGCCCATTGTGCTGATTTCATTTCTCGTGGGTGCGGGCATCGTCTGGTTTGGGCGGTATCGCATGACTGAAAGGGCGTTGACTATGAACAGTGCGCCTGCGGTTTTGGACAGCTCCTTGGGCCATTTGTTGGTTGATTTATCGAAACGCAAGGGGACGGAAATGACCACCCAACAAATGGACGAATTCCTGAAGTTGGACCGCGTCTCTTCGCCCGAGACACGCAGGGCGCGAAGGAGCCGAGAAATTCAATTGTTGAACTTACAGGCTGTGGCCCGCTTTGGGAGCCCCATCCTCGAGAGGAAGCGTCAAGAACAAGACAGGCGCGTCATCGTCTATCACATCTTGAACGTCGCAGACTGAAGCGTGCGCTCCCGGCTATCTTCGTTGACATGATTGGGAAAATGAAGGGCCATTTGCAAGCGGAGCTCGCCTCCATCAAGAACGATGGCTTGTTTAAGGAGGAACGGGTAATCAACTCGGTTCAAGACGCGGTAATCACGCTCGAGGGCGGCGCCCAAGTCCTCAATTTTTGCGCCAACAATTATTTGGGTTTGTCGTCACACCCGCGGGTTGTTGATGCGGCGAAACGCGCCATTGACGAGCGGGGATTTGGCATGTCCTCCGTACGCTTCATCTGCGGAACCCAAGACATCCACAAAGCGCTGGAACGCACCATAGCGGACTTTCATCAAACGGAAGACACCATTCTGTACGCCGCGGCTTTTGACGCCAACGGCGGGGTTTTTGAGCCCTTGCTCACAGCCGAAGACGCCATTATTTCAGATGCGCTCAACCACGCGTCCATCATCGATGGGGTGCGGCTCTGCAAGGCGGCCCGGTACCGCTATGCCAACAACGACATGGCGGACCTGGAGGCCCAACTCAAAGCCGCTTGTGATGCGGGGCACCGGTTCAAGGTCATCGTCACCGACGGGGTCTTCTCCATGGATGGCTACGTGGCTCAGATCGGCCGCATTTGCGACCTGGCCGACCAATACGATGCCCTGGTCATGGTGGATGAGTGCCATGCCACCGGGTTTATTGGCAAGACAGGGCGGGGTTCCATCGAGTTGCGCAATGCTTTGGGCCGCGTGGACATCATCACGGGCACTTTGGGCAAAGCCCTCGGCGGCGCCATGGGTGGATTCACCACGGGACGCGCAGAAATCATTGAAATGCTGCGCCAGCGAAGCCGGCCATATTTGTTTAGCAACTCTTTGGCCCCAAGCATTGTAGGGGCGAGCATCGAAGTGTTTCGCATGCTGGATGAAACCACGGAGCTGCGGGACCGGTTGGAGGACAATACACGCTACTTCAAGGAGGGGTTGAAGCGCATCGGATTGGATTTCAAAGACGGCGAGAGTGCGATTGTTCCGGTCATGCTTGGAGACGCCAAACTCAGCCAAACGATGGCCAACGCGTTGCTCGAAGAAGGCATCTACGTCATTGGTTTCTTCTATCCTGTCGTGCCAAAAGGCCAAGCGCGCATCAGGGTGCAATTGAGTGCTGCCCATACGCGGGAACACCTGGACAGCGCGCTGGATGCCTTTGCCAAAGTGGGCAAATCACTCGGCGTTGTCAAGGCTTTGGCCTGACCCATGCGCCTGCTGATTGTCGGACAGGGGCTCGCGGGCACCCTCATCAGCCACCGCGCCCTGCAATTGGGTTGGGACGCGCATGTGATCGATGCGGGATTGCCCTCGGCTTCTGCAGTGGCAGCAGGCATGTTCAACCCCATGTCCTTCAGGCGCATTGTCGAGGTTTGGGAGGCGGAAAAACACCTCCGCTGCATGACTGAGACTTACAGAGATTTGGAGGGTCTGCTTGGGGTTCCCCTTATGCACGCATTGCCTATTCATAAATGCCTTCCCAATGAGGCGTATGCTGCTGAATGGCGAAAAAAGGCACAATCCCTGCATTGGTTGACCCCAGCTACGGACACTCACCTTCAAACCGGGGCCGTTGAGGGCGGCGGTTGGATCGACCTCCCTTTGCTGTTGTCTGCCTGGCGGGAGCGGCTTGCATCAGCAGGCAGGTTTGAGCAACGGCACCTTGCAGCACCGGACAGATCAGCGCTGCAAGCAGGGCAATGGGACGCCCTTGTGGATTGCCGAGGCGTGCACATCAAAGAAGACACCGCCCTGACTCCTCTCGATATCCGCGTCAACCGCGGAGAGTTGCTGACCATCTCAGCTTCTGCACAAGCCGCACCTCCTGGCGATTCCATATTGAATTTTGGAAAGTGGACGATTCCATTGGGCCATGGGACATGGCGATTGGGCGCGAGCTATGAATGGAACAGAAACGACCTTGACACCACAGATGCTACGGGGGAACTGCTGATTTCAAAACTCTCCAACCAACTCGGTGCCGACCCCAGCGATTTCAACATTGAGGCGCACCACGCTGGGCTGCGGCCGGTTTCTCGTGACCGGAGACCCGCCGTTGGCCTGCACCCGGGTGCCCGTCAATGGTATGTATTCAACGGCTTGGGGACACGGGGCGTTCTGATCGGCCCCCGATGGGCCCGCTATTTGTGTGGCCTTATGGGTGGCAAAAATGCACAAAACACTGTTGTACAGCCTTCCAGACTCTCCATTCAACATTCTTAATTTCAATCCTTTTTGAAATTAACTTGCCGCCTCCATGTCGGCAAAGGACTTCCCTCTTTCTCCTGCTCGGGCATATTTCCTCGCCAAATGGCCGGACGTATTGAAACCGTGGTCCTTGCCAAAAGCAGCTGCCCGAATCCACGCCCTGTTGCTGTCCTCCCCCGACGCCATGAGCGCCGATGACATCATGGACATGGCCCAATTGAGCAGTGGTTCGACCAGCACCCAATTGCGCTTCTTGATTGAAGTGGGCTTGGTGGACCGTTTGAAAATACTGGGTTCAAGGAAATCCAGGTACCAAGCCAATCGCGATCCCGCGCGCATCTTCACGTCGTTAGCAGAAGTGCGGCGTCGGGATGCCTTTCAATCCTTGAACAGCATGGGGCCGGCCATGTCCTCCATCGCAGACCAAGATGACCTCGCTTGGCTCAAAACCGTTTGGCAATTGCAGGCTTTGTCCACGCTAATGGACCAATGGCTGCACCTTTGTTCGACAAAAGACCCAGAATGGACCGTCCGCCTTTTGCAGAAGACCATTGAAGAAGCAAACCACAACTCTGATTTGTAGAAGTATTATCTATCTTTAAATCAATTGTTTATATATATTTACCTCAACTGTTTTATTTCAAATTTTATTGAAAAGTGATTGATACAGCCATCGAAAAGGCCCTCAATGAGCAGATTGAAATGGAAGCGCGGAGCTCTCATTTCTACCTCGCCATGGCCAGCTGGGCCGAAAACCGCGGGCTCAGCGGTACAGCAGCATTTCTTTTCCGCCACAGCGACGAGGAAAGGCTGCACATGCTCAAACTTGTCCGGTTTGTGAATGAGCGTGGCGGTAAAGCCATTATTCCCCCGCTCGCGTCGCCCAAAACAGACTTTTCTGATCTGCAGTCGATTTTCTCTACCCTGCTGGAACATGAAACCAATGTGACGGCGAGCATCAATGAGGTGGTTGACCTCTGCCTCAAACGCAAGGATTACACCACCCACAATTTCATGCAATGGTATGTGGCTGAGCAGATTGAAGAGGAAGCCTTGGCCCGGAACATTCTCGACAAGCTGGCCCTGATTGGATCAGACAAGGGTGGATTGTACTTATTCGACCGCGATTTGGAGCAACTCCAAACCGAAGCCTGAAGCAAGACCGCTGCAGGTGTATTTTGCAGCAAGGCGATTCTGTATGCTTGGGTCATTCCTCTCCCTCCGTTCCATTCTGCCGGCTGCAATATTGATGGCATTGCTGGTCGGGGATATGGGGGTGCTCCGGGCTGTGGTTTCTGACAATGTGGAATCCGCCGGAGTCTCCAATCCCGAGGATCCTGAAATCGACCGGTCACCCATATGGGCCATGGTCTACGGCAAGTACCTGACCTTTTTGGGACGGGAGATGTTTTGGCCGGATATCGCGCGGCAGGACCGTTTCAGGATTGCTGTTGTCAACTGGCCCGACTTGGCTGAAGACCTGAGCAACAGGTTGGACGGGCGTGCCATTGCCGGCATGCCTGTTGAAATTGTGGCCCTGAGCACCAAAAATCTCGCGGGAGAGAAAGGGGATTTCACCCTGCTTTTCGTCGGGGGCTCCATTGGACCTCAAACCAGGGACGATCTCTCAGCAGCATTGGTGCGGTGGCAGCGCAAGGGTGACAAGTCCGCCCTTGTCATCACCGATGGTGCGCCCATGGAAGGTCACGATGTGGTCTTCAAACGCCTGAAGGGTGCGGATGGCCCCACCTTGTGCATTACCCCCGCGTTTCAGTCGTTGCGGTCAAAGTCCTTGGAATTGCCGCCCCATTTCCTCAAAAGGCCCTGTCCATGATGGCTGTTTCCCATACCGTCCTTGGCCTTCGCGGCCTGCTGCGCTGGAGCATGTTGCCGCCGCTGCTGTCTCTGTTGCTGTGTGGCACGCAGGCCTTTGGGCAAGGTCCCTTTACGCGCAGCGCGATCGCACTGGCCAACGAGGGCAAACTCGAGGAGGCCGAATACAAGCTGGCTGCAGCCTTCGCATCCGCAGAGTCCGAGGACCCGATGACGTGGTATGTGCATGCCTACGTGCTCAAACAACGCTATGCGCATGAAGGCAGGCAGCCGAATTCCACCTTGAGGGCGCAGTCCGTGGAAAGCGCCATGACATGCGCATCAAAGGATCCCGAAGGTCAATTGAACAACTGGCTGCATCCCTTGCTGGAATTTCTGGGAGACAGTTTCTTGGAAGACATGCGCGTGGCGATTGCAGATGTTGCCCCGGATGCGCCGGTTGAAGCGGAAGCGCAATTCAAGTCCTATGCGGAAATCCAGCAAAAAATCGACCCCAATTGGGACCGCGCGCCGGAATGGGTCTTGTTGCAGCAACAATTGGGAGAGACCGCCATGGCGGAAGCTGTCCAACAAGAAAAAACCGCTGCCGGACCCTGGTTCGCACTCGGCGTGCACCACTATGCCTTGGCGGCCAATCAGGACCATGACCGGTTCAGATCGCAATACAACCTCGCCGTGCACACGTACAATCAAGGCGTGCGGGAGTTCAAGGCATCAGAGGACGACCTCGATGCCATTGACCAGGCCCTCAATCGTGCGGCTGTGCATTGGCGTGCCGCAGCCGACCGATTGGAATCGGCCATTGCCTTGGACCAACGAAAGCCCGAAGCCTATGAGGCCCTGGCGATTGTCTCCACCGCCTTGCTCAATCAGGACCGCATCGAATGGTGCAAGGCCCACATCCAAGAATTGGAAGGGCGCTGACCATGAGGAAGTGGTATCACTCCATAGGTGCACGCATCTTTGCCGGGTTTGGCCTCTTCATCACGGCCCTGGCCGTTTTCTTCATTCTGACCGCCCAAACCACGCGGGAACAAGCCCGGCTGCTCGATCAATCGGTGGGCTTGGACCAGGCCAAAAGTGATGTGGCCAAATTGCTGCAACGGGTGGAAGCCATGCGGGCCTACGCCCTGTTGGCCGCTCGCCTGCCAGAGCCCATTCACCTGCACGTAGACGCCCACCAATCTCTGGACCGCCTCCAGTCGGGTTTTGCAGAAAAACTCGATGACCTGCGCACCGCAGCTCCAGCACAAGAGGCACTCCACGAGCGGTTGTTCCAGCACCACTTGGCCACCGATGCCGTCTTGGATGCGCTTCAGGGCCTGGTGCCTCCAGGTACGCGAAAGGCCGAGCTCGAAGTTGATTTCGACCGGCTTTGGAAGGTGGATGAACTGCTGGACAACCCTTTCGAACCGGGGGCAGACCTCACATCTCAGCTCGACTCCCTGGATGCGGGACTGCTCCAGCTCGAAGCGCATTTTACCGATGCCGCCGGCGTCACGGATGCTGCTGTCGAATCGAGCGGAAGGCGGCTCGACACCCTGGTCCGGTGGATCTCACTCACTGTGCTGCTGGCCGGTTTGGCCATCGCCGCAGGCGTCACACGCACCATACGTCAACCCTTGCTCAAAGTCAGGGCGCGCCTCCTCTACCTCTCGCGTGGCATCGACCACCCCTTTTCCATGCCCGACAGAAAGGACGAAATCGGTGAGATGGCCGAGGCGTTGGACCGCCTGGCAGAAGGCTTGCGGCGCACGCGAGAATTCAGCGCATCCGTGGGCCGGGGGCAGTTCGACGTGCCCTATACCCCGCTGTCGGATGAAGACGTCTTGGGTAAAACCCTGCTGGCCATGCGCGATGACCTGGCGAGTTATGAGAAGGAAATGGAGGCCAAGGTGGCCGAACGTACGGAAACGCTGTCCAGGCAAACGGCGCAGCTCGAAGCCCAAGGCGAGGAACTCGGTCGACTCTACAACGACCTCACCTCGAGCATTGACTACGCGCGGCGCATTCAGGGCGCTATTTTGCCGAGTGAGGCCAACCGCAAGAGCATCTTCGATCGGCACTTCGTGCTCTACATGCCACGCGATGGCGTCAGCGGAGACTTCCCTTGGTTCCACAAGCTGGACGCGTGGCGCATGTTTGCCGCGGTCGATTGTACGGGTCACGGTGTGCCTGGCGCCTTCATGAGCCTCTTGGGGCACAACGCCCTGCAGCACATTGGAAAAGTCTATACCCAACCTGGCAAGATCTTGGACCGCCTCAATGAACTGGCGCGGAACGTTCTCCACCGTGGAGCGGACAGCGGATTGGACGCAGAGCACCAGGTTCCAGACGGTATGGACATCGGCCTGGTTTCCATCAACCTCGAAGAGGGCGTGGTAGAATATGCCGGTGCCAATTCACCTGGCTACCTCGTTAGGGATGGCGAAGTCACGGAACTGAGACCCGACAAGCGGGCCATCGCGAGCTTTGAGCCTGGCACCCACCGCTACGAAACGCACCGGATGGAACTCCAGGATGGCGACATGATCTACTGCGCTTCGGACGGGTATGCCGATCAATTTGGCGGACCAAAGGGGCGCAAATTCATGCGCAAACGTTTCAGGGAAATGCTCGCTGAGCTGTCCTTGATGGGGGTCGATGAGCAGGAGAAGCTCTTGCACGCGCGCATAGAATCGTGGCGGAAGGAGGCGCAGGAGGAGCAGGTGGACGACATCTTGGTCTGCGGCGTCCGCATCAGGCTCGGATGAGCAAAGGCACACGCCCCATGCGACGGAAGTTTTCGTTTGACCTGAAAATGCTCCCCGGCGGACAGTGGCTCCGCAGGATGTGGTCCGGTGGCGTCGGGCCTTCCAACATGGTCATTATTCTGGCGGCTTTCATCGGCGTTGTGGCCGGCATGTTGGCTGTTGTGCTGAAAAACGGGGTGGGGTGGCTGAGACAATTGCCCTGGATTGCCAATGGCGACCAAGGTGCTGAAATCCGTTTTTTCCTGCCCATCATCGGATTGATCCTGACCTACGTGCTGGTCAAACAGGTGTTTTCCAATCGGCACCCTGGCCCGGGCATACCGGCTACGCTGCACGCCATCTCGCGGATGCGGGCGCGCCTCTCGCGGATGTCCATGGTGAGTCCCGTGTTTGCGTCCTTCATCACGGTTGGTTTTGGCGGCAGCGCCGGGCTTGAGGCCCCCACGGTCCAAAGCAGTGCCGCCATCGCCAGTGAAGCAGCCGTGCGGTTCAAGCTCGACTACCGTCACCGCCTCGTGCTGATTGGTTGTGCCGCCACAGCCTCCTTGGCCGCCATGTTTCAGGCGCCCTTGGCCGCCATTGTCTTTGCCGTGGAGGTCATCATGATCGATATGACCACGGCCAGCTTGGTTCCCTTGCTCATCGCTTCGCTGTCGGCCCTGCTCACCACCGCCCTCTTTATCGACCCCAGCGAGCTGGTGCAAGCCGGCCGAAACCTGCCGGCTTGGGATGGCACCTTTCTGGCCTACCTGCCTTTTGCCATCCTATGTGGGCTGGCGTCGGTGTGGTTCAGCGCCGTATACCGAGGGACAGGGCAGGTCATCCGAAAATTCAGGCACCCTGGCGCGCGGATCATCGCTGCGGGGTCCATCGTAGGTGGAGTGCTGGTCTTCTTTCCCTCACTCTATGGAGAAGGGTTTGACCTCATCAACGACCTGCTGCGGGGGCGTGTGGACCGGCTCGACCCCATTGGTCGCAGCGATTTCATCCCTGGCACCACCCCCAAGCTGCTTTTTGTGATGTGTATCCTGTGGTTGTGCAAGCCGGCCCTGACCGGGTTGACCGTGGGCGCCGGAGGGGTCGGCGGCATTTTTGCCCCCGCCTTGTTCAGCGGAGCGATGCTGGGTGGCATTTATTTGGCCGCCACGGACTTGGTACTTCCGGGTTGGCACCTGATTGGCGGGCACTTTGTGCTGGCGGGCATGGCGGGGTTGTTGTCGGGCATCCTGCGCGCTCCGCTGACTGCCATTTTCCTTGCAGCAGAAGCCAGTGGGGGCTACGACCTGTTCATCCCACTCATGATCACCAGCGCCATCGCGTTTCAAACCGCGCGGTGGATGCGGCCCAACAGCATCTATACGGAGGAGCTGGCCGAGCGCGGTGAGCTCATCACCCACGACAAGGACAAGGCTGTGCTGACCTTGATGAAGCTCGCAGAAGAAGTGGAGCGGGACTTCGACCCGGTTCAGCCTGACATGACTTTGGGTGCGCTGGTCGAGGTCGTTTCAAGAAGCAGGCGAAACATTCATCCCGTCCTTGACCCCGCAGGGAAATTGGTGGGCATCGTCCCCCTCGAGGAAATCCGCGGCGTCATGTTTGACCGCACACGGTATGAGGAGCTCAGCGTCCGGGACCTCATGGTGGTGCCGGCCGCCACGCTCGAATTGGGCGAGCACATGGACCAGGTGATGGCGAAATTCGACCGCACCAACGCGTGGAACCTGCCCGTGCTTGAAAACGGCCGCTATGTCGGCTTCGTGAGCCGAAGCAAGTTGTTTGGCGCCTACAGGGCCTGGCTGCAGGCCGTTTCAGAGGAATAACCTATCGCTGGAGAGGAGAGGAATCCGGCCGACCACATGACAAAGGTCATGGGTGGGCCATGACGGAGGTCAGTCCCAACGGCCAAAGCTGGGGCTTCATTTACCGATGTACTAAATGACTTCGCCATGTCAGATATGAAATCCCTCCCTCAACTGATGAACACCACAGCCGTTCTGGCCGTGGTTCTGCTTCTCGCCGCATGCAACCCCAGCAATTCCGTAAACCCGGAACCAGTGGGCAAGGACTTCCAGGTCCTCGCCACCATGATCGATGCGCTGGGCCAACAAGGTTATGCCAACCTGCACATGCCCGATCCACATCAGCTCTCCATGATCCCACAGGATGCCGCCAATCCCTTGACCTCCGACAAGGTCAACCTGGGACGGATGCTGTTTCACGAAACCGCGCTTGGCATGGATGCCGCCGAGGAATCCGGCATGGGCACGTTTAGTTGTGCCAGCTGCCACCATGCTGCTGCAGGCTTTCAGGCCGGCGTTCAGCAAGGCTTGGGAGACGGTGGTGTCGGCTTCGGCGTCAGAGGCGAAGGACGGCACATATCTCCAGATTACGACCCCCTCGACATAGACAGGCAGCCCATGCGGACCCCCACCGCCATGAACGGTGCATTCACGCCGGTCACGCTGTGGAATGGTCAGTTCGGTGCCAATGGACCCAACGCCGGGACCGAGGCCAACTGGACCGAGGGAACCCCCATCGCCGTCAATTACTTGGGGTACTCAGGCCTCGAAACACAGGCCATCGCCGGATTGACCGTACACAGGATGGCGCCAGACGCCGAGTTCTTTGAGCACATGCCAGCATACACTGCACTCTTTGATGCGGCATTCCCAGACTTTGCAGAGGACCAGCGGTACAGCGTGGAAACGGCGGGCCTGGCCATCGCAGCCTATGAGCGGACCATCATGGCCTCTGAATCACCCTTCCAGCAGTGGTTGAGGGGTGAGCACACCGCCATGACCGAACAACAGAAAGACGGGGCGATCGTGTTCTTTGGGGCGGCCAACTGTGGCACCTGCCACAATGGTCCCGGACTGACCGACGGCGGCTTCCATGCCTTGGGCATGCCCGATATGCCCGGCATCGAAGTGTTGGACGCCAGCGAGGAGACCTACGGGCTGTCCGGTGCTGACCTGGCCTTGGGTCGGGGTGGATTCACCGGAGAGGAGGGTGACAAGCACGCCTTTAAGACGCCTCAGCTGTACAACCTCAAGGACAGCAAGTTCTATGGCCACGGCGGCACGTTCTACAACCTGGAGGATGTGATCCGGTACAAGCTCTCCGGAGAATGTGGCAAGCCGGAAGCTGAGTCCTTCCTCTCCGCCGATTACCAAGCGGTTGAACTCACCGAGCAGCAGGAAAGAGACCTCTACTACTTCTTGGCGGATGCGCTCTATGACGGCTCACTGGACCGGTATGTGCCCAGCAGTGTGCTCAGTGGAAATTGCTTCCCAAACAATGATGTACAATCGGGCATTGACCTCGGTTGCAGCGAACCCGGCTGATCTTCAACGCAGGACCATCAGGCGCTTTACAACGCGCTGGCCCGCCGCATTCAACTCGACCAGGTGCACCCCAGGTGCCAGGCCTTCGAGAAGGATGCGGCGGCCACCGTTTCCTCTGAATGCCTCTTGCTGCACAAGCCGACCCGCGGCGTCCCTGACATGCAAGGTGGCGCCTTCTCCAGACCAAAAAGCCTCGAGGGTAGCGTTCCCGCTGGTTGGATTGGGAAACAGATTCAAGCTCAGGTTCAAAGCAGACAGCGGCGATACGAAGGTTTGCACATTGCCTGAAGCATCCACGCCGTAAATATTGATGTCGTCGAGGAACACGTTGTTGCCGCCTTTGGATTCGAACTCAAAGCGAATGAGCAGATTGGGAATCATATAGATTTCATTGTCTACCTCCTCGATGTGCCCGGTCCATTCCGATGTTCCCGAGGGGTAGAAGTTCCCGCCGTGGGGCTCGGCCGTAGGGAGGTCGATGATGCCTCGGTGAAACTGGCGTGTGTTCCAACTCTCTCCGCAGTCCTTGCTCACCTGCAGCTTCAGGCGATCGTCCGTTTCACCAGTCGCCCGGTGGCTGAATGCGTATTTGTACCCAATGAATAACGTGACCGCCCCTTCGGCATCGAAGGTGGTAGAGGTCATCCGCGTGATTTCTCCCCCTTCATTTTGGCGGTTGCGCACATACATGGAGCGCGCACCGGAATATCCGGTGGTCTCTCTGATTTGCCAGGGTTGACCCGAGAGGGTGGATACACTCCACTGGCCATCGCTCCACGGACCTTGGCCTGACTCAAAACCCTCAAAGAGGGGCGCAGGCAACATGCCATTGTCAAGTACGCGGATTACAACAGGGTCCTGTGATGTCACCTGCCCCGTTTCATTTGATACCGTCAGGTACACCTCAAACTCTCCCGCCGTATTGTAGGTGTGAGAGGGGTTGCGGTGCACAGATTCGTTAGACCCGGTCAACACATTGCCGTCGCCGAAATCCCATGACCAAGTCGTCACCCCAAAAAAGCTGGCATCCGTGAATTGCACGGGGTCACCGAGACAGATCTCCCTGCGGTCCGCCGAAAAAACCGCCTTGCACAACAGCTCTTCCTCAAATACTCCCGTATCCTCAAGGTTCTGAGCTGTCCATAACTCATCCCGGTCCGCGATGTCGTCGTTCAAGGCTGCCCGCATCCGGGCGCGCTGTCCCATGGTGTACATGCGGCTGCAATAGCTGTACTCCATGTAATTCTGGATGTTGTCCAAAGAGCCGCAGGTGGTTCGCTCGGGGTCGCATAAACCGACTGGACTGCCCAAGCATAGGGGCGTGTCATCCACCCCGTCGTCAATGTCGCAGTTGTCTGCTTCATTGGGGTTGTTCGAACTCCCCCAAGTGTGCGGCAGGTTCAACCAATGTCCGCACTCATGGGTCAGGGTCCGGCTGCGGTAGGGGTTGCTCGTTCCTATGCTCCCGACATAATCGTGGCGGAGGACGATGCCATCCGTGCCCGCTCCCCAATCCGATGGATAGTTCGTGTAACCCGCCGCACCCGCTGCACTGGCCGCCACGTAGACATTCATGTAGCTGTTGCGCGGCCAATGGATGAGCTGCTTCATCTCATTGTTGCCTTCGTAGGTCAATTCACTCTCGATGCGGTTGATGCCCGAATGGCAGTCGCCATAGGGGTCGCGCTTTGCCAGGCGAAACTCGACATCGATGTCGGCCGCTACATCCACAAAGCCCGCTACAATTTGATTTGTGTCCGCATTGAGTTTTCTGAAATCGGCATTCAACACCGCCATGGCGTCATGAATCTGCGCATCGGAGATGTTCTCCTCACCATTGTCGTGCACCACATGAAACACAACAGGAATGATGTAAAGCTCATTGTCCTCACCTCCACGCTGCAGAAGGGCCTTGGCGGCAGCGCGCGTGCCTTCCTCAGCAGCCTCGCGGGCGGGGCCTGCAGCGGGGTATGCGGCGTCAAAACTATCCTGTGCGTTTGGTTGTCCGCAGGGAAGTGGGGTTTGGCCAAAAGCCGTCAAGCCGCACATTACGGCGAGAATCAAGACCACTGTGGTCCTGATGCTGGAGAGAATGGGAGTCAACATAAGCTTGCAGCGGAAAGATACACCTTCAAGTTGTGGACGTCCATCAGCCTGTGCCTAAGTGCGGGCAATGCGGGGAACAAGTCCGTGCAATGGGTAGCTTAGTCGTCCATGGACCAACCACATATTCCTTCCTTTTCCTCAGCCATGCTCTTCGCCTGCATCACTTTGGTTTCCCTCCAAAGTGCAGGATGTGATTCAGCCGGAACACCCATTGACGCGACCCAGCAGACGCAACCTGACCGCGGATTGGCGCGGGACATCAGCGACGTCGAACTCTTGGGTCTAATGTCTGAGCGCCCGGACCTGTTGCTCATTGACGTGCGCACCGCGCAAGAATGGGACGGTGGTCACATCGCAGGGGCCTGTTTATTGGATTTCCTGGAGGACGACTTTTCCGAGCGGGCCAAAAAACTGCCCAAAGACCGGCCCATCGCGTTGTATTGCGCCGCAGGTGGGCGCAGTGAAGACGCCATGTCTTTTCTGGCCAAATCGGGCTTCAAAGAGGTGTACAACCTCCGCGGAGGATTTTACGGGTGGGAAGATGCCGGAAGGGACATTTCAAACGATCCCGCGGTCGCTTTGCCTGCAGAGTAGCGGCAACCCCTCAGTCCAAAGCCCGGTCAAACAAGGCAAACCGGATGTCACTGATGCCCGGCAACGGATCCTGACGCATGGCGTGCACGACATCCAACCGGTATGTCCCGGGCAAGGGAAAGGCCACGCCCTTCTTGTACCCTATGCGGTGGTCAATCCACCGGCTCCCTTTGCCATACCACTGGCCATCGGGGCCTGCCAAGGGGCACGCCAACGTGTCGGTCAGGGTGCGTCCATTGGGATAAGTCAACCGCACAAAGAGGTAGACATTGGAGAACGGGTAGTCTCGGTTGTGGCGCAGTCCCAATTGAAGGTCGTGGCGGTGCTCGGGCGCTGCGACCTCAAAATTCAATCGCACGGTATCCGCAGATGACCATCCCTCGGCATCCAATGTCGCTGCATCCGAGGCCACCGGACCATTGCCACATCCGGTCAACATGCCCGCGGCCAGCGCGAAACCTGTCCACATGAAGAACATGCCCCTCATGCGCTGGGTGCGTTGCCCGGACCTCGGCCCTTCCTGCGCTTTTTGCGGCGTTTGCCTCCTCCGCCCTGTTTCGATTCGCCGCCTCCGGACTTGGCTTGGTTCCCCCCCTGCCCTTTGCTTCTTCTTCTGCCGCCTTTTCTGCCCCCACCCCGTCCATCAAAACGGTTGACATCGTCTTGGCCGACCACGTCCCCATACAGGGCGTCTTCGGGGGCGGCCTCCTCTTGGATGGCATACCCTTGGAGGTCGTCGGGCTTCTCGCCACGGTCGTTCATTTCCATGATTTTCCGGACATCCGCCAGGTCAATCGGAATGGGCGAAGTGCCCGGGTCGTCGAAATATTGAAACCACATCCTGCCACCGAAGATGTCGGTCTTGAAATGTCCAGCCTTGCCCTTTCGGGTCATGAGCTTCGTGCTCGGAGGGGGGAATTCGGCCACCGCCTCCTTGTATTGGTCCAGCTCGAAATTCAGGCAGCACTTGAGCTTACCGCACTGGCCTGCCAGCTTCTGGGGGTTCAATGAAAGCTGCTGGTAACGGGCGGCGCCCGTGGACACACTGCGGAAATCCGTCAACCAAGTGGAGCAACACAGCTCACGGCCACATACGCCGATGCCCCCGATGCGGGCCGACTCTTGTCGGGCGCCGATTTGGCGCATTTCGATGCGCACCTTAAACGCAGCCGCGAGGTCACGGACGAGCTCACGGAAATCCACGCGCTGCTCGGCGGTATAGAACAAGGTGCACTTGGACCCATCACCTTGGTACTCGACATCCCCGAGCTTCATGTCCAATTTGTGATCGGCGATGATGCTCCTGGCTTGTTTCAAGGTCTCTTTTTCGCGGTTGCGCGCCGCTTGCCAAGTGGAGATGTCCTCCATCTCTGCTTTGCGGATGACCTTCTTGATTTCGTGGGTGTCCTTGACACCTTTGGCCTTCATCTGCGCCCGGACCAACTCTCCGGTCAGCGATACGACGCCCATGTCCTCGCCTGGCGTGGCGTCCACGACAGCCACGTCACCGGTCTGGACCCTGCGGCCTTGGCCAATGCGGTAAAACCCTTTTCTGCTGCGCTTGAACCTGACCTCTACGATGTCAAAAGGGCGCTGTCCCTCGGGAATGGGCACCCCTTCGAGCCAGTCAAACACGGTCATCACATCGCAACCGCAATTGCCGCAATTGCCATTTGATCGGCAACCCAGAGGCTTGCCATCCTCACCTTTCCTGCACGAGGCACATCCCATCTTTGCTGTCAGCATCGCAGGTCGGGAACCGCCCGACCTTATTTCCGAAGATAACGCGTTGCGCGCTCTCGCTTATCGCGCCCGATGGAGAAGTTCCATCATCTTCATGCTCAAATCCAGAAAGACGGTCCTGCCGTAGACGTTTCCGGTTACATCACGGGCCGCCTTTTCAAGCTCAGCCTGCATTTCCACCACGTTTCCATGGTGGATGTAGGGCGCAAACTTCTCTGCGAAACTGCGCTCGGAAGCCCGCAATTTCACGGCACCGGCCGCGCCGTAATTCCCCACAATACACTGCCTCACCATGTGCAGGGCAAAAGCGAGAAACTGTTTCTGGTCTTCCCTGCCGAGGTCGTGAAAGGCATCCGCCATCGCCGTGGCCTTGCGCCCGTCGCGGGCGAAATTGGTGCGCATCCAATCCACGAACATCGCAAACTCGCCAGCGGCGTCCTCACTCACCAAGCGCCGGGCTTTTGCCAGGTCGCCTTCACACAAGGCAACAGCATCACTGACCTTGTCGGGTTGGGCCTGCATGCCCGCCAGCCATTGTTGGACACCGGCAGGTTCAACGGGAGGGACCGGCACAATCTGGGTCCGGCTCAATATGGTCGCCAGCAAGTTCTCCGTGGAGTCGGCCATCAGGATAAACACCGTCTTGGCGGGCGGCTCCTCGATGACCTTGAGCAATTTGTTGGCCGTATCGGTGCGCATGGCGTGCGCGCCCCAGATGATCTGGACCTTCCACCCGCCCGCATGCGCTGTCAAGGACAAACGCCTCAGGATATCCGCCGCTTCGTGGACAGAGATGAAGGGCTGTTTGTTGCCCAAAGCCATGCGCTCGCGCAAATCCGCCATGTCAAAATGGGGGCCCACCTCACGCAACAGCGCGCGCCAGGTGCCCAATTGGTCTGCACTGAGGGCTTTGTCCTTACCGGGCGCTTTGATGACCGGAAAGGTGAAATGCAAGTCGGGGTGCTGGAATTGGGCGTGCTGTTGACACGCGGGGCAAACGCCGCAAGCACCTCCGCCTTGTGGGGAGGTACAGTGCAATCGCCGGGCAAGGGCGAGGGCCAATGCCAGGCCACCCCGACCCGGAGGGCCCGTGAACAACATGGCGTGGGCCAGCGTACCCGCGTCAGCCCGCTCAAACAACCGGGCGGTGAGGGCTTCTTGACCAACGGCCTCCTGCAGCACTTCCATGTCTCGAAGATAGCGGTCTTCAGCCTGCAGGGGCCCAGCGAATGCCACAGCGGATATCACGCCCTGGCGCACTGATGCCCGAGGCGAAGACCTTGTAGTGGCGATCCAGAATGTTGTGAATACCCAAGGAAACGGTCGTCCGCTCCGTCAACCTGCCTTCCAGGTTTGACCCCACCGTCCACCAGCCGGGATTCCCGTCGGGCAGCGTCTCCGCGAGGTTGTCCGTGGTGCCGGGGCCGTACCTATCCAGCCCCTTGCGGCCGCTCCAAAGTACGTGCGCTTCCAGGGTCAGCCAATCCCAAGAACGCTCGCCCGACAAGCGGCCGAACAAGGGGGGTATGTGGGCCAATGGGCCGCCATTGACCGCGTCCCTGCCGCGCGTGAAATTCGCAGTGCCCCTGAAGCGCCAACCGGATTCAGCGCGGTAGCCCACCTGCCACTGAGAGCCGCTGATGCTGGCCCGGCCGATGTTGGCATTGACCTGGATGAGGTTGGTGTCTCCCTCCACCACAATGGTGGATACCGTTTGGCCACCTGCCCAAGAGAGGACGGTGTCGACCGGTACGATGGCGTCGCGCAACCCGGTGAAAAATCCGGAAGCTGTGCCGGTCCATTTTCCATTGGCACTCCTCCACCGGCCACCGAGTTCGGCGCTGGCCAACCGCTCAGGCCTCAGCCCATCCGATGGCAGGATGGCATAGCCGTCCTTGGCGCGCACCTTGCCCACGTCGTCGACATTGGGGTTGCGAAACGCGGTGGAAAGGACGGCGTGGAGCCCCATGCGTTGGACGGGCATCCACCGCACGGTGGCACTTCCCGTCAGGGCACCCCGGTTGTAGGAGACCGCTTCAAAGGGCAAATCCAATCCGGGTTGATCATAAAAATCGGCCGTCAGCCAGCCCCGCGTGTAGCGGGTGGCGCCTTGAAAAAAGAACGTATTCCACCTGCGCGATGCTCCTGCATATGCCGCCACAGCGCCCATTTCCGAGCCGCCGTTGGGATATCGGGTCAATGCTGGTGTGGCCACCCTCAACCCATCCGCTCTCCGCTCCATCCAAGCCTCGGAGTTTACCCTATCCCCGCTCCAAAACGCGCCAAAAGACGTCTGCCAGCGCCGGATGTAACGGTCTACATCGAAGGCCACGCTCGCCACGGAGACCTGTTCATTCTGCACCTCCCGCTCCTGTGAGCCAAAGCGCGCCTTCAGCCGTGACTCTTCTACCTGCTGCCATGCCGCCGTCAATGACACCATGCCGAGCCGCTGCACGCGGCCGCGGAACCGGGCCGATATCAGCGTTCTGCGCTGGGGGCCGTAGTCCCATTGCGCCCACTTCGGCCCGCCGTCGTCTGCGGCGTCATTGAGGCGGTCAAAACGCGGCACATTCGAAGTGGTGCTGTGCTGGACATTGAGTTCTACGTGCCTTTCTGCATCACCCAAGCGCACCTTTTGCAAGACGTCCGTCTGGTCAAAACCGGTACCCGGTTGGATGTCGGTATCCGGGTTGATGCCTGCTGAATCGAGCACCACATTGCCCTGGGTTTGGGAATGTACCGTCCAAGGGATGCGCCCCCAATCGTCCGAGCCGTGCGGACGCCAAGACCCCATGCGCAGGTCGCCGTAGCGTCGGTGGGTCACGCTGGTCAAAAAAGCCCACTTGCCGCGTGTCACCTCGGCATCGGCGTGGATGGTCGGCGACTGGGCCGCACTGGAATACTGCATCAACCCCCGCGCCCGGGATCCTGTTTCCCATCGGGGAGACCTGCTGTGGTAGTGGATGACCCCGCCCAGGGCGTCGCTCCCGTATTGAACCGACCCCGCCCCGTGGAGGACCTCCGTGGAGGCCAGGGTGAACGGGTCGATGGTCATGGCGTTCTGCAGATGGCCACTGCGGTAAATCGCATTGTTCATGCGCACGCCATCGACGACGAGCAGGATGCGGTTGGCCTCGAAGCCGCGGAGTATGGGCGAGCCCCCTCCTTGTTGGCTCTGTTGGACGTGGACCTGTCCCGAGCGCCACAACAGCGTGGCCGCATTGGATGGCACTTCTCTGGACACCATGTCGGCAGTGATCGTACTCATGGTGGTGGCGGCCGCAATTTCCCGCTGAGGCAGCCCACTGGCCACCACCACCTCGGACAGGTTCACGGCCTCCGATGAGAGGCTGACTGTGGTGCTGACGTTCCTGGTCGGCATGGGGAGGGATTGCTCCCCAAAACCCATGCTCCTGACCTGCAGTGTATCGCCCTTGCGGATGAGGCTGTCCAACTCCAATCGGCCCTCCAAGTCGGTCATGCGGACCTCGCCGACATCGTTGCGGATGACCGCAGCGGGCACCGGGTTTCCATCCTCGTCTTGGACCTGTATGACTTGTGACCAGGCCCCGCTGGCGACCAAAACCAACAAGAAACAGGCGGCGGCCCGGGCTCCGGTCTGCCCGCTTTTAGGGCGCCAAGACCATGCTGAGCACCTCCCAAGACTTGATGGGCCTGGGGTTGGAAAGGTGGAGCTGGAGGTAGCGGACATGTTGCAGCACGAGCTGGTTTCGGGTGTCATGCGAGAGGACTTCGGACTGGATGCTATCAAAATCCATGCCTTGAATGCGCAAAAACCCCTCGGCCTCTGCCGCCGAAAGGTAGTCTTCGCCCATGGGAGGGCCCGCCTCCCAATCGGCTGTGGCCAAATTGAACCTTTCCATGCCCTGAGGAGGCCGCACAGGGGCGTCGGGCTTGAGGCCTGAAATGGCGACCGCATCGACGAGGAAGGCAAGGTGCAGCCGACCTATGGCCACCTCCCGTTCTATGCGCTCGGCGGCGGCCCACAGGGCGTCGAACACCTCAGCGTGCGCCGTCCCTGAATCGAACGTGCGCATGACGCATTCCGCCAGAAACATCGCGATGGCACTGCGGGGGACCTCGGCGGTGGTCCGGTCTTGGGCCATGACGCGGTCCGCCCGGTCAAAACGGTACAATTCTTCCTTCATGTGGCGCATGCCGACCAGGTCGAGCAGGGCCAAGGGTGCCTGAAGATGTCGCGCGCGGCGTGGACCTTTGACCCCTTGGCGCACCAAGCAACCGACCACGCCGTGTTCCCTCGAGAACACGCGAAGAATGGACACGCCATCCTTGTGCCGCACCGTACTCAGTGCGATGGCGGGATGGTGGATGGCGGTCTGGGTGGTCACTCTTCTTCGCTGGGCTCGAACAGGTTGCCGATCAGGTCGCCAAAGGTGATTTCAGACCCGACAATGGATTGTCCAATCTCGTTAAATCCGGCCAGTCCGTGCAGCACGAACTCCATGGCTGCGGGACGCTCTTCTTTGGGAACGTTTGGGCAGTATTTGTCGACCACGGCCTTCAACCCGTCGACGTCCGCCAGTGCCTGCCGGTACGCTTGGTCCGTCTGGTCCTTGAGCAAGGCGACTTCGTGGCGATTGAACCATGCCACGATGGGCTGGTACGGGTCCTCCACTTTGCCCTTTTTGATGGACTCCGGATCGGGAAATACAGCGGGGAACTCCCGGCGGATGGCCTTGCGGATCAAGGAAAGCGCCACACCTGCGGCCCCTTCCTGCTCGCCCTCGTAGACGAGTTCCACCTTGCCATTGACGGCGGGGATGACAGCGAGCAGGTCCGTCAGGCGGGCCTGTGTGTGCTCGGTTCCGTTGCGGAGGATGCGCAATTCACCCGCCGCGACGAGGTGCTCGAGGGCGCTGATTGGCAACCGGGCCGAAACACCGCTGCGCTCGTCGATGTGCTCGCTTTCACGCGCCTCGAATGCAATGCGCTCCAAAACGCGTCGCACGACTCCGGGAACCGTCACCCGCTGGCGCTGCTCAGGTGCCACATCGGCCTCTTGGTCGGTGATGGCCATGGCGTCTTCCATGGACGTGGGGTAGTGCGTGAGGATTTGGCTCTGGATGCGGTCCTTGAGCGGAGTAATGATGGCCCCGCGGTTGGTATAGTCCTCAGGATTGGCGGTGAAAACAAACTGGATGTCCAGGGCCAACCGCATTTGAAAACCGCGGATCTGAATGTCGCCCTCCTGCAGGATGTTGAACAGCGCTACCTGAATGCGGGGTTGGAGATCCGGCAATTCATTGATGGCGAAAATGCAGCGGTGGCTGCGTGGAATGAGGCCGAAGTGCAAGGCCCGGTGGTCGCTGTAATCGAGGCCCTCGTTGGCCGCCTTGATGGGGTCGATGTCCCCGATCAGGTCGGCGACGCTCACGTCGGGGGTCGCCAGTTTTTCCACGTAGCGGTCGTCGCGGTGAAGCCAACCGACGGGCGCTTCATCGCCTTGCTCCTCGATGATCTGCCGGCCTTGGGGCGTGATCGGGTGCAGCGGGTCTTCCGGCAGGGGTGCGCCCTCAATCACGGGAACCCATTCGTCCAGCAGCGTTGTCATCCCCCGCGCAATGCGGGTTTTGGCCTGTCCCCGCAAACCGAGGAGGTTCATGCTGTGTCCGGCGAGGATGGCGCGCTGCACCTCGGGGATGACCGTTTCGTCATAGCCGATGATGCCCTCAAAAAGGGGGGCGCCCTTCTGCAAGGCGTCGATGAGATTGGCGCGCAGCTCTTTGTGGATGCTGCGGGGGGTGTAACCCGATGCGCGCAAGGCACCGAGGGTGGAGATGGCAGGAGGGGTGGAACTCATGGTGTGGAATGTGCTCAGCGCGTGCGCCCGCGGCGGTTGCGCTCAAAGTCGGAGAAGATGGTGTCGCCCAGCCCCTTGAGGCCGGTGAAAAAAGCCCGGCCCGCATTGGCTTCCGTGAAGTCGGAAACGAAGCGCTGGAGCGCGGGGTCTGTGGCGATCATAAACGTGGTAATGGGAATGCCCAGCTTGCGGCATTGCCGCGCCAGGTTGTGGCATTTGCCCGTGATGTAGGGGTCGAGGCCAAAACTGTTCTTGTAGTATCCATCCGCCTCCTTGAGGCAGCTGGGCTTGCCGTCGGTGATCATGAAAATCTGACGGTTGGGGGTCTTGCGGCGGCGCAGGATGTCCATGGCCCGCTCCAATCCGGCCACGGTATTGGTGTGAAAAGGGCCCACCTGCAAATAGGGCAGGTCGGCAATGGACACCTCCCACGCGTCGTCGCCAAAGACCACGATGTCGAGGGTGTCTTTGGGGTACTTGATCATGACCAGCTCGGCCAAGGCCATGGCGACCTTTTTGGCCGGCGTGATCCGGTCCTCGCCGTAGAGGATCATGCTGTGGCTGATGTCGATCATCAACACGGTCGCCGTGGTGCTGCGGTGCTCGCGGTCCTCCACCACCAGGTCATCCTCGGTCATGCGGAAACCGCCCCGGCCGCTCGCGGCGCCGGGACCATGGTGGATTTGCGCGTTGCGAAGCGATGTCCCGAAATCCACTTGATCGAGCTTGTCACCAAACCGGTAAGGCCGCCGGTCCGCCGTGGGTTCGTCCCCCTGACCGCGCTCGCGGGTGCTGTGTTTGCCTTGGGCCCCCTTGCGGAGGTTTCCAAAAATCTGGTCCAGTGCGCGGCGGCGCATGTGCTGCTCGCCACGGGAACCCAATTGCATGCCCCCCTGACCGGTACCGGTGGATTCCCTCAAGTACCCCTTGGCCTTCAACTCCTCGAAGAAGTCGTCCATGGTGTAATCCGGATCGGTGAGGTTGTGCTGGTCGTCGAGGGCCCGCATCCAATCCATGGCCTCCTCCACATCCCCGCTCGTGTGGGTGACCACTTCCGTAAACAGCTCGAGCAGCCGCTCGAAGGGGCTTCGGCGGTCCTGGTCGGGACGGGTGGCGTGAAATTGAAAACCGAGCATGGATTTGATGACTGTGGCAGCGCCAAGCTACTGAGGGAACCATCCGGCGCGGCAGAGGTTCACGGATTGCGGACACACAAAAACTGCCAACGGAGCTGAACCGCCGTCGCTGCGCCGTGTTACCTTTCCACAGCGGAGCATCAAGCTGTGTTTGGCGCCCCCAGACGCCCTTTCTGTTCCCGAAATTCAGGCCCACATGACGCTATCGACCGAATCCAGTCCAACCGCCCGTCAAGCGACGCGATCCGTGAGCATCGGTGGTGTGACGGTAGGCGGAGATGCGGACATCGTGCTGCAGTCCATGACAACAGCCGATACGATGGACATCGAAGCGACGGTAGCGGAGTCGCTGCGGATGATCGATGCGGGGTGTCAAATCGTGCGGATTACCGCACCGAGCAAGAAGGAGGCCGAGGCCCTTGGAGAGATTCGCGCCCGCTTGGATGCCGCTGGCCATACGGGGGTGCCCTTGGTTGCCGACATCCACTTCACGCCCAACGCCGCTGAGATTGCAGCGGACCACGTCGAGAAGATCCGGGTCAACCCTGGCAATTACGCGGACAAGAAGAAATTCGAGACCCACGACTACACGCCGGAGACCTACGCCGCCGAATTGGAGCGGATCCGGGAACGCTTCACCCCCTTGGTCCGCAAGTGCAAGGCGCTGGGCCGCGCCATGCGCATCGGCACCAACCACGGGTCGCTCTCCGACCGCATCCTCAGCCACTACGGGGACACTCCGCTGGGCATGGTGGAAAGCGCCATGGAGTTTCTGAACATCTGCCGCGACGAGGATTACCACGACGTGGTGCTTTCCATGAAGGCAAGCAACCCGCAGGTGATGGTACAGGCGTACCGGATGCTGGCCGACCGCATGCGCGCATCGGGGATGGCATACCCGCTGCACCTCGGGGTCACCGAGGCCGGTGAGGGAGAAGACGGCCGGATCAAGAGCGCCGTGGGCATCGGCACCTTGCTGGCAGAGGGCTTGGGCGATACGATCAGGGTGTCTCTGACAGAACCGCCAGAGGCCGAAATTCCCGTCGCCCGCATGCTCGTAGAACTGGCGGAAGCGGCCAGGAAAGAAGCGCCGCTGGCCCACGCAGAAACTCCGCCAGATGGTTTCGACCAATACAGCTATGTCCGCAGACAGTCAAAAGAGGTGGGACCCGTTGGAGGTGGCCAGGTGCCGGTGGTCTGTCACGACTTGGAGGGACGGCCCCTGACGGCAGCGGGACTCTATGCCACAGGGCACCGATACCAAGCCGACTTGGACAAATGGGAAGCGGAAGATGCCGCTTGCGACCTGCTGCTTGTCGGCGACCGCACCTGTGGCTTTGCTTTACCAGGTTGGATCAGGGCTGTTCAGCATGCCGAAGCATGGCAGGCTGCTGCTCCGGTGGAGCGCCACCACCCGCTGTGGGCATGGGACGCCTACCTCCTTGCCCGTTCTGAGCAAGGGCTCGATGCGGCGTTCAACATGCTGTCAGTCGATGCGGACACGCTGAATGCGGAGCGGGCAGGTCAATTGGCTCAATGGTCTGAAGACCCTACTGCGCTGTTGCTCTCGAGCGGGCGCGCAGACGCATTGAATACGTTGCGATCGGCCGTGCACCTCTTGGACAAGGCGGGGTGCAATCTGCCGGTGATCCTCCACCGCAACTACGGCGCCGCCGCCGCCGAGCGCATACAGTTGCAGGCCTCCACGGAAATGGGGGGCATGCTCCTCGATGGGTTTGGCGATGGCCTCTGCCTGTCCGCAGACGTGGGCGTTGACGGGGGGCTGCAATTCCTCAACCGCACGGCGTTTGGCATCTTGCAAGCCACCCGCACGCGCATCAGCCGCACCGAGTACATCAGCTGCCCATCCTGTGGCCGCACGCTGTTTGATTTGCAAGAAACCACCGCCCGCATCCGGGCCGTCACCGACCACCTCAAAGGTGTCAAAATCGGCATCATGGGCTGCATCGTGAACGGGCCAGGGGAAATGGCCGACGCCGACTATGGTTACGTGGGAACGGGACCGGGAAAGATCACCTTGTACAAGGAGAAGGAGGTCGTGCAGCGCAACATTCCAGAGGACGAAGCGGTGGACGCCCTCATCGAATTGATCCGAGAGCACGGCGATTGGGTGGAAGCGCCCGAGCGCTGACCGTCAAGCGTCCTTGACCACCCCTTCCTCTTGGGCGGAGTCTGGACTTGCAGCAGGGGCATCATTGGGTTGGGCCCGCATCCACGGGCTGCCCTGTCCCAACCAGCTTTTTTGGCGGATGATGATCCAAGCCACACCGCAGGTAATGGCTGCATCCGCAATATTGAAGATCGGAGGAAACACGGCGTTACCCACCCAGGCATCCACGGGCCACCACTGAGGCCAGCGCACGGAAATGTGCAGCATGTCGACCACGTTGCCGCGAAACCAAGGCGCGTAGCCGCCCCATTCGCTCTGCCATGACCAGGTGCCAGGCTGCCCAAACGAGCTGTGGCTGAACAACCGGCCGTATCCAATGCTGTCAATGATGTTGCCTGCCGCGCCGGCAAGGATCAGCGCCAAGGCCTGGCGGAATCCCCTGGGGGCGCCCTGGCCGGCGATGCGGCGGATGTGAATGGCCAGCAACACCACCGCGACGATGCGGAACGCCGTCAAAATGTACTTGCCCGTAGCGCCAGGAAGCGCCCAACCAAAGGCCATCCCGTCGTTTTCGATGAACTGTATGTCAAAGACGCCTGGAATCCAGGTCACCTTTTCGGCCAGGGTAAAGGTGAGCTTGACCACCACCTTGACAGCCTGATCCAACAGCAATACCGCCGCCACGATATGCGCCACGCGGGCCGGGCGATGATCAGAACTCAACGCCTGTCCTGCTGGTTCTTCGCCTCGATGGACATCGTGGCGTGCGGAACAAGGCGCAAGCGCTCCTTTTGGATGAGCTTGCCCGTGACACGGCACACGCCGTAGGTCTTGTTCTTGATGCGCAACAGGGCGTTCTCCAAGCTGACGATGAACTTCTGCTGGCGGGCGGCGAGTTGGGCCGTTTCCTCCCGGCTCATGGTGTCGCTGCCATCCTCCATCATTTTGAAGGTGGGCGCGGTGTCCTCCGTGCGGTTGTCGTCCTCGTAGGAGAGGGAGCGCTGCAATTGATCGTAATCCGAGCGGGCCTGACTCAACTTATCGTTGATGAGGTCCTCGAATTCCTTCAGCTCTTTGTCCGAAAATCGGGTATCAGCCATGTTTTATTGAATGGTGACCATCGCGATGGCCACGGTCATTTGGGGTTCCAATTCCTCACGTTCCACTTCTTGACCCATGGGGGCCCATTCCAACTGCTCGGCGAGGGTTTCGGCCCGAATATAGTCCAAATTGGATGCGACAGAATGCTGCAGTTCTTCAGGACCGTCCAAGGTCAATGCGATCCGATCCGTCACCTCCAAACCGGTGTCCTTTCGCCGTTGTTGGATGCGGTTCACCAATTCCCGGGCCAGGCCCTCTGAACGGAGTTCGGACGTGATCTCAATGTCCAGCGCCACCGTCAGCCCGCCCTCGCCAGCCACCAGCCAGCCAGGGATGTCTTCGGTCAGCACTTCCACATCGTCCAAGGTCACTTCCACCGCCCCACTTTCAAGGGCGAGTGAAAACGTGCCCTGCTGCTCCAATGTGCGGATGTCGTCCTGCCCCATGGCCGCAATGCCAGCGGCAACCGCCTTCATTTGCTTTCCGAATCGGGGGCCCAGCTTCTTGAAGTCGGCCTTGAGCCGCTTGGTCAATATGGCGCTGTCTTCTGCCAATGGCTCTACGGACTTGACGTTTACCTCGCCCATCACCAGGTCGGCCACTGCCTCCAGGCGGGCGCCAAAACCCGCGTCCAACACGGGCACCAAAATGCGCTTCAATGGCTGGCGCACGCGGATTTTCTCTCTTTTGCGCAGGCTCAACGTCAGCGAGCTCAGGCGTTGGGCCAACGTCATGCGCGCTTCGAGTTCGGCGTCCCGCAGGCCATCGTCGACCACCGGCCAATCGGCCAGGTGCACAGATTCCGTTCCGCCGAGGTCTTGCCAGAGCCGGTCGGCATGGAAAGGTGCGATGGGGGCCATCAACAGGGCCACCGATTGGAGGCAGGTATGCAGGGTGTCGTAGGCCGCCGCTTTGTCGGCGTCCGAATCGCTTTTCCAGAAACGGCGCCGGCCCAAGCGCACGTACCAATTGCTCAGGTCGTCCACTACAAACGACTGCACCAACCTGCCCGCGCGGGTAGGCTCAAAGGCATCAAAAGCGGCTTCGACTTCGGCAATGCAGGTGTTCAGTCTGCTGAGGATCCAACGGTCCAATTCTGGCCGATCGGCCACCGACGGCACCACCGAACCCGGCGCAAACCCATCGATGCCCGCATAGAGGGCGAAAAACGCGTATGTGTTGTGCAGCGTGCCAAAGAACTTGCGCTGCACCTCGGCAATGCCCTCCGTGTCGAAACGCAGGTTGTCCCAAGGCTGGGCATTGGTGATCATGTACCACCGCGTGGCATCGGGACCAAATTTCTCCAGCGTCTCAAAGGGGTCCGCGGCATTGCCCAAACGCTTGGACATCTTCTGGCCCTCCTTGTCCAACACGAGGCCATTGGAGACCACCGCCTTGTACGCCACCTTGTCAAAGACCATGGTGGAAATGGCGTGCAAGGTGTAGAACCAACCCCGGGTCTGGTCCACGCCCTCGGCGATGAAGTCAGCGGGATAGGCGTTGCCGCCGGTGGCGCCTTCCACGCGCTCCTTGTTTTCGAAGGGGTAATGCCACTGCGCGTATGGCATGCTGCCGGAATCGAACCAGACGTCGATCAGGTCGGATTCCCGGTGCATGGGGCGCCCGTCTGCTGCCTTCAAGACGATGCCATCTACGACGTGCTTGTGCAGGTCGATGTGGGCGTAATTGGTTGCTGACATGTCGCCCGGGATGAAGTCGGGAAAAGGGTGAGCGGCCATCAAACCCGCCGCCACGGCCTCGGAGCAAGCAGTGTGCAACTCCTCAACAGAGCCGATGCAGCGTTCTTCGCTGCCGTCTTCCGTCCGCCAGATGGGGATGGGGATGCCCCAATACCGCGAACGGCTCAGGTTCCAGTCGTTTAGGTTTTCGAGCCATTTGCCAAAGCGACCTGTCCCGGTGGCCGCGGGCTTCCATTGAATGGTCGCATTGAGCTCCTGCATCCGGTCTTTGGCCGCTGTGGCGCGGATGAACCAGCTGTCGAGTGGGTAGTAGAGCACCGGGCGGTCTGTGCGCCAGCAGTGGGGATAGCTGTGTTTGTACTTCTCAACCAAAAACGCGCGGCTGCGGGTTTTCAAATCGATGGCGATCTCGACGTCCACCGACTTTTCGGGCGCGTCACCATCGTGGTATTCCTGCTTTACAAAACGGCCGGCCATGGGCCCACATTCCGGCCGAAAACGGCCTTGCAAGTCCACCAGGGGCACGCCTTGTCCGGTCCCGTCATCCACCAACAGCGGTGGCACCCCCGCGGCGGCGGCAACCCGCGCGTCGTCCGCACCGAAAGTCGGCGCTGTATGCACAATGCCGGTTCCATCCTCTGTGGTCACAAAGTCTCCAGCGATGACCCTGAATGCGGTCTCGGGAGAGGTCATGGGTTGCGCCCAAGGAATCAGTTGTTCGTAGCGCAACCGGACCAAATCGGAACCCTTGACCGTGGCCAGGACCTCTGATTCAGGCGCTTTTTTGCCGGAGAAATGCCGGGCGTACAAGGCCTCTGCCAAGATGACGATGCCCTCCTCGCCGGTGTAACGGTTGGCTGTGCGCACCACATTGTAGGCGATGTTGGCACCCACTGTGAGCGCTGTATTCGAAGGCAGGGTCCAAGGCGTCGTGGTCCAAGCGAGCAAATCCACCGGCAGGTCTCCTGCACCGCCGTTGCACCATTGGCGCACCTGGGCTGCATCATCGCCGAGCAGGCGGAACTGCGCCACCACCGTGGTGTCGGTGACGTCGCGGTAAGCGCCCGGTTGATTCAGCTCGTGGCTGCTCAAGCCCGTGCCCGCTTTGGGACTGTAAGGCTGAATGGTATAGCCCTTGTAAATCAGGCCTTTTTTGTGCAACTGAGACAAGAGCCACCAGACGCTCTCCATGTATTTGGGCTCGTACGTCACATATGGCGACTCCATGTCGACCCAGTAACCCATGCGGCGGGTGAGGTCATTCCACTCTTCGGTGTAGCGCATGACCGACTCCTTGCAAGCCGTGTTGTACTCCTCCACCGAGATTTTCTTTCCGATGTCCTCCTTGGTGATGCCCAATGCCTTCTCTACACCGAGCTCCACAGGCAAGCCATGGGTGTCCCATCCCGCCTTGCGCTCGACGCGCTTGCCCTTGAGGGTTTGATAGCGGCAGAAAATATCCTTGAGGGCACGGGCCATGACATGGTGGATCCCCGGTTTGCCATTGGCGGAGGGCGGGCCTTCAAAGAATACGAATCGGCTGTCGTCGGGACGTGCGTCCACACTGCGGCGGAACACATCGCCTTGCTCCCATTGCTGCATCACCTCTTGGGCAATGCCGGGCAAATCAAGGGGGCCTCTTTCAGGAAAACGTCGGGTCATCGTGTCGGCACAAAGGATTCGGCCCGAAAAGCAAGCCGGATCGGTCGCGCGAAGATAACCCGGAGGCCCACGGAATCAACCTCTAAACTCGGCTGATTTTCAGCATGTTGGAAGTGCCTGCCTCTGCGATGGGCATGCTGGCGACGTGGATGATGTAATCTCCATCCGCCACCTTGTCCTCGCGTTGCAGCAGTGATTTCACGTCGGAAATCGTGTGGTCCGTGGAAATCATCTTGTCATAGTGGAAGCCCTCCACGCCCCAGCACAGCGAGAGCTGGCTCAGGATGGACTTGTTTCCGGTAAACACATAAATGAACGCCCGCGGACGTTGGCTCGCCACCTTGTACGCCGTGTAGCCCGAGAAGGTCATGGTGACGATGGCTGAGGCAGATACGCGTTCGGCCAAGTCACAAGCGTTGTAGCAAATCGCATCGGTCACGAAGCGCGATGTCTTGTCCGACTCGATCCGTGCATCCCCACAACGGTGAAAAATGTGGGGCTCCTTTTCGATTTCCATGACGATGTCGCGCATCGCCTTGATGACCTCGACAGGGTGCGCACCTACAGATGTCTCTCCACTCAACATGACCGCATCGGCGCCATCGAGCACGGCATTGGCCACATCGGTGACCTCAGCGCGGGTGGGCGCAATGCTCTCGATCATGGACTCCATCATCTGGGTCGCAACGATGACGGGCTTGCCGTGCTGCTGACACAGTCCGATGGCCCGTTTTTGAATCATGGGCACCTGCTGCATGGGCACTTCCACCCCCAGGTCGCCCCGGGCGATCATCACGGCATCCGATGACTCCACAATGCCCTCGAGGTCAGCAACCGCCTCTGGCTTCTCCACCTTGGCGACAATGCGGGCGTGGCTGTCTGCGGCTTCGATCCTCTCCCGCAGGTCCACCACATCTGCCGCAGAACGGACAAAACTCAAACCCACCCAGTCGACCCCCAGTGTCAGGGCAAACGCGAGGTCCTCCCTGTCCTTGACGGTGAGACTCGGGAGGCTGATGTCTGTAGAAGGCAGGTTGAGCCCTTTGCGGGATGACAGGATGCCGCCGTGGATCACCTTGCAGCGGACGGTGTCTTTTCCATTGGTCTCCTCTACCTGCAAACGGAGCTTTCCATCATCGAGCAAAACCGGCTCTCCGGGCTTGACGTCTGCCGCAAAATCCACATATGGGGTCCACGCCTGGTTGCTGTCGCCCTCGCCCTGACCCACATGGATGGTAAACGCCTCTCCTGCCACGAGCATCGCCCCTTCGGCCATCATTCCAACCCGCAACTTGGGGCCTTGCATGTCAGCCAGCAGCGCGGTATGCGTGCCCAGCTTGAGGTCCAACTCCCGCACGCGTGCAGCGGTGGTGGCATGGGTCTCGTGGTCTCCGTGGGAGAAGTTGAGGCGGATGACATTCACCCCTTCGCGGATCAGTGCTTCCAGCACTTCCGAGGAACTGCTGGCAGGCCCTACCGTGGCGATGATTTTGGTGAATTTCCGTTGCATGGTGGAATCTGTTTGTCTCCGCGTGTTCATTCGTAATACAATACCTCCTGCTGCGTGATGGCCGCCGTATCCACAGGGAAACAGGCCGCCACCCTTCTCATGGTCCTCAAGCCCTCAAGCAGTGCATCTGAGCGCTCACCAAACATCGACTCTACACGCAGGAGGTAGTCGAAATGGACCAGTGTGGGGATCATTGCCCCTTCCGGTACCCGGTTCCAAATCACGTCGAAGGTCCAGCCTTCTCCTTCATCCTCATGCCGCCACACGCAGTGCTTGGTCACAGGCCTCCGCTTGTGGACCACCTCTAATTCCTCATGGAATGCAAGGCGGGTCCCCAATGTGCGATTCAGGTTCCAACAGAATCGGTGTCCCGCATCCGAACAGCTGACCCCTAAAAAAACGAAGGGGACCGCATCATCCCCAATGTCAAGTTGTAGGGTGGGCATCGTTTGCGGACCTATCCATATGGAAGGCCTTAATCGTCTCCGAAGATATGACGACAGGCCTCGCGCGCCGCGGCCTGCTCCGCAGACTTCTTAGAGGGCCCGTCCGACGTCCCCATCACCTTGCCCCCAATCAACACCTGCATCTTGTACAATTGCTGTCCATCACGCTTGAACTCCCGCACCACCTTGAACTGGATTTTCTTCTTGCGCTTCTGGCCCCACTCGTGCAATTTGCTCTTGAAGTCCACCGTGGCCTGCAACCTGTGGTCGAGGTCGAACCGCTTGAGCAACTTGAGCACGCCGCGCTGGGTTTTGCGGAAACCCCGGTCCAGGTATACCGCTCCTACGACGGCCTCCATGGCGTTTCCGCGCAATGAGGCGTGCACCGAACCTTTGCCCGTCTGGGCATCGAGCAGGTGCTCCACTCCGATTTCTTGACCGAGCAAATTCAACGACTCCCTGCTGACCAAGCGGGCCTTCATCCGGGTCATCTCACCCTCGTCCCCGTCGGGAAACTTCCGAAACAACATGTCGACCACGATCATGTCCAACACGGAGTCACCCAGGAATTCCAGCCTTTCGTTGCTGGTCAGGCCGTCCTTTTGGCAGCCCAAAGAACTCGAGTGGCGCAAAGCTTCGAGGTAAGGAGCCAAATTCCTTGGGCGAACCCCAAAGTGCCGACGGATGAACCTGCGGATGCGCGCTTCTCTATCGTGACGACGCCTCAGGGGCATCAAAACTTGCGTACGATGACCGAAGCGTTGTGTCCGCCGAAACCAAACGTGTTGGACAATGCTGCCCTTACGGGACGGTCCCTTTTCACATTGAATGTGTAATCCAAGCCCTGGTTGAGGGCGGGATCCGGATCGGTCGAATTGATGGTCGGAGGAATGACATCCTCGGTCACGGCCATGATGCAGGCCAAGGCTTCCACCGCTCCTGCCGCTCCGAGCAAATGTCCTGTCATGGACTTGGTGCTCGATATGCTGAGGGCCTCAGCGTGCGTCCCAAACACTTCCTCGATGGCCTTTACCTCCGCAAGGTCTCCGAGCGGTGTAGACGTGCCGTGCACATTGACATAATCGACTTCATCGGCCGACATGCCGGCATCCTCAAGGGCTGCGCGCATGACGTTGCGGGCACCCAGCCCTTCCGGATGGGGCGCCGTCATGTGGTGGGCGTCTGCAGAAGCACCGCCACCCATGATCTCGCAAATGATGTTGGCACCGCGCGCTTGCGCATGCTCGAGGGACTCAAGCACCAAGGCTCCAGCACCTTCACCGAGCACGAAGCCGTCCCGGCTCACATCAAATGGGCGAGAAGCCGTTCCTGGTTCGTCGTTTCGCGTCGACAGTGCCTTCATCGCACTGAAGCCGCCAATGCCCGCCTCGACCACTGCCGCCTCAGCGCCTCCACTGACCATGGCGTCGGCTTTGCCGTAACGAATGGCGTTGAAAGCGTCAATGATGGCGTTGGTCGCGCTGGCACAGGCCGAGACACATGCGTAGTTGGGTCCACGGAAACCATACTCCATACTGATGTGACCCGCGCAGATGTCGCCGATCATCTTTGGAATGAAGAAGGGATTGAACCGAGGGGTACCATCGCCCTGATAGAACCCCATGATCTCCTGCTGGAAGGTCAGAATTCCGCCAATTCCACTGCCGAAGATGACCCCGACACGGTCGGGATCCGGGTCAGAAGCGACGATGCCGGAATGGGCCACAGCCTCGCGCGCCGCCACAATGCCGTACTGGGCGTAGGGGTCGAGTTTTCTGGCCTCCTTGCGATCGAAATGCGCCGCGGGATCCCAATCCTTCAGCTCGCAGGCGAACTGCGTCTTGAATTTGGAAGCGTCGAATCGGGTAATGGGTCCCGCTCCGCTCACCCCTTTTTTGAGGGCGTCGAAATAAGAAGGGACATCGTTGCCCAACGGGGTCAGGCAACCCATGCCCGTGACGACGACACGGTTCAGCTCCATGTGGGGCTTACTTCGCGTTCTCGATGTACTCGATGGCTTGGCCGACAGTACCGATTTTCTCAGCTTGATCGTCCGGGATGGCAATATTGAATTCCTTCTCGAATTCCATGATCAGCTCAACCGTGTCGAGTGAGTCAGCACCAAGGTCATTGGTGAAGCCAGCCTCGTCGTTCACTTCGGATCCATCTACACCGAGCTTGTCGACAATGATGGCGGTCACTTTTTCGCGGATATCAGACATGGTTTGCGTTGTTGCGAATGCGGTGCAAAGTAAACCCTTGCATTCCAAGTGGAGAACACTGAAAAGGCCCGGATATGAAACTTGCTCACCGGATTTCTTCTATTCCCCACAACACCCTCTTTTTCAATGACCTACAGGCCTCCTTTGTTGGAGGGCGGAGCATAATGGACGCAGATTTCGTCCAAAGATTTGCGTAAAAGGAGGGGCACAGTGGTGTCCTCGGCAGGCCAACCGACGGGAATGTTGAGGAAAGCGCGCTCGTTTTCGGGCCGGTTCAACAACTCCCCGAGGAAGTTCATGGGCGAAGGGGTATGGGTCAGTGCGGCCAAGCCCGCCTCATGTAGGGCGGACAGCAGCAAGCCCACCGCTATGCCGCAGCTCTCCTGCACGTAATAATTGGGATACTTGTCCCCTGTATCGGGGTCCTTTTCATGCAACCGCCGAAACACGATGATGAGTGCAGCGGCGTCCTCAATGAAGGGCTTGATGTGATCCGTGGCCAATGGCTGTAGGTCTTCAAGCCAGCGATCGGACATGCGGCTGGAATAACTGCGCTCCTCCTCTTCTTCGGCAGCCTGGCGGATGCGTGTCCGCAAAGCGGGGTCGGTGACAATGCAAAATGTCCACGGCTGTTTGTGGGCGCCGCTCGGTGCTGTGCCCGCAATGTGGATGGCGCGCTCGAGGATGTCGATGGGAACCGGTTCGGAGCTGAAACTGCGCACACTTCGGCGGTTGGACAGGTGCAGGTACATCGCATCGAGCCGGCGGCGCATCTCTTCAGGCTCCTGCCGCGGCAACGTATACGGAATGTGGCCCTTTCCCTTGCTCACCGCCCTTGGAGTTTGGTGCGGATGTCGCGCATGAGGTCGGAGGCGTAGACAAAGGTGTCGAGTTCTTTGACCTGACTGTCCAAAATGCCTTTGCGGTCACCATTCCAGGCCACCCTGCCTTCGTGGATGAAATGAATGTTGTCCCCGATTTCGATGACGCTGTTCATGTCGTGCGAAATCACCACGGTGGTGGTGCCGTATTCCTGTGTCAAGTCGCGGATGAGGTTGTCGATCACAATGGCCGTTTGGGGATCCAGGCCAGAATTGGGCTCGTCGCAAAACAGGTATTTGGGCCGGCCCACAATGGCTCGGGCCAGCGCCACGCGCTTTTGCATCCCGCCTGAAACCTCAGCGGGAAAGCGGTGTTCGGCGCCTTCAAGTTCTACGCGCTTCAAACAAGCCATGGCGCGCTCCCTGCGCTCTTCGGCGTCCATTTCGCCAAACATGCGCAACGGGAACTCCACGTTTTCCAGGACGGTCATTGAATCGAACAGGGCGCCGCCCTGAAACAACATCCCAATCTGTCTTCGAACCACCTCACGCTCCTTGGTCGACATGGCGGTAAACTCCTCACCGTCATAGGTTACAGAACCACTGTCGGCTTCCAGCAGGCCCACGATGCACTTGGTCAGCACTGATTTTCCGGAGCCGCTGCGGCCAATGATGAAATTGACCATGCCGGCCTCGAACACCGCGCCGATGTCGTTCAGCACTTGCTTGTCCCCAAAGGATTTGCAGACGCCCTCTACCCGGATCATGTCAGGAGCAGTTGGGTGATGACCAGGTTGGCCACCATGACGATGACCACGCTGTACACCACAGCCTTTGTGCTGGAGCGCCCGACTTCCCTGGCTCCGCCGGCGGTGTGGTAGCCCTGGTAGGCGCTGACGCTCGTGATGATCAAGGCAAATACGCACGTCTTGATCAACGCATACACCACGTCAAAAGACCTGAAGTCGATCTGAATGCCGTATTTGTAATCGGCGAAACTGCTCAAGTCCGCGGCATTGCACACCCAAGCGCCTGCGCCGATGCCCAGCACCATGGCGATGACCACCAGAAATGGGAAAATCAAGAGGGCGGCGAGCAGTTTGGGCAGCACAAGGTGGGCCACACTGCGCACCCCCATGACCTCCAGTGCGTCGATCTGCTCGGTCACCTGCATCGTTCCAATCTGGGAAGCGATGTTGGAACCCACCTTGCCAGAGAGAATGACGGGAATGATGGTCGGTGCAAACTCCAGAATCATGGTCTGCCTGACCGTGAACCCAATGGTGTAAGCCGGGATCCATCCGCTGACCTGGTGGGCGGTTTGGATGGCAATCACAGCGCCCATGAACAGACTCAACAGGGCCACAATCCCCACGCTTTGCACCCCTATGGCTTCCAACTCGACCAAGGTGGCCTGAAAGAAGACGCGGCCTTTCTGGGGACGGCGCAGGGCCGAAGCCATGAATGAGAAGTAACGACCGATATGGAAGAGCAATCCCATGCCTATCGACGAAGGTACACCCTCAACCTCCGCAAGTGACGGTGGTCCGTGGCCGTGATTTACACGAGCGGCTCACCGCGGTCTGCCTTGAGCCTGGAGACAAGCTGCTTGACCCACTGCTCTTCGTCCCGTGGGCACAGCAGCAAGGCATCCGGGGTGTCCACGATGATGAAGTCCTGCATGCCCTTGACCACCACGAGTTTGTTGCCATCTCCGGCCACCATCAGGCCTGAAGCCCCTTCCGCAATCAGGTCCACACCACTCAAGGCATTGCCTTGGGGGTCCTTTTCGAGCTTGTCGTACAGGGAGCCCCATGTCCCGAGGTCGCTCCAACCGAAGTCGCCCAGTACGACCCCGACATTGGGCGCGCCTTCCATGATTCCGTAGTCGATCGAAATGTTTTCAGCGGCACCGAAAATCTCCCGAATGGCTTCGGCCTCACGTGCGGTTCCCAAGTCGCCAGACCGCTCGACAAAAAGGCTCTGCAAATCGGGCAACTGCGCCTCAAACCTCGCTTGGATGGTCGCCAACGACCAGATGAAAATGCCCGAGTTCCAGCAAAAGTCTCCAGAGGCGATAAACTCCTCGGCAAGGGCCCGGTTGGGCTTCTCGGTGAAGGTCCGCACCTGCTGCAAACGGCTGTCAAAAGCGCCGGAAAGCCCTTCATATTGGATGTAGCCATAGCCCGTATCGGGACGTGTGGGTGAAATCCCAAGGGTCAGAAGTTGGTCGGTCGTCGCGGCCTGTTTCACCGCCACGCCGAGGACATCCCTGAAGCCCGCTTCGTCCTCGATCAGGTGGTCCGCAGAGGCCACGATGATGGTCGCCTCGGGGTCTTTCTGGCCAATCCGGTGGTGCGCGTAGGCAAGGCAAGGCGCCGTGTTGCGCATAAAAGGCTCGCACAAAATTTGGTCCTCCGGCAGCGAGGGCAACTGAGCCATGACCTCATCCTTGTAGCGGACGTTGGTCACGACATACATGCGCTCGTATGGCAACATGGGCTGCAGGCGGTCGGCCGTCATCTGGATGAGGGTCCGTCCGCGGTCGAGGATGTCGAGGAATTGTTTCGGGCTGCCCGATCGGCTCATCGGCCAGAAACGGGAGCCGACGCCACCGGCCATGATGACGGCATAAGTATGGTCGTGTAGGGACATTCAGGGGATCCTTGCAATGCGGTCGGCAAAGGTAGCCCCTGCTCAAAAGGGCCGGAAACTGAAGAAAAAGAAGGGCACGTCTTGCATTTGGGCTTGCGCTTGCGTTTGGTGCGGGGCACGTGCCGATGGGGGGCACAATCGGCCAGCAAGATCGAGCAGATCAGGAGCATGGCCACCTGTCCAAACCGCCTCTGAGTCGCCGCGCTTGCCCTCACTTCCCGGTCATGTTGGCAGGAACGACCCAGCGGTCGTATTCCGCTTCAGTCAAATGGCCCAGCGACATGGCCGCCGCTTTCAGCGTGGTGCCTTCTTCGTGGGCTTTCTGGGCAATGGCGGCCGCCTTGTAGTAGCCGATGTGCGGATTGAGTGCCGTCACCAGCATGAGGCTGTCGCCCACAAGCTGGTCGATCCGGGCGCGGTTGGGCTGAATGCCCTCCACACAGCGCTCTGCGAAAGAGGCGCAGGCGTCGCCCAACAGCTGGGCGGACTCGAGGATGTTTCGTGCCATCATCGGCTTGAAAACGTTGAGCTCGAAATGGCCCTGGGCGCCCCCAACCGTGATGGCCACATCGTTGCCCATGACCTGCGCGCACACCATGGTGAGCGCCTCCGCCTGGGTGGGATTGACCTTGCCCGGCATGATGCTGGATCCTGGCTCGTTGGCGGGAAGCGCCAATTCACCGATTCCGCTGCGCGGACCGCTGCCCATCATGCGGATGTCGTGGGCGATCTTGTTGCAGCTGACCGCCAGCAGCTTGAGCGCTCCGTGGGCCTCCACCACGGCGTCGTGGGAGGCGAGGGCCTCAAACTTGTTTGGGGCGGTCACAAAGGGGTGCCCGGTCGATTCGGCCATGTAGGCGGCCACTTTCTCCGCGTAACCCGCTGGGGCATTGAGCCCGGTGCCGACGGCTGTCCCGCCCAATGCCAGCTCGGCCAAGTGCTCCAGGGTACTGCGCAGGGCGCGCATGCCGTGATCGAGTTGGGCTACATACCCTCCGAACTCCTGGCCAAAAGTCAGTGGCGTAGCGTCCATGAGGTGGGTGCGGCCAATCTTGACCACATCCTTCATTTCCTCTGCTTTTGCCGCCAGTGCATCCCTCAACCGCTGCACACCCGGCAGGGTCGTGCCCACAATCTGCCCGTAGGCCGCGAGGTGCATTGCGGTGGGAAATGTGTCGTTTGAGCTTTGCGATTTGTTGGCGTCATCGTTGGGGTGCACCGGGCGCTCGCCCTCGCCCAAACGGCCTCCTGCCAGGACATGGGCCCTGTTGGCGATGACCTCGTTGACGTTCATGTTGGACTGTGTTCCCGAGCCGGTTTGCCACACCACCAGTGGAAAGCAGTCGTCGAGTGCCCCGGCGATGATTTCGCCACAGACCGAGACGATCAAATCACGCTTCTCCTCAGCCAGGATGCCCAAATCGGCATTGGCCTTGGCGGCGGCCATTTTGAGGTGTCCAAATGCGTGGACGACTTCCATGGGCATGCTCCCTGCCGGCCCGATGGGAAAATTGTGCCTGCTCCGCTCGGTTTGCGCCCCCCAATACTGGTCGGCCGGCACCGCGACTTCGCCGAGGGTGTCTTTTTCAATGCGGGTGTTCATCTGCTTGTTGTTCAGTGCTCCTGGGCGGACCGTTCGGAAGCCGCATGCATGAGGTTGGCCTTGAGCATGGCCTCGATGTCGCCGTTGAGAACGGCGTCGGAATTGGAGGTCTCGTAGCTCGAACGCAGGTCTTTGACCATTTTGTACGGCTGGAGCACATAGGACCGGATCTGTGATCCCCACTCGATCTTCTTTTTTCCGGCCTCGATTTCGGCGCGGGCCTCGTTCCGCTTCGCCATCTCCATTTCGTAGAGCTGGGATTTCAGCAATTGGATGGCTTTTTCCTTGTTGCCCAATTGCGAACGGGTTTCGGTGTTGTCAATGATGATGCCGGTGGGCTTGTGGCGCAACCGCACCCCTGTCTCAACCTTGTTGACGTTTTGCCCCCCCGCACCGCCGGAGCGGAATGTGTCCCACGTAAGGTCCGAAGGGTTGACTTCGATTTGGATGCTGTCGTCGACCAGGGGATATACATACACCGAGACAAAGGAGGTGTGCCTTCTGGCTTGTGAGTCATAAGGGCTGATGCGCACGAGGCGGTGCACCCCGTTCTCGCCCTTCAACATGCCAAAGGCGTAATCGCCGTCCACTTCCATGGTGACCTGTTTGATGCCCGCGACATCGCCATCCTGCCGGTCGATTTCCTTGACCTTGAACCCGGCCTTGTCTGCATACATGGTGTACATGCGCATGAGCATCCCCGCCCAGTCGCAGGACTCCGTGCCCCCTGCTCCCGCAGTGATCTGGATCACGGCATTGAGTCCGTCGGCCTCGTCGGACAGCATCTGCTTGAACTCGAGCTCCTCGATGCACTCAATCAGCCCATTGTATTGGGCCATGACTTCCTCTTCCGTGCTTTCCCCCTCCTTGAAGAATTCAAAAAGCACCTGCAGGTCTTCGATGGCGGTGTCTGCGCGGTTGTATTCTTCTACCCAAGCCTTCTTGCCCCGAATGCGGCGCATGACCTTCTCCGCCTCCTTGGCATCGTTCCAGAATTCGGGATCCTGGGACATTTTCTCATCCTCGAGGATGTCGATGCGTTTTTGATCAATGGCGAGATAACCCTTGAGGGAAAGCACGCGCTCACGCGCCGATTGGATTTGGTCTGCATTCACCATGGGCTTTCAAATTTAGGGGGCACATCCGCCGCGACCGCGGCCTTGGCGACATCCACTGTGAACCCGCGGCGCAAAAGATCTGAAACAGTAGCATTTGTGGGCTCTTCGGGGTGGCGGCGGCGGCGCTTTACAACCGCTGCCGCTGCTGCAGCCCGAATGTCCTCTTCGGACAATAACGCCAGTGCCCGCTCGACATCGGCGTCGGCAATGCTGTGTTCATACCTCAGGCCAGACGCCACCTTGATGGGGCCCCATCCTTTGAGCCGCACATGGTCCAATGCGTACGCTTCTGCAAAGCGCGCCTCATCCAAATACCCCTCCTCGACAAGGGTGGCGATGACCTCCTCCGCTTGATCCAACGCACCCCACGTGCGGAGCTTTCGGCGAACGAGGGCCTTGGAACGCTCGGCCCGGGCGCACCAATGTCGTATCTTCGATGAAACATCTTTTTTCCCTTCCACGGAGCGGAATCTACGGATACCCTCCTTTACGAAGCGCCCAATTGCAAACCGCCGGGAACGCCTGGCGCAGCCAACCTAAAAGCCATGAAAGCCGAGATCAATCAGCGCATAGCCACGTTGCTGGAGAACCCGGAGATTGAAACCGTCAGGGTCGAAGTCCGCACCGCATTCGAAGTGTACAAGGACGAACGGGAAAAAAGTGTCACCGCCCAACGCACCGCCTTTGAGGAGGAGGAGCGTCCGGCTCCGGAGCCCGGAGAAGACCCCATTCGCTTTGCCTATCAACCCGACGAGGAAGATGCCCGCAATGACGAGATGTACAAGGATTTCCGCGCCCGAGAGAAGGCCTGGAGAGAAGAGGTGGCAGCCGAACAAAGGGCCAACCTCGAAAAGAAGCAGACCATCCTGAAAACCATGCAGGAACTGGTCGCCAACGAAGAACACATCGGCAAGATGTTCGATGCCTTCAACGCCCTCACCGAGGAATGGAATACTGTGGGCAATGTCCCGGGAGACCAATACCGTGAGGTCCACGATGCTTGGCACCGGCTTCGGGACGAATTCTTCTATAACGTCAACATTTACAGGCAGCTGCAGGACAACGACCTGCAAGTCAACCTGAAAAAGAAAGAGGAGCTGATCGCCCAGGCCGAACAGCTGGGCACCGTAACCGACCTCAAGGAAAAGGAGTTGCTCGCCAGAAGCTACATGAAGGCGTGGTTCGACATTGGCCCGAGTCCGCGGGAGACCTACGAGCAGCTCGCCGACACCTTTTTTGGTCACACCCGTGGTGCCCTCGATCAGATCAAGGCGCACTATGACGCCATCCGCGAAGGTTTCCAGCACAACTTGGAGGCCAAACAGGCGCTCGTAGAGGAGGTGCGGGCCCTTGTGGAAGCAGAAATCCCAAGCCCTGCAGACTGGCCAGAACACGCCGAAAAGGTCAAGGACGTGCAAAAGCGCTGGAAGACGGTGGGTTTTGCCGGTCGTCCGGACGACCAGGAGGTGTGGGAGTCATTCCGCAGCCTGTGCGATTTGTTTTTCCAAAAGCGGGAAGCGGCTTTTGCCGATGTGCGCGAGGCACAAAACAAGGTGAAGGACCGCAAAAAGGCGATTGCCGAAGAGGCGGCTGGTTTGGCGGAAAGCACAGATTGGAAAAACACGGCCGATCAACTGATGGCCCTGCAGAAAGAATGGAAGGACTTGGGCTCTGCCGGACCCCGCGACGAAAACAAGTTGTGGCGGAAATTCCGCGGTGCCTGTGACAAGTTTTTCTCCGCCCGCAAGGCGCAATTCGCGGAAAGAGATCAAGAATACAAGGTCAACCAAAAGGCCAAGGAACAACTCATCAAGGAAATCGAAGCGTTTGAACTCTCGGGCAACCACGGCAAAGACCTGACCGCCCTCAAGGAGTATTCCAAGCGCTGGGCAGAAAGCGGACACGTGCCGCGGCGGGTGTTTGAGCAAATCGTGGACCGCTACAGGGCGGCCATGGACAAGAACTTTGACGCTTTGGGCGAGAAGCGCAGTGAGCGCTCAGTTGAAGCCTACAAGCAACGGGTGGAAAGCCTCGTGTCCGGAGAGGGCGCCGACCACATCGCGCGCAAGGAGGAGCGCATCCTGAAAGACAAAATGGACCGGTTGCGCAAGCGCGTGACCCAGTACGAAAACAACATGGGGATCTTTACCGGTAAGGGCGCCGCCTCCATCATGGCGGACCTGGAAAAGAAAATTGAGGTGGACAAGAGGGAAATGGGCGAAATCAGCCGCAAACTCAAGATGCTGCGGGATGCCCGCCAGAAAAATACGGCCGATTGATGGCCGATGTCTGAAGGTATCCTGCATGCAACTCCATCAGCCGCTCGGGTAGATTGAGCCGGTCGGTCTGCTTGTGCAAAATGTCGAGCACGGTAAATTCAACTGCGACTTCCCTGAGTTCATCCACGCTGTGTCCTGTGAGGAATACCGCAGGTTGTTCCAGCCTCAAAGACCTGATCAATTGAAGGAACTCAACCCCATCGATGGTGGGCATGACCGAGTCGATCAAAATGAGGTCAATCTCCTGGGATGTCAACATGCTCACAGCCTCGAGCGCATCCGTGGTCGCTTCGGTGTGAATACCGGCCTTGAGCAACTGCAGTTGCGTGATGGTCAGGGCTATTTCATCGTCATCGATGTATAAAACCCGCAGTAAGGCAGTCGAGGGAGGCATCTCACCACAAAGGACCGAATATCTCTTGGGCTGAAGGGTCAGCCTTGGACACCATTCAATGTGGGAATTCTCCTTCAATACCGGCCTTCGCTCCCGGCATGGCGAGGGCTTCACTTCGCCAACCCTGCGATTGCATCTGTTGAAGCACCCCCTGCAATAAACCCATGGTTCGCCCCGAAGCTTTTTGACTGTCGTGCATCACCGCGATGGCACCGGGCTGCAGGTGGCGCAAGGTGGCCTTCAAGCATTGCTCTGGACTCCTGCGGGTGTCAAAATCTCCCGTCAGCAGGTCCCACATTACGATTTTGCTTCGCGCACCAATGGACCTCGCCTGTGAACGCTTGATGCGGCCATACGGTGGTCGAAAAAGGCCAGATTGCGTCAGTGCTTCGCAATCGAGGAAGCTCTTGAGGTAGGCATATTGACTGATGTTCCAGCCTGATTCGTGGCGCATGGTATGGTTGCCCCAACTGTGCCCTTCTGCACGGATGCGGTCAAAAACGGCAGGGTGGCGCTCAATGTTTTCTCCGACACAGAAAAATGTGGCCTTTTGCTCTGCTTCGGCCAACATGTCGAGGATGCGTGGTGTCCACTCCGGGTGTGGTCCGTCATCAAATGTGAGGTGCAGTGCACGGTCCTCAGGTGACCCTGTCCACAAAAACTCAGGGAAGAGGACAGGAACGGTTTTGGGGATGCGTGTGGCGTACACGGCTGCAATTTCAGCAACAACGTACGGACGTGCACACTTTATTGCCCCAACAACGGCTTGCGGCCATCCTTCGCCAAAACGAATGTCCGCGACCTCCTGACCCACGGTATCTTCGCGCCCTGACCTCACGGGCATGGAATACGACTTCAAAGCCATCGAAGCCAAGTGGCGCCAACATTGGAAGCAACAGGGCACTTACACAGTCCAAGAGGATGGGGACAAAGAGAAGTTCTACGTCCTCGATATGTTTCCGTACCCCAGTGGCGCCGGGTTGCACGTAGGTCACCCCTTGGGTTACATCGCGTCGGACATCATCGCCCGCTACAAGCGCCAGCAGGGATACAATGTGCTGCACCCTCAGGGGTATGACAGCTTTGGCCTGCCCGCCGAGCAATACGCCATCCAAACCGGGCAACACCCCGCCATCACCACCGAGCGCAACATCGCCCGCTATCGCGAACAATTGGACCTGCTCGGTTTCAGTTACGATTGGTCCAGGGAGGTGCGCACCAGCAGCCCCGAGTACTACCGCTGGACGCAGTGGATTTTCGCCCGTCTGTTTGAACACGGGTATGACCGCGGAGCCGGTCAGTCCAGCCCCATTTCAACTTTGGCAGCACACTTTGCCGGTCACGGCAACGCCACCGTGGATTGGGAGGTCGGCATGGACACCCTCATTGCAGCAGGTACGCAGTGTTGGGGCGACGGGTTTGAAGGGCACTTCACTGCTGACCAATGGAATGCGCTGGATGAAAAAGGGCAGGCTTCGCTGCTTATGGCCTACCGCCTCGCCTACCTCGCCGACAGCGAGGTCAACTGGTGCCCGGCTTTGGGAACGGTGCTCGCCAACGACGAGGTCATCGGCGGCCGCAGTGAAAGGGGAGGACATCCGGTGGTGCGCAAGAAAATGCGCCAATGGATGATGCGGATCACCGCCTTTGCAGACCGGCTGCTGGACGGACTGGACGGCATTGATTGGTCAGACAGCATCAAAGAGGTACAGCGCAATTGGATCGGAAAATCCACCGGTGCGCAACTCCGGTTTTCGGTGCAGGACCACCCGGGGCAAGAGATCGAGGTGTTTTCCACGCGGCCCGACACCTTGCATGGCGCCAATTTCCTGGTCTTGGCACCCGAGCATGAACTTGTTCAGATTGTCACCACACCAAAAGAGCGTGCCGCTGTTGACGCCTATTGTCATGAAACCTCATCTCGGAGCGAACGCGAACGGATGGCCGGAGACCGTGGCATGTCGGGCTGTTTCACAGGGGCCCATGCCCTGCACCCCTTGACCGGGGAGCCCATGCCCATTTGGATTGCGGATTATGTGCTCGCAGGATACGGCACGGGCGCGGTCATGGCGGTGCCGGCTGGAGACCAGCGCGATTGGGAATTTGCCCAGGCTTTCGGTTTGGACATCCCCGCCATTTTCGAAGGGCACGACATCGCGGAGGGCGCCTGCACAGAAAAGGACGCCATTCTCTGCAACAGCGGCGATTGGAGCGGGCTGTCATGTGAAGAGGCCCTGCCGCGCGCCATCCGCGAGACCGAGGCAGCGGGATTTGCCCAGCCCCGCGTGAACTACCGGCTGCGCGATGCCGTATTCAGCAGACAGCGCTATTGGGGTGAGCCCTTCCCCATATGTTATGTGAACGGGGTGCCCCAACTGGTAGAAGGGGCGCAGGTGCTGCTGCCAGAAGTGGACGCCTACCTGCCCACGGAGGATGGGGACCCGCCACTGGCGCGCGCAGAAAAGTGGAATGTCCTTCAAGGGGACAGGATGGAATTCAACACCATGCCCGGATGGGCCGGATCGAGTTGGTACTTCCTGCGTTACATGGACCCGCACAATTCCGATGCACTCTGCAGCCGGGAAAAAAGCGACTATTGGGGGCAGGTAGACTTGTACGTCGGTGGTGCAGAGCACGGCACAGGCCACCTGTTGTACAGCCGATTCTGGACCAAGTTCTTGTTTGATTTGGGCCTCATCGGATTTGACGAGCCCTTCGCCAAGATGGTAAACCAGGGCATGATCCTGGGCCGGAGCAGCTTTGTCTACAGGGTGGAAGGCACCAACACCTTCGTCACCTTTGAGCAGCGCAAGGCCCACCGCACCCAGCGCCTGCACGTGGACATCAGCATGGTCCGCAATGACATTTTGGACCTGGACGCCTTCAAAGCGTGGCGCCCGGAATTTGCCGACGCCCAGTTCGAGCTCAACGAAGACGGAGCGTACCGCTGCGGGAGCGAGGTGGAGAAAATGTCGAAGTCCAAGTACAACGTCGAGAACCCGGATGACCTCGTGGAGCGCTTCGGTGCGGACACCCTCCGGTGTTATGAGATGTTCCTCGGTCCCCTCGAGCAAGCCAAGCCATGGGATACCCAAGGAATCAGCGGTGTCCATAATTTTCTGCGGAAATTCACGCGGCTCTACCTCAACGGGGAAGAGGGCGTGCTCGTAACGGATACCCCGCCTTCGGCTGAGGCACTGCGCACGTTGCACAAGACGATCAAAAAGGTCACCGAAGACCTGGACCGGCTCAGCTGGAATACCGTCGTCAGTGCCTTGATGATTGGGATCAATGAATTGACTGAAATGGGCTGTCACGACCGGGAAGTCCTGCAGCCGCTCGCCGCCATTCTCTCGCCCTATGCCCCGCACCTCGCGGAGGAGTTGTGGGCCACCGCCGGTGGAGCGGGTTCTGCCGTGGATGCCCCTTGGCCAAAATGGGACCCCGAAAAATTGGTGGAGGCGGAAGTCCGCTACCCCGTTCAGTTCAATGGGAAGGTCCGGTTCCAATTGGAAGTGGCGTCCGACCTGTCGCCGTCAGATGTGGAATCTGCCGTTTTGGAAGACGCACGCACGCTCAAGCAGCTCGACGGCAGGGCACCGCGCAAGGTGATCGTGGTGCCTGGGCGCATCATCAACATTGTAGGCTGACCCCATCACAGTGGTCTGACAACGTGCCGCTCAGGACCCCAAAATGGGCCTGACGCTGCCATCACACGCCCACAAGATTTTATCGGTGAATCTGTGTAATTCTTCGACGAATCAATAAATAATTGCAATTAGTCGAGTTATTTCGCATCTTTGTAGGACTTATATCCGCTGTCATACGCATATTCCTACGGCACCATGAACCCCTACCGATTGATTTTCGGGCTTTTCCTCGCCCTTTCCTCCAGCCTTGTCTCCGGCCAGTCCATCAACTCGAGTCCCGCTCCTGAGGGATACGAACTCGAGCTCGAGGTCGTCGCAGAAGACATCGGCCTCCTCGCGGGCGCATTGGGTGTGACCGATCTGACAGGATACAGCTGCACGCACCTGTTTGTCGTCATGAACAATGCCGATGACTTCATGTCTTCCGTTTCCGGAGACTTGACCAATCCGACCTACATCAACACGACCACGGATTTCTATCACGCACTCCTCGGTGCGGCTACACCGAACGGCATCAACAGCTTGTTGTTTCCGGTCTACCCCGATTTGGCCTACGACAGCTGGGTGACCATCGGACTGGAGGGTGTTCCCAATGCCATGGCGGGTGAGGCAGCGGTCAATACCGTGCAGGCATCCGACAATCCTTGGGTGACCAATTTTGATCCCGGAGCAGGGGCTTCGGGGGCCAACATTGCCATTGATGACCTCATCGGTGGCGCTTGGTATGCCTTGAACGGTGATGCCAACGGAATTGCTGGAGACGACCTGCGCGTGCTGATCGGCCAATTCACCACGACAGGTGAGTTGAGCGGACAGGCATATTGCCAGGTCTTCATCAATGGTGATGGCAGCACGGAATTCCGGGACACCTTCTACTTCGGAGCAGGAGCTCCTGCATTGGGGTGCACGGACCCGACCGCTTGCAACTATGACGCAGAGGCTTCCGATGATGATGGCTCTTGCACCTTCCCCGCCGACCTGTGCGCTGGTGAAACCAATGTGGATTGCGATTGCGCCTGCTTGAATGATGCCGACGAAGACGGCACCTGCGATGAGGATGAGTTGCCTGGATGCCAAGATGCAGAAGCCTGCAACTATGATGCGGCCGCCACAGATGATGATGGTTCTTGCACATATCCCGCAGCAGACAACCTCGACTGCGATGGCAACTGCCTGAATGACAGCGATGAAGACGGCACCTGCGATGAAGACGAAATAGCCGGATGTGCTGATGCCGCCGCTTGCAACTTCGATGCTACCGCCACGGACGACGATGGCTCCTGCACTTATCCCGCAGCAGACAACCTCGACTGCGATGGCAACTGCCTGAACGACGCCGATGAAGACGGTGTCTGCGATGAAAACGAAGTGGGCGGATGTGCTGATGCCACCGCTTGCAACTTCGACGCGGCAGCCACAGACGACGATGGCTCCTGCACCTACCCCGCAGCCGACAACCTCGACTGCGATGGCAACTGCTTGGCCGATGCCGATGGCGATTTGATTTGCGACGAAGATGAAATTCCCGGATGCCAGGACCTCCTGGCTTGCAACTTCGATGCTGCAGCCACGGACGACGACGGATCCTGTGCTTACCCCGCCGCCGACAACCTCGATTGTGACGGCAACTGCCTCGCAGATGCCGATGGTGATGGCCTTTGCGACGACGAGGACCCTTGCAACGAGCCCGACCTGACACCCGCTGTCTTGCCCATCGTTCCCGCTTCATTTATTGCGGAAGTGACCTTGGACGGCCAGCCCGTGGTCGGCATGACGCTCTTGGCCCTTGTAAACGGCGAGACGGCCGGAGTGGACCAAGCCTTTGAATACGAAGGAGGTAGCTGGGTCAGCATGACCATCTATGCCGCGGCTGGAGCCGATGTGGAATTCCAGCTTTTTGATGCTGCTGAGTGCGCCCTCTATGACATTGACCTCTCCTTTGCCGTCAGTGCGGACGGGGAAGAGTTGTCCACCTTTGATGACCCTGCTGACCTTCCTTTCCTCAGCGGAAATGCCATTCCCGGTTGCACGGACGAAACCGCATGCAACTACGACGCCTTGGCCGACATGGAAGATGGATCCTGCATCTACCCCTTCGACCTCTATGGAACAGACCTTTACGACTGTGATGGCAACTGCATTTCTGATGCAGATGGCGACGGCATCTGCGATGAAGACGAAATACCAGGTTGCACGGATCCCACCGCTTGCAACACGGGGGATTTCTCCGATACAGACAACAGCCTGTGCATCTACCCCTCTGATATTTACGGCGTTGACTATGTCGATTGTGAAGGCAACTGCCTGAATGATGCCGACGGCGACGGCGTGTGCGACGAAGTGGAAATTGACGGGTGTACCGACGCATCCGCTTGCAACTACGATGAAGGTGCCACCGAACAAGATGGTTCCTGCGAGTATGAAAGTTGCGCGGGATGTACCGAAGCCACGGCGTGCAACTATGACGCTGAGGCCACCATCGACGATGGTACATGCGCTGAATTTGACGCTTGCGGAGAATGCGGCGGAGAAGGCCCGGCAGACGGCTACGACTGCGACGGCAACTGCCTGGAAGACGCAGACGGTGACGGAATCTGTGATTTCGAAGATCCTTGTCTTGAGCCCGACACCACGGTGGCTGTGCTCCCCCTCATCCCGGTGTCTGTGATTGCGGAAGTCTTGTTTGATGGTGCCCCTGTTGTCGGTGGAAACGTCCTCGCACAAGTTGGCGGAAACACCGTCGGATCAGCTGTGGCCTTTGCCTTTGAGGATGGCAGCTGGATCAACATGAACATTTACGCGGAACCGGGTGAGGAGATTTCCTTCATCCTGTGGGACGCCGAAGCGTGTGAACAATACTTGCTGGACTTCACGCTGTCAGCAGATGAGGCCGGCGATGAACTCGGCACATTCGACGACCCGCAGACCTTCCCCTTCGGGTCGGGAGACCCCATCGAAGGCTGCTTGGATGAGGCCGCCTGCAACTACAACCCCTTTGCCAACACCGATGGCGTGCCTTGTGTCTTTGCCGACCAGTTTTGCGGCGCAGACTATGTGGACTGCGATTGCGTCTGTCTCAATGACAGCGACGGCGACGGTGTGTGCGACGAGGAAGAAGTGCCCGGTTGTGGTGATCCCACGGCTTGCAATTACGCACCAGACGCCACGGACCTGGACGACAACCTGTGCACTTACCCCGAATTCGACTACGTCGATTGTGATGGCAATTGCCTGACCGACGCGGACCAAGACGGCATCTGCGATGAGCTCGAAGCCGAAGGGTGCACAGATGAGTTTGCCTGTAACTACGACATCAGCGCATCAGAGGACGACGGTTCCTGCACTTACGCAGCACCCGGTTTCGACTGCAATGGCGACCCCATTGAACTCGATGACTGCGACCCCTTGTGCTATGTGATTGACGCCTCCCTTGAGGATTACACCGTGCAGTGTCTCGACGACCTCGATGCGGTCGCATGTGTGGAGAACGCCACCATCTACAACGCTTGCACCGGTGACATTACCGAGGCCACATCTTGTGTGACCCTCGCTGCGTCCGACTCCATCATTGGAGGTGAAGCCACCACCGCATTGGGTGTGGGCCCAGACGGCGCGCTGCGCATCTATGGCCTGCACATGCAGGGATTGGCTGCTTCGGACTACTTCTTGGAAAGTGGAGACGGGCTGTCTTTTACCCAATACAGCAATGGCTATGCCGTACTGGAAGGTGAAATTGAAAACAACGTGGACGCCACGCAGCGGTTCCGTGCTTTCCTCGTCTTCGAAAACGGCTTGACCGGTGTAGAGTGGGGCGCGTTGGGCAAAGGCTTCAAGTACGCCTACAGCTGCCAAGACGTGGATACGGACCCTTGGATCATCTACACCCTGAAAAATGACCAGAGCTATTTGCAAGGCCTCGACGGCTATGCGGGCAGTCTCCTGCAATTGAGCCACGCTCCGGTCAACGAGCACTTTGGTTTCCAAGTCGGTGAAGCCGCCAACGACCACAATTGCGATTACGGCCTCGGAGGTTGGTTCGCCTGGGAAGGTCAAGTACTCGGGACACCTGTTTCCGGCGCCCTGGGTGACGTGATCGTGGACCTCGAGGCGGAAACGGAGACCTTTGACTTTGACGAGCTGTGCACGACGAACATCTACACCTTTATCGACTCTTGTGGCGCGTACAACATTGAGCAGGAGGTCTGCCGTGTGGATACCATTGCGCCCACCTTCCTCGGGTGTCCGGGTGAGGTCACTGTTTCTTGCACGGAGGACATTCCTGTGCTCGCCACAGTCACAGCCATCGACAACTGCGATGACCTGGACAGCATTCCGGTCAACATCCTCGGCGATGTGATCATCGACCAGGTCGATGGCGGATGCTACACCATCGAACGCACCTGGTCTGCAGAAGACCTCTTCGGCAACGTCGGCACCTGCACCCAGCTGATCCATGTGATCGATACCGTCGGTCCGCAAATCAACCTGTCCATCCCCGGTGACCTCTCCGTCTCTGTGATGGGCGATTGCTCCGCACAGACGGGCACCGACTTCACCGGAGAAGCCGCAGCCACCTTCTTGGATGACTGCAGCTCGGTCTCTGGAGAAGTGACCTACAGCGACGAAATCTTGGACGAAATCAGCCTCGGCTGCTACACCATCGCTCGGACGTGGACAGCCTCGGCTACAGACGGCTGTGGCAACACTTCCATTGAATCGGGTGTCCAGGTGATCCAGGTGGTCGACCAGATGGCCCCCACCATCACGCTGAGCTCGGTCGAAGTCGCCATCGCTTGCGACGCATGGACCTGCGACATGGATGTGTTGACCGGACTCGGGTTCGCTTCCTGGACGGACAATTGTGAACTCGATACAGCCTACATCGAATGCGAGCCCATGTCGGGCGGCTGCGTGGGTCCCGTGCCCACTTGGGATGTGGAGTATATCGTGGTGGACGCCTGTGGCAATACGGCTTCGGCACACCAGTTCATCCTGCTTGTCGACACCGTGGCACCGACCATTTCGATCACCTGCCCCGCTGACGTCATCGTGGAACTCGATGAGAACTGCCAAGGCGAACTCGACCCCACCCAAAGTGGAGAAGTGGAGATCTTCAGCACGGACAACTGTGACGCCAACCCCACCCTCAGCTATACGGTGGAAGACAGCGACCCCATCTACACCTGTGAGGACGGCAACGGCACGTACGAGATCACGCGCACCTTCCACGCTGTGTCCGAGGACCACTGTGGAAACGTGTCCATGGAAAGCTGCACCCAAATGCTCACCGTGGTCGACATGACCGCTCCGGTGATTTCCATGATCGAATGCCCGGCCGACACCACCGTGATGCTGGGAGACGATTGCACGGCTGATGTGGGGCTCTCCCTGATGGGCTCTCCTGCCATCCTCGCTGAGGACGGTTGTGATGCCGATCCGGAAATCACGTGGTTCCACATGGACGGACCCACCACCGCCCTGTGCGATGGCAGCGATGGCAGCGCAGACGGCTCCTACAGCTTTGAGCGCACATTCTATGCCTACGCTACGGATGCCTGTGGCAACGTCGGCGACACGGCGTTCTGCGTGCAGACCATCACGGCTGAGGACATGACCCCGCCTGTGTTTGGAGAATACCCTCCATATGAGCCCGTTTCCTGCGAGGACCTCACGGACCCATTCGACCCCAGCCAAGAACCCCTCGAGGTCAGCGACAACTGCGACGGCGAGCTGACCATCAGCATTGACGCTTGGCCGTTGAGCGGCTCATGCCCCGGCAGCTGGATGCGGATTTGGACCGCGACCGACGACTGCGGCAACGAGACCATGACCGAGCAATACATCGCCTTGTACGATGAGACGGCACCGCTCATCACCTGCCCGGCTGATACGGTGGTGATGCTCGACCAAGACATCGCGGACGACACGACCACGACAGCGCTTGGCATGGCCATGGCTTCAGACAATTGCAGCGATTTGATCGACATCGAAATCACCTACATGGACAGCGATTTCGAAGTAGACTGCACCGGTGACGATGACACGCCAGAAGGCACCATGTCCTTCATCCGCACGTTCACGGCTTCCGACTTCTGCGACAACGAGTCCACCTGCGAGCAGCACATCACCTTGCTCGACTCGCTCGGCCCGGTCGTCTTCGTGGAGGACACCACGGTTTCCTGCCTCGACTATGACCCGGAGATGACCTATGGTGCCTTTGGTGCCACGGACAACTTCGACACCGATGTCGCCCACACATGGGAAGAGGACAGCACCTATGCCCAACTCTGCGCGGGCAGCTTTACTGTAGACCGCACCTGGACCTTCGTGGACGACTGTGGAAACATCACGACCACCCAACAGACCATCACGGTTGTGGACGAGACCGCGCCCATCATGTTGTCTGGTGAGTCCAATGTGACCATGTCCTGCGAGGAATACGGAGACGCGCCCACCGAGGAGAACATCCTCATTGAGGTGATGGACGAATGCGGCGGCGACGTCACGGTGTCTTTCTTTGACACGCCGTTCAGCGGTGGATGCGTGCAGCCTGTGGGCCTCTACATGCGGACGTACACCTTCGAAGATGATTGTGGCAACGCCAACATGTTTGAGCAGTTTATCCACCTCTTTGACGAGACCCCACCAACGGTGGAGATCACCTGCCCCGCCGACACGTTGGTGACGGCAGATGCAGATTGTGGAGCCGACCTGTCGACAGATGCGCTTGGATTGCCCCAAATCACAGCCGAAGACAACTGCGCCGGCACGCCGCCCAGCATTGACCTCTCTTGGGAGGACCACGACACCACCTTCGCGTGTTCCGGCTCCTTTACATTCACCCGGACGTTTACGGCTACGGCCACCGACAACTGCGGGAATGAAACGACGGTGACCTGCGACCAGGGCATCTCACAAGAGGACACCACCGCACCCGAATTGGTGGATCCCCTGCCCCAAGATGTGACGGTGCCTTGCTTTGACATTCCTGAGGTGGCCGAGCTACAGGCCCTCGATGGTTGTGACGCCGCCCCTGAGGTGACGTTTGCTGAGGAAATCCTCGATGCAGAGGACTGCCCAGGCACTCAGACCATTGTGCGCACCTGGACGGCGACCGACGACTGCGGAAACGCAAGCAGCCACTCACAGACGATCACAGTGACCGATGAGTTTGCGCCCACTTGGGCCGACGCTGCTCCCGGAGACACTACGGTTTCTTGTGAATCAGTGCCCGAAGCTGCCGTGCTCGAAGCCATCGACAACTGCGATGACAACATCGAGGTCTTCTTTGCTGAGACCAGCACACCCGGCGATTGCGCGCAGGGCATGACCATCACGCGCACCTGGAGCGTCAGCGACTGCGCCGGCAATCAGTTGGCCCACGTGCAGATCCTGACCGTTGTGGACACCACGGCACCCGTTATCTCAGGGTTGTTGGAAATCGAAATCCCCTGCACGGACTGGGGCATGGACACCCTCTATGCCACTGTGGAAGACAACTGTGACGAGACCATCACGTTGGAAGCCATTTCCGACGAGGAATTCAGCGGTTCTTGTGCCGGAAGCTACCTCCGGACTTACGTGGCCACGGACCAGTGTGGCAACAGCGATACGCTGATACAGGCCATCAACCTGTTGGATACCGAGTCCCCTGAGTTCACGTTTATCCCGCAAGACACGACCCTGTCATGTGACAACGACTACACCGTGGGCAGCCTCGGTGCAGCAGAAGCGGAGGACAATTGTGACCCCGAAGTGGAAATCAGCTACGCGGATTCCATGACCCTGATCAACGATTGCCCGGGAACGGCTGAAATCGTCCGCACGTGGACCGCCCTCGATGAGTGCGGAAACAACAAGACGGTTGTGCAGCTGATCACGCTCATCGACGAGACAGACCCTGTCTTCAATGAGGCCCTGCCACAAGACGCTACGGCTTCTTGCGACGACGTGCCCATGGCTCCGACGCTGACCGCCTCAGACAACTGCGACCCCAGCTTGATGGTGAGCATGACCGAGTCCTCGGAAGACGACGACCTCTGTCCCCACAACTACACCATCACGCGGGTCTGGAACGTGGAGGATTGCGCCGGAAATGGCATCAGCCACACGCAGGTCATCACCGTGATCGACACGACGGCACCTGTCTTCATGACCGGGCCAGCCGACACAACGGTCGCCTGTGACGCCGTGCCGATGCCCGCATCGCTCACGACGTTGCAAGCCGACGACAACTGTGACAACGCCCTCAGCTACAGCTACAGCGGAGAGACGGCTGAAGACGGCGACTGTGCCAACAGCTACACGCTGTACCGGACGTGGCAAGCAGAAGATTGCGCAGGCAATGCTTCCACGTGGACGCAAACCTTGACGGTGGTGGACGAGACGGCTCCCGAGCTGACCTTGACGTTCAGCGACGGATCAACCGCTGTGGACACCCTGGTTTCTTGCATGGCCGACGTGCCCAGCATCACTGCTGTGAGCCTCGATGCCTGCGATGAATCTCCCTTCCTGTCGATGACGGTAGACACCGCCAACATGGACGTCTGCGGCAACGCCACGCTCACGTATACCTACATGACGGCAGACGATTGCGGCAACATGTCATCCGCCACCTTGACCATCGAAGTGCTGGATGAGCAAGCGCCTGAATTCCTCGATGTCTGTGGCATCGGCAATGGCTCCACTGTGGATGTCTGTGCTGACGACTACACCGGAGAGAGCTTGACGCCTGAGACGGATGCCTGCGACGTCAGTGCCGCAGACAACTGTGAAGGAGAGGTGACCATTGACTTGACCACCACCGCTGTGGGTCCTTATGCGCCCAACGACAGCGTCACACAGTACTGCACGACCGTGACCCCCGCTTCATTCAGCGAAGAGGAGACATGCAATGGCTACGGTGTGCACTCCGTGCGCTTGTTCAACTTTGCAGGAGCCGAGTTCTACTCCACCATTGGTGAAGGCCTCATCAGCCAGCTGCCCAACGGGGATTGGCTCATCGAGAAGACTGTGGTGGACAACAACAACCCGCAGGCGGGTTGGAACATCGCCATCACGCTGACCGACGGCATGGACTACGACACCTGGTCCAACCAGGACTTCCCCACCAGCTACAAGCTCGACTGCGAGGAGATCCTGGACGACCACCAAAACTGGATGTACTGGTTCTTGGACAATGGTACCATGACGGGATGGGGTGATTACACAGGCGACTTCCTCACCTGCACCCACCAGCCGGCCAACGAATTCTATCGCTTCCAGGTGGGACTTGGTGCCAACAACATGAACGACCATTATGGTTACAGCGGTTGGTTCACCTACTCCGGAACCTTTGCCAACACCCCAGTCATGGGATCAGGCGACTTCTTCGGAGACCTCGATTGCACCTTGCCTTACCAGTTGGAGCACGACTATACCGCCACGGACTGCAGTGGAAACACGGCTGAATTCAGCTATACAGTCAATGTGACCGGTACCGTTTGTGACGGCGTGGACGCCGGCCTCGTTGGCAACGGCAACGGCACAGGCCTGGGTGACTTCACTCCGGCGTTGTCCTCCATGGACAACCGCGGGCCCATTCAGGTGTCGAACATCGCACCGAACCCGACGCACGACTTTGCCCAACTCGGGTTCAACGTCTTGCAGCCCATGCGTGTGGACATCAACCTGTTTGATGCTGCAGGTATGCTGGTGACGCCGCTGTTCAATGGCAATGTGGACAAGGACCAGACGTACATCTTGGACATCAATGCCGCTCAGCTCGAAAGTGGTGTCTACCAGGTGCGCATCAGCTCCAACACCTTCAGTATCGTGAAACAATTCATGGTCACAGAGTAACACGGAAGACAAAACAAATCACAGGGGAAAATCTTCGGCTTGACCCCACTTCCATGGTGAAACCGGACACCGCTCCCCGGGGCGGTGTCCTTTTTCCAGCGAACAAAATCTTCCCGCGCTATTTTTCTATTCATGCAACAGTCCAAAACCAAGTTCACCGCCTTCCTGCTGCTGTCCCTGTTGATGGCCGGGTCTGGATGGAATTCCGCCCAAGCCCAGTGGCCCTACAACCCCAATGCCGACGGGGATTCCCTGATCGGAACCGGAGACGTCCTCCAGCTGCTCACCTATTTTGGGCTTCCCTGGGACGATGAAGGTGTATTGGGCATCGAAAGCGGCGGTACAGGAGCGACTTCGGCAGATTCCGCGCGGGTAGCGATCGGTCTCAGCTTCATTTCCGACTCCACCACCGTCTCTGGAATCAACACCTATATCTGGACCTGGACAGAAGGCCGCGCCAGAATTACCGAGCAATTCGCCCAAGGGCGCAATGTGACCGCGACGGGCTCCTTTGCCTCTGCCTTGGGAGACGGTTGCGACGCGCCGGGCCAATACAGCCATGCGACCAACAGGAACTCCACGGCCAGTGGCACCTGCTCGAGCGCCATGGGCGAAGGCACCGATGCCACGGGAACTGCAGCGCACGCCCAAGGGATGTTTACCGATGCCACGGGAACCACAGCGCACGCCCAGGGATACAACACCAAGGCGCTGGCCAACTATGCCCACAGCGAGGGGTATGGTTGTCAAGCAACCAACACCGCGGCCCATGCCGAGGGCTACAATACCACGGCCAGCGGTTTCTTCAGCCACAGCTCGAACAGGAACACCGTCGCGAGTGCCACCTGTGCCCATGCCGTCGGCGAAGGCACCCAAGCCACCGCGGATGCTGCCCACAGTGAGGGGTTCTACAGTGTGGCATCTGGATTTGCAGGTCACGCAGAAGGGTATGAGACCCTGGCCAGTGCTTACGCTTCGAGTGCGGGTGGATACTACACGGTGGCGGACCAACCCTATCAGACAGCGGTGGGGAAATACAACACCGAAAGCCAGGCGGGCAACCTCTTTGTCGTAGGCAATGGCAATGGTGTAGACGACCGCGCAGACGCGTTTACCGTGGACGATATGGGCAACGCCATCCTCTCAGGCAACCTTCAGGTGGCCGATATGAACCTGCAGGATACCATCGCCAACCTCAACGCGCGCATCACGCAACTCGAGGCTGCCATTGAAAACTTGCTCGAAGTCGTGGGGCCTGTGGACGCCGATTGAACCACTCCTTGCCACAAGTTGTGTGGTATCGGCTTTCTCTTTGCTAAATTTGCGCCTCATTCTTCGCGGAATGCCCCATGGTGTAATGGTAGCACACCGGTTTTTGGTACCGTTTGTCAAGGTTCGAGTCCTTGTGGGGCAACCACGGAGTTCATGGCGAAAGTCAATGCAATCGCACGAAGACCGGCACTTTGGTGACCGGTCTTTTTCTTTTCGTCCCCACCTTGTGCGCCAGAAGGTGACCACATGGAGCAGGACATACTCAACTTGATCAACGGTGAACTGGCCCCCGCCGTGGGTGGGGCGTGGCTGGACAATGTGGAACCCGCCACCGGCGAGGTCTATGGCCGCATCCCACGGTCGGGCGCAGAGGATGTGGATGCAGCCGTTGCGGCGGCCCGAAAGGCTTTTCCGGCCTGGCGGGCATGGAGTCCCGCCGACCGGAGGGCCGTCCTGATGCGGCTCGCCGATAAGGTGGCCGAGCATGCCGATATGCTGAGTGCCGCTGAAGCCCAGGACAACGGAAAGCCCGTTTCGGTGGCCGCATCAGTGGACATCCCCCGGGCCGAACACAACCTCCGCTTCTACGCCTCGGCTGCAGAGCAGTTTTCCAGTGAGAGCCACACCATGGGGGACGGCACCGTCAACTATACCCTGCGCAAACCGCTCGGCGTGGTGGCGTGCATCAGCCCGTGGAACCTCCCACTGTATTTGTTTACCTGGAAGATTGCGCCCGCGCTCGCCAGTGGGAATTGTGTCGTCGCCAAACCGAGTGAAGTCACCCCCATGACCGCCTTCCTCCTCGGGAAATGGGCCAAAGAAGTGGGGTTCCCTGACGGGGTACTCAATATCCTGCACGGCCTCGGCCCAGAGGTGGGGCAGGCCATGGTGGAACACCACTACATCCGAGCGGTCTCCTTTACCGGTGGGACATCAACAGGGGCGGCCATTTCAGCCTTGGCTGCGCCCAAATTCAAAAAGCTCTCCTTGGAGTTGGGCGGGAAGAACGCCACGGTCGTCTTTGACGATTGCGACTTTGATGCCGCCCTGTCCACTGCTGTGCGGGCAGCATACTCCAACCAGGGACAAATCTGCCTCTGTGGCTCGCGCATCCTCGTCCAAGAAGGCATCTACGACCGGTTCCGCGACGCCATGGTCGACAAGGTGTCCAAATTGCGCATCGGCGACCCGATGGACCCCGCCACCAAGATGGGCGCCGTGGTCTCAAGGGCACACCGGGACAAAGTCCTGGCGGCCATCAATACCGCGCGGGGCGAAGGCGGGCGCATCCTGTGTGGCGGCGGGCGACACCAACCGGCTGCGCCGCGGCTGGCGGGCGGCTTCTTTGTGCAACCCACATTGATTGAGGGACTGGACCACAACTGTGTCACCAACCGCGAAGAAATTTTTGGACCGGTCGCCACGCTCCAGCCGTTCAAGGATGAGCAAGAGGCGCTGGGGCTGGTCAACTCGACCAAATACGGGCTGTCTGCCTCGGTGTGGACAAACGACCTCAAACGCGCCCACAGGGTGGCTGCTGCCATCGACACCGGTATGGTGTGGCTGAATTGTTGGCTTGTGCGGGATTTGCGGACGCCGTTTGGAGGCACCCGCCATTCAGGGGTTGGCCGGGAAGGGGGATACCACTCCATGCGCTTCTTCACCGAACCTCAAAACGTCTGCATAAAGCTCTGAAGTCCGCTTTGCCGCAATCCACAATGGCTTGTTGCGTTTGGCTGCACATGGGCCAGTAGAACAGGGGGCAATGGTGACAACTTGGGGTCATGTATTTGCGCCCTTCCTTCCTGACACTCATCGCTGCAGCCCTGCTGCTCGGAGGGTGCGTGCCCATGAGCCAGTTCACCGAGGTCCGCGATGACCGGGATGCACTCGACAGCGATGTGGCCACGCTCACCGAACAGGTGCAAGCCCTGCGGTTGGCCGTCGCTGAAAAAGACGGCCTCTTGAGAGAAGATGGCCGCCGCATGGACGGGCTGCGCGCGGATACTTCCAATGCGGGCAGCCGCCTCCGCCAATGCCAGATGCGCTACGCAGAACTCGAGGAGCTCAACAACCTGCTGTCGGCAGAGCTCGAAAACAAAAGGTCCTCAAGCGGTGCTGAGCAGGCTGCCCTGCTCGAAGAATTGCAGCGCATCAGGGCCAACCTTCAGTTTCAACAAGACAGCCTCTACGCGCTGGAGCAGGACCTGCGGGCGAGGGAGTCGAAAGTGGCGGAGCTCAGCCAATTGCTCGAAGCCCAAAAAGCAGCCGGATCCGCCCTCAAGGAGCGCCTGTCCGATGCCCTCTTTGCTTTTCGAAACAGGGGATTGGAAGTTGAAGAGCGCGATGGCAAGGTCTACGTCCGGTTGTCCTCCAACCTGCTCTTTGCTTCCGGCAGCACGGCCATAGACCCCGATGGACGCAAGGCCCTCTCGGATTTGGCCCAGGCCATCGAGGACGAAGAGGACTTCGAAGTCGTGGTGGAGGGCCACACCGATGACGTGTCCTTCACATCGGCGACCTCACCCCGCAACAACTGGGAATTGAGTGTTTTGCGCGCCACAGCGGTGGTGGAAGTATTGACCTCATCAAGTACTCTGAGCCCCACACTGCTCACCGCAGCGGGGCGCAGTGAATTCCACCCGCGCGACCAAGAGGACCGCAACAGGAACCGGCGCATTGAGGTTGTCCTGAGCCCGAAGCTCGGCGGACTGTACGATTTACTGGAGGAGTAATCAGTCGATCGGCAACAGGAAGGTGCCCTGGGTGATCGAAATTCCACCCGTGCCGTCACTTCCGATGAGGCTGCCTCCGAAGGTGCCCACCACAATTCCGCCGCTCTCTGGCAGGATGTAGAGAATTTCCACCGTGAAGTTGGCCCCAGCCAGTGCAGAGGTATACGTCTGGCCTGAAGGGCTGTTGTACGTGCAAGCACCCGCGGGAGCGCTGGATTCGTTGAGCGTGATTTGCGCGCCATCGAGCCACCCCACGGAGGGCTCTGGCAGGGTCATGCCAATGCCATCGGTGGTGACGGAAACGCCGCCCACCGTCAAGGTGTTGGAGCCATTCATAGAGCAGGTGGTCTCGAAGTCCGCGACGAGGTCTGTGCCATTGGCCTTCCAGGTCATGTTGCCATCACATGGCGGGCAAATCGTACCGCCACAGTCGATGTAGAGCTCGTCTCCATCCAGCAGGCCGTTGGTGCAATCTCCGTCAGTGGGGCAGGGTGGGCAGTCGGGGCCGCCGCAGTCAATTCCGAGCTCTTCACCATTCAACAATTCATCCTCGCAACTCGGGCACGCCTCGCAATCGGGGCCTCCACAGTCCACATCGATTTCGTTGCCGTTCAACAAGCCATCTCCGCACAGCTCTCCGCAGTCGATGCCGGTATCTCCGCCGCAATCGATGCCGGTCTCGCCCGGGTCCAACTGTCCGTTGAAACCAACTTCACAAGGGGCACAGGCGCCGCCACAATCCACCCACTGCTCTCCAAGAACCTGGTCCCACACGCCGTTTTCACAGGGGTCACAGGGTGTGCAAATCGGGCCGCCGCAATCCACGAGTTCCTCACCATTGTTGAGGATCCCATCAAAACAGTTGGGGCCGATGAGGTTGTCATCATTGAGACAGGATGTGCCGCAAAAAACTGCAATGGCAGCCATCAGCACAAAAGGAATGGAGGGGAGGCGGAACGAGGTCATCGTTGTATCTTTCAAGCAGCGCAAATTAAGGGAGTAAGGACCGATTCAGCGCGGTTGATCCCTCGATCCGTAAATACCTCTCTTGAGAAGGCACCCAGCGGAATGACCCGTCAACCAGATATCCCACCTGCCGATTGGTCTCCTCGCGCCAAAAATGGCGGACTCCGTGTGGACAACGGCTCCGTCGACGATGTGGTTGCACAGCTGCTTGATTTGCGCGGCATATCAGCCCCTGAACTCGACCGGTTCTTCTCCCCTTCCCTCGACGATCTGCACGATCCGTATGCCATGCGCGACATGGAAAAGGCCGTCGACAGGATCATGCGCGCCCAGCGCGAAGGTGAGTGCATCATGGCCTACGGCGATTACGATGTCGATGGCGCCACCTCGGTTTCCCTGATTTGGGACTTCCTCCACAACAACGGTTTTGACGTGGTGCCTTACATCCCGGACCGTTACAATGAAGGGTATGGCCTGTCTACTCAAGGCATTCAAACGGCCGTCGAATCCCACTGCGGCATCATCATCACCTTGGACTGCGGCATCCGCGCTGTCGACCGTGTGGCAGAGGCCAAAGCACGCGGCATCGATGTCATCATCTGCGACCACCACCTGCCCGGTGAGCAGCTGCCAGACGCCCATTCCATCCTGAACCCCAAACACCCAGAGTGCACCTACCCCTTCAAGGAGCTGAGCGGATGCGGGGTCGGTTTCAAATTGACCCAGGCCCTGACAGAACGCATCGGGCTCTCCCCTTTGAGCGCATACGACGGCCTCGACCTCGTGGCCTTGAGCATTGCCTCTGACCTGGTGATCGTCACGGACGAAAACCGCATTTTGCTCCATCACGGCCTGCGCGCCATCGCGAGAAACTCTCGGCCAGGCATCCGTGCGCTGCTGCAAGTGGTGCAGTGTTCCCCCGACTTTCTCACCGTGCGCGACATCATCTCCAGGGTCAGCCCGCGCATCAATGCTGCGGGAAGAATGGCCCGCGCGACTGAGGCGGTGGAGCTGCTCACGGAAAAGAATGAAAAGCGCGCCAATGAGCTCGCTTTGAACCTCGACCGATTGAACCAGGTGCGTCGCTCTTATGACGAACAGGTGACCCGGGACGCCATAGAACAGCTTTCGGAACGGGATGAATTCAAGCACGTCAACATCGTTTGGGGAGAGAATTGGCACCGCGGGGTGATTGGCATCGTGGCCACGCGCCTCATCGAACACCGCTACCGCCCCAGCGTGGTCATCAGCGACGACGACGGGGTCATGGTGGGCAGCGCCCGGTCCACGCCCGGCTTAGACATTCACGACCTCATCAAGGATTGTTCGGAGCACCTGGACCAATATGGCGGACACGCCATGGCGGCCGGGATCACGGTGAAACCCGGGCAGGCCGCCGCTTTTGCTCAAGCGCTGGACAAGGCCGTGGGGGCGCAGCTCGCCACCATCAGCAAGCGCGAACCCCGGTACTTTGACCTTGAAATCGACCTGGCGCACTGTACCCCGGAACTGCTGAGTGGCTTGCAAAAATTCGAGCCCTTCGGTCCCGGATCTCCAGCCCCGGTCTTTCTATCGCGGGATGTGCAACTCGCCATGGCACCAAAAAGGGTGGGCAAGGATGGTCGGCACCTCCGGGTGGCCATGAAAACGCCTGCGGCCAGACACACCCTGACGATGGTGGGGTTTGGGCTCGGCAACCGGGCCGAAGTACTGGCCGCAGCGGGAAAGCTCGACGTGGTATTCAAGGTAGAAACCGAGTGCTACCGCGGTGTGCTGCAACCGCGCCTGACCCTGCTCGACTTCTGGACGGAAAGGCACTGAAAACGGGCGTCACGCCTGTCCTTGCTGCACGTCTTCTTCACTCATTCGGTGGAGGATTGTGCTTCCGAAATGCCCCGCAATGCGCCCCACGCGCTTCGAGACGCCCATTTTTTTGCGCAGCAAATGCACTTCTTCTCCCTCGGGATCCTCAGAAGTCCCCGGATCTTCAGTGAGCGCCTCCAGCCTTTGGGTGATGCGCACACCCTCCGACCTGGCCTCGTCCAGCATCAACCGGTACAGCGCGCCTTGGAGCGCTTGCATCAGCAACTGCTCTTCTGTTTCCGGCACAATGCCGTGGCGGTTGAGCCAATTGTCACTGAGTGAATACTCGCTGACGAGGATGTCCGCAGTGATGGCTGCCACCTCCGGGGAGAATTGGCTCCAGAAATCAGGCCCGGGAATCTCTCCCTCCAACATGCGCTCCCGATAGGTCTGTATCACCTGGTCCACAATCGGGTGCCGAATGGCCAGCCCCAGTGTATCCAATTCGTGGATCATGACCTCGGCGAGGGTGGCTTCAATCGGCGCTTCTTCTTCTAGACCTTGGTCTTTTGCCGCGTCTTCCAACGCTTCCAGGGTCATCTTTTGTCGGCCATACTGGAGCAGCAAACGCAGCAAGTCCTCCTCCCTGCCCTTTCTGCCCATGCGCCCCAACATCCTGGGTTTGCCGATGGCGCTTGGCGATTCCGGCTGGAGGGACGGCAGTGGCGCTGCGGCTTCCTTTTCCAGCCGTGTCCGTGCCTGGCGGGAAAGCTCTGCGAGCAGGTCCTCGACCTGCATGCCCAAACGGCCCGCACTTTCCTGCACATAGACCGTGCGCTTGAGTTCATCCGGGACATGGGAAATGCTCTGGACCACACTGCGGACCAATTCGGTCCGCTTGATGGGGTCGTCCGCCGCTTCCGCATCCAAGAGGTCAATCTTGAAACGGATGAAATCGCGGCTGTTCTCTGCGAGCCATTCCATGAGCGCCTCGCGCCCCAGGCGCTTGGCAAAAGTATCGGGGTCCTCTCCGTCGGGCAGCACGGCCACCTTCACGTCCAGGCCTTCGCCCAAGACGATGTCCACACCGCGAATGGCCGCCCGCAGCCCTGCCGGATCACCGTCAAAGAGCATGGTCATGCGCTTGCTGAACCTCCGCAGAAGACGCACCTGGTCCGCAGTCAACGCGGTGCCTGAACTCGCCACCACATGCTCTACCCCGGCCTGGCGCATGGCCATGACGTCGGTGTATCCCTCGACCAGGATCGCGCGGTCTTCGCGCACGATGGCGTTGCGCGCCATGTGAATCCCGTACAGCGCCCGCGACTTGTCGTAGAGTGGGCTCTCCGGGCTGTTGACGTACTTCGGAACCTTCTTGTCCGATTTGAGCGTCCGTCCGCCAAAACCAATGAAGCGCCCGGTGACATCCCGAATGGGAAACATCACGCGGCCCCGATAGAAATCGTACAACTGACCGTCATCGCGCTGCTTGCACAGGCCGCTGGTCAACAACCACTTCTCCTTGTAACCCGCTTTGCGGGCTGCCGCGGCCAATGCACCTTCTTCACCCCACGACCCCTCTGGACACCAGCCCAGGGCATAGTCTTCGATGATGCCGTCGGTGAACCCGCGGTTGCGCAGGTAGCCCAACCCCACACTTTTTCCCTCCCCAGTCTCGAGCAGTTGCGACGAAAACCACTTTTGGGCCCAGGCCGAAAGGTTGGAGAGGCTCTCCCGCTCGGTTTGCTCCTCGAGCTCCTCGGGGGTCAATTGACGCTCCTCGATTTCGATGCCATACTTCCTGGCCAACCAGCGCAGGGCTTCCGGATAAGAGAGCTTCTCGTGTTCCATCAGGAAGGTCACGGCGCTGCCGCCCTTGCCCGAGCTGAAATCCTTGAAGATGCCCTTGCCGGGCACCACGTAGAAAGAAGGGGTCTTTTCGTTGGTGAAAGGACTCATGCCGCGCATGCTCGTACCGCTCTTCTTGAGCTGCACGAACTCGCTGACCACATCTTCAATGAAGGTGGCCTGCAGGATGGCATCGACGGTGTCCTTGGGAATCATGCGAACCGAAACGGGAAAACCAAGGTAAAGCCCGAAACGGGGTGCCCGAAGCCGTTTGTCAATTTCCCGTTGACCGGGCCCCAGAAATCAATCGGCAATGAGCTTGAACCCCTTGCCGTGCACATTGAGGATCTCTACCCGGGTGTCCTCTTTGAGGTGCTTGCGCAACTTGGCAATGTAGACGTCCATGCTCCGCCCGTTGAAGTAATTGGCATCGCCCCAGATTGCATTGAGCGCATACTCCCGCTCGAGCAAGCCGTTTTTGGCTTTGGCCAGCAGGAAGAGCAGCTCGTTTTCCTTGGTGGTCAACCGCTGGGCTTCATCGCCCAACCGCAACTCCTGGCGGTTGTAATCATAGGCATAGTGGCCAATGGTCATGTCCCCCACCTCATCGTTGTCTTCAGGCAGTGCAGCCGACCGCCGCAAAATGGCCTCGATGCGGGCCTCCAGCTCATCCATGGAAAAGGGCTTGGTCATGTAGTCATCGGCGCCCACTTTGAACCCTTGTAGGGTGTCCTCCCGCTGGCTCTTCGCCGTGAGGAAGAGAATGGGCACGTGCCTATTGAGGGTTCGGATCTCCTCGGCCACTTGGTAACCGTCCTTGACCGGCATCATGACGTCGAGGATGACGAAATCGTAAGAACCTACGCGAAAACGGCGCACGCCCTCGGCGCCATCTTGCGCCCACGTGGTGCTGTAGCCCTTGCGGTCCAAGAAGTCGCGCAGGAGTTTTCCGAGGTTGGGATCGTCTTCACAGAGAAGGATGTCGAGCTGTTGTTTCATGACGTTGAATGCGTTTGGGGAAAAACCAAAGTGAACGTGCTGCCCTTGCCGGCTGTACTTACAACGTCAATTTCGGCGCCATGTTGCTGCATGACGGCTTGTACATAGCTCAAACCAAGTCCGAATCCTTTCACGTTGTGCACATTTCCTGTAGGTACGCGGTATAGCTTATCAAAAACCTTGCCTAAATGCTCGCGCGGGATTCCAATGCCGTTGTCCACGAACGCGATGCGCAAGGATGTGCCATCATTCCATGACCGGACGAGCAGCTGTGGGGTGTCGCCGCCGTACTTGATGGCGTTGTCCACCAGGTTGAATACGACATTGGTCAAGTGGGTCTTGTCCCCTTTGATGACGGGGTTCTCCGCTTTGAGTTGGGACGATGTGCTGCCCCCTTGTTTCTTGATGTGGATGGCCTGGTTGCGCAGGACTTCCTTGACCAGGTCATGGAAATTGATGGGTTGGCGATACAACTCCAACTCCCCCTGGTCGAGCATCGCCGCGCGGAGGACGTTTTCGACGAGCAGCCCGAGCCGCTTGTTTTCCGAACGGATCAACTGGACGTAATAGCGCAGATTTTCCGGGTCGGCCGACATCTCTTCATCCAACAAGGCCTCTCCCGCCAATCCAATGGTGGAGATCGGCGTCTTGAGTTCGTGGGTCATGTTGTTGATGAGGTCGCCTTTGAGCTTGTTGAGCTGCTCGGCCTTGCGCAAGCCGTTTGCCGCATACACGGTGAACATGACGAGCACGACCAAAAGCAGGAGGTTGGCCGTCAGTTCCACCTTCATGTCGCCGGCCAAGACCAGGCTTATTCTGGGGAAATACACGGTGTACAGCTGCACTTCTTCGAGTGTCTGAGGTTCCCCTACCGGTATCCGGTAACCGTCGGAATGCATGGATTCCAGCAGGTACACGTCTTCGTCTTGCAAGAAAATGGGGCGGCCATAATTGTCGAGCAACGACGACCTGAACTTGAAGTCCACCCCCCGCCTTTGTAAAACGACAATCAGCAAGCTGTCTGCCACGCTCATGGCCGATTCGCGTTGCAAGGCCCCTTCTGCGCGTACGGCTGCCAGGCTGTCGGCAGCGGGACCACTCGTTGGGGACAAGCCCGGACTGGGTGGGGGGGGAAACTCCGTGGTCGACAGTTCCAAGACCGATTGCACCTCCACAAGCGCCGTGCGCACCTGCTCATCAAACAGGTCGCCCCGGGCCTCGACCAAGGCCCGCACCCAGCCAAACTGCAGCGCCAGCAACCCGGAAAGCAGGGTGCCCATGCCCAGAACAAGGATGGTGGTACGGCTCGGTCTCATGTGCCAAAATTACAGGTGTGTCAGCGGCATTGGCGTCCGAACTATCTTTGCGCCCTTGAATCACGTCATGCAAGACCATCCCCTGCGCATTCTGGCTGGCTCTGCGTCCAAAGAACTTGGAGGCAGAATTGCCATGGGATATGGTGTCCCGCTCTGCTCGACCACCCACACCGTGTTCAGTGACGGCGAATTTCGGGTCAGCATTGAAGAAACGGTGCGCGGCAAAGAAGTGGTGATTGTGCAGAGCACTTTCCCGCCTTCGGACAACCTCATGGAGTTGCTGATGCTGATCGATGCCGCCAAGCGCGCATCTGCCAAACGCATCGTCGCTGTGCTTCCCTACTTCGGTTTTGCCCGCCAAGACCGGAAGGACGCCCCCCGTGTAGCCATCGGAGCCAAGCTCATCGCCAACATGCTCACAGCAGCCGGCGTGGACAGGGTCATCACCATGGACCTGCACGCCGACCAGATTCAAGGGTTTTTCGAAGTGCCGGTGGACCACATTTACGGCTCGGCCATCTTCCTGCCCTACTTGGAAAGTCTGGGACTGGACAACCTGTTGATCGCCACGCCAGATACCGGAGGCACCAAGCGGGCCAACGCTTTTGCCAAGTACTTGGGCGTAGACATGGCCATCTGCTACAAGCAACGAAAAGTGGCCAACCAGGTCGCGAGCATGCGCATCATCGGAGATGTCGAAGGCAAGGATGTCGTGCTCGTGGATGACATCTGTGACACCGGAGGCACCTTGACCAAGGCCGCCGACATGATGAAAGACCACGGCGCCCGCAGTGTGCGTGCCGTGTGCACCCATGCCGTGCTTTCCGGTCCCGCATACGAACGCATTGCCGACAGCGCCCTTACCGAGCTTGTGGTGACCGACAGCATTCCGCTGCGCGAGGACAAGCCATCAGAAAAAATTACAGTTTTGGATTGCTCTGAATTGTTTGCCACGGTGATCCGTTGCCTCGTTCAGAACGAATCCATCAGTTCGCATTTTCTTATCACCTAATACACAACCATGAAAACTGCACCATTGAGCGGCTCCCCAAGAGGGGGCGTAGGGAAAAAGGATGCAACCGAACTGCGCGCCAAGGGACAGGTTCCCGGTGTGCTCTACGGCGGCACCGAGCAGGTTCACTTTCACGTGAACGAAGTCAAACTCAACAAACTGGTCTTCACCGCGGAGACCTACCTGTTGAACTTCGATATCGAAGGAACGGCCTACAACTGCGTCGTACAGGACATCCAGTTCCACCCGGTCACCGACCGCATCGTCCACATTGACCTGTTGCAGGTTTTCCCGGACAAGCCCATCCGCGTCAAATTGCCCGTGCGTACCACAGGTACGGCCGTGGGCGTGCGCAACGGTGGTCGCCTCCACGTGGTCTACCGCCGCCTCCCGGTGGTCGGAATTGCGGACCAAATTCCCGAGGACGTTTCGCTGGACATCAGCACCCTCGACATCGGTGATTCGCTGCGCGTGGAAGGTTTGAATGTGGAGGGATGCACCATCCCATTGAATGACTCCGCTGTCGTACTCGGCGTGCGCCGGACCCGTGCTGCCATGTCTGCTGATGCAGAAACCCTGGAAGGCGAGGCTGAAGGTGAAGGTGAAGGCGGAGAAGAGGGTGGCGCAGAGGAGTAATCCTCAGACCACTTTCTTTCGCTGATGAAATTTCTCCTCGTCGGATTGGGAAACCCAGGGGCTGATTATGTGCACACGCGGCACAACATCGGCTTCATGGCTTTGGACGCGCTGGCCAGCGCGTCAGGGGTGGGTTTTGCCCCCAACCGATTGGGGGATGTCGCCCACTGCAAGCACAAGGGCCGTCAACTCATCTTGGTCAAGCCCACCACTTTTATGAACCTCAGTGGAAAGGCTGTGCGGTATTGGTTGGAGACCGAAAAGGTGACGGCCGATCGGATGATGGTCATTACCGATGACATCAACTTGCCTTTCGGCACCTTGCGGGTGCGGGCCAAAGGCAGCGACGGGGGACACAACGGCCTCAAGGACATACAGGCTGTACTCGGCACCTCGGCCTATCCCCGTTTGCGCTTTGGCGTGGGTGCGGACTTCGGGCCCGGGCGCCAAGTGGACCATGTCTTGGGTACGTTCTCAGCGGAGGAAAAGGAAACGCTCGACGAGCGGTTGGAGCGGACGGTGGCGTTGATGCGGTCCTTTGCGTTCATCGGGCTTCAACGCACGATGAACACCTTCAACAACACCTGAGGCCTGGCGCCTCAGTCTTTTGTGAAATAGCCGTAGAGCCCTTTCGCACGGATGAAATCCGCTGCGGCATCGGGAAGGAGGTAACGCGCAGAATCGCCGTTGGCGAGTGCCGTTCTCAAATAGGTGCTGGAAATGCTGATGATGGGGGCGGGACTCAGTACAATGCTCTTCCCGTTTGGCGCCACGGTGCCTTCGGCGGTGTCCGACTCGTCCTCGGTTCGGGCGCGGGGATAGACGAGAAAACCGCAACCGTCCACCAATTCACGCCATCGCGCCCATTGCTGCAGGGTACGCAGGTTGTCCTCCCCAATGATGATGCGGAACTCCCACTCGGGGTGCCGACGGCGCAGGAAGTCCATGGTGTGTGCGGTGTAATTGGGCCTGGGCAGACCAAACTCTGCGTCCTCTGCTTTCAGCCGTGGATTGTCTGCCACCGCCTGCCGCACCATGGCCAACCGGTCTTCCTCAGGCGCCAGGCCGTCCGCCTGCTTCATGGGGTTGTGCGGGGTCACAACGAACCACACCTCATCGAGTGCGTGATGGGTCAGCATGTGCTGCCCGATGATGAGGTGTCCGGTATGGATGGGGTTGAAAGACCCGAAATACAGCCCAACCGTCATCCGCCAGGCGTTGCTGATGAGCCGAGGAAATCTTGTGTCCTTTGAACCAATTCCGCCGTGGCCTCTTCCAGGTCTCCGTTGACCAATTCAACATCAAACCCGGGAGCGCGCCTCATCTCGGCTTCCGCTTTGGCCAGCCTGCCCGCGATGTCCGCTTCTGACTCCGTGCCGCGGGCGCGCAGGCGGGCTTCCAGCACTTCGAGGGAGGGCGGCCTCACAAAAACAGCCAGGATCCGGTCTCCCAAGATTTCCTTCAACCGCAAGCCCCCTTCGACATCCACGTCAAACAGGATGTGCTTGCCCTTGGACCAATGCAGCTCAATTTCTGACCGCAGCGTGCCGTAGTAACGCCCGGGGTACACCTCCTCCCATTCGAGGAACTCCCCGGCTTCGACACGGGCCAGAAACTCCTCCGAACTGAAGAAGTGGTAGTCCTCGCCTGAGACCTCGTTGCCGCGCAAGGGCCTGTTGGTAGCGGATATGCTAAAGGCGAGGTCGTTGCGCTGGGCCATGAGCCGCCGCACCAAGGTGGTCTTCCCCGCACCAGAAGGGGCGGAAAAAACGAGTGCCTTCGTGGCGTGATGTGATTGACCCTGTTCGGACAACGCTTCCTGCTTGAGTAAATTTTCGATCACAATATGTTCAGGACCTGTTCCTTGATCTTCTCGAGCTCGTCCTTCATCTGGACCACGATGCGCTGCATCGCCGCGTCCTGGCTCTTGCTTCCCAAGGTGTTGATTTCCCTTCCAATTTCTTGACTGATGAAGCCCAATTTCTTGCCCTGGCCCGCATCGCCGTTGAGCATCTCGATGAAGTAAGCACAATTGGCCTCCAATCGCACCAACTCTTCGGTCACGTCGAGCTTTTCCAGGTAAAAGATGAGTTCGTGCTCAAAACGGTTTTCGTCGACCCGGTCGCGCGGAAGGTCCGCTTCGAGGTGGGCCTTCAGCCGCGATTTCACGCGTGCAGTTCTGTCTTCCAACAGCGGCCCCAGCTCCTTTCTCAGGTCATCAATCCGCTGGGCCCGCGTCATGAAGTCGGCCTCGAGCGTGGCCCCTTCCTGCGCGCGGTATTCCTTGAACCCCTCAGCAGCCTGATCGACCAAGGACATGATTCCGCTCCACTCTTGTGCATCAAACTTGTCGCGGGAAGCACTGACGGCATCGGGAAACTTCAGGGCCGACTCCAACTTCTGCACTTGGCCCTCCACTTGTGACCGCGGCACGCCATTGCTCTCGAAAACAGGGTCCAATTGGTCGATATACTGCTGAATCAGCGGCGCATTCACCTCGTGGCGGATGTCGCCTGCATCGGATTCGAAGTGGATGAAAAAGTCCGATTTGCCGCGTCCCACCACCTTTCCGATGGCTTTTCGGAGCTCCATTTCCTTCTCTCGGAAATGGGATGGCATCCTCACGGAGAGGTCCAATCCCTTGCCATTCAGCGACCGAAGTTCAACTGTGTATTTGCGCGGACCGATGTGCGCTTCAGCCTTGCCGTAGCCGGTCATGGACAGGATCATGCCGCAAAATACACCCGTGACCCGACCCGGCATCGGGCAGATTGGAGAAGGTAACTTTGATGCATGGCCGATCTCGCCTCCATAAGGCAGCCCGTAGACCGCGAAATGCGTGATTTTCAGGGGCATTTCAAGGAAGCGATGCGGACTTCCGTGCCCTTGCTGGACCACATCACGCGGTACATCGTACGCAGCAAAGGCAAACAAATGCGGCCCTTGTTGGTCTATCTGTCCGCCTCGGCCTGCGGAGGAACGCAAGAAAGGACCCACATCGCCGCCACCCTGATCGAGCTCCTTCACACGGCAACCCTCGTGCATGATGACGTGGTCGATGCGGCAGAAACGCGCAGGGGATTCCTCTCCATCAACGCCCTTTGGAAGTCCAAAATCGCTGTGCTCGTCGGGGACTACCTCCTTTCGCGAGGTTTGCTGATTTCCATACAAAACGAGGGTGTTGACCTGCTCCGCATCACCTCCAAGGCCGTAGAGGCCATGAGCGAGGGAGAGTTGCTCCAAATCGAAAAAGCGCGGAGACTGGACATCACCGAGGACGTGTATTTCGAAATCATCCGGCGCAAGACGGCTTCCTTGATCGCCGCCTGCTGCGCTGCGGGGGCCGCCAGTGCGGGGGCCGACGAAGCGCGCGTGGAGCTCTTGCGGTCCTTCGGTGAGGAAATGGGCATCGCCTTCCAAATCAAAGACGATTTGCTCGACTTCACCCCCTCTGCCCAAACAGGCAAACCCAAAGGGGGTGACATCAAGGAACGGAAGATGACCTTGCCGCTCATCCATACACTGCAATCCCTGGGGATGCTGCAACGCCGCGCGCTGATCCGGCGCATCAAACGCAGCAAAGACCACCCCGAAGACGCTGAAAAAGTCATGCAGCTGATCCTCGATGGTCCGGGCATGGCCTATGCCGAGGCAAAGATGACTGCGCACCGAGACCGGGCAGTGGCCTTGTTGGATGGGCTCCCCGATGGTCCGGCAAAAACATCACTGCTGCAGTTGGTTGATTTCACCATTACACGAAGGAAATGAGGAATCAGCACACATTGATGTCGGTTGTTCTCTGCTTGGCTTGGGCTTGCACTGCCCCAGAAAAGGGGGAGGTCATCAGCACATGGCCCAGCAGTGGCCATCCAAAAGAGGTCCACACCGTTCTCGGCGAAGGCGCGGGAACGGAGGTCCAGATCCTCCACGAAAACGGCAGCATTCACATGCGGGGCACCTTGCTGGAAGGCAAGCGCAATGGGGTCTGGAACACCTACAGAGAAGACGGCATGCCCTGGAGCCAGGTGCAATACGACAGCGGCACCAAGGAAGGGCTCTTCCGCACGTGGCATGTCGAAGGGGTGCCCCACATCGAAGGCCAGCACCTCGGGGGTGAGCCCTCTGGAACGTGGCGTTTTTATGGGACCGACGGGCAGCTTGTACACACAGAGGATTACGATACGGCGAATTGAACCGCGTTTTGTGAGCCGATTTTGCCCCCCCGCATATCTGCGCCCCCCTGTAATGGCGTTGTTTTGTTGCATGGGAGTTCCTTCAGTCATCCGCCGCGCATCGCAGACCTTGGTTTTTCTGGGATTTGCTTGTTCCTGTCTCGCAGGAGGGGAGGAAGACCAGCGGAATTACATCCTCAAGTGGAAGGACGAGGCCGTCCGTCAAATGGCCATGCACCGCATCCCTGCGAGCATCACGCTGGCCCAGGGGCTGCTCGAAAGCGGGTCGGGAAAGAGCGCGTTGAGCAGCCGATCCAACAACCACTTTGGCATCAAGTGCCACAAGGATTGGGAGGGTGGCCGCACTTATCACGACGACGATGCCAAAGGCGAGTGCTTCAGGGTGTACCCGGATGCCCGCGAAAGCTTTGAAGACCACAGCCTCTTTCTGAAGCGCAAGCGCTACGCGCCGCTTTTCGAACTCAAGATTGATGACTACAAAGGCTGGGCAAGGGGGTTGAAGCGCTGTGGCTATGCCACCAGCCCAACCTATGCCAAAGCCTTGATTGAACTCATCGACAGGCACGGTCTCGAACAGTATGACACGGAGGGCATCGCCTGGCTCAAGCGCGGGGAAGTGCCGGATCGGACGGGGACGGCATGGGCCCAGGACGTGGATGCTTCCGGTGCCGAGGGCGACGGAAAGGCGCCGTCAGGAACGGGCGGCACGGCTGTCCAGCTCGGGCAATCCCGTGCAAGCGGCATGACCGAAAACGACGTGTCTTGGGTCATGGTCAAGGCCAACGAGCCCCTGGAAAGCCTGGCGAAGCAACTCGGTGTCGCCGTGTGGCAATTGCGCAAATACAACGACCTCGAAGGGGCCGATGGCCAAACCACATTCTCGGAGGGGCGGAAACTCTACACCCAGCCCAAAAGGCGGCGCGGCGTGGGCCATTGGCACCAAGTGGTCTCAGGAGAGACCCTGCGGTCAATCAGCGATACGGAAGCCGTTAAGCTCAAGGTGCTTGTCAAGCGAACAGGCATCCAAGCGGATGCCCCGCTGAACGTCGGTCAGCTCATCCCCTTGCGGTTTGCAACCACTGATGAAGGAGGCCTTCCTTGGTACGCTTGGGGTGGAGGGCCGCGTTGAGCCCCCTTCGCGCTAAATTGCAGACATGCCATTCTACCAGAAGAAGGGGCAGGTGCCGCCAAAGCGGCACACCCAATTCACAAAAGCGGACGGAACACTGCACCACGAGCAACTGTTCGGCACCATCGGCTTTGTGGGCATGAGTTCCTTGCTCTACCACCTGCATCCACCGACCATGGTTCAATCCGTGGATGTGCCCCGGGATGCCCGTCCGGTTGAAGGGGTCCGGGAACACATCACGTCGCGCCGCCTGCCCGGTGGCGATGTGCCATCATCGGGCACTGCGCTCGGGGCGCGGGTTCCGCTGATGTTCAACGCGGACTGCACGATTGCCGTCGCCCGGCCCGACTGCGCGGACGAAGCGGACCGGTTCTACAAGAATGCCGATTCAGATGAAGTGGTCTTCATCCACGACGGAAAAGGCACCCTGCACACCCTGTTTGGTGACCTCGCATACGGCCCGGGCGATTACCTGGTCATTCCCCGCGGGGTCATCCACCGCTGGACACCCGAAGAGGGCACGGAACAGCGCTGGCTGGTGGTGGAAAGCGCCCACCCCATTGTCACGCCCAAACGCTACCGGAACCACTTTGGACAGCTGCTGGAGCACAGCCCTTATTGCGAACGCGACCTGCGCACGCCTGAACACGTGCCCGCCGTCGACCGTGCGGGCGCCTTTCCGATCGATGTGCGCAAGGAGGGCATGATCCACACCGTGACCTATGGCCGGCACCCCTTTGATGTCGTGGGGTGGGACGGGTATCATTTTCCCTACGCCTTCTCCATCCACGACTTCGAACCCATCACGGGCCGCGTCCACCAACCGCCGCCGGTGCACCAGACTTTTGAAACGGACGCGTTTGTCATTTGCAGCTTTTGCCCACGGCTGTATGACTATCACCCCAAGTCCATCCCCGCGCCCTACAACCACAGCAACATCGACTCAGACGAAGTGCTGTACTACGTGGAGGGCAATTTCATGAGCCGCAAGGGCATCTCCCGGGGCGACCTGACCTTGCACCCTGGTGGCATTCCCCACGGGCCCCACCCCGGCACCTACGAAGGCTCCATCGGCAAGACCAGTACGGCAGAACTCGCCGTCATGGTGGACACTTTCCGCCCGCTGCGCCTGACGCAACAGGCCCTTGACATCGAAGACGGATCCTACCACACCAGCTGGCTGGGCTACACCCCCAAGAAAATCGACTGAACCTGCAATGACCATGGAACAGCAGAACCCACAACCCGAAATCGTGGTCCCCGAAGCCGAGGACTTTCTGCCCCTGCTTGGCACGGACCACGTAGAGCTCATCGTTGGCAATGCCAAGCAGAGCGCCTACTACTACATGCACGCCTGGGGGTTCCAGCCGCTCGCCTACCGCGGACTGGAAACCGGCGCCGACGACCACGTGAGCTATGTGCTGCAACAGGACAAAATCACGCTGGTGCTCACCACCCCGCTCACTGCTGGTGGTCCGCTGAATGAGCACCTGGACAAGCATGGCGACGGGGTCAAAGCCGTCGCATTGTGGGTGGACGACGCGACCAAAAGCTGGAAGGAAACCACGGGGCGCGGCGCGGTGAGCGCATTTGAACCGGTGACGCGGGAGGACGCAGAGGGCAAGGTGGTGCTCAGTGGCATCGAGACCTATGGCGACACGATCCACGTTTTTGTGGAGCGCAAGGCTTACGGCGGGACCTTCTTGCCCGGCTATGTCCCCTGGAACCCTGCGGGCAGTTCCGAGGCGGTCGGACTCAAGTACATCGATCACATGGTCGGCAACGTCGGGTGGGGTGAGATGAACACCTGGTGCGCGTTTTACGCCAAGGTCATGGGCTTCGCCCAGCTCGTCTCCTTCGACGACAAGGACATTTCTACCGAATACACCGCGCTCATGTCCAAGGTGATGAGCAATGGAAACGGCCGGATCAAATTCCCCATCAACGAACCGGCGGAAGGGCGCAAAAAGTCACAGATCGAAGAGTACATCGACTTCTACCAAGGCGCTGGCGTGCAGCACATCGCCGTGGCCACGGACGACATCATCACCACTGTGACGGAACTGCAGCGGCGGGGCATCGAGTTCCTGCAGGTGCCCAAATCCTACTATGACGACCTGCTCGACCGGGTCGGTGCCATCGATGAGGACCTGGCGCCACTGCGCGAACTCGGGATCTTGGTGGACCGCGATGACGAAGGCTACCTGCTTCAGATTTTCACCCGGCCCGTGGTGGACCGGCCCACCATGTTCTTCGAGATCATCCAGAGAAAGGGTGCCCAGAGCTTTGGCAAGGGCAATTTCAAAGCGCTCTTCGAAGCCATAGAAAGGGAACAAGCCCTGCGTGGTACCCTCTGAACCCCAAGGAAAAGTGGCCCTGCAATGGGCGGGGGTCTCCGTAGCATTCGGGGACCGCACCGTCCTGCACGAAGTGGACCTGCAGGTGCGCCAGGGTGAAACGCTGGCCCTGGTCGGGGAGAGTGGATCGGGAAAGACCCTTTGTTGTATGGCCGCTCTGGGGCTGTTGCCCAAGGGCGGAACACTCACGCATGGGCGCATCACCGGGCCCGGTGGTACTTGGGCCTGCGGGGCGGGGGGCGATGTCGTACCCATTCCGCGGGGACGGCAAGTGACCATGGTGTTTCAAGAGCCCATGACGAGCCTCAACCCCACCATGCGGTGCGGTGCACAGCTGTCAGAGGTCATTCGGCGCCACAGTGCAGTCACCGCCGAAGCGGCACGGGAGCAGGTGTTGGCGCTGTTCGAAGAAGTGCAGCTGACCGATCCGGAACGGGCGTATTCGGCCTATCCCCACACCCTGTCCGGGGGGCAAAAGCAACGGGTGCTCATTGCCATGGCGCTGGCCAACAGCCCTGAAATCATCCTCGCCGACGAGCCCACGACGGCATTGGACAGCACATTGCGGGCGGAGTTGCTCGACCTCATCGCGGAAATTCAACGCAAAAGGGGATTGGCCCTGGTGCTGGTAACCCACGACATGGACGTCGTGGAGCGCGCGGCCGACCGGCTGGCAGTGCTGTACCGTGGCAAAGTGGTGGAGCAGGGCGATGCAAAAACAGTGTTGGGTCAACCACAGCACCCGTACACCCTCGGGCTGCTGGCTTGTCGGGTGCCCAAAACCGGCCGGCCCTCTCCGCTGCCGGTGTTGGCGGACTTTCTCGCCGGTGGCGGCACCCAGCCGGACCCTGCTGCAGGTGAAATCTCACCGCCCGCAGAAGGCCAGCCCCTGCTGTTGGAGGTGCGGGGGGCAGGCAAGACCTATCCCGGCAGCCAGGTGCCCGCCTTGGCCGGTGTGGACCTGCAGCTCGCAGAAGGGGGGACACTCGGCGTGGTCGGTGGCAGTGGCTGCGGAAAAACCACCCTGGCTCGCGCCATCCTGGGATTGCACCGGTTAGACACTGGAACCATCCAGCTCGCCGGGAAATCCGTGCATGAAAACACGGCGGAGCACATTCGGCACATCCGGTCCAATGTCGGGTTGGTGTTTCAAGACCCCCGGGCCGCATTGAACCCCACCCGGCGCGTCGGCGACGCCATCCGCGAAGTCCTCGTCCGCTGGGGAAGTGAAAAAGCCCAAGCCCAGCAGGAAGCCGAGCGGCTGGTTCAGGCTGTCGGTTTGGATGTGGACGCCTTGGAACGAAAGCCCGACGCTTTTTCCGGAGGCCAAAGACAGCGCATTGTCATCGCCCGGGCCCTGGCCGCCAATCCCAAATTGCTCATTTGCGATGAAGCCGTCGCGGCGCTCGATGTGAGCGTGCAAGCGCAGGTCTTGAACCTTTTGGTGGAATTGCGGGCGAAACGCCACCTCGCGTTGCTGTTCATCAGCCACGACCTCGGGGTGGTACGCTACCTCTGCGACAGCACCATGGTCATGGACCAAGGGCGCGTGGTAGAGCGCGGAATTTCGGACCAATTGTGGGCCGCCCCAAGCCACGATGTGACCCGAAGATTGAAGTCGGCCGGAGGGGGCGCGATTGCCTAATTTCGGGGCATGTCCGAAACCGCCCTCGTCACCGAGGTCCTGCACGGCAATGTCGCCTGCTGGACGCTCAATCGACCGCAGCAACTCAACGCCCTGAATGGCGCACTCATAGAGGCCCTCGGGACCATGGTGGAAGCCGTTCAGGACAGGGATGAAGTGCGCTGTGTCGTACTGACCGGCTCTGGTGAAAAAGCCTTTGTCGCCGGCGCCGACATCAAAGAATTTGCCGATTTCGACAGTGTGGCCGGGCGCAAACTTGCAGAACACGGCCAGCGGATGCTCTTTGATGCGATCGCTTTTTCCGCCACTCCGTTCATTGCGGCAGTGGGTGGATTTGCCCTCGGTGGAGGCTTGGAACTCGCCTTGGCCTGTCACGTGCGGATCGCCTCAACCAATGCCCGTATGGGGCTTCCCGAAGTGACTTTGGGGTTGATTCCGGGATATGGTGGCACCCAACGTCTCGCCGGCATCATCGGCAAGGGACGGGCCATGGAAATGATCCTGTCTGCGCGGATGGCAAAGGCTGAAGAAGCGCTCTCCACAGGGCTCGTGAGCAAAGTGGTGGAGCGGGATGCCCTGATGGATGAAGCCATCAGCATGGCGCGCGGGCTGGCTGCCAACAGTCCCAAGGCCTTGGAGGCCGCCATTCGGGCCGTGCAAGCCAGCGGCAGCCCAGAGGGCTACGAGGTCGAAATAGACCAGTTTGGGCGCTGTTTCGCCAATGAAGATTTCAAAGAAGGTGTGGCTGCCTTCCTCGGCAAGCGCAAGCCCGAATTTCCCGGAAAATGAGCGAAGTCAATGAACTGCGGGTGCGTGTGGCCCGCTCGGGGGTCATGGCCCTGCCCGAATACGCAACCCCACTGAGTGCCGGCTTGGACCTGCGCGCCAACCTGGAGCGGCCAACGGTGATTGAACCGGGCGCCCGCGCGCTCATCCCCACCGGACTGCACATTGAACTCCCCGCTGGATTCGAAGCGCAGGTGCGCCCCAGGAGCGGGTTGGCCTACAAACATGGCCTGACCGTGCTCAATGCCCCCGGCACCATCGACGCCGACTACCGCGGCGACATCGGTGTCCTGCTGATCAACCTGGGGCAGGCCGCCTTTACCATCGAACCTGGCGAACGCATCGCACAGCTTGTGGTGGCCCCATTCACCCGTGTGCAATGGGTCCCTGTTGAAAACACTGCCGAACTCGCGCTCTCCGAAAGGGGTGCAGGCGGATTTGGCCATACTGGAACCTCATGAACCTCATCATACCCATGGCTGGCCGGGGCAGCCGTTTGCGCCCCCACACCTTGACGGTGCCCAAACCCTTGGTGCACGTGGCGGGCAAGCCCATCGTGCAGCACCTGGTGGAGGATTTGGCCGCCATGAGCCCCCGCCCGTTTGACAACATCGCCTTTGTGATCGGCGACTTTGGCGACCAGGTGGAAGCCGATTTGCTCGCCTTGGCGACCAAATTGGGAGCACAGGGCCACATCTTTCACCAAGACCAGCCCCTCGGCACGGCCCACGCGGTGTGGTGTGCGAAATCCTTGTTGGAAGGCGAGACGGTGGTGGCCTTTGCAGACACGCTGTTCCGGGCAGACTTTCAACTGGATCCGGACGCCGATGGGCACATTTTCGTGAAGCGCATCGAAGACCCTCGCCAGTTCGGCGTCGTGGTCCTCAATGAAGAAGGCACCATCACGGAGTATGCGGAAAAGCCCGAAGAACCCGTTTCCAACCTGGCGATGATTGGAATCTACCACTTCAAGGACGGCGCTGCGCTGCGCAGGGAAATCGATGTGCTCATTGACCATGACATGCGCAAAGGGGATGAATACCAATTGCCCGACGCCTTTCGCGCCCTCACCGAGCAGGGTGCGCGTTTTCGACCAGGTGAGGTCAGCGCATGGATGGACTGCGGAAACCGCCGAGTGACGGTGGAAACCAATGGCCGGATGTTGGAATTCCTCGGCGCAGCCGCCACCACCCACCCCGGCGCCACCGTAGAAGACAGCGTGGTGATTCCGCCTTGCATCATCCAAGAAGGGGCCGTCGTGCGCGGCGCAGTGATCGGCCCGCGCGTCACGATTGGGCCCCGCACCACCGTTGAGCGCAGCGTTTTGAGCGATTGCCTCATCGGCAGCGACACGCGCCTCGAAGGGGTGCACCTCAGCGGTTCCATGGTCGGCAACCACGCCGAAGTCTGCCGTGCAGCGGAAGACCTCAGCCTTGGAGATTACGCTACAGCTGGATGATGCCGCGCACGACATATTCTGCGCTCATGTTGGCCCTGGTCTGCACCGTTTTTGGCGGTTGTGGCATTTTGGGGGGCGCTGCGGGGGGTGATGCAGAGGGGCTGGGCCGCGTCGATTCTGAATTTCACTCGGCGTACTACCGGGCCCAGGTCGCCAAGATCAAAGGCGACCGAGATGGCGCAAAGGAGGCCTTGCTCAGCTGCCTGGATGCCGACCCCAATGCGGCGGTCGTCCATTTCGAGTTGGCCAGGATGGAGCGGATGGACGCGCAGTGGACAGCGGCCATGGTCGCGGTGGAACGCGCCGTTGACCTCGAAGACAACAACCCTTGGTACCGCCGTGAATACGCCGAAATCGCCCTCGAACTCGGACGCAACGCCGAAGCCGACTTGGCCCTTTCGTGGTTGCTCGAAAACAAGCCGGAAGACGATGTGGCGGCCATGATGCTGCTGGACCTTCGCACCGCCGAAGGCCGTTACGACGAAGCGGCGGAAGTGGTGGATGTGCTGGAACGGGAATGGGGACCAGATCCGGAGTGGCACCTGGAAAGGCACCGCCTTCATCTGGCGGCAGGTGATTTGGACGCGGCCCTCGAAGATTTGGCCCTTCTGGAAATGGACTTCCCTGAAGTGGTGGAGGCTCCACTGCAACGGGCCCGCATGCTGTCTTCGGTTGGGCGCGAAGCTGAGGCCGAAACCGTATTGCGCAGCGCCTTGGACCGCACGGGACACGGCCGCCTGCACCTTGAGTTGGCCCAGGTGTTGACCGCGCGCGGAGAGACAGCGGACGCCAGGGTGCACGTTCGCTCTGCCTTCACCGCAGAGGGTGTACCCCTGGCCGAAAAGGTCAACATCGCCTGGACCTATATCGAGCTGGCCGAAATCCAGGTCGACCTGCAAGAAGAAGCCGCCAACCTCATTGACCTGTTGCTCGCAGTGCATCCGGAGGAAGCGACTCCTTTTGAACTGCTGGCTGCCCTGCGCGACATACAAGGCGATGCGCCCGGTGCTTTGAACGCCTTGGAGAGCGCCTTGGAAAAGGACCCCAATGCGGCGGAGCGCTGGCTCGAAGCCTGTCAATTGGCCATTGCCACCAGCCAGTGGGAACGGCTCAACACCTTGGCCGAAGGGGCCGGGGCGCTTTTTCCCAACCTGCCCGTATTTCCATATTTCCGCGGCATGGCGTTTATGGAACAGGGCGATGACAAAGCGGCGGAACGGCAATTGAAAGTCGCCCGAAACCTGATTGTAGACCGTCCGGATTTCGAGTCCGATGTGCTGGTCATGCTCGCACAAATTGCCCACGACAAAGGGGACAATGCCGCCTCCGATGAATGGTTCGAATTGGCCATTGAAGCCAACCCTCAAAACATTCTGGCGCTCAACAACTACGCCTACTATTTGGCATTGAGGGGTGCCAAAACCGATCAAGCGGCAGACATGGCGGCCCGCGTCGTGGCCCTCTCTCCGGGGGACGCCAACTTTGAAGACACCTATGCCTGGACGCTCTATCGCAAAGGCGACTTTGAAGAAGCCCTGACTTGGATTGAACTCGCCCTTTTCCACGAAGGAGAGCGCCCTTCCGCCACTGTTTTGGAGCATGCCGGAGACATTTTGCAAGCACTGGACAGGACCGCCGAAGCCAAGGCCAAATGGGAAGCTGCCCTTTCTGCCGGTGGTGATCCCGCCACCATCAACCCCAAACTCAACGGAGAATGAGGACGGTGCTGGCCTTTGTTGCGGTCATTGTGTTGACCGGGTGTACCAACATGCGCCGGCTGGAACGCGGGAAGCCCATCCGGTCGGAAAGCGCCAGCGGCATCTTGCGCAAACATTTGGCGACCAATGCCAAACCGCAATGGGCCGCCATGCGCATGCAGGTGGAAACAGACCTGAATGGCAACAAGAGCTCTTTCAAGGTCAACGCCCGCATGTGCCGAGACTCGGCCATCTGGCTGAGCATTACGCCGGCCTTGGGTGTGGAAGCGGCCCGCATTGTCCTCACCCGCGACTCGGTGCGCTTCCTGTCCAAGGTGCCGGGCAACAAGTTTGGGTACATGGGCAATTACGCCGCCTTTGACAGCCTGCTGGGGACGTCATTTACCTATGACATGGCCCAGCGCACCCTGATGGGAGAGGGAATCAACCTCATCGATGAGGACAGCAAATACATTTCGAAAGTGGACGGCCGCGAGCATTTGCTCATCAACAAATACAAGCGCAGGGTGCGCCGGCTTGTCGGGGTGAAAGAAAAGGAGATCAACCCTGGAGACAGTCTGTCCATGGGCGCTTCTCTCGAGGTGCAGGAAAGGGTGTTCAGCCGTTCGAGTGACGAAGATTTGCTCGTCAAGCGGTTTTGGTTTGACGGTCTGGGCTACCAGCTCACGCGTACGCGGTTCGACGATTTGTACCACAACCGATCCGTAGAAATTGGGCACGGCAGCTTTGAACCCGAAGCGGGGGGGTGGATTCCACACCGCACCGAACTGATCATCGCCTCCCCGACCAGCAACCAGAAGATTGGGCTAGAAATCCTGCGGGCACGCTACGGCAAGCCCTACCCTATGCCCTTTGAAATTCCGAAGGATTTTGAAATTCGGAATGGCCTCTGAACTCCGCCCACTCGCCCGGGCGTGTTGCGCAACACTCGCCCTCCTGCTTCATGTCTTGACGGCGTGGGGACAGCCTGCGAAGACCGCCCAATTGGAGGCGGAACGCCAGGCCATTTCTGCCCGCATTGCCGCCACGCAAGCCTTGCTCGACGCCGCCAAGAATGACCAGCAACGCACCACCCAAGAACTCACCATTCTGAGGGAGGCGCTCGCGTTGCGCCAGCAATTGTTGACCAACCTCAGCCGTGAGCGCCAAGCAGCCGAACGGCGACTCGATACGCGAAAGGCCAGCGTGGAAAAGGCCGACGATCAACTCAAGGTCCTCAAGGATGAATATGCAGCCATGATCCGTGTCGCTGCGCGGCTGGAAAGCCAAGATGCCCTGTGGGGGCTGCTCTTGGATGCTGAAAATGTCGTGCAGGCTTTCCGGCGCCTGCTCATGATCGAGGAGTATGGCCGCGCAAGAAAGGACCAGGCAGCCCTGATTTCCAGCTCGACGCAGGCCTTGCGCAACGACTTGGACGCCCTGCGACAGGAGCGCGCCTCCCTGGTCGAGGTCGAAGCGGATTTGCGCGCAGAAAGGGACGCGAAAAAACAAGGCGCGCGCAGACAAGAGTCGCTGCTCAAGGAGCTGCAGTCCCAGGAGCGTCAGCTCAAGAACCAGCTGGCCACCGAGGAGGCCCGCCGCGCAGAATTGGGCAAAGCCATCGACCGCATCATCGCAGAGGCGCGCCGCGCATCGAGCGGTGAAGCCGGATTTGCCGCCACGCCCGAAGGCCAGATCATCGGCGCGGAATTCCAAGCCAACAAAGGCAAGTTGCCCTGGCCGGTGGCAGAAGGCGTCATCGTCGGCCGCTTCGGCACGCACAACCATCCTACGCTCGCCGGCATCAAAATCGAGCGCCGGGGGGTGGACATCGCCACCTCTGAGGACGCGGCCGTGACGGCTGTTTTTAGCGGGCGCGTGTCCAACATCCTGAACATACCGGGCGGAGGCATGGTGGTGATGGTCGATCACGGCTCACACCGGACGGTCTATGCCAACCTCTCCCGGGTGAGTGTGGTGGATGGCCAAGACATCATGACCGGACAGGACATTGGTGCGGTGCTCAACCTTGGCAATGGACACCGGGCGCACTTCGAAGTGTGGGACGCCGAGGGCAGCGCCCCCTTGAATCCCGAATCATGGATTGCCCAATGAAGTACGCCCTCATTGGAAACCCCAATTGCGGGAAAACATCCCTGTTCAACCTGCTCACCGGGTCACGGGCCAAGGTGGCCAACCTGCCGGGCGTTACGGTGGCCCCTTCCATAGCGAGCATGAAGGTGCCCACAGCAGGTGGAACGGACGCAGAGATTGAACTGATAGACCTCCCGGGGACATACAGCGTACACCCCAAGGCGCCCGACGAGGCCGTCACGCGCGACGCCTTGTTCAACCCGCACCACCCGCATCGGCCTGATGGGCTGATCATCGTCATGGATGCCGCCAACCTGAAGCGCAACCTGTACCTGACACTCCAGGTGCTCGACTTGGGCATGCCCACCCTCATCGTGGTCAATGAAACGGCGCCGACCAGTTGGTCACGGGACGCTTTGGAAGAAGCGCTCGGCTGCCCCGTGCAGCCCGTCCATGCGCTGAAAGGCAACGGAATGGCCGAACTGAAGCGCCTGCTGTCCGACGGGTTGGTGCCCTGTAGCAAGGCTTCTGCTCCCGTTCAAGACGGCATGGGTTGGCGTTCGCGGGTGGACCTCGCAGCCTTGACCACCGCCTTGCCGGAAATGAGCATCTCGGGCCTGGAGCTTTTGGTCACCTCTGACGATGTCCCGGACTGGATGTCCGCCGATGTGCGTTCCGCTTTGGAACAAGCCAAGGCCGCTTCAGGCTGCGGCCCTGCGGAGCTGCAACTGGGCGAGGCCGCCCACCGCAGCAGACAGGTGCGCAAAATCGCAACCGTCGTCCTCGGCCAAAACCCGCCGGCCAGCAGCAGCATCAGTGCGCGGCTCGACAAGGTGCTCACACACCGGTTGGTTGGCCCCGTTATCCTCATGGCGGTCTTCTTCTTCATTTTCCAAGCGGTCTACGCTTGGGCCAACTGGCCCATGGACCGCATCGATGAAGGCATGGCCTGGCTTATGGACCGCTCCCGGTTCGTCCTTCCCGCAGGTTGGTGGACCGACCTGCTGGTCGATGGCCTGCTCGCGGGGCTGGGTGGGGTCGTCATTTTCGTGCCCCAAATCGCCCTGCTCTTCGGTGCTGTCGCCGCCCTTGAGGAAAGCGGGTACATGACACGGGTGGCTTTCATGAACGACCGCTGGCTGCGCGCGCTGGGCCTTGATGGACGCTCAGCCATCCCTCTGCTGGGCGGGTTTGCCTGCGCCATTCCTGCCATCCTCGGCGCACGCACCATCCCTGGCAAACGCGAGCGGCTCCTCACGATTCTGATCACGCCTTGGATGACGTGCTCCGCGCGGCTGCCGGTCTACCTCTTCCTCATTGGCTTTGTGGTGCCCTCCCAGCCATGGGGGCCCGGCGGACTGCTCAACCTCCAAGGCGTCTTCCTCTTTGGCATCTACGCCGCAGGGCTCTTTGCCGGACTGGCCTTGGCGTGGACCCTGAACAAAGGGATCCCGAAATCAGCACCCACGCAGTTCCTGCAAGAATGGCCGCCATACCGCGTGCCTTCACTCAAGCGCACCTTGGAACAAGTCTGGATGCAGGCCCGGGCCTTCGTCGAGGGTGCCGGCAAGGTCATCGTCGTGGTGTCCATCATCTTGTGGGTCCTGTCAAATACGGCGCCGGGTGGCTTCGCGGAGGTCGATGCCGCGCATGAAAGCCGGATCGAGGCCCTCTCTTCGGCCGGTGCTTCGTCAGAAGCGCTCGGACAAGCGGAGCGCACGTGGACGGCGGCCCGGATGGACGCGTCATGGTCTGGCAAACTCGGGGCCTTCATCGAACCCGCCATCGCACCGCTGGGCTACGATGGCCGCATGGGGGTCGCACTGATCGCCTCCTTTGCCGCCCGCGAAGTCTTTGTGGGCACCATGGCCACGTTGTATGCAGCACCGGACAGCGACGAGGGCATTGGAGCGCTCAAGCGGCGTTTGGCCCAGGAGGTCAACCCGCGCACCGGACAGCCCATCTTGGGCGCGGCCACGGCGATGTCGCTGATTGTCTTCTACATGCTCGCCATGCAATGCATCTCTACCATTGCCATCGTAAGGCAGGAACTGGGAAGCTGGAATTTGGCGGCTCTGCAAGCCTTGGGGATGACGTTGATCGCCTACTTGGCGGCCTTGCTGACGTACATGGTCCTCAGCTGAGGAGCTCGACCCACATGAGCTGGGCCTGCTCCTTGCGCAGGGTCACCACATTGCCGCCCGCTGAGACAGCCAAGGGGTCGCCGAGGGGGGCGATGTGCCGGACTTCGATGTCCTCCCCTACGGTGCACCCCATTTCCATCAGCGCCAGCATGCCCTCCGGAGCGTCAATCCGGGTCAGTCTGCCGCGCTCGCTGGCTTCGAGTTCACTGAGGCGCTTGAGGTCCATGGCGTTAAAGTTCGGTCAAGGGCTTGGCTGATGGCCTCCCCTGAAAAGGGTATTTTGAGATGGGGAGGGAGGAATAAAAAAACCCGGCACGCAGGCCGGGTTTGTTGTGGGTCATACTGGACTCGAACCAGTGACCTCTGCCCTGTCAAGGCAGCGCTCTGAACCAGCTGAGCTAATGACCCTCTGCCGAATTCGGACGGCGAATATACGATGTACCAGCGTCAGTCCTCCTCCAGAGCCTCCTCATCAATGTTGTCCATGTCAAATCCTTGGTCCATGCTCTCCTCCAGTACTTCCAGCATCGCCCGATCAATACGGAACAGATAAATGATGTCTTCTTTTCGGATCTCGAGACACCGCATGATCCGCCCGTCTGCTAGGTTCATGGATTGCAAATCGTCGTCGCTGAAGCCTTCGGGGTACGCCTCGCTGATCATATCGAGATGGTGGGCCTCCACGTTGTTGTAGTTCTTAATGATGCGCTTCATGGCAGATCGATTGTTGGGTTTACCAATCGAGCAGCCAGCCGAAAAACAGCGGCGCCACGATGGTGGCATCGGATTCAATGACAAACCGCGGTGTATCTACGCCCAGTTTGCCCCAGGTGATCTTTTCATTGGGAACCGCCCCTGAATAGCTGCCATAGCTAGTGGTACTGTCCGAGATCTGGCAGAAATAAGACCAGAGAGGCACGCCCGTCCTTCCGAGGTCCTGATGGAGCATGGGGACCACACAAATGGGGAAGTCTCCTGCAATGCCGCCCCCAATCTGGAAGAAGCCTACGCCCTGTCCGGTTTCATCTGTGGTTTCCGTGTACCAGTCTGCGAGGTACATCATGTATTCGATGCCGCTCTTGACGGTAGCGGGCTGTACGTCTCCTTCGAGGCAGTGGGCGGCGAAGATGTTGCCGAGTGTACTGTCCTCCCAGCCCGGACAGACAATGGGAAGTCCCTTCTCGGCCGCCGCGTGCATCCAACTGTCAGCAGGGTCGATCTGGAAAGCGTCGTTCAACTGTCCCCCCATCAAGGCCTCGTAGAAGAACTCGTGCGGGAATTTCCGCTCTCCTTTGGCCTCGGCCGCCTTCCATAGGTCGACCATGACCCCTTCGAGTTTTCTGAAGGCCTCCTCCTCGGGGATGCATGTATCGGTGACGCGATTCAACCCGCGGTCGAGCAATGCTTGCTCTTCGGCCGGGCTGAGGTCGCGGTAATGCGGAATGCGCTCGTAGTGATTGTGCGCGACCAGGTTCATCACGTCCTCCTCCAGGTTCGCCCCGGTGCAACTGATGATGTGAACTTTGTCTTGCCGGATCATCTCTGCAAGACTGCGACCCAACTCGGCCGTGCTCATGGCACCCGCCAACGTGATCATCATTCGACCGCCACTTTGCAAGCAGGCATCGTAGGCTTGGGCGGCCTCCGGAATCACGGCGGCATTGAAGTGGCGGTAATGGCGGTCCGCAAAAGCGCGAACAAAGGGTTTTTGCTCCATCTCAATTCTCGGTTGGGGCCGCAATCGGCTCAGGTTCTAATACGTAGGTCAACATCTTGTGCAGCAGCTTGGCGGCAGTAAAGGCACTCGGGCTGCGCTCCATGCGTGGGGCCAATTCCACGACGTCGAATCCAATCACGCGGTGGTGCTGGGCCGCCGCCCGAATCAATCCCGTGACCTGATACCAATCAAGGCCACCAGGCTCGGGTGTGCCGGTTTCGGGCAGATGGGCCGGGTCAAACACATCCAGGTCCACGGTGATGTACACCGGGGTATCCGCTGGTCCCAACTGCTGGACAGCGGCCGTGATCCAATCCGCATCGGGAGTCGCATGACAATGAGACCCGTGGAAGACATTGCCTTCCTGCTCATACTGGCGCTCTTCAGCTTCTGTGCTTCGGATGCCCACTTGAACAAGGCGGGTGTTTGTTGCAGCCCAGTGCAGGGCACAGGCGTGGTTGCAAGCCGACCCATGAAAGGTGCTGCGCAGGTCGCTGTGCGCATCGAGCTGCAACACTGACAGCCCTGGCTCCCATGCGGCGCAAGCCTGAATGGCTCCGATGCTGACGCTGTGCTCGCCACCGACCAGCACCGGTAGGGTTCCTTTTCCCAGCCAATCTCCCACTTCCCCGCGGACATCCGCGCATACCTCCTCAGGTGACTTTGCGACACCGTCTATCTCCAGCGGAAGGGCCTCCAATACTGCTATGCCTGCTCTGTGGACCTCTGAGTCGGTCTCAATGTCAAAGAGCTCCATGTTTTCGAGTGCTTCGAACAGGGCTTCCGGCCCTTTGTCCGCTCCCTTCCCCCAGGTGCTCGTGCCATCATAGGGTACGGGAAGGATGACGGCTTGTGGAGGCCGGCCATCGGTCAGTACCGGTTCTCCCGCATAGTGCCGGACCCCCACAGTTGGAGGACCATCAATAGGTCCAGTTTGCATGGATTCCGTCATTGTCTGGTCGATTGGGAAGCGCGGAAAGCCTTCCGACGAGACTCGGCTTTTTGGGCCTTGAGGCTGGCTTCTTTCTCGAGCTGAACCACCTCGGAGCGCTCTTGCCCATAGCCCAAAAGGGCCAGCACATCTTCTGCCTGCTGTTCGTCGCAGAAGACCTCGGCCTGGAGACGGCCCTCTCCGTCCCTATTTAAGAGCACATGCTTTGGTCCGGGCATCAAGCAATGGTGCACGCCACCGTGTCCTCCGATGTTGTCCTGATAGGCCGCCGTGTTGAAGAAGGCCAGATACAGCGGTTTCTCCGGGCTGAACTTGGGCAGATAGATGGCATTGAGATGCTGCTCCGAATTGTAATAGTCATCGCTGTCGCAGGTCAGTCCGCCCAAGAAAACCCGCTCATAGTTGTCCTCCCATCGGTTGACCGGCAGCATCATGAAACGCTTGTTGATGGCCCAGGTATCGGGCAGGGTCGTCATGAAACTCGAGTCGATCAGGTTCCAACGCTCCCGGTCGTTCTGGCGCTTCTGATACAAGACCTTGTACAGGGTTCCTCCCGCCTCTCCCACCGTGAAGGAGCCGAATTCCGTGAAGATGTCAGGAACCGGAACTCCTTCTTCACGGCAGTGCACCATGATCTGTTCGAGGATGGCCTCGATCATGTAGGCGTAATCGTATTCAAAGCCCAACGAATTCTTGATGGGGAGTCCCCCGCCGATGTTAAGCGCCGTTAGATGCGGACACTCCTTGCGCAGCATGCAATACACATCAAGCGCCTTGCGCAGCTCATTCCAGTAGTATGCCGTGTCCCGAATGCCGGTATTCACGAAGAAGTGAAGCATGCGCAGCTTGAGGTTGGGGTGGTCTGCGAGGTGCTCCCTCCAAAACGGGACGATGCGTCTGTACCCTATTCCCAAACGGGACGTGTAGAATTCGAACTTGGGTTCCTCTTCCGAGGCGATGCGCAGTCCCACCTCAATCGGCGAATCCACAGCGGCACTCAGCATGTCGAATTCCAACTCGTTATCCAGGACAGGCAAGATTCCCGTGAATCCATCCGCTTGCAAGGCTGCGATCCTGTCTAAATAGGTGCGTGTCTTGAAACCGTTGCAGATCACGGTGGACTTTCGGTCCAAATGACCACTCGCCTCTAGCGCCCGTACAATGTCAAGATCAAAAGCGCTGCTTGTCTCCAAGTGGGCACCGTGCCTCAAAACCTCCTCCGTAACATGGCGGAAGTGCGAACTCTTGGTGACGTAGCAATAGTGATAGGTGCCTTCATATCCCAGCCGGTCCATGGCTTCCGTAAACCAGCCCGTGGCTTTTCGGATGCTCTCCCCAATCCGGGGGAGATAAGTGAACCGGAGGGGGGTGCCATAGCGTTTGACCAGCTCCATCAGGTCAATGCCGTGGAAGCGAAGTGAGTCGCCATCGAGGACGAACTCGTCCTGTGGCCAGTCGAAAGTTTGCTCGATCAGGTCGAGATACCTTGTTTTCATTGGGGGTTGGAAGAAGGGGGGAGAAGAGGGGATGGGCCGGACGGACGCTCCTCATCCCGAGGAGCGATTCCGCAGCGTCACCCGCGGCTCAAAGCCGAATCTGCTTCCACCGGCGCTGCAAGGCCGGCTTCACCCAACTATCAAACGTGGTAGGCATTCCATCAACGGAATTACGGCGCAAGAATACACACCTTACTCCACTGTCTCGCAAACGACTACGAAAAAATCAAGGGCGCCAATGTGAGAGGTCGATATCGAGCAGTTTTTCGAGCGCCTCAACATCCGATTCGAAATGGGTCCACAGCACCTTTCGATCCGCATCCGATAGCCCGGGCAAACCCTCATTGGTGTACCAAATCCGCTTCAGTCCTTGCTTCATCGGCCGAGGAATCAACCGTTCCATGGCACCCTTCATTCCAAATCGGGTCATCCAATGGTTCAGCCCCTCCATCCTCGCTCTTCCCGCCGGATTGGATCGGTTTCCATCCACTTCGGGAATGGGACTTTCCAAACCCATCCATTGCTTCAGCTCCTCCCAAGTTTTCGGGTCCGACAATTGTTCATTCAAAAGGACTTTCACCTGCGCTCGGGGAAATTGCCTGAGCCACCGGCCGAGCTGATCGGCATACATGCCAGCCTCCACGAACAACTCGCTTTGTCCCCAGCCGGGATGGGGATGTGCCCGATCGTGTTCTACCGCCGCCATCAAGTCCAGGTCCGTGAACCCATACATGCGCGCCATCAGCCAATGGGAGTGCAGTCGCTCCACCGGATTGCGAAGGACCGCCAGAATTCGAGCATCGGGATGGGCCCCGGCCACGCGCATGGCCGCATCCTTCGACCAGAGGTATGAGGTGCTGCACTCCCCCACAGCAATGTGTCCTTGTCTGACCCCTTCAAAGAGCTCTGCATATTGACCGGCGTCTTGAACAAACCCCACCTGCCTCGTTTCCAGGGGTTTATTTGATAGATAGGCCGCCGTGTCGAGTTTCGTGTTGGCCCTGAAGGCGGTGGAGAAATTCGAAGGGTCTATGTCGGTGGAATAGTGGTTCGGTTCCTTGAGGGGGCTGAGGAAAACCTGGGGATGACGGGAGAGCCTGTCATAGACGAGGGTGGTTCCCGCTTTGGGTGCCCCGATAAGAAAGAAGTTCAGCTTTGCTTCCACCATCCGTTCAGCAATGAAATCATCACGAAACCATGTTGTCTTCGGATGTAGAATACGCCAAGGGCATTCCAAAATAACATGCCCAATGCCGCTGACCAGGCTGCGCCAATCAACCCCATCTCCGGGACGAGAAAAGCCGCTGCACTCAACTGCGCTACCGCAGATATCGCCAGAATGGACAAGCCGGCTCGTTCGCCTCCTGTCATGTTCAGCAAATTCATCACCGGTCCACACAATGCGTTGAAGCACTGGCCTGCAGCGAGAATCAGCAGGGCGCGATAGACATGCGGTTGCGCAAAGGCCGGGCCCCAGAAGCCCAGGAGCCATGTCCCCAATGCGACGAGAAACAAAAGGCCGGGCAATGCCACGGCAGTGTTCATCCATCCAATGCGGTGAACGGCGCGACGCAAAGCCTCCGCGTCGCCCTTGGCATGGAGTGCCCCAAAAGTTGGAGCACCCAATGCATTGACGGCAAATTGTGTGAACGTCAACAACGCCGCCAACCGAAAAGCCGCCCTATAGTGGGCAACATCCGACGTTTCCATCCATGCCGCGATCAGCGCGGTATCTGCCCAGCTTAGTACCAGGTGCAACATGCTGCCCAACCAAATAGGTCCGGCCAACTGCATCAGCGTTTGACTGTCGGTACGGGCTCCTTCCTGAAGCTCGGGGGTCTCTTTTCCAGCTTGTCGAGCAAACAAAGACATCGCACCGACCATACCCAAAACGGCCAGTACTCCGCCGGTGACGGACAGGGCCGGAACCGGATGCAAGCCCAGGAGAACCACAAATATTCCTGCGAGCAGCATCCACCAACCGGGCTGAAGCAGAGCGTACCATCCCACCCTTCCTGTTCCGCGCAAAGCTTCTCCCGACCATCCGATCAGAACCCAAGCACCGATGGCCCACCCCAACCAACCGTCCAGATGAACCAAGAACAAGTCCATGGGAGCCAAGACTCCCAAACATGCTACGGCCAGAGCCACAGCGCAGATAGGGCGAGACCAACTCCGGAAACGTCGTGCAATGCGCCCATGCTGCCCGGTCGAGGACCATCCGCTGAACAACTTGACCACGGCACCTTCTGCGCCCAATCGCAACAAGGTTGCACCCACCGTGATGGCGAGAACGAACAATTCAGCCCGGCCCAAGGCATCATCACCGAATTTCCGGGCAACCAACAAGGAAAACAGGAAGCCTCCGAAAGCTCCTGCAACCTTGAGTACAAGCACCCTGCCTGAGCCGCCTAAAAGCCGCTGCCAAGAGCCATCAAGGCGAGGGGGCGTGGGTCTGGATTCCGTCAAGGGCTCGTTGTATGTGCAACAGGAGGCGGGTGGTAAATGGCAGCCCCGCCAGGAATCGAACCTGGATCAAACGTTTAGGAAACGCTTATTCTATCCGTTGAACTACGGGGCCGTGCGGCAAAGAAACATCGCCCGGTGCGAAGCCGCAGAAAAAAGCCCCGCGTCCTCTGAGGAGCGGGGCCGGGGCCTTGTTGGGGGTAAGGCCCCTTGGGCGGGGTGGGCAATACTGGATTCGAACCAGTGACCTCTCGCGTGTGAGGCGAGCGCTCTGAACCAACTGAGCTAATTGCCCCAAAAGGGGGCGCAAAGATATGTCAAGACACGGTTTCTAACGCCCTTTTCGTCCGAATGTGTGGTGCAATCAAAACCGGGCCATCACACCAACAATTGTTTCATTTATCGTTCAATAATTGCTTTTGGTCTTGTTTATTGATATCTTTATGGTGTAACAAGTTGCTTACCAATGCTGTGAACCGGGACCAAATCACAGACTAAACGTTGCCCGCCATGACACTCAGCGATCTGCTCAATCTTCTCATACACTTCATGCAGCCCGTGACGAAGGAGAACGCCATGTACGACCTTAATGGTGATGGCATGATCACCACATACGACCTCATTCTCCTGCTCAGTCAACTGATCTGAGTTGACCCTTGGTGCGCCCTGCAGGACTTGAACCCGCGACCCAGGGATTATGAGTCCCCTGCTCTAACCAACTGAGCTAAGAGCGCATT
>ENA-UOXV01000085-UOXV01000085.1-marine-metagenome-genome-assembly--contig:-NODE-85-length-110648-cov-9.080701_pt1 | contig 110648 bp, 78 predicted proteins | sample MGYA00238165_ERZ766961 | MGnify/ENA primary metagenome ERZ766961 (study PRJEB28924, sample SAMN03173240) | marine metagenome | biome: Marine; feature: Water; material: Subsurface seawater | place: North...
ACCCTGTCCGGCGAGACCACCCTGTCCGGAGAGGCTACCCTGTCCGGGGAGGCTGTGGTGCTCGCCACGGGCCATGGTGCCCGGGATGTTTTCGAGTGGATGCACGCCGGGGATTTTCAAATCGAGCGCAAGCCTTTTGCCCTCGGCGTCCGGGTAGAGCATCCGCAAGACTGGGTGGATGGCCGCCAATACCGCCTGCAGAAGGGACAAGGGGCCGAACACCTGGGATTGCCGGCAGCGGCCTACTCCTTGGTCACGCAAACCGATGATGGCGGCGTTTTTTCATTCTGCATGTGTCCAGGAGGCGTCATTGCCCCTTGCGCCACTGAGGATGGAGAAATAGTAACCAACGGCTGGAGTCCCTCCAAAAGGAACAACCCTTGGGCCAACAGCGGCATCGTGACAACGGTGAGTGCATCCGACCTCGATGCGCTGGGCTATACCGGGCCTCTCGGGGCATTGGAATTCCAGCGTTCGGTAGAACGCGCGTGTCACGCCGCGGCGGATGGGGGGCAGTGCGCCCCTGCCCAGCGCCTGGTTGACTTTGTGGCGCGCAGGCCCTCGCGGTCTTTGCCCGATTGCAGCTATCTCGGTGGACTGAAACCAGTAGACCTCACGGCTTTGTTGCCGGATTTTGTGACGAAGCGGTTGATCGAAGGCTTGCGCGAATTCGACCGAAAAATGCCCGGATATCTGCATCCCGATGCCATCGTCGTCGCGCCTGAGAGCAGGACGTCGAGCCCCGTCAGGATGCCGCGAAACCGCGAAACACTCGAGCTCGAGGGCACCCCAGGGCTTTATCCCTGTGGCGAAGGCGCAGGCTATGCAGGGGGCATCGTATCCGCCGCTGTGGATGGCATGCGGGTAGCGGACGCTGTGGCCCGTCGCGTCAGTCCTGTCTAATCAGGATTTCGGCCTCCGAAGCGGGAACAATGCTGCCCGCCACGTCACCCACCACAAAGGCGTCCGGAAAACCGGCCGCATGGATACCTGCCAATGCACTCCGTGCCTCATCCGCGCTGACAAAACGGCCATGGAGATAGCGGTGCCATCCTGTCGAACTGCGGTGTTCCACAGATCCCATGTCGAGCAAGGCATTCATGGCATCGACGCTCATGCGCGATTTCAACGCCCCGAGTTGGACCATGAAGGTCACCTTGCTGGGGTCGAATTGGGCGCCTTGTTCCAAGCGCTCCACTTGGCTGTCGTCCAGGGGTTGAAGGACGCTGGATGCGGCGTTGCCGTGCAGTGTGATGAAGGCTCCGCTAAACCCGAGCGCGGTCAAATTCGTCTGAAATGCCTCAGCCTCCCCGCGGGAGTCAAAGGCTGTGGAAACCACACGGGTCAGGCCATCTTCTCCCTTGAACCTCACCACTTCCATGTCCTTGAAAATGACATCAAGTGCTGCGGGGTCTGGGGTGCGGTAGGCTCCGAGTTGAACACGGAAATGCGGGTGGCCGGCAGGGGCTTCCCCTTGTTCAGAGGGCCCATGTACTTTGGGCGCCACAATGGCCGCGGTCAGTCCGGTAGAACGGATGGTTTGGGCCGCTTCATTGGCCGCTTCAGGATCCGGTCCCGTGCCCACCTTGACACCAATTTCCGTTTCCTTGATGTCACTGAATGCCATCAGAACTTGGCGCTCTGCCTGCGTCCATCCCGTTTGGGGGGCGGGCACATGGACGGCATAGGAGGTCATTTCGTCAGAGGTAACCGTCCCCCTGATGACGTCCCAATCAGCAGCGGTCAGCTCACTGATGATGGAGCCGTCGGCATTGCGTTCAATGGCCACACCTTGGGCATCGACGTCCAGATGGGGTGAATGCACTTCTTTGTCGCGGTGGTCGGCATATCCATCACCATCGGTGTCCAGGGGGCAGCCGAAGGCATCGACAGCAGCACCTTTTGTTCCCGGGCAGCGGTCGTAGAGGTTGCTCACGCCATCGCCGTCGGTGTCCATGTTGGCCAGCACGGCTGCATCTTCCATGGAGACGCCGGGCATGGAGACGGGCGCGGGCGCCTTGGCTGCGAGTTTGCCCAACCTGATTCCCAGTCCGAAGAATCCGGTGGCCAGCGCATCACCCGAAAGCAACCGGCCGCTGTTTTGATCGTCCACATTGTCAGTCAGGCCCAGCCATCCGCCAATGCCAAGGCGGGTGCGGATGCGGGGAGAAACATCCATGCGGACCCCAATCTGCGCGGGAATGGCCACTGAGCGCCCCGTTCCTCCGGGGTATGTGCCATTGGTCATGTCGCTCTCGTAGATGTAGTCACGGCGCAGGACCGTTGCATTGCCATCGTGGTCTCCCGCTTCATCGATGTCGCGGAGTGTGCCGTCTGACCAGAGGTGATAGGTTCGGCCCAAGGCATCCTTGAGGTCCCGGTTCATGACGTGGTCCACATGGGCGATGCCCACGCCGACAAAGGGCTGAAATCCTTTGGTGATGGAGGCAAATCGAGAATGGGCATCCCTTCGGTTGCCCGCGGCATCCCACACCCAGTTGAGCATGACCGAGCCGGATTGGATTTCGGTTTGCCACCCCTTCAATGCACCGTCATCGGTCACCACAAGCGCCTTGCCAGCTTTCAATTCAATCTCCCATGGTCCTTTGAATGCCGACTGGACGGTCAAGGCATGACCATAGCCGGTGTTGCCCAAGTGGTGGGCGCCGAAAGACCGGCTGCGCTCCGTGTGCAGCGCTACAGGCCCCATTTGCCAACCGGCGTGCAGTCCGGAAACCGCGGTGCTGCCGGAATAGATGGCGCCGTTCTGGCCTTGGGCAGAGAGGGTGCTGAGCAGCACCATCGTCGCGAGCAGCAGCACAAAACGGGTCCATCGAAGGATGGGGAGGGGCAAATAGAGACCTGAAATCATGACGTGGTATTCAGGCCCCTTACGCCAAACCGTCATGTAGGGTTACACGGCCGGTCCTGTTGGGGGTTCGCCGTGAAGTTGTTCCGCGAGGCTGCGCCCCAATCCACAACCGATGGCCACCCCCATTCCGCCCAACCTGACGGCGTGGTGCAGACCCGGAGCCAATGTGCCCATGATGGGGCCGCGGTCCTTCCCGACACCGAGCCAACCCGTCCAGCTGTGGGTCACCTCATCCACTGGGCCCAGCCACCTTTTTGCGTGTTCCAGCAGCAGGGTGTCCCATGCGGCCTCAGCGGATGGTGACCGCTCAGGGAGAGGGGGAAGGGCGATATCGAAATGCCGGCCTCCTCCAAACAGGACCTGTCCCTTGGGCAGCGTGCGGAAGTACAAATAGCCGTCATCGACATGGTAGGTCCCTGGAGGCAGTGGCTTTCGGGGCGTGACAACCAGAACGCGGTTGGGGGCGGGCTCTACGTTGAGATCGGGCAAAAACTGCCGGGCAAAACCATTGGTGCAGATGGCCGTGCGCTTGCTGTGCATCTCGCCGCGCGCCGTCTGAAGTCGCCAACCCGCGCCCGGCGCGTCAGCGGGTTTGAGTCCATTCACCGCGCAGCCATGCAAACATTGTATGTCGCTGTTGTGCAGTGCCCGATGAAATGAGGACACCATGTGACCGGTGTGCAACATGCCCTCCCAAGGCAATTGGATGGCGGCATGGGCGCCAAAATGGCGGGCCCGCTCCGCATCGGGAACCAATGCCGCAGCGCCTTGAATGCCGGGAATCCTGCTTTGCAAAGCGGCCGCCAGCAAAGGGCCGATGGCCGTATTCATGCCCTCCAAGGCATCAGCGGCCTGCTGTGCGCGTTTCCTTCCTGCCGGGGTGTCGTCAAACAGCTCCCACCCGCCTGACCATTCAAGGCCAATGGCCGTTTCTCCAAGCAGGTCAATCAATGCACACAGGCCCTCAATCCGGCTTTGCACAAGGGATTTCCAAGCGTCATGGCCCAAGGCTTCCACATCGTCCAACCATTCGCCCGGCCCTCCAAAGCAGGCAAATCCCGCATTTCGCGTGGTGCCACCCTCACCGAGGACATCGTGCTCGACGATGCGAACGCGCTCCTGGGGCCGCAGGGCCTTGTAATGGAGCGCAGTACTCATGCCCACAATGCCCGCGCCAATGACGGTCAAATCGGCAGGAGCGAGCAAATGTTCACTTTCCCAGTATCCTATGGGCATACTTTTGCGTAAGACGGTAAGTTATACCTCCGTTCACTCGGTCGATTTTCATTACTTCGAAGGGAGGAATACACTGCAAAGAACAACAATGGCCAGAATGGCTGCCTTTCTTAAAGTCACTTTTACTGCACTGGCATGCATGGCCTTGTGCGGATTGACCTCGCTATATGGTCAAGCGAGCATCGAAGTCGACGGTACGGTGCGCGAAAAGGAAAGCAACCGGAAGCTGTCTGGGGTTGAAGTCAATGTGTTGCGCGCGGGCCAGGATTACGATGCTGTTTCAACGCTTTCCAACGGGAAGTATTCACTGAGCCTGGATCACGGGTCTGACTACGTACTTATTTTCACCTTTGACGAGCTGAGCCCGCGCAAGGTGGAATTAAACACCTCGTCGATTCCCGATGAATTTCGCGACCGGCCATTCTACCTGACGGTCGAGATGAGCCTCTTCGAAGTGCCTCCTGGGTTTGACCAGGCCTTGCTCAATGCGCCCATTGGAAAGGTGAGCTTCGACGCCAGCAAAGAGCAATTGGCGTGGGACCTCGACTACACCGGGATGATGCAAAACCGCATCGAGGAAGAGCTCGCTTCCGCATCGGCATCGGGAGATGATGGGGCCAATGAGGAATACGAAGAGCACATGCGAAAAGCCGAAGTTGAATTTGGCCGGGAGCGTTGGGCGCAGAGCATCAATTGGTTGGACCGGGCGCTGAATGCGTTGCCTGGCGACGCCAGGGCACTGGACATGATCGAGGATGCCCGTCGGCGTCAGGAAGAGTCAGAAGCATTGGCCAATGTCCAACGGGACTATGATGCCAGCATGCGCGAAGGCAAAATGGCCATGCGCAAAGAGTCTTGGTCTGAGGCGGCTGCCGCATTCAGGACGGCACTTTCGTTGCTTCCGGATGAGTCAGAGCCGGCCGAACTGCTGGCCGAAGTTGAAGCTGCTCAAGCGGGGGATGAAGCTGCAGATTCGGATGGCGCCTACGACGACGCTGTTGCCGAGGGCACTGCGGCGCTGGATGCGGGAAACCTGGACCTTGCGCAGGCATCTTTTGAGCAGGCGACAGAACTCAAGCCATCAGAGCGGCTACCCAAGGAGAAGTTGGCGGAAATCCGCCAGTTGCGCAAGGCAGAGGAGCGGGAGGCCAATGCCATGAGCGAGCGCCTCCAGGAGTACGAAGACTTGATTGAGCAGGCCGACAGAAATTTCGACAGCCGGGACTTCGTTCGGGCCAAGTCTCTTTATGAGCAGGCCTCTGTTGTGATGCCCGATGAGGTGTATCCCAGAACGCGCGCTTTGGAAGCCAATGGCCTCATTGTCAATTTGGGCGGTGATGCTGAGCCTGAGGAGACCGCAGTCGACGCCTCGGCAGCATCGGGATTGGACAGGGAGTATGAGGACCGCATCCGAGAAGGCGATGAGGCGTTCGATGCCGAAGATTGGGCGACGGCAAAACAGGCCTACAATGCCGCCTTGGAGATCCGGCCCGAAGAACGCTATCCGCGCAACCGACTCAAGCGCATCTCATCGATCACCGAAGGCGAGGAAGACATTTCGGGTGACTTAGAAGTGGACCGCCAAGCCATGTTGGATGAAAACGAATCCGCTGCTGCTGATGCTGCAGCGCGGGCTTTGGCACTGAAGGAAGAGCAGGACCGTCTGTTGGAGGAAGAGCGGCAGCAGACCCAGTTGTCCGAAGACCGCAAGACCGCCGATTCGAAGTCCCGCCGCGACGCCGAGCGGGACCGCAGCAGGAACTATGTTTTGGCGATGCAAGACGCGGAGGAGGACGATGCGGAAGCTTATTACAGAAATGCCCTCGCATCTGAAATCAAAGCCAGGGGACAGGCCGTCTACGCCCGGGTGGCAGAACAGCAGGATTTGGAGGAAGTGTGGTTGTCCAACAGCGACACCCGCAGGCAGTCTTCTTTTCGAGAACTGAGCCAAAGGCAAGAGGAGCAGTCTGTCAACCAATATGAATCCGCTTCCTATCGCCAGGACAGAATGGCCGATTTGGACGCCCGTCAAGCGCGCCATGATGAGCAAACCCAGGACTGGAGCGCCAGAGGGAAGGCGGGACGCAGGGACAAGTTGATCACCTTGACCAGAAAAACCGAAGACAACCAGCGTGCCCTGTACGACCGGACCAAGCGCTATGCGGTTTTTGTGGATTCTCTAGACCGCATGCTGAGCGCATACGCCGATTTCAACCGGGACCTTCGCAAGGCTTCCATTGATACGCGCATCATGCGTTACGAAGACATCGAGCGCACCGCAGCGCGCCACCGCAAAGTGGGGGAGGGCGAGGACATTCGAAGGCTCGAACGTTGGAATGGGATCCAACGGCAAGAACGCGACGCGGAACAGGCCAAAAGCTTGGCCTCCGGGGAAGCTGCGCTGCGCTCTGCCGCTGCCTTGCGCCGCGTCCAAGAAAAAGAAAGTGGAAGTGTGCCAACATCTGAGGATTACAAGGAAGTACCGGCCATGGAGGGTATCCGACAGGGCGTCGAAGAAAGAAGCTATGAGGAAGGCAATGCCCTGATCATTGAGCGCACTGTACGCGTGGACAATGAGGTCAATGTCTACCGCAAGACGGTAGCCAAGCACGGCGTCTACTACTTCAAGAATGACCGGTCCATCACCCGTGAAATTTGGGTGCTCGAGACCTTTGAAATTTCAGATTGAGCCTTAATCGGTGCGCTTTTTACCCGTATCGCCACATTCCCGAGGTGAGATGGGGTGAAGGTCGATGGCGGTGACAGGGCAGATGAGGTCACCATTTGGGTCCCAGGCCCATAGGCCTTCCTGAATTTGTGGCCAGGACGTCGGCCAATTCCAGCTTTGGCCATTGATGAGCCAGTCGACCCCTTCACCAAAACAGGGCAGGTCCAATGACCCGGAAGCCCAAGAGAAATAATGGTCCTCAAAGTGATTGGCACCGCCCGCCATGAGTGGAGGTTCGGCCTGAAAAAAACGCATGTGGCTTCCATTGCCGCTAAAGCGGTTCCATCCACCACCATTTTCTGGCTCCATGGCGAGCAAGGACCGCTCTGCTTCCAATCCGATATCGTTGTACAGGAAGCTGCAGCAGGCCGTTTCGACGCGGGCATTGCGGCATTGCAATCCCGTTTCATTGCCCTCAAACCGGGTGTCCTCCAAGCGGATCCTGCCAGGACCAATGGCCTCGAACCCCACGTGGGTGCCTTGGAAGATGCCGTCTTCGATCAGGTGGGCAGGCTCATCCCCAAGGGCTGCATGCACCACGGGGTGGTCTACATATCCCGCACCGGTCCACCGAATTTTGTTGTGGGCAAGCCGGCTTGAGCCCTCGAAAAAGGAGGCCGTCTCTATCCTGTATTCGCCATGCTGATGCGCCAGATGAGTGGATTGGGAAACATGACCAAACAGCGACAAAGGACCTTCAATCAAGACAGAGTCCTGCTGCGCACCGATCCACTGTGTGCCATCGAAGCGGATGCCTTCCGATAAAGCGCTGCGCCAGGACGCCTGGCCCATGAGGCGCAAGCCTGACTGTTCTTGATGCCAGCTGCCCTCACCGGATATGTTGACTTGGGCACCTGAACCCAAGATCCAGTGGGTTTCATCGGTCAGGGCTGACAGGGTCATGCTGCTTTCGTGAGCCAAGTGGAAGTGGGTCTGGTGCTGCGTCCGAATGCGCGCATCCGCTCCGAGGTGGTGGCTCCACTGCGTCCCGGAAGCGAGGTGGATCTCCGATTCTGGAAAGAGCGTACTGTGCGGGTGTTGTGCCCAAAACACGGACCCGGAAGCCGCGATCTGGCTCCCGATTTCGGCCGCGATAATGGACCCTTCCAATTGTTCGACCATACCGCCCGACAGGTCCAGCGTGCCTCCTGAAAGGACCGTGAGCTTGCTTCCAGGATGCAGGACGAGTTGGCCCTCAATTGTCAATGAGGCCCCGGGATGGATCACCATTTCACAGGAGGACAAGGACCCTGCAGGGCCCCCACCCAGTTCCAACGTGCCGCCGTCCATGACTTGAATGGCACCACTGCAGGGGAACAGGTGGAACTCCCCTGTAGACCCGACAGGTGCTGCGAGTGCCCCAAAAACGGGGTCGGCCGATTGCAAGCACAACCGGTCGTACACGCTGAGGCCGGGAAGCCCCCAATCACCGCTGTCATTGAGTACGGTTTCCACAGCAATGTCCCCCGGTTCCAACGGGCAGGAGGTGACATCGAGTTGGTCCAGGACAAAGGAGAGGTTGGCCGGATTGACCTCACTGTGGGGCTCATTGTCGTCGGGGACAAACACGGCATCAAAGGGAGAAAGCGCCGCCAGATTCTCCATGGTGGAGACATCCCATGGCGGGGATATGCCGAGGGCACTCGGGGTGGGGATGAAACTGTGCAAGGGTTGGTAATTCCAAGGGGCTACCGCAGGTATATCAATGGGCCAAGGGACATCCAGAGCTTCTATGGCCGTATTCATGGCCGCTGCGAATTGCTGCATGGAAGGGCGTGTCCCGCCGGGCATCAGGTCAATGGAAGGCGACCAAAGCGTGGCAGAGGGCGCACCATACCCCACATTGAGGTCGAGCGGCCAAGGCCAGCCGGCACCGTCGGGCATTTCAACCCAGCTGGTGACAGGGGCAAACGGCCCCGCCATCGGGTGCGCCGCAGCGCCGGGAAAGGCGTGGATCTCAAAGTCAAGAAGGCCGCCGATATCGCCGATCACATCCGAGGTGATGATGGCATATTCATAGTCGAGCAACGGGGTGTCGGCCTCGCCAAGGGGCGCTGTCCCCCCATTGGCAATGCCCACATTGCGGCTGCGCTGCGGCCAGCCCAGACTGTCCAGCGCCTCTTGGTAGGAGAGCCGCGTGACCATGGGATAGACCTGTTTCAACAGCAGTTGGCGTGCCGCGGGCGCCAACAAGGCGTCACCGAGGCTGGATAGTTCCACATTTCCTTGGGTCAACACCTGGATGAGCTGTTGCAATCCCAAGGGGATGTTGGCTCCTTGATGCGGACTGTCCAAACTCAGGTAGAGCTGTGCGCAATGCGCCGAGCCTTGAGCTTCCAACGAACCCAAGGCGATACGGGCAATCTGCCCGCCCATGCTGGCGCCGCTCACCACCATGGGGCGGGGGTCATTCCGGTGGTCCCTGAGGTGCGTCAGAATGTCCGCAAAGAGCGCGGCATTGGAGAAGATGTCGCCGGCACCATTTTCGAAATCGACCAGTACCGGGTGGAATCCACGCTGCACAATCGAATCCAACAGGACGGGCATGTCGCCCATCATCGGATATCCATCGGGGTCGCATCCATTGAATGCAGCCCACCCAAAATCGCCCAGTTGCAAGGGGCTTTCAACGTTGTTGAGGCCAAAGTCAATGCCTTCCACAAAGACAAATGGGCGGCCAAGTCCGCCTTCCAGGTCCATGAGGTAGACATTGGCGGCAAAGGCGCCTTGTGGTGTGGCCGTCACGTGTCGGTACGGCTGCGCGGGATAAGAAAGCCACGGCGGGCTGACAGGTGCCGGCGCAGGACATCCTTGAGCGCAAAGTGTTTTGGGAATGGCACCGACTAGAAATGCCAGTAGAACCGCCAGAAAAGCAGGGGTGTGTTGTGTGAAGGTGGACATCGTTTGCTGCGTATTACGGGCTCTCCCTGCACCGCACTGCACCAAAGGCTCCCAAGGGCAGTCCCCCGTTTTTGCCTACATCCAAACCGGAGGGTGCCGGATGCGGGGAAGCAGAAGGGATATCATGTTTCAAGGATGGTGGGCAATTCGTGAAAACCTCTGCCGCTGGTCAACCGAACCCATTCGGGCACAAAGGGCGGTAGCCCTATTTTCACGCTATGCAGGAGAAGGGACTTGGGACGTTTGCCGTTTTTATGACGGCCATCTCGACCATCCTCGGTGCCATCCTGTTTTTGCGCTTCGGTTTTGCGGTCGCCCACGTGGGTTTGCTGTGGACGATGGCCATCATCGTGCTGGGCCACCTTGTGACCATTCCCACAGCACTTGCGGTTGCTGAGATTGCGACCAACCAAAAGGTGGAAGGCGGAGGGGCCTATTACATGATCAGCCGGTCCTTTGGCCTGTCGATCGGGGGCGCCATCGGCATCGCCTTGTTCCTCAGCCAGGCCATCAGTGTGGCGTTTTACATCATCGCGTTCACGGTCTCCACGCGGGATGTGCTGGCGTGGCTGGAAGTCAGTCAAGGCATTGTCATCGCGCCTTGGCAAGTGAATTACGGCTTCATGAGCCTGCTGACTTTGTTGATGCTCACGAAAGGGGCCCAAGTGGGGGTGAAGGCCCTCTACGGTGTTGTCGCAGTGCTGGTGGTGGCGCTGTTGAGCTTTTTCTTCGGGTCCGGTGAGCCCCAGGCAGAACTCGACATCCTGCGCACCATTGACCCCACCTTCGTAACCGAAGACGGAAGGACCATCACCCGCTACAGTTTCATCGAGGTCTTCACCTTCATCTTTCCAGCTTTTACGGGCATTGCAGCGGGCCTGGGCCTCAGTGGTGATTTGAAGGAGCCGGCGCGGGCCATTCCGCGGGGCACCCTGTGGGCGACCCTCACCGGAATCATCGTGTACATCATCGTGGCGCTCAAGTTTTGGGTCAGCGCCAGTCCTGAGCAATTGGCTTCGGATCAACTCTACATGGAGGCCATTGCCATCTGGCCCCCGCTGATCCCCATGGGCTTGGCGGCAGCGGCAGTGTCAAGTGCTTTGGGCAGTGTGATCATTGCACCGCGCACATTGCAGGCCCTTGCTTTGGACCGGATTTTCCCCAAAGCCATTGGCCTGCGGTTGCGCAGGGGACGCAAATCTGACAATGAGCCCATCGTGGCGTCCATTGTGACCTGTGCCATTGGATTCGTATTTGTCTCCTTGGGCGACATCAATGCCGTCGCGGAAATCATCTCCATGTTTTTCATGGTCACCTATGGTGCCATCTGCCTGGTCAGCCTGTTCGAGCATTTTGCGGCGAGTCCCGGTTACCGGCCCACCTTCCGTTCGCACTGGTTGCTGAGCCTCATCGGGGCCGTGACCTGTTTCTACCTGATGTTCCTCATGAACTTCAGCTATGCCTTGGGGAGCCTGGTGATCATGGCGGCGATCTACGCGGGGTTGTCCCGGAGGGGAGAGCGGGGCATGGTGGCCCTGTTCAGGGGCATGCTGTTCCAATTGAGTCGCTACCTGCAGCTGACCCTGCAGCGCCGGGATTCGGCAGAATTGGACCGCAAGGATTGGCGGCCCATGGTGCTCGGAGTAAGCCAGGACACCTTCCGAAGACCCGGCGCCTTTGACATGGTGCGCTGGATCGCACACAGACAGGGTTTCGGCACGTACGTGCACCTCATTGAAGGCCGACTGGATGCCCGGACGTTCCGCAGTGCCGTGCGGGCCAAACAAGGACTGGCCGATCTCGGCAAGGCGGTCAAGAGCCGCGTGAGCATGTCGACGGTGGTGTCCCCTTCATACACCTCGGCCATCGCCCAATGCGTGCAGCTCCCGGGAATCAGCGGCCAGGGCAACAACGCCATTCTCCTGGAGTACATCGACGAGCAGCCCCAAAGCGCAGTGGAACTTGTGGCCAACTACGACCTGCTCCGGGGATCCAATTTGGACCTCTGTCTTTTGCGGTCCAGTTTCCGCGGTTTTGGTGAGAAGCGGGCCATCCACATCTGGGTCACGCCTGAGGATTCGGCCAATGCCAACCTCATGATTCTGATGGCCTATGTCTTGCAAGGCCATCCCGATTGGCGGGAATCCCATATCGAGGTCTTTTCCATTTACCGCGACGGCGACCGGGCCACAAAAGAGCAGGCCCTGCGCGACCAGATCCAGGCGGGACGCATCCCGGTCAGCCAACAAAACATCGAAATGGTGGAGGAGATGCCCGGCGATGTGAAGGAGGACCTGATCGACAGCCGCAGCAAATTTGCCGACTTGACCTTCATCGGATTCAACGATGCCGACATCAGGCGGGAGGGTGTCAAGTTGTTTGAGGCCCACCACGGCATAGGCAACATCCTCTTCGTCGATGCGCACGAGGAGGTGGCGCTGGATTGACAAAAGCACATGTCCAAGACCTTCCACATCGTCAACGGTCCCAACCTCAACCTCCTCGGCCAGCGGGAGCCCGAGCGATATGGGCATGCCTCCATGGAGGACTTTCTTGAAACGTTGCGCGCAGGATTTCCCGATGCGGAGCTCGCTTACTTCCAGTCCAATGTCGAGGGCGCCCTCATAGACCACCTGCACGCTGTGGGGTTCTCATCGGATGGGATTGTGCTCAATGCCGGGGGGTACACCCATACATCGGTCGCATTGCGGGATGCCGTTGCGGCCATCGAAGCGCCCGTGATGGAAGTGCACATCACCAACATCCATGCGCGGGAGGCTTTTCGCCAGGTGAGTTTGCTGAGCCCGGTCTGCGCCGGGGTGATCTGCGGTTTGGGCCTCGAAGGCTATGCGGCTGCGCTGAGGGCGCTGTCAACCCGCTGACGCGGATTTTTTGGCGAGCCTGTCCAATGCCGGTCGGAGCACCTTGAGCAAGGCGTCGGCATCGCGGTCAGAGAGTTGCTTGCCAAAGACCATGGTGCGCTGCCCCGCGCTGAATTGCAGCGTTTCTCCCCCCATGGACCAGAACGCCTTTTCAAACGTGCGCAGGATCTGGGTGGGGTTCTCCTCAATGCGGCCCAAGCCTTTGTAGGCGCCGTGGGCAAAAAAGTCCGGCAGGCCCCTGCGCCCAAAAGCCATGGCGATGGACACCCCCCTTGTATCAGCGGTAATGACTTCCTGTCCGCGCCGTCGCCACAGCCACACCTTGCCAATGCGAAAGGCGAAGAAGGCCCAAAAGGCCGTGTAAATGGCATATCCCAGCCAGGCGTTGCCTTGTGCCGGCTCTTGTGTCCAGAAATAGAGCACCACAGCTTCGAGCCCCACCCAGAGCAACAGCCAGAGGGAGAGCAGCAGCATTTGGCCCTTTCCTATGCTTTGGGCGATGCGGACGTGAAGTGTTTCTGAATCTGTGCCGCGGTCGGCCCAACGAAACGAGATTCGCGCGCCTATGAGACCGGCGTGCTTGTCTTTTTTGGCGCCCATCAGTCAACCGGCGTTGCAGAGAGTACGGCGTTGTAAATCCGGTGGTATTCCGGAAGAACGCGTTTGATGTCAAAAGCCGAAGCCCGCTCCAGTGCCTTCTTCTTGAACCTGTCGTGGTTTTCCTTCTGCAAGAGGAACTCGGCATGTTCTGCCATCATGGCGACATCGCCCACAGGTGACAGCATGCCGCTCACGCCGTGTCGAATCACCTCTGGCAATCCTCCTGCTTCTGTGGCCACAACCGGAATGCCACATGCGAGGGCCTCCAATGCCGCCAGTCCGAAACTCTCACTTTCTGAAGGCAGCAGAAAGAGGTCTGAAATGGCGAGGGCCTCCAGGGGGTTTTTGAGCTTCCCCAAAAAGAACACCCGATCCCCGATCCCCAGTTCCCGCGACAGGCGTTCAGCTTGCGACCGGTCGGGACCATCACCCACCATCAATAAGTTGGCGGGCATCCGCGCTGCCAGCAGGGCAAATGTCTGGATGACGTCCGCCACCCTTTTGACCGGCCTGAAGTTGGAAATATGACAGAGCAACGGTTCGCCCGGCCGGGTGAACTGGTCTCGGTCTTGGCCACTCAGTCCTTCAAAATGCTGGGGACAGACGAAGTTGGGCACCACCTCAATGTCTTTATTGATGCCAAACAGCTTGTAGGTGTCGCTCCGCAGGCTCGTGCTGACCGCGGTGACCGCGTCGCTTTGGTTGATGGCAAAGGAAATGACCGGTTCGAACCCTGGATCCTTGCCGAGCAGGGTGATGTCCGTGCCGTGAAGGGTCGTGACCACGGGGAGGTGCCGGCCCTCATCGTTCAAGATCCGCTTGGCCATGTAGGCGCTGGAGGCATGGGGTATGGCGTAGTGCACATGCAGCAAATCCAGGTTTTGCTGCCGGACCACCTCCACCATTTTGGAGGCGAGCACAAGCTCATAAGGGGGGTAGTCGAAGAGGGGGTACTGCGAAATCCGGACCTCGTGATAGAACACATTGGGCCTGAAGCTCCCGAGCCGCACGGGCTGGTCATAGGTGATGAAATGCACTTCGTGGCCTTCGGCAGCCAGGGCTTTGCCCAGTTCCGTGGCCACGACTCCGCTCCCGCCAAAGGTGGGATAGCACACCATTCCAATCCTCATGTGTCCAATTTACTGTTCTCCATTCTCCGCGTTGATACCGCTCGCGAATCGACGGGGTGCGCCCAATGCCTGTTCCACGATTTCAAGGGCCTTGGTCCGGATGTCCTCCTCGATGTAGATCCTGTTTTCCGCATCGGGGCAAATGCGGTTGCCGAGAATGACCGCCGTCCATCCCCGCTCGGGGTCCGTCCAAGCCAAAGTCCCTGTGAAACCGCTGTGGCCGAAACTGCCCCAAGAGCCCGCGTTGCCACTTGCCCCAGTGTCGGGCTCGCGCCCGGGTTTGTCCCAACCCGTTCCCCTTCTGCTGTCCTCTTCAGGAAACGCGCGTGCAGTGAAATTCACCAGGGTTTCTTCATTTACAATCCGGGTGCCTTTCCATGTCCCACCATGGCGCATGGCCTCCATCAGCAAGGCCAAGTCATGGGCATCCGAAAAGAGCCCGGCATGCCCTGCAACTCCGCCCAGCATGGCCGCACCGGGATCGTGCACGGTCCCCCGCACATGCGCCTTCCTGAACAGCGTATCCCGCTCGGTGGGGGCGAGGTCTTCCAGCGCCGACCATTGCAACGGGTGGTAGCCCATGCGCTGCAGGGAAAGCGGTTGGTAAATCAAGCTGTCGGCCAGCCTGTCCAAGGGCATCTTCCAGACCGATTCGAGAATGTCCTGGAGCAAGTAATAGCCGAGGTCGCTGTACCTGTATTTCCCTGTTGGCCCTGGCGTCAGGGACCGAACAGTGTGCCGAATCGAGTCGCACCAAGAGGGCGCCATGCAGCATGCTCCAGACAGCGGTATCCAACCCGCCCTCAGACTGTCGCTCAGCTGATTGCCGACCGAATCCTGGTGGTCCATCACATCGAGGTAGAAGGGGATCCAACCGGGAAGCCCCGAGCGGTGGGCGAGTATGTCGCGCAGGGTGCGCTTCCCGAGGTCTTCGTCCAATGGTGCGTCCTCCAAGGGCGGGACAAGGGTGGAAAGCGGTTGATCGAGCGAAATCATGCCGCGGTCCACCGAAATCATGGTCAGCATGGTGGATGCGGCCACTTTTGTGATGGACGCCAGGTCGTACACATGGTGACGTTGCACCGGTGTCTTCTTGCTGTCCCCGAGGGTGCCGTGTGTCCCGTCATAGCGAATGGTGTCTTCCACCACGATGAGCATGCGCATGCCGGGGGTAGCGTCCATGTCGATTGCAGCGCGGGCAAGGCTGTCCAGCCTCATCCCCATGGCCATCATGGTGGAATTCGGCGCCGATCTTGGCAACCTCAGGGCAGGGGAGGGGTGGCCCGCCCCCGCTTTCCACGTGGACACATCCACGGGCAGACGACCAAGGGCTGCACCTTCGCCGCACCAAGCAGCCATGGCGGCCACCTGTGTCAACCCGTCTTCATGGTGGGCAACCATCCACTCCTTTCCTTCCGCATCCGGCAGATAGGCCAATGCATAGGAGCTGGTAAACAATGTGATGCCGAGCGTTTTTTCGAGTGCGACCAAACGGTTCACGAGTGTGGATGCGCCCCTGGGCAAACCGAACCGCCGCGATGGCTTGTTGCTTTCGTCCAAAAAGGCCAAGACCAGCTGGTCGCATGAAGTGGCCATGTCGACGGCGTCGATGATGCCGCTTTCTGAGATGGCACCTTTGCCCAAACGGACGACGGTGAGCGTGGGAAAAGACAGCCTCAGCCGCTCCTCCATGGCCTTGCCGCGGTTTCCCACAATGATCAATCCCGTCTTCCCTGCCGGATCGAGTGTCATCCCGGAGCCCAGCCGAACCAGCATGTGCTCACGCAAGGACTGTTGCAGTGTGTGAAGGGACAGATCCGTGACCGAGTCGGCCGCCGTTTGGGCAATCCACTGCTTGGCCAAGAGCACTTTCATGCAAGCGGCATCGATTTTGGCGGTGTCCAATTGTCCGCGTTCAAGCGCGGCTTCAATGCTGTCGAGAACCAGTCCAGGGTCCGATGGGAAGAGCAGGATGTCGTTTCCCGCGCGCAGGGCGGCGACCTCTCGGGTCCCAGGGGGCACCGGGTCCGCAGCTCCTGCCATTGTCAAGGCATCGGTAAAGACGAGTCCTTCAAACCCCAGCGAATCAATCAACACCGACTGAACGACCAAGGGCGAGAGCGAGGTGGGCAGTCCCGAGACCGAGTCCATGGATGGCACCTCCAGGTGCGCGGTCATGATGCCCTCCACACCCCGCCGAATCAACGTCTCAAAAGGCGGAAGTTCAGTGGTGGCCATGCCGGCACTGTCCGATTGGATCAACGGCAGGGCGAGGTGAGAGTCAAGGTCGGCATCGCCATGGCCGGGAAAATGCTTGCCGACAGCCATGACACCTGCTTCGCGCAGCCCTTCTGCCCACGCCGCCGCCAAGTCTCCGACGTGTTCAGGTCGGGACCCGAAAGACCGGTTGCCGATCACCGGATTGGCGGGATTGCTGTTGACATCGGCGACCGGAGCGAAGTCTATACCGACGCCCAATGCTTTGAGCTCTAAGCCAGCAGCCTTGCCCGCCGCGCGGACCAAAGCTGGATTTTCTGTGGCCCCCAAGGCCATGGCTTTGGGAAACGACAGTCCATCGGTGAGGCGCATGCCTGCGCCCCATTCTGCATCCATGGCCACCAAGAGGGGCACGCCCGAAACGGCCGATGCGGTGCTGTCCAGCCTGTGCAGGTTCAAGCGGGTCTGGGCCTTGTTGCCCTGCATCGCAATGACACCGCCCAACCCGTATTGCGCCACGCTGGCCTGAACGGAGACAAAGGAATCGGGCTCGCCAGGTTTGGAATAGAGCGGCACCATCATCAATTGCGCCACCTTTTCACGGATGGTCATGTCCTGCAACATGGCGCGGGCGGCGGCCGTGTCGCCGGACAGGAAAGCAGGCGCTACAGGAAGGCGTGCGTCAGACTGCGCATCTCCAGGATGACAGCTCAAGAGAACCGGTGCCAACAACAGGACACCCCATGTGACCGACCTAAGCATTCAGGACTTGCTGAACGCAGGCCATCATGTGGTCGAATTGTTCTTCGATGGTCAGGTCGCTGTTGTCAATGACAATGGCATCATCCGCCTGGACGAGGGGGCTGTGGTCCCGCGTGCTGTCGATGCGGTCTCTGCTGCGGAGGTTGTCCAAGACATCGCCAAAGCTCACCGAACGGCCGCGGCGAACGAGCTCTTTGTGGCGGCGTTTTCCGCGGGCTTCAATGTCGGCCGTCATAAAGAACTTCACTTCTGCTTCGGGCAGGACGACGGTGCCGATATCGCGCCCATCCATGACCACCCCGCCGTGGGACCCCATGCGCTGTTGGGCCAGCACCAACTTTTCCCGAACCTCGGGCACACGGGCGACCACACTGACGTGTTTTGAGACCTCATGGCTTCGAATTTCCTTCTCCACGTTTCTGCCGTTCAGGCAAATTTCACCCCTGCCGGTGCCGGGGTTGAACCGAAAGGTCAAGTACACGCGCTGCAGGGACGCTTTCATGCCCTCCTCATCAAGCTGCCCTTCACGGTCAATCAGCTTTTCTCTCAAAGCAAACAAGGCCACCGCCCGGTACATGGCACCCGTGTCTACATAGAGGTAGTTCAATGCCTTGGCAATGCCTTGGGCCAGCGTACTCTTTCCAGAGGCACTCAATCCGTCGATGGCGATGCTGATGCGTTTCATGCGGTGGTCGGCTGCTTTCGCTGGAACGAAGGTAATGCCTGAGGTGCTCAGTGTTCGGTGAGGCGCGTCCGAATAGAGAGGTGGGTGGAAGCGCCTGCGGTGTGGTAGGTGTTGCGTGCGACAGCGAGGTGAAAACGCCGCACCTTGAAGTCAAGTCCCCAAGCAAATCCGGCCGTGCCGGGGGCGTTGGTCAATCGGAGGTTCTGTCTCCGCCGGTGGTGATAGCCAAACCGGAACCCCAGGTTTTCGCCCAGGTTCAGGCTGGTCCCGATGGCGAGGTGTCGGAGCAGCCGGTCCCCAAAGGCCCAAGTGCCGCTCGATAGGGTGTCGCCTGTCAAGGGGTCGATGACGTCATCGTAGTACCCCTCTGGGGCCAGGTCCCACTCCTGCAACTCATCATAGGTGACGTACAATGTGAACGGTGCGTTTTGGAATCCTTTGGTCAGCGAAAGCCGCAGATCGGGTGTGAACCGGCCATTGCTGGCTGTTGAATTTGCAGTGTGCATGCCTCCCCAAGGCCGCCATTGCCCCGCCACGCGGAATTTCCTGTCCCTGCGGAAGTAATTGGCCGAGATGTCGATTTGGGCAAAGCCCGAGCGGCGCTCAGCCAGCCCGGTCTGCCCCAGCCAAGCCGTAGCCGCCACCGTCAAGTTGGTGTCGAGCGGGAAACTGAATCCACCCACCAGCGCGACGTCCGATGCGCTGAAGCTTCCGGTTTCGACCCCCACAGGGTCTCGGCCGGTGAAGGATCCGTACCCGAGGTTGCGCAGCCCCATGTGCCACACCCCTTTGCCGCCTTCCGATCTGCGGGCATACAGCGCCGAAGCCATGGACGTACCCGCGAAGTAGTCCATGTATGCGAGGTGCAACTGTCCGGCATGGGTGGTGTCGAGCAGGGAGGCCTGCCCCAAAACGTCGCCCAACACCGCCTTCAACGGCGCTCCCATGCTCTCTGCCGAACCCGCAAAGCGCGCAGAAAGCGGCAAATCCAGCAGGCCCGGCCTTGGGACTTCCTGAGATGAACCGCTGAGTGCGGCGAAGCACAGCGGGATGGCGAGCAGCAAGGCCCGCATGGTGTTGGGCTGCGCTGTCATGTTGTGGTCACAATCTGTCTGGGGTCGTCCACCTTTTCCTTGAGCAAGGCCCGCTCGACGACTTCGGTCATGGTTTTCACGTAGTGGAAACGCAGCCCTTTGATATATCGTGCCTGTATGTCTTCAACGTGCTTGCGGTTGGCTTCGCACAACACGATTTCCTTGATGCCCGCGCGGCGTGCAGCCAATATCTTTTCCTTGATTCCTCCGACGGGCAGCACCTGGCCACGCAGGGTAATCTCACCGGTCATCGCCAGGAATTTCCGCACCTTCCGTTGGGTGAAAATGGACGCCAGCGCGGTGAGCATGGTGATGCCTGCCGAAGGGCCATCCTTGGGAATGGCACCTGCAGGCACGTGCACATGGACGTCCCACGTGTCGAACACCTTGGGGTCCAAATCCAGTTCGGCGGCGTGGGCTTTGAGGTATTGCAGTGCAATGACCGCACTTTCCTTCATCACATCGCCCAGGTTGCCCGTCAAGGTGAGCTTGCCCTTGCCCTTGACAATGCTCGTTTCTATGAAGAGGATGTCGCCACCTGCAGGGGTCCAGGCCAATCCCGTGACCACACCGGCAACGTCGTTGCCCTCGTAGCGTTCTTTTTCGTGGGAAGGCCCCAGGATGTCCAACAATTCTTCAGGGGGAATCGGGGCATCGTGGGGGACGTCCATGGCAATTTGCACCGCCCGGTGACGCACCACCTTGGCAATGCGCTTATCCAGACCACGCACCCCGCTCTCGTTGGTGTACTCTGCACAAATCTTCTCCAGTGTCGCGTCTGGAATCTCGATTTGGTCCTCCGTAATGCCCGTCTCCGTGACGTGCTTTCGGATGAGGTGGCGCTTGGCGATTTGCACCTTTTCCTCCACGGTGTAGCCCGTGACCTCGATGATCTCCATCCGGTCGCGCAAGGCGGGTTGGATGGTGGCCAATGAGTTGGATGTGGCCAGGAACATCACCTTGGACAGGTCGTAATCGAGCTCGAGATAATTGTCGTAGAAATTGCTGTTCTGCTCCGGATCCAACACTTCCAGCATGGCCGAAGAAGGATCTCCGTGGACATCGCGGCTGAGCTTGTCAATCTCGTCGAGGACAAAGAGCGGGTTGGACGTGCCTGATTTCTTGAGGTTCTGGATGATGCGTCCCGGCATGGCGCCGATATAGGTCTTCCTGTGCCCCCGGATCTCGGCCTCGTCACGCATGCCGCCCAGGGACATCCGCACATACTCGCGCCCCAGCGCCTTGGCGATGGACTTTCCGAGCGACGTCTTGCCCACGCCCGGAGGACCATACAGACAGATGATGGGCGACTTCATGTCGCCTTTGAGCTTGAGGACGGCCAGGTGCTCGATGATGCGCTCCTTGACTTTCTCCAAACCGTAGTGGTCCTCATCCAAGATCTCCTGGGCATGGGCCAGGTTGAAATTGTCTTCTGAAGTGACGTCCCAAGGCAGGTCCAACAGCAGGTCCAAGTAATTGGACTGGACGCTGTACTCGGCGCTCTGGGTATTCATGCGCTCGAGCTTGCTCAGCTCCTTGGCAAAAGTTTCGGCCACCTTTTCAGGCCATTCCTTGATTTCGGCGCGGGCCTTTTTGCCTGCGATGTCTTCCTTCTGCGGGTCCGATCCCAGTTCCTCCTGAATCTGCTTCATCTGCTGGTGCAGGAAGAACTCGCGCTGTTGCTTTTCAATGTCCGTCTTGACCCGAGACTGTATGTCCTGCTTGAGTTCCAGCACCTTCAATTCTTCGCCCAGCAGTTCCATGACTTTCTCCACGCGGGCCTTCAAGCCTGGCAATTGCAGCAGGTCCTGCTTTTGGGCCTTCTCCGCATTCATGTTGGAGGCGATGAAATGCACCAAAAAACGCAAGGAGTCGATGTTTTTGATGGCAATGGCCGCCTCCGATGGAATGTTGGGGCTGTTCTGGATGACCTCCATGCTCATCTCCTGAAGGCTCTGCTGCAGGGCTTCCCTTTCATTGTCATCCCAGCTTTCCTCTGCATCGGGGAATGGGGCAACCTTGGCCCGCATGTAGGGCTCAGTCTCGAGCACCTCGCCCATCCGGCAGCGGCGTTTGCCCTGTATGATGACGGTGTTGGAGCCATCCGGCATCCGCAGCATTTTTACGATGCGCGCCACGGTGCCCACATCGTGGAGGTCGCCTTCCTGCGGGTTTTCGATTTCGCCATCTTCTTGCGTGACCACACCAATGTCGCTGCCGCCCTTGTGCGCTTCCTTCAGCAATTGGAGGCTCTGGTCGCGGCCAACATTGATGGGCAATACGACGCCGGGAAACAGCACGGTGTTGCGCAATGGCAGAATGGGCAGGGCCTCAGGGGTGTCCTCCTGCTCCATGGCGGCTTCATCCTCCGAACTGAGCAGGGGAATGGTGACGTGGTCTTCGGACTCATCACTCAGAAGGTGGGGGAACGTTCGTTCGTCTTGCATGGGGTGGTCGGGGGTCATAAATCGGGCCAGCGCAAAGGGGCGGGCCGAATAAGGCCAAGTTGACAGGGCGTCAATCGGCAGCCTGCCGTTCCGCGTGTAATCGTGTCAACTTGGCACGGTGGTCTTCGCTCAGCGTCTCGCCGCGCCGCGCCATCACCTTTTCGGCGGTGGAGAGCATCCGGTCAATGGACTGGATGGCCATCGCTTCTGTGCGGGCATTGTACCAGCTGAAAGGGGGGAGGTGCTTGGGGGGAAACCCCGCATCGAAAATCACACAGCCCGGGTCCACCACCGTACCGGTATTGAATGTGGTGCCGATGCCGCATTTGCTGTGGTCACCCATGAGCAAACCGCAGAATTGGAGTCCAGTGCCTGAGAGGGCGCCCTGTGTGGCGTCCCATTGTCTGACTTCACCGTAGGTGTTCTTCAGGTTGCTCGATTCGGTGCCCGCACCGAGGTTGCACCACCGTCCCACGACACTGTTGCCCAAAAACCCATCGTGTGCCTTATTGGCCCATCCCTGGAAATTGACGTTGGAAATCTCGCCGCCCACCTTGCAGTGCGGACCGATCACCGTGGGCCCCAAAATCCGGGCCCCCATGCGGATGGTGGCACCTTCGCAGATGATCACGGGACCCTTGATGTGCGCGCCGGGCTCGACATGCGCACCCCGCGCGATGAGCACTGGACCGGATTCCGTATCCACAGAGGCGGCTCGCATTTGGGCAAGAGGGGAGACGAGAAAGGCGCCGGCATCTCCGTAGACGGCAGTGGCGCCGCTGCCACCCCATGGGGCCAAGTTCCATTCGGATGCCGCCAAGGAAGCGTCTTTGAGAATGGCCTCGCCGAGTTTGGCAAACAGCTCATTGGCATGGGAGAGCACCTCCTGTTTGGCGTCGGGAGCCCACGCTTTGCCTTGGCCGTGAACCATATTTCCACGCTTCGCCAAGACAACGCCATCATCAACCAGGGAGTCTCCATCTTCCAGCCGGCCGATCATTTCAGCCGCTCCTTGACCGGGTACCCAACGGGCATTGACCAAAACAGGGCCGCCTGTAGCACCCGAGCTTTCGGGAATGGCATCGATGATGAGGCCCCATCTTTCGGCCTGTGTGAAAGCACCGAAACGCACACCGGCGACACCTTCAATCAGGTGAAAAGGGTGCAGTGCAGCGGAGGTGGTGTCTTCGAAAAGTTGGATTGCGGGCATGGGAGGACGGTCTGGGGGCATGCCAAATCTAAATGCGGAGACATCTTTAAACGAACATTCCAGCGTCCGGAGTGTTTACTCATTTGTGTCGGAGACAGTGCAGGAATTTTCCATCAAGGATCTCGAGCATTTTACGGGAATCAAAGCGCATACCATTCGCGCTTGGGAGCAGCGTTATGGACTGTTGAGTCCGCGGCGTACTTCCACCAATATTCGTTTCTACACTTCTGAGGATCTGAAGCGGTTGCTCAACGTGAGCCTGTTGAATCAGCATGGCCACAAAATTTCTCAAATCGCTTCCATGGAGGAGCGGGAAATTCAAACCACCATCCGCTCCCTGGGGTCGGCCTCTACCAGTGAGGATCACTGGTTGGGCATGCTCAAAATCAGCATGCTCAATTTCGATGAGCAGCTGTTCAGAAGCGTTTCAACGACCTACATCGAACAATCGGGTTTCAGTGAACTGTTGCTCAAGCTGTACCTGCCCTTCATGGGGCAAATAGGGATGCTTTGGCTGACCAATGCCATCTGTCCTGCCCACGAGCACTTCGTGAGCAATCTGATCAGACAGCGGTTGTTCCGGGCTGTGGACGAGCTGCCACCTGTGGAGGCAGGCTATGACGACCAAACGTTTGCCTTGTTCTTGCCCGAGCGTGAGATTCACGACATCAGCTTACTGATGGTGCATTACCTCCTGAGGAAAGCAGGCTACCGCAGCTTGTTTCTGGGGCAATCGGTGCCCATTGAGGACCTGGGGCAGATGGCCCCATTGTTTCCCAACCTGACGTGTGTGGCATACTGCACGACCTATCCGGCGGAGCATGGGGTAGAGGATTACCTGCGCCGCGTCATGCGGGAGTGTTCGGAGGACAGTGTGTCTTTCCATTTCGCAGGACGCGTATTCGCTGGGGTCGATACCCCCTCGGATCGGATCCAACTGCACGGAGACGGTCAGTCCCTCATTGGAACACTGCTCAGCAGCTGATTCCCTGCCCCAAAAGGGCGCCTTTCTGTTTCATGTTGCAAATTTTTTGTTGAACACAACAGGCTAATTTTGTGGCTATTCGGTGATTTTGTTTATCAAAATACCTAAAAAATTAAACAAAGATTTGCGGGGATTGAAGTTTTGTTCAATCTTTGGACCACAACATTGAACAGATGTCCACGCCCGAATTCAACAGCCTCCTTGTTTCCCACCAGGATTTCCTTTCAGGTTTCGCCATGGGTTTTACCCGTGACCGCGAAGACGCAAATGACCTGGTCCAAGAAACTTTCGTCAAAGCACTGCGCTACAAGAACAACTTCAAGGAAGGGACGAACATCAAAGGATGGTTGTATACCATCATGCGGAACATCTTCATCAACAACTACAAGAGGAAGCGGTTTCAGAACACAATCGTTGACCAGACTGAAAACCAGTTCTTCCTGAACTCCGGTCAGGACTACCACCACGATTCTGTAACGTCGCTCATCAACATTGACGACATTCAGTCAGCCATATCAAAGCTGAAGTATGATTTCCGTCGGCCATTCTCCATGTTCCTCGATGGCTTTCACTATGACGAAATTGCTGAGGAATTGGGCATCCCGATGGGCACGGTAAAGAGCCGCATTTTTCACGCGAGAAAGCGTCTGCGCGAAGAGCTTTCCGAGTTTGCGGTGAATTGAGGTAATCCCGGGCTTCTTGGTTTTCAAGAGTAAAAGGCGAAAGGTGCGCAACCTTTCGCCTTTTTTGTCGTCCTATCATCGATACCTTGCAGTAGCCATGATCAATACCCTGCGATCCATCTTCAGCCGGAATCGGCTGGCGCTTTTAGGAGCAGCACTTCTGACGTTGTTGCCTCAGTTGGCCGAAGCCCAGCTCGAAGTAAACAGCACCTTAACACCCGATGAATACGTGAATGACGTCCTGTTGGGGACAGGCGTGGAAGCGACCAATGTTCAGCTGACGGGCAGCCCGGTGCAAATCGGACACATTTTTGGTTTTGCGTCCGATGATTTCCCGATTGCAGAAGGGCTGATTCTCTCCACGGAAGTGGCCAACAATCCAGCCAACATTGACGATGGCTGCATGCAGGATTTCATCGACGATGGACTTGAGGTCTCAGGAGACCCCGACTTGCTCGACATCGCCAACAGCGTTCCCCCACTGATTGGACAGAGCTTTTCGGTGAGCAGTGTCAACGACGTATGTGCCATCGAGTTCGATTTTGTGGCCACAGGTGACACCATCAGCTTCAATTACGTCTTTGGGTCCAACGAATACCTGGCCTGGATCAACAGCCAGTACAACGACATCTTCGGGTTTTTCTTGAGCGGGCCAGGGATCAACGGTCCCTACGCCGACAACGCCATCAATTTGGCAGAGGTGCCGGATTCAGATCCGCAGCTGGCCATCACCATCAGTTCGGTCAACCCTGGAACCAACGGTGCCTATTACATCGACAACCCTGCCAATGACGTACTGTGCCAGAATGGTTACACCGTCAAGTTGACGGCGGAGAGCGAGGTGGAGTGCGGAGAGACGTACCACATTCGCTTGGCCATAGCGGACGGCACAGATACTGCGTTGGAGTCCATCGTCATCTTGGAATCGGGCTCCTTCGAATCCAATTCAGTCGTAGAAGTGGACCTCCAAATCAACGTTGGCGAGGACCTCGATTTGAACACGCCATTGATCTTTGAAGATTGCGGTGAGGCGACCTTGACGTTTACCCGCCCCATCGAGACCATCATCGACATCGAGGAGATGGTGATCATCGACTACAGTGCGAGCACAGCCACCAATGGCGTGGACTTCACTCTGCTTCCGGACACAGTATTCTTTCCTCCATTCGTTGTTGTTCAGGAGTTTCCGCTCGACGCATTTGAGGATGGCATCGCGGAGGGGACAGAGACTGTGGTGATGGAAATCCTCAACCTCGCGGCCTGCAATGGCGGCGGATTGACGAGTTATTTTGAATTCGATATTCTCGATGAACCCGATCCGCTGGTCGTGGATGGTTGGGACACGGACCTGTGCGTGGGGGATTCTGTGTTGTTGGATCCCGTGGTGACCGGGGGATATGGAAACTATGTCTACAGCTGGGATTGTGAACCTGGGATAGACACCAGCCAGATCATGTACATCCCGGATGCTGCCGGCCTCTTTGATTGCATTGTGACGGTGAACGATACCTGCGGAATGCCCAGTGACAACGGCACGTTTAACATCGATGTGGTGCAATATCCTGAATTGACTGTGGAGATTTTGGGCGGTGATGTGGTCCTTTCCTGCAACGGGTTTGAGGAGATATTCTGCGTGGCCGATGGGGGCAATCCGCCATACACTTACTCATGGGAGCTGCAGGATGGTTTGCCTGCGTTTGGCTACGGCAACAGCTTTTTCTTGTCCACTTGGTTGAATGCGAGTGAAGTTCACGTGATCGTTGAAGATGCGTGTGGTTTGACTGCCGAAGCCATGGTCAATGTGAGCATAGACGTGCCCGAATTGATTGTGGAGCTCGAAGACAGCTATGAAGTGAGCTGCAACGTGCCGTTCTCCATTTCACCGGATTGGTCGGGTGGCGAGCCTTTCTTCAATTTCGCCTGGCTGGAGGGTTTTTCCTTTTTGGGATTCAGCGAGACGCTGAATTGGACCACAGACAGCGACATGTCGGTCACCTTGGAAGTGAGCGACGGCTGCGGCCAATTCGTATCTGCGTCAACGGAGATCATCGTCGTGAGCCCTCCCCTGGAGGTTACCCTGCCAGATACGTTGGTGGGAACCTGCACAGAGTCCTTTGTGCTGTCTCCTTATATCGATGGTGGAAGCGGGGTGTACACCTATGAGTGGAGTCAGAATTTCAACCCGGTTGGCGACCAGTCCACCTACACCTACTACGATGGCTTGCCCACCAGTTTCTCCGTCCTTGTGACGGACAACTGCCAATCGTCGGGCAGTGCGTCTACCACCATCGACATTGAGAACCCGCCCTTGGTCTTGGGCTTGCCTGACACCATCAGTGCGTCTTGCGTAGACAATACCGCCATTGCCGTTGACATCATCAGCGGGTCGGGAGATTACACCTATGCGTGGAGTGTGGGCGGCGTACCATATGGTGGTGACGATCCACAGATTACCGTGCAGAGTTTCGTGACCACACCGATAGATGTCGAGGTCACAGATGGATGTGGCGGTGAGGATGAGACGGCCAGTCTTTTGGTCATTCCCGATGTGCCCATGACCCTTGAGGTGTCCAGCGACACGGTCATCTGCAGGGGAGAGGCCCTGAGTTTGACGGCCGTGGCTGCGGGGGGTGAGGAAGGCTTCGTGTACAGCTGGCCCACCATTCCAGCGTTTGGCCAGACACAGTACATCGCCCCGAGCAATTCATACAGCTACCCCGTGGAAGTCACCGACATCTGCGGCGAGACGATGGAGGAAACCGTCATTGTGGAAGTGCAATACCTCTACAGTGACTTTTACACGAGCTATTTGTCCGATACCCGTGTAGAGTTCATCGCCACTCCGGATCCTCCTTGTCCCACCTGTGACCATCAATGGAACTTCGGTGATGGCGGTAGCAGTTCCGAAATAAACCCCATCCACGAATACGATGGGCTCTCCGATTACTATGCGCAGTTGACCGTGACCAATGCCCTCGGTTGCACCGACAGTGCATACACCTTGGTGGAGGGGCCAGTCATTGTCTATATCCCCAACGCCTTCACCCCCAACAATGACGGCATCAATGACGGCTTCCAGGTCGTGATTTCAGATGTGGTCTATTATGAAATCAACATCTTCAATCGCTGGGGTGAACAGGTCTTCTACAGCCAAGATCCTGATGAGGTGTGGATGGGCAATGTCAACGGAGGCGACCATTACGTGCCCGCAGGGCTCTACAATTACCGCCTCCGGTGGAAGGGGTCGCGCACCGATGCCGAAGAGCTTTCCGGCACGATTGAATTGATGCGCTGAGGGGGGGCGCTCGGTGCATGCGCAGGCCTACTTTTGGGCCATGACCAATGCCAAACAATTCAGGGGGGCCTTTATCACGGTAACCTCCTTGTTCTTCATGTGGGGGTTCATCACGGTGTTGGTGGATGCCCTCATTCCCCGACTGAAGGACGTTTTTGAGTTGACCTACCTGCAGGCGGGCTTGGTCCAATTCGCTTGGTTCACAGCCTACGGCCTCATTTCCATCCCGGGCGGAAGGATGATCAAGCGCATGGGGTACAAGAATGGCATCCTTGCAGGCTTGTCTTTGGCCGCCATGGGGTGCCTCATCTTCTATCCCGCCGCATCGACCCGGTTGTTTCCGCTGTTTCTCCTGGCCCTGTTTGTGGTGGCGGCAGGCATCACCATTTTGCAAGTCGCAGCCAACCCCTACATCTCCGTATTGGGCCCTGAGAAAGGGGCCTCGAGCAGATTGAACCTCGCGCAGGCCTTCAATTCACTGGGCACCACGATTGCGCCCATCGTCAGCGCAGGATATTTGCTGGGCGACACGGTGAAAACAGGGGAGGAGCAGGCGTCCATGACGCAAGGGGCATTGGAGCTGTACCGCGCTGCTGAGGCGGGGGCGGTCCAAGGCCCTTTTGTCATTCTTGCTGCGGCATTCCTGCTGCTGGCCTTTGTCATCATGAAAGTCTCTTTGCCCCGCATCTTGGAGGGTGGAGCCCAAGAGGGGCGGCTTTCGGCGCTCTTTGCCAACCGGCGTTTGATGGCCGGTGCCGCAGGAATTTTTGTCTATGTGGGCGCTGAGGTCGCGATCGGAAGCTACATGGTCAATTATGGCTTGAACCTCAATGTCCATGAGCTGATGCAGTCACACCCTGTGTTGGAGCGCATGGCCGGTTTGGCCGCTTCCATCAAAGGTCAATCTGTCATGGACCTCGACCCTAAGGGGAAACTCGGCGTGTTGTTGACCTTCTATTGGGGCGGTGCTATGATCGGCCGTTTCATTGGTGCGGGGCTCATGCAACGCCTGAAGCCGGCACTGCTTCTCGGTGTATTTGCCTCGGTCGCCCTCGCCCTTGTCGTGGCAAGCAGTGTGTCAACAGGCCTTACTGCCTTGTTGATGTTGTTGGCTGTAGGCCTCTTCAATTCTATCATGTTCCCGACGATTTTCACGCTGGGTATTTCCGAATTGGGTGATGCCAAGCCCCAGGGAAGCGGCATTCTGTGCACCGCGATTGTGGGAGGAGCGTTCATTCCACCTGCTTTTGGCGCCCTTGTGGACACCGCTGGTTTTGGGGTGGCTTTGCTGCTTCCCGCGCTGTGTTATTCGTATATCGCAGGTTTCGGATTCCGTTTATCGCAGCGCTCAGCTTGAGGGCAGGATGCTTTGGAGGCATCATTACTGTGAACAACGGTCTTTGAAACTTTCACAATAGATGCTCTCAGTCTTGGAAGTCGCCGGGGAGTTCCGTTCATTGGGAAACCTATTGGACAGTCTTTTGTTACTGTCACAACCGACCCGACCAGAACATGGCCAAGAAGAAAAAGAAGAAGATCAAGGAGCTGCAGCCAAACATTAAAGTGAGGCTGGATGGAAGAACCGTGATCACGGTCCGGGACCCGAGTAAATTGGATTTTTGGAGAGAGAAGTATCCCAAACTTGAAATTCTAGAAGAATCCTGAGTGCAGGGGAAAATCCCGCCAATGAAAAAGGCCATCCGCAAGGATGGCCTTTTTCATTGGGCTGATCGCCGCGAACGGTTTAGGCGATTTGGGCAATCCGCTCTCCTTCAATGTTGAGCATTTCCCGCCCCTTCTTGGTCAGCATGTAGCCGGACTTGTTTTGAATCATACCGTCCAAGTACAGCCTGGTGATGCGTTCACCGATGCGGGCTTGCCCCACACTCAGCGTGACATCGCCCTCAATTCGCTTCCAGAAATTTCTCTCCAAAGTCGCAAGGCGAATGTGTTCTTGCATCTCTCTTTTATGCTGTTGGACGATGTCCAAAATCATCAGGTCATGCTTATCCATGAGGGTAAGTAGGTCTAAAGTTGTGAATCGCAAGAGGACCGTTCCTCTACGCCCCCAAAGTAGTGTGAGACACACGTGAAATCGAAGTTTTCAAGAGGTCAGATTTGTACAAATTGTTCACTTCTACGTCATACTGTGATAACATTCGCTCAGTCGGCATGGCTGTAGAGACGAAAAACATATGACCGCTCGCGCTCGGGGTGGTTGCCAGGTTTGAAGGGCGTGTTACACCGCAGCCGTTTGATTTTTGGTACCACGGTGATCAGTTGAACAGGGGTGTCATGACGCGCGGCCGCTCCAAAAAGAAAAGGGAGGTCGTCCGAATCAAAGCGAACCAGCACGCAAGAAGGTTGCTGCTCGTCCCATAGGGCAGCAAGGGAATGACGCTCATGCACTGGCGCAGGGGCTGCAGACTGGGCACCATCGGGCCACCAATGGATCTTATAACCCAGACGAATCTCGAGGAGGGCAGCCAGCGTTGATGTGGGTGTGATGTCGGGGGGAATCACCAGCAAGGTGGGCTGTTGGTTTCGGGGGAAAGGCCCCTCGCAGCGCCAACCGCGCATGCGCAACCACCAAGCCGTTGTGCTTTTCTTGATTGCGGACCACTTGGAAGTTGGAGATGCCATTGAGTTCGGAGACGTCAGCCGTTATTTCACCTGCCTAAAGGACCACGCGCCGCGCATGGTAGGATGGGCCAAGGATGATTTCAATGCGGCAAGAAATGCAGGGCGGGGGACTGGACTGGCCCCGAGAGAAGCGAGGTGGGGATTCATGATTTGACAATCAATCCAGTCAAAAGCATGCTCCTGAAGAAATTGTGACAGGCCAATGAAGGCCGCCTTGCTTGCATTGGTGCTGCGTGCAAACATGGATTCTCCAAAGAACATCCGTCCAAGAGACACGCCGTAAAGCCCCCCAACCAGGCGGCCGTCCGGGGCCCACGCTTCTACGCTGTGCGCCAGCCCCTGTTCGTGCAAGGCGCTGTACGCCGCGACAAAGTCATCCGTGATCCACGTTCCTTCTTCCGGTCTATCGGCACACCCATTGATGACAGCCTCAAAATCTTCATCCATGGAGAGCCTGAATTGCCCCTTTCTCATCACGGCACGCATGCTTTTGCTGACCTTCACATCTTGTGGACGCACCATGGCCCGCGGATTGGGCGACCACCAGAGCAGGGGGTCCTCCGGCGCAGACCACGGGAAAATGCCGCGCTCATATGCGAGCAACAACCTGTCGGGAGACAAATCCCCGCCAATGGCCACCAACCCATCCTCCCGAAAGGCCGAATCTGGAGGAAACCAATTCTCTGAACCCAATTGATACACAGCGTGACGAAATTAGGGGGCGAGATGCAAGGACACGGTTGGAAAAAGATGGCGCATGCGTGAGTTTGTGAATTGGGAGGCTTGGGAGGCAGCAGGCCAGCCGTTGCCGGGAACAAATTCCCACCGGGCTATGATGCCTTATGCGCGCTCATCGGCTCAGGATGCCAGGCTATCCGGCATTGCCGGTGTGGACTTCAGGGAAGCGGCCGTCTTGGTGGGTGTCGAAGAAGGGGGGCGCATTGCGCTGATTGAGCGCACGCCCGAAAAGGGCCCACATGGCGGCCAAATGGCGCTTCCCGGAGGCGCTCGGGAGCAGGGCGAGTCCATGAAGGCCTGCGCATTGCGCGAATGGCGAGAGGAGTTGGGTCTCGATGTTGCGCTTTTGCCATTGCGCGATCCGGTGCCTTTGACAGAAGTGCACGTTGTGCCTAGTGGGTTTGTGGTCCGTCCGTTCATTGCGCCGGTTTCGCTGCCTTCAGAATTCATACCTGACACGATTGAAGTGGCTGCTGTGCACAGGGTCAGCCTGCTTGATTTGACCAACAACCAATACAGACAGCACGAAGCGGTGCGCGTTCAAATGCCGGGCAAAACCGGATTTCGGTGGACCGTCCCCGGTTTTGCCTTGCCCGGCGTTCCCTTCGTGTGGGGCGCCACCGCGCTCATCCTATCGGAAGTCGCTGATTGGTTTGAGCAATGGTCCACAAATCGGGGGTGACGGCAGTATTTTCGCGGCATGGAAGCAAAAAAGGCACAGGCGCTCGTCGACCTGCACGAGGGCCTTCGCTCTCCCCTCGAAGAGAGACGCGATGCAGCTTTGAAGCGTGTGGCACAAGAAGGCGAGTTGAGCACCATTGAAGAATTGGTGCGGTTGCGTGGAGAAACGGATGAGCCTGTCGTCAAAGAGGAGATCGGAAAGCTCTTGCGGGGGTTGAAGTTGGAAGGGGCTGGAGCCGTGTTGATCGAGACGGCCTTGCAGCCAGAGCACGCCGATCAATTGCCTGAATTATTGGGCTTCCTCTGGGAATGTGGGGGCAGCGCTGAAGGGCACCTTCAAGTTTTGTCCACCCGTGCGGTGGCGCTGGGCATGCCGGTCATGGTAGAGGCGTTGACCTTGTTTGAGGCCTTGCCCGAATGGGTAGACGATGAGGCGGACTTGTTGGATTCCATGCTCATCCTTCAGCAGGGACTGCAGGCCAGGAAGGGGGGCAATGCCACGGCAGAAGAAGAGATGCTCAAATTGATGCTCGCCGAGCTGATGCGCCGGGAGCGCGCCTGACCTCAGGTCTGCAATACACCTGTAGTAAACGGCCCTTCTTTTGGGGTGCCATCGGCAGCGGCGATGCCTTCTGATATCCAAGTGCGCGTCTCCCTTGGGTCAATGATGGCATCCACCCAGAGCCGGCCTGCGGCATAGAAAGGAGATACCTGTTCGGCATACTTCGATTCGATCGCCGCTCTGAGTTCCGCCTCGCGTTCGGGTGTGATGTCTTCGCCTTTTTTCTTGCGCCCCGCGATTTCGATCTGCAGCAACACTCCGGCGGCCTGGGCACCACCCATAACGGCCAGTTCGGCGGAGGGCCAAGCCACGATGAGCTTGGGGTCGTAGGCCTTTCCGCACATGGCATAGTTGCCCGCACCGTAGCTGTTGCCGACGATAACGGTGAATTTGGGGACCACGGAGTTGGCCATGGCATTGACCAGCTTGGCCCCATCCTTGATGATGCCGCCCTGTTCACTTTTGGATCCCACCATAAATCCGGTCACATCCTGAAGGAACACCAAGGGCAGCCCTTTCTGGTTGCAGTTCATGATGAAGCGTGCGGCCTTGTCCGCGCTGTCAGAGTAGATGACACCACCAAATTGAGTGCCTTGCGTGGCGCTTTTGACCAGCGTCCGCTGGTTGGCCACAATCCCCACGCTCCATCCGTCAATCTTGGCTGTGGCACACAGCAGGGTCTTGCCGTAATCGCGTTTGAATTCATTGAAATCCCCGCCATCGACCAATGCGCCAATTAATGATTTGACATCGTATGATGCCCTGCGCGAAGCGGGGAGGGCGGAAAGCAAGGCCTCGCCGTCGCCTTTGGGGAGGGCGGGGGTGGCCCGCGCAAAATTTCGGATGCTCGGACGCCCTGCGCGGTCCACCATCAATTGGCGCAGCAAGGCAATGGCCTCCCTGTCGTCCTCCACCACGTGGTCCACCACACCGGAGATGCTGCCGTGCATTTCCGCACCCCCGAGGTCTTCGGCCTCCACGGTCTCGCCGATGGCCGCCTTGACCAGGTATGGGCCGGCGAGAAAGATGCTGCCCGTTCCTTTGACAATGATGCTCTCATCGCTCATGATCGGCAGATAGGCGCCGCCGGCCACACAACTGCCCATGACGGCTGCGAGTTGCGGAATGCCCAGGGCACTGAGCCGTGCATTGTTGCGGAAAATCCGGCCAAAATGCTCTTTGTCGGGGAAGATCTCATCCTGCATGGGGAGGTAGACCCCGGCACTGTCCACCAAGTAGATGATGGGCAGGTGAAGTTCAAAGGCCAATTCCTGGGCCCGCAGGTGCTTCTTTCCGGTGATTGGAAACCAGGCGCCGGCTTTGACCGTGGCGTCATTGGCAACGGCAATACAGCGCACACCGCTGACTTGGCCCATGACCACCACACAGCCTCCTCCGGGGCATCCGCCGTGCTCCTTGTACATGCCGTGTCCGGCAAAGGCACCGATTTCGAGGAGCGCGGCGCCCTCGTCCATCAGCAATTCGAGTCTTTCTCGGGCGGTCAGCTTGCCTTTCGCATGCTCCTTGTCCACGCGCGCTTGGCCGCCGCCAAGACGGACTTTTTGAAACAGGTGGTCCATTTCCGAAAGCTTCAACTTCATCGCGTCTGTGCGCTGTTGGCGTTCGATTTCCTCTGCTGGAATGGGCATTTCCGATCGTTGCGGTTTCGAACCCAATTTACAGCCTCGCGGCCCCCCGTACTTTTGTCCGCATGGAGTTTCCCACCAACTGCGCGCGCAGAGGTATTGCCTTGACCGGGGGGCGGCTGTCGGTATACGGCCTGGTCTGGGCATTGGCGGGGTTTGGAGTCCTCATGTTCATGGGGGTTGGGTGCCGAATGGACAGCGCCCAAAACAACAGCGCTGGGCTGGGTTCGTCCCAAAAAGAAGGGGTGAAGTATGCCCAGTTTTTCTGGTTCTCTGCTCGAGGTGACACCCTCTGGCTGCAGGACAAAGGGGGCACTGCCACAGCTTGGGTTCACCACCGAGCCGGTGCACCGCACCGCACGAGGGGGAATGCTGAAGGGCTTGTGCACGCTATTCCTGCAGACTGCGCATTGGCCACCTGGTCGACCACCCATGCGCCCTATTTGCTGGCGTTGGATACGCACGAAGCATGGCGCGCTGCGGGTTTTATTCACCGGATAGAGGACATTCCGGCTGCACTGCTCAAGGACCTGACCAACCTCGGAGGAGACGGTGGCTTAGACGAAGAAGCACTGGTGGCCTCGGGTGCCCAGCTGTTGACTTCCTACCCTTTTGGCGATCCCATGAAAGGTGTGGCCGAGCGGACGGGCATTCCCGTAATGTCATTGAGCGAATACGCCGAGCCGCATCCCCTGGGCCGGGCGGAGTACATCAAGGTGTTTGGCTGGCTGACGGGAAAGATGGACACAGCTGATGCCATTTTTGAGGGCATTGCAGGGCGCTATGAGTCGCTGCGCAAGCGTGGAAGGGAAGCCGCCGAGAAGGGGGGGTATCCCCTCGTTTTTACCGGCAGCGAACAAGGCGGCGCTTGGACAGCCCCAGCCGGTGATGGTCTGGTGGCGCGGCTTGTAGAGGATGCCGGAGGAGCCTACCTCATCGATGAACACAAAGAGCAGCAATGGGGCCTGCGCCGCAAGGGCAGCAACGTGGAGATGGACAGGGAGCAATTCGCCCTGATGGCGGCAGAAGCGGATGCGTGGGGAAAAGTTGTCTTTGCCCCAGAAGGCTGGCACCGGGAGGATGCCGAGCAGGCCCTGTCGTGGTTGCCGTTGTCGGACAAGTTGCTGTTCCATTGCAATACCGCAGAGACGGATTATTTCGGCCGTGCGGTGATTGAGCCTGACCGCATGCTGTCCGACCTGGTGTCCATTCTCCATGGACTGCCGCGGGAAACTGAGGGCATGGGGTATTTCCAAAAGACCTTGCCGCGGCCATGAGTGTACGCCAATCACAAATGGTCCTGGTGCTGCTGATGGTGGTCTTTTTCGCCTCGGGCTTGTTTTCTGGTCCGGCGCAATTGGATTGGTCGGCGGAATGGGCAGCCCTGATGGGAAGGGGTGACGCGACCACACAGACCATTATGTGGCGTCTCCGGTTGCCCAGGCTCATGATGGCGGCCTTTTCTGGCGCGGCCTTGGGCCTTTCGGGTTTGCTGATGCAGACCTATTTCCGCAACCCGCTGGCCGGCCCCAGTGTTTTGGGTGTCTCCTCAGGTGCGACACTCGGTGTGGCCATGGTGGCCCTTGGCGGGGCCTCTCTCGGCTGGGCTTCACGCAACATGGGCATGGGGTCACAAGTATTGGGGGCGCTGCTTGGCGGAGGTGCCGTCATGGTGCTGTTGGGCTTGGTCATGGGGCGGTTCAGGTCCAGGACGGCCTTGCTGATCTTCGGCTTGATGGTGGGCTACTTGACGGGCGCACTGGTCACGGTGTTGCAGGCAGGCGCCGACGCGGGGGCATTGCAAGCCTTTGTTCATTGGGGGATGGGGTCATTCGCCAATGGAGGTTGGTCATCTTGCGTCTTCATCCTGGTAGCGCTCTCGGGGAGCATTGTATGGACGGCCCGCACGTGCAGTCAATTGGACATGTGGACCATGGGTTCCTTGACAGCCCGGACCATGGGTGTGGACGAACGTAAACTGACCTGGAGTGCACTCGGCACAGCGGGTGTGCTTGCCGGCTTGGTGACGGCCTGGTGTGGACCCATCGCTTTTTTGGGGTTGGCCACGCCACACCTGGTCAGGGCCACGGGGATCTCGGGGCGCCACAGCAAGATGCTGTGGTCGGTCGTGCTGACCGGAGGGGCTTTGGCCCTCTTTGCCGATGGGGTCGTGCGCTGGGCGGGCGTCCCACTCAATGCCGTACTGAGCTTGGTCGGGGCTCCCGTGGTGCTTTTGTTGATCATGGGAAGGGGCCCCTTTGGTTCCGCAGGCAAAACCGGAGCAAGGCTATGAGTGAAGCACAACTGGTGATGCGCGACCTCGAATTGGTCTACCCCACAGCAGGAGTAGGTCCACTGAACCTGGAATTGTCTCCAGGCGGCAACCTGGTCATATTGGGACGCAATGGCGCGGGAAAGTCCACTTTGCTGCGGTCTTTGGCGGGGCTCTTGACCCCGCGCAGCGGGCAGGTTAGCCTCGGCGGACACGAAGTCGGGGCCATGTCGCCCGGGCGCAGGGCCGAGCACATGGCGTTCGTAGCATCCACGCCACCCCGAGGATCGGCTCTGACGGTCGGGGATGTTGTGGGGCTGGCCCTCGAAGCCGGTAGCAAAAGCGCAGGTCCATCCGATGTGGCAGCTGCGCTTGAAATGGCGGACATAGCCGACTGGATCGATGTTCAGCTCGACACCCTGAGCGATGGCATGGCCCAACGCGTCATGATGGCCAGGGCCTTCAACCAAGCGGGTTCCATGGTCCTTCTGGATGAACCCACGGCGTTTTTGGACGTGGTGGGCAGGCGTGAGGTGATGCATGATTTGGGGAAATGGTGCGCTTCTGGAAAATCGGTCGTCTTGGCAACCCATGACCTGGAGGCCGTCGAGCAAGCGGGTTGGGCCAACCGTTGGTTGGTATTGCGGACCCCTGAGCAGGGGGGCAGCTTGCTGCTGGACGAGGCCTTCAATGCCCAAAAGGCCAGGTCTATTTTGACGGGAGAGGCCTGACGTTCAAGTTTCATTTCCCAAACCTTCACATCGGCACCCAATGGCCGGTATCCACGGGTTAATTTCGCGCCATGCCATCCACGGCCCGCATGATTTGGTCCGCACTCATTTTGCTTGGAATCCTGTTGCTCATTGAATGGGGCGCCTGGCGCAACATCCATAGGGTCTGGTCGTCAAATGCCCGGTTTCCTCTGGTCCGACGGGTGTGGTTCGCAACAGCTGTCATCCAGTTCGTTTGGTTCGGTATTTATGTGTTTCGTTGGCCCATTTGGAGGGAACATCACCCCCAATATCTGCTGCTTACCCATGCCGTGCTCATCAGCCTGCTGGTGCCAAAACTTTGGCTGAGTGGCACAGAAATCATCGAATCATTGCGGTTTGGTGCTCAGTGGTTGTTTACCAGCACGGACAGCCGCCCGGGCATTCCAAGGCGCACGTTTATCTCCTGGACCGGACAGGCCGCTGCCGGTGTGCTTTTCGGATCCTTTGCCTACGGCATGACCCGTGGGCGCTACGGATACCATGTGCGCCGCCATGAGGTGCCCATGAAGGGGTTGCCCGATGGCCTCGATGGCCTGCGCATTGTCCAGATTTCGGATGCCCACCTCGGAAGCTTTTTGGAGGATTTCGGACCGGTGGAGCGCGGACTAGACCTCATCCAATCACTTGAGCCCGATGTTTTGTGTTTTACGGGAGACCTGGTCAATGACCACAGTGATGAAGCCGAACCTTGGATTGACCGGTTCAAATCCCTGACGGCCAAATACGGCAAGTTCAGCATTCTTGGAAACCACGATTATGCCGACTACGCCCGCAGAACGGATGAGGAACGCGAAAAAATCCGCCGCCGCATTCGCGACATCCACGCAGAAATGGGGTTTGACCTGCTGATGAACGAGCACCGCGTCATCGAGCGAGAAGGGGATCAGCTCTTGCTGGTGGGGGTGCAGACTTGGGGCAAGGGTTTTCGCCAAAGTGGCGATTTGGATGCGGCGATGGACAAGGCGGACTTGGCGCTTTCAACGGTGTTGTTGAGCCATGACCCGACGCACTGGGAGGAGCGCGTCATGGGAGACAAGGCCCCCATTGAATTGACATTGTCAGGCCATACCCACGGCATGCAAATGGGGCTCGAGCTCCCCGCCTTGGGCATCAAATTCTCACCGAGCAGCCTGCGCTACAAGCGCTGGGGAGGCTTGTATACAGAGGGCAACCAGCACCTGCATGTCAACCGTGGTTTCGGACTCCTCGGGTTTCCCGGCCGCATTGGCATGCCACCAGAAATCACAGAACTCACGCTCCGCAAGGCCTGATTACCTTCCGGAGCCCAAAACGATGCCATGAGCGACGACAAGAAGGTCATTTTTTCGATGGTCAAGGTCAACAAGACGACCCCGACCGGAAAACACATCCTCAAGGACATCTACCTGTCCTTTTACTACGGTGCCAAGATTGGCATCATCGGTACCAACGGTTCGGGTAAGTCCACCGTCATGAAAATCATCGCCGGTTTGGATGAAGCCTACCAAGGTGAGGTTGTCTGGGCCGACGGCTACACAGTGGGCTATTTGCCCCAGGAGCCCAAGCTCGACGAGAGCAAGACCGTCAGAGAAGTGGTCGAGGAGGGCACACAGGAAATCGTGGCTGTGCTCAAGGATTATGAGGAGATCAACGCCAAGTTCATGGACGAGGAGATCTTGAATGATCCCGACAAGATGCAGGCATTGATGGACAGGCAGGGGCAGGTTCAAGACCGCATCGACGCCCTCGACGCATGGGAGCTCGACACCAAGCTCAACATTGCGATGGACGCCTTGCGTTGCCCACCAGACGACCAGAAAATCGGGGAGCTCTCAGGTGGTGAACGCCGCAGGGTCGCCCTGTGCCGTCTGCTCTTGCAGGCGCCAGACGTCCTGTTGTTGGACGAGCCCACAAACCACCTCGACGCCGAGACCATCGATTGGCTCGAGCAGCACCTGGAGCGTTACAAAGGCACCGTGTTGTGCGTGACCCACGACCGCTACTTCTTGGACAATGTGGCCGGCTGGATCCTGGAGCTCGACCGCGGGGAAGGCATCCCTTGGAAGGGCAACTACGCCGAGTGGCTCGACCAGAAGACCACGCGCATGGCGCAGGAGGAAAAGCACGAGAGCAAGCGCCGCAAAGAGTTGGAGCGCGAGTTGGATTGGGTGCGCCAAAACCCGAAAGGCCGCCGTGCCAAGAACAAGGCCCGCCTCAACAACTACGACGCGATGATGGCCGAGGGGACCAAAGAGAAGGAGGCCCGCCTCGAAATCCCCATCCCCAATGGTCCGCGCCTGGGCAACAAGGTCATCGAGGTGACGGGCCTGCAAAAGGCCTTTGGCGACCGTTTGCTCATCGAAGACCTCAATTTTTCGCTGCCCCCTGCGGGCATTGTGGGCATTATCGGACCGAATGGCGCAGGAAAAACCACCTTGTTCCGCATGATGATGGGCCTGGAGCAGCCCGATGCGGGTGCAGTGGATTTTGGAGATTCTGTGGAAATCGGTTACGTGGACCAACGCCACAAGGAAATCGACCCCGAGAAAACAGTCTGGCAGGTCGTCTCCGGAGGCAATGAGCAGCTGGATATCGGCGGCAGCCTGGTGAATTCCAGGGCGTATGTCTCCAAGTTCAATTTTGGCGGTTCAGACCAACAAAAGAAATGTGGCGTGCTGTCGGGAGGCGAGCGCAACCGCTTGCATTTGGCCATGACCCTCAAAACCGAGGCGAATGTGCTGCTGCTGGACGAGCCGACCAACGACATTGATGTAGGCACCCTCCGCGCTTTGGAGGAGGGCATCATGAGCTTTGCGGGCTGCGCGGTGGTCATATCGCACGACCGCTGGTTCTTGGACAGGATCTGCACGCACATTCTGGCGTTCGAAGGCGACAGCCAGGTGGTTTGGTTCGAGGGCACTTACAGTGAATACGAGGCCAACCGCAAGGAGCGCCTGGGCGATGCAGGCCCCAAGCGCATCAAGTACCGCAAACTGGTCCGTTGATGCAGGGCAGCGGCTATGTCGGCCGCTTTGCGCCGTCTCCTACGGGGCGGTTGCACATGGGCAGCCTCATTGCCGCTTTGGCGTCGTGGTGCGATGCGCGCCACCGAGGGGGGCAGTGGCTGGTGCGCATGGAGGACCTCGATCCTCCCAGGGAAGTGCCGGGAGCGGCGGATGACATCCTGAGCACCTTGGAGGGCTTTGGCCTGACTTGGGATGGAAGCGTGCGCTACCAGTCAAAACGCCAGGAGGCGTATGCGGATGCATTGGAAATGCTGATTGCGGAGGGGCGTGCGTTCGGTTGCGCCTGCACGCGAAAAATGCTCGCCGATCACGCTGTCTACCCGGGCACTTGTAAGCAGGGTATCCCCGGGGGGCAGGATGCGAGGTCTTACCGTTTCATCATGCCAGAGCAAACGATTCACTGGCAAGACGAAATCCAGGGCCCACAGTCCGCAGGTCAAGAGATGTTGGATGATTTCGTGGTGCGCAGGGCAGATGGTTTTTGGGCTTACCAGTTGGCCGTGGTGGTGGACGACGTGGATCAAGGGGTCAACGCCGTAGTCAGAGGGGCAGATTTGATGGACAGTACTCCGGGGCAGATGGCCTTGTGGGATGTTTTGGGTGCTGGCCGCGAAGCGGGTCATTGGGGACACCTGCCGCTCCTTGTCAATGCAGCAGGGCAGAAATGGAGCAAGCAAACCTTGGCCGAACCATTGGAAGTGGATCGCGCGCCATACTTACTCATGGAGGCATTGCAGCTGCTCGGCCAGCTGCCAGCGGGCGGCGCAGGTGAGATTCAAGCCTCGGCGGGCGTCTCATCCATTCTTTCTTGGGCGGTGGACCATTGGCGCATGGACCGTGTTCCGGCCGGGCCCCTTTATTGGCAAGGGGGGCAGTCCTGATTTTCAGCGAAAATCCCGCCCTCAGTTTTCATGCCGAGGAACTGCGAGGTGTGCAATTCAGGTTGAACAATCCAGGCGATCAATGCCGCTGTAAGCGCGGAGTCGGTCATCGCAGCATTGCAAACGGCGTGGTCTCCTCCACAGTAGCCATGAAAGTGGGCAGGCCGTCCTTGTGCCGCCATGCGCTCCGCCCAACACATTCCGCCGCATAGCGCCCAGGCACCGGGGTCTTCAGCACCGCAACGTCTGTGTATGGCTTGGTTTGGAGGCACGACCTCATCGCATGTGCCGTGCACGCCAAAAAAGGGCGGGGCAGAGGCATCCACGGCCGCCGAGTCCGCGATGGCTCCTGAAAAAGCCACCACACCCGCATAGCGGTTCTCTGCCAAACCATAACCGGCCCACATGGCGGCTTCGGCCCCTGCACTGCTTCCCATGGCGATCCAGGATTTGGGCAGTCGGGGATCGGCGAGCTCCAGCCAGGAACGCGCGGCATTCAGATCCTCCGCTGCAGTGGCCACAGCGCCCTGCTTCTCAAGGGCGGGGACTTGACATCCAAAACCCTTCCCAGTCATGGTCAGCCGGTAGGAAATACTGGCAGATACAATCCCCTTGGCGCACAGCGTATCCAAGAGTTGCACATGTGGCCCTCTGTCGCGTTGCCCTTGGCTGAACCCACCACCGTGAAGAAAAATTACGCCGGGCGAGCCGGGCACTTTGCGCACCGGCATCCGCAAGTCCAGCATCAAGGTGTCCGCGCCGTTGATGGAATAAACGTGGGTTTGAAAAAGGGAATCGGACAGGCCATCCTGTCCACAGCAATCAGGGCCAGTGTCTGTTTGCGGCGCAGCGCCACAGGTGAAAAAAAGGAGCAAATGCAGCCAACAGGCTGAGCGGTGCATTATGCTTTGACGCTTCTTGGGTGGAAGCGGTTCATCTGTTCCCTCAGGAAGTTCTGATCCAGATGGGTGTAGATCTCCGTTGTGCTGATGGAACTGTGCCCCAACATCTCTTGCACCACACGGATGTCTGCTCCGCTCTCCATCAGGTGGGTTGCGAAAGAATGCCGGAAAGTGTGGGGACTGACTTGCTTTCTGATTCCCGCTTCGTGCGCAGTGCGGCGCAACATGGTAAACACCATTTGACGCGTCAACTCACGGCCCCTGCGGCCCAAGAAGAGGGTGTCTTCGTAACCAGATTCGATTTCCACAAACCTGCGGTACTCCTCCACGTAGCGGGCAATGGTGTTCAAGGCCATTTCACCAATCGGGATGATGCGCTCCTTGTTGCCTTTGCCGATGACTTTGACAAAACCATCGACCTCGTCGATGCAGCTCAACCTCAAGCCCACCACTTCTGAGACCCGCAGGCCACAGCTGTACATGGTTTCAAGAATGGCCCGGTTCCTGATGCCTTCTTTTCTCGCCAAATCAATGGCTTCAATGATGGCTTCGATTTCACCGATGCTCAACACGTCTGGAAGCTTCCGCTCTGGACGTGGAGAATCCATTAATTCCAGAGGGTCGCGCTCCAAGATGCCTTCGAGCAACAGGTACTTGCAGAAATTCCGAACGCCACTGAGGATGCGGCTCTGGCTGTTGCGGCTCAATCCCTCATCGTAGAGTTGCGCTACAAAGGCGTCCACATGAAGGGTTTCAAAGCCAGCGGGTTCAAAAACAGGAGAGGCGAGGTTTTGGGCAAAAAACGCCAGACGCTGTACGTCCCTCAAATACGCCTCTACGGAATTGGAGCTCAATCCACGCTCCAATTGCAACCAAGAGCGAAAGCCCCTCATGCACACTGTCCATCCAGCGTCTGGTGGCAAGTGCTCTGGTTTGCGTATGGATGACTCGTTGCTCATCTTATCCTTGGTCCTTATTTCATCTGTCAATGTCAGGGTCTCCATTCTTGACCAGTCAGCATCAAAGCTTCTTGGACAGAAATGCGACGCCCTCTTTTCCGAGCTACCACGAACGGACCGATGAACGCATGGCGCGCATTTATGGCCTCTCTGTGGTCTCTCGCCTCGCGGTAATCAGTGAAACTACCATTCAGGTATTTCACCCAACCTGCATCCTCCTCCATTGACAGTGGAAGGCGAAAGTCCAACCGCTGTTTGAAATAATCGGTAACCACCGCTTTTTTCGTTGCAGCTACTTGTACTCCAAAGCTCACATCACCCCCAGATGTGGCAAGATCAGGGGGGATTGGAACGGTTGGCAATTCTCCTTCAATCTGAATTACGTCAATTTCACGTGGATTGTCACCTTCAATGAATGATAATACGCCGATAATAGAACCGAAGTTGGATAAAGAGCAGTGTTTGACTTGATAAATGAGCGAGCCTGCTTTTTGATAGTCGAACCACAGAAATCGGGCTTCTTCACCGGTGATCTGAGACACACTGCCGCCTCCTGAGACGACTTCAACGGCGCATCCTTGGGGCATCTTTTCCACCAATTTCACGAAGCCGCCTTCGGGCAGGTTCGAGATGGTGATCCGGACTTCAGCGCCACCGTCCCGCAAGGGTGTGATGCTGCGTAATGCTTGAGGAAAGACGCCTGTCTGTAAGGGTGCTACCGCCGCAGGATTACTGTCCGATGTCCTCGTTTCAGCCACAGTTGGCGATGTTGAATGCCCCGGTTGAGGAACCACCTCAAAATGGAAAGGCGCAGGGCGGAGGGTGACCCGGTCGTTGTTTCTGATAAAGCTGAAGTCCCATTCAATACTGCGGGGTCCTGGGGCAGCATTGGGGGAAACTTCAAGGTCCAGGAGCAACTCAAATTGGTCCGGCTCAGGGAGTTTGAGCCAACTGATGACGGCGATACTGCGTTCTTCGTCATAGGTGATTCCCCCACCGTGGAGCTGTTTCGGACGGAGTCGGCAGTCTTTCGGCAAGGAGATCAAGATTCTGCCAAAGTATTCGAGACCTCCCTTGGTGATGCCTATGGTGAAGGCAGTAGACATGCCGGGAGAAGGAGGGGAGTCGAGCCGTCCCTCCACCACGACGCCCCCAGGAATGGCCATGGCCAAACCGAGCGCGAGGGACAGCGACACGATAACCAATGTGCTCCTGAGCGGCATACCCTAAGATTCCAACGAATGACCCAAGGCTCTGTGAGGCGGCTGGGAATGTGTCGACATGCAGATGTGGAAGGCTTTAAATGAAAAATCCCGCGGTGACGTTTCACCGCGGGACTACTTAACCAAATTATCACTTGATGCTCAGCTAGCCGGAGCTAGCCTTCTCACTTAAAACCGTTGCAAGGTATCTCAAGGGCCTGCCTGATACAGCGTGTAAGTTGCTAATCTTATTCAATTTGGCTTGTTGATTATGTTCGGTGCCCTGATGAATTCGCCGAATTCGGGTTCGGCCGCGACACTCTGTGTGCCCTTTGTAGGGTTGGGGAATCCATTGTACTTTTGCGCCCCATTAGTTCTCCCAAATGAAACAAGGCATCCACCCCGAAAATTACCGCACGGTCATCTTCAAGGATTTGACTGCGGATTGGCGCTTCCTCGGAAAGAGCTGCGCCGAGAGCAAGGAAACCGAAAAATGGGAGGATGGTGACGAGTATCCCGTCATCAAGGTGGAAGTCAGCTCGGCGAGCCACCCCTTCTTTACGGGCAAGAATACCCTTGTGGACACCGCTGGTCGGATCGATAAGTTCCGCACGCGTTACGCCAAGCACAAGAAGTAAGCTTCGGCCAACCGATATTGTTTATGAGAGAAGCCCGGTACAGCCGGGCTTCTCTCATTTACGGCGCTTCCTGCGCCGCGGTCACTTTTTTACTGTGGGGGTGACCCCCGTGATCTCAAGGCCGTACAATGTCATGCCCTTGCTGATGACGGCGGTGTCGCTCATCAGTTGCAGTTTGGAAATCCCAAGGTCCCGCAAAATCTGAGCGCCCAAACCAAAGGCGCGCCCTTGCTTGCGGAGAATCTCAGCCTCGCTCACGCTGCCGCCTTGGGTTTCTGCCTCTGCGCTGCTGTGGTTGCTGAGGGCATCTTCCCAAGTGCCTGGTGACTTCTGCAGATAAACCAATGCCCCGTACTCCAATTGTTGCAGTCGCGTCATCGCTTGATGGAGCGTCTGGCCTTTCCCCATTTCGCGCTCACTGAGGATGTCCAAGTGGGGCTGGCTGGCGTGCATCCGGACGGGAACGGTGGCGTCGGGTGACCATGACCCTTTGATCAAGGCGAAGTGTTCTCTATCGCTCGTGGTTTGGCGGTAGGTCCTCAATTCGAAGGAGCCAAAAGTGGTTTCAATCTGGCGTTGTCCGGTGCGGTGGATGAGCGTGTCATGCGCGATGCGGTAGGCGATGAGGTCCTCTATGGACACGATCCTCATGTCCCATTTGTCGGCCATCTCCAGCAATTGTGGAAGCCGGGCCATGGTGCCATCCGCATTCATGATTTCGACAATCACGCCGGCTGGTTCCAGTCCGGCAAGCCTGGCCAGGTCGATGGCGGCTTCCGTGTGGCCCGCTCGCCTGAGCACGCCACCTTTGCGGGCTTTCAGCGGAAAAATATGGCCAGGCCGTCCGAGCTGCGCAGGGCGGGTGGCGGGGTTGATGAGCGCCTGTATCGTTTTGGACCGGTCTGAGGCTGAAATCCCTGTGGTACAACCATCCCCAACCAGGTCGACACTCACCGTAAACGGCGTTTCATAAGCGGCATTGTTTCTGCTCACCATCAGTTCAAGGTCCAATGCTTCGCAACGGTCTTCCACCAAGGGGGCGCATATCAGTCCCCGGCCTTCTGTGGCCATGAAGTTGATCATCTCGGGCGTGGCGAATCGCGCGGCAGCGACAAAGTCGCCTTCATTTTCCCTGTCTTCGTCATCCACAACGATGACCACCTTGCCATTTTTGATGTCTTCGATGGCGTCCTCGATCCGGTCGAGAGGACGTGGTGAATCCGTCATGCAGCAAAGGTAGCGGGGGGAGCGGGCCAAATCCGCTGAATGGCGCAAATTTGCACAATGATTCTACCGGTAGTCGCATACGGTGACCCCGTCTTGAGGAAGGAGGCCCAAGACATAGAAGAGGGCATGGAGGGCCTGGACGCGTTGATTGCCAATATGTGGGAAACCATGTACCGCGCAGAAGGCGTTGGGTTGGCGGCTCCACAGGTCGGGCAGTCATTGAGAATGTTCGTCGTGGATGGTTCGCCATTCGGCGAAGGAGAAGAGGGTGATGCGGGCTGCAAAGACTTCAAAAGGGTCATGATCAATCCCGTGTTGTTCGATGAAAGTGCCGATGAGTGTGCCATGGAGGAGGGCTGCCTCTCCATCCCCGGTGTGCGAGAGCCGGTGACCCGTCCCGTTTCGGTCAAAGTGGAATACTATGATGAAGGGTGGGTGTTGCGCGAAGAGTCGCTCTCTGGAATCGCGGCGCGCATTGTGCAGCACGAAAATGACCACTTGGATGGTGTCATGATCCCCGACTACGCATCACCCCTCAGAAAAGCCATGCTTCAAAGCAAATTGAAGGACATCGCGGTGGGGAAAGTTCCTTCGGATTACCCCATGCGTCATCCCGCAAGAAAAGGCCGATGAGGAGCGCCATCCGCCGGGTTTTCGGGGTCTTTTTGGCCATCACATGTGCAGGGTGCTCAGGCCCGAGTCGAGGGGAGGAAGCCCATCGTGACCTGGCCGCGGACGTGGCCGGCGCTGAAGTGGTTTTTTCCAACCGGTTAAAGCGCGAAGCCGATGTCGACTGGGCTGCTGAGGAGGTGCAGGAGGAAGTGAGCCGATTGCTGCGTGCTTATGCGGCCTATGCGAATGTCAACCATGGTGACAGCCTCTCTGGTGTCTATCTGATGCGGCGGGCGGATTTGCTGCAGGGCAGGGGTGATGCGGAAAAGGCGGTGAGTCAATGGTTGGATGTGGTCGAAGGCTATCCGCGCACGGGGTTTGCGCCTGAAGCCATGTTCAGGATTGGTTTTGTGAGGGAAACCGCACTGCGCGATACGGTCGGTGCGCTCAAGGCTTACGGTCAGCTGGTGACGTCTTTTCCTGAAAGCCCTTGGTCAGAACAGGCCAAAATGGCATCTACCGCATTGACATTCAGCGAAAAAGAGCTGTTGCGCTCCCTCGGGTCAGGGCTGTGAATGCAGCGGAGGCAGACCCTGTAAAACAGGCTTCTTGAGATTGCTTGTTGAGGGCGCAAGGGGGTACCTTGCGTTCCATAAATTTTAGGTTCGATTCATGTCCAATTTTCGTTCAGGCGTACTCCACGGTGAGGAAGTTGATGCCCTTTTTGATGATGCGCAGGCCAAAGGCTACGCATTGCCCGCAGTCAACATCATCGGCACGAATTCACTCAATGCCACGCTCGAGACTGCAGCTTCTGTGGGCTCTCCAGTCATCGTGCAGCTTTCAAACGGTGGAGCGGCTTTTTATGCCGGCAAATCCCTGAAGCTCAACAATCAAGCAGGGCCAGTGCACGGCAGCGTTTCTGCAGCACTGCATGTGCATGAAATGGCCCGTGCATATGACGTTCCCGTCGTGCTGCACACAGACCACTGCGCTCGGAAACTGTTGCCCTGGATTGATGGGCTGCTGGACCGCGGAGAGCAGCACCACGCCACTCATGGTGCGCCCTTGTTTTCCTCGCACATGATTGACCTGAGCGAAGAGCCCATCGAAGAGAACATCGCCACATGCGTGGAGTATTTGAAGCGCATGGCGCCTTTGGGCATGTTCCTTGAAATCGAATTGGGCGTTACGGGTGGCGAAGAAGATGGCGTGGACAATACAGACCTCGATGCCAAGCACCTCTACACGCAGCCCGAAGAAGTCGCCTACGCTTTTGAACAGCTCGGCGCCGTGAGTCCGCAATTCACAGTGGCGGCAGCATTTGGAAACGTACATGGCGTGTACAAGCCAGGCAATGTGGAGCTGACTCCAGTGATCCTCAAGAACAGCCAGGAGCACATTTCTGCCAAGCACGGCACAGGTCCACGTCCGGTGAACTTCGTCTTCCACGGAGGATCGGGCAGCAGCGTCGATGAGATTCGGGAAGCCATCTCATACGGTGCCGTCAAGATGAACATCGACACCGACATGCAGTGGGCTTACCTCAGCGGCGTGCGGGATTACGTGGGGGAGTGGTCGCCATACTTGCAGTCTCAGATAGGCAATCCCGATGGTGCCGATCAGCCCAACAAGAAGCGGTACGACCCGCGCGTTTGGTTGCGGCAAGGTGAGCAGTATTTCGTCCAGCGGTTGACACAGGCGTTTGACGACCTGAACTGTTTGGGCCGCAACAAAGGCTGAGAGCCAGCATCCATGAACGAAAGCGGGCTTTCTCCTTTTGATTTTGCGCGGTCCGCGGAGCGGTTTTCTATCCAGTCGCAAGCAGACCGGCTTCAGCAAAAAGGACTGCAGCGCCTTCAGCAAGAGGAAGGCCGCGTGGAGCGTTGGGTGTTGGAGCCCGAAGGCCTGCGCTGGCGGTTTGATTTCACCAAACAGTGCATCGATGGAGATGCCTGGTCCGCGCTGAAGTCGCTGGCGGAAGAAGCGGATTGGAAAGGCGCGCGGGACGCGCAATTCAGTGGCGGTATCATCAACAGCACAGAGGGGCGAGCGGTCCTTCATATGGCGCTGAGGGGCGCGCCTTCAGACGGTTTCGCCTTTGCCGGAAAGCCGGTTATGCCGGAGGTTGTGGCCACCCGCGAGGCCTTTCTTGACTTCGCAGATGCAGTGAGGTCTGGGGGGTATCCAGCAACCGATGGTGCGCGGTTTACCCACGTGGTCAACATCGGCATTGGCGGCTCCGATCTGGGGCCAGTCATGGTGCACGAAGCGCTCGCCGCTGCGCGCATGCAGGAAGGATCGCCACTGGAGGTGCGCTTTGTCAGCAACGTAGACCCCCTTCATTTGGACATGGCGTTGGCAGGATTGGATCCGGCCAGAACCCTTGTGGTCATTGTGTCCAAGACGTTTACCACGCAGGAAACCATGGCCAATGCGCGCCGGGCGTTGGCGTGGTTGGAGTTCGGGCTCGGGGCATCAGCCGGACATCACCTCGCGGCTGTGACATCCAACGTACCCGGTGCAGCGGACATGGGCATCGCCGAGGGGCGGGTCTTTGGATTCGACAATTGGGTCGGGGGGCGGTTCTCGCTGTGGGGCCCTGTGGGGTTGGCCATTGCCTTAGGTTCTGGCGCCGCAGCGTTCCGCGCTTTGCTCGACGGGGCGAGGGCCATGGACCGGCATTTTGTTGAAGCCGATGCCGACCGCAATGTGCCTTTGCATTTGGCGCTCATTGAAATCTGGAATGTCAATTTCATGGGGCATACCAGTCGGGCTGTTTTGCCATATGCGCAAGCGCTCCACCGGTTGCCGGCCTATCTCCAGCAGGCGGAAATGGAATCCAATGGAAAGGCGGTTGGACGCGATGGCCTCCCCGTTTCATGGGCCACACACCCCGTGGTGTGGGGTGAGCCGGGGACCAATGGGCAGCATGCCTTCCATCAGTTGCTTCACCAGGGTACGCAGGCACACCCCGTGGATTTTATTGCATTCAAGCAACCTATGGGGTCAGACAGTGATATGCACCGCTTGTTGCTCAACAATGCCCTGGCCCAATCCGAAGCCTTTTGCATGGGCAGGGGGCTGGCCTCTGTTCAAGCTGAAATGGCAGCTGCGGGGGGGCAGAAGGAGCGCATCGAGGCCGTGGCACCGCACAGGAGTTTCCCCGGAGGACGCCCATCGACCTTCATGTTGGGCGATGCGCTGGACGCCTTCTCTTTGGGCGGTTTGATTGCTGCACACGAGCACAAAATTTTCCTCGAAGGGCTGTTTTGGAACATATACAGCTTTGACCAATGGGGCGTTGAGTTGGGCAAAGCATTGGCGCAGCAACTAGACAAGGAGGGGGCGTCAGAGCGTTGGACACCCGGATCCGAGGCGCTGCGCAAGTTGCTGTAGGACAGCAGTGACAAAAATCACCTCTTGGTCTGCGGCTCGCGCAGGGGTTGGTTCGTATCTTCAGGTTACCATGCCAAAGTACTTTCCTCTACGCCGTTTATGCATTGCGGCGTCCTTGCTCCTGTTGGGTTTCACCTCTAAAGCTGAATTCACAGGATTGACCTACGAAACAGTGGCCACGTCGTCTGTGGGCACCACCTACAGGGTCTACGCCAATTTTGACAACCCGACGGACATCGCCCAGGCTTTGTATGCAGAAGCGCCTTCTGCCTTGTCCATCACCTCGACGGCCGGTTTTTACCAGGACGCATTTGGGAACTACACCCCTGAATCCATCAATCCGCTGCTCTACGCTTCTTTTCCAAATCTGATCTATGATTCTTGGATCACGCTGGGGCAGGAGGACAGCAGCCTGCCGAGCAACATTGGTGCCGTTGGCGGCGCTGCCTGGTCTTCGGCTTCTCTCGCATTTGAGAACGGGGGCGATTTCTTCGTCAATGATGGTGTAGGCGGCAGTGTCTTTGTGACGCCAAACCAAGTCCAAGCGCAACCTGATGCAGACGGCCGCGTGCTGCTCGCCCAGTTGACCACAACGGGAGGGTGGAACATGCTGTGCAACATTCAGTGGCGCGATGAAAACCTCAACGTCTTCAACGAGACCGGTATTTCCGTGGGCTATGAGCAGACCGACTTTGAAGGCCTCTCTTATGAGCTCGTAGCAGAAAACACCACAGCGGCAGGCTTCGATACTTATCGGGTCTACGCGAATTTGGCGGACCCCGGCGCTCAAGTTGTGGCCGTGTACGGCTTGCAGGATACTGCGCTCAGCATCACGACAACAGGTTCGTTCTACCAAGATGTATTGGGTGGTTCGTTATCAAACACCATCAATCCCATCCTGTTTCCCTCCTTCCCCAATTTGGCATACGATTCATGGGTGACCATCGGTTCCGATGACAATACGGGGTCTGTTGATTTCATCGGCATTGACTTTTTGGCCTTCGAGGCGGGAGGCAATATCGAAGTGAACGACCCTGTGGGGGGCACATGGTACATCTTGCCCAATTTGGAGCCTGCGGCCTTCCCAGATGATGATGGTCGGGTTTTGCTCGGACAATTCACCACAGATGGCATCGTGGACATTTTGCTCAACATCCAATACCGCAATTCTGCTGGGACAAACATTCAAGTGACGGGGACAACATTGACTTTCCCTGTTGTGACACCGGGCTGCACGGATGCCGGTGCCTGCAACTACGATCCCGCCGCTGACTTTGATGATGGGTCTTGTGATTTCTTGAGCTGCGCAGGCTGCTCGGATGCCGAAGCCTGCAACTACAACCCACAGGCCGTAATCATTGATGATACGCTCTGTGAGTACCCTGTAGACTACCCGAACAATATTGTGGATTGCGACGGCAATTGTCTCAACGATGCTGATGAAGATGGCATTTGCGATGAAAATGAAGTGCCTGGTTGCACGGACCCCACCGCAGACAATTACAATCCCGCCGCCACAGATGACGATGGTTCATGCCAGATTTCAGGTTGTACCGATGCAGATGCGCAGAATTACAACGCCAATGCGACGGAAGACAATGGGACGTGCGAATTCCTGATTGTAGGAACGCAAGGATGTACCTATGGGGATGCCACGAACTATGATGCCGATGCTGATTTGGATGATGGGTCCTGCGAATTTGATTGCGATGGAGGCGGAAGCTGTTCGTTTGATACCGATGACAACGGTCTGATCGGATCCGCTGACCTTTTGGTATTCCTTTCTTTATATGGACAACCATGTGGAGAATAAACAAGGCCAGTTAAGCGCTAATGTCCAACTGTATTGGTTTCCGGAATCCATGTAGGCAGGGTCTGCATTACATTCTATTCGTGGGTGCGGATGGGGATAATGACGAATATCAGCGCTGATTATTTGATGGACTCGCTATATTGAGTCATCCCAACTATCACACAATGAACCCATTCCGTATCCGCTTCGATCGTTTTTTGGCATTAGTGCTGTGCTTTTGCGCAAGTCAAGTCTTTGGACAGGCTTGTCTGGATGAATCCGCTTGCAACTACAATCCAACTGCGGGGCCATACTGTTTGGAATTGGATACGGTCTATGTGCACGGTGAAGGGCCTTTATCGGGGATGACCACCTACAGGCTGTATTTCGTTTCGGCTCACCCCATGGATTTCGTTTCGGCCGTTTTCGGTGATGCCGAATACCCATTGGCCATCGAGACGACCACCAGTTTTTATCAGGATGCATTGGGCGGAACCACGCCCAATGGCATCTTCCCGACGCTGTACTCCACATTTCCTTCACTTGCATATGACAGCTGGGTTTCGATCGGTATCGAAGCTGTTCCCAACACGGCCGAGGGAGAAGCCGCGGTTTCATACGTCACCTCTCCTGCTCAGGCTTGGGATGTTTCATTCAACGGTGGGGGCAACGTGGCCATGGATGATGCTGTAGGCGGAGCGTGGTATGTGCTCAATGGCGATGCCAACGGCTATCCGGACACGACGGGCAGGGTGCTGCTCGGACAATTCACTACAGATGGCGTGCTTTCTGGCAACATCAACATCCAGGTCTTTCCGGAAGGTCAATTTGGAGATGATCAGTGGGACATTGAGACATTCATGATTGGAGCTCCGTGCGAATGTGTTTATCCATCAACGTTTTATGTGGACAATGATGGAGATGGTTACGGTACGACCCCTGTAGAACTCTGCGGAGGAGGACCGGGATACGCCACACAAGGCGGGGATTGCAACGACGGCACGGCGCTGGCATATCCGGGCAATCCGATGGATTTGGTCGGTGACGGCATCGATGGAAACTGCGATGGGGCCGAGACTTGCTTTAGGGACGTTGACAACGACAATTACCGCAGTGCAGACACGACGGATTTGATTGGGTCTCCTTTCAATATCAACTGTTCTGAATTTGGGGAAGCTTATGCTTATCAGCCCATTGATTGCGATGACACCAACCCGAATTTGACCATCCCAGATGAGGATGGGAACTGTATCGAGGACGTGGGCTCGGCTGAGGAAGGCTGTGGCAATCCATTGGCGTGCAACTTTGATCCTGAAGTGCCGACAACTGAAGACAACTGTGAGTTTTTGTCGTGCCGAGGATGCTCTAATCCCGCAGCGTGTAACTACGACCCCGAAGCACAGATTCAGACCGAGGCCATATGTGAATACCTGTCCTGCGCGGGGTGCACCAATCCGGAGGCCACCAACTATAACGCCAGCGCCATCATCTCGGATGATTCCGATTGTGTCTTCGCGGGTATCCTGGCCATAGCCCCCATCAGTACGAATTACAACGGTGCTGGGGCTCCTGCTGGCACCTATACCAATGAGGTCTATGCATTGTTGCCACCCGACGCCATCCGTTTGAAGCGGGTACTCGGTGTCAAAAATGGAGAAACCCGCTTGCGCATCGAGCCGTTTAGCGCTGTTTACCAGTCCGCGAGCTGCGACGTCTGGATGCCGCATTATATGGATGCCTCTGTAGAGGTGGACGGCGCGGAATACTTCAATGGAGACTGCTTGGCTGATTCGTGGTTTACCATTGGGGGCACCATTGGTTCGGGGCCGGCACTTCAAGCCATCGGCTTTGACACGGCAGCCGTTTCCTCTGCCACTGAGTTTGACAGCGAATTGCTGGCGGCTGACGGAGATACGCTGGGGTGGGAGATCGTCGGAGAAACGGGGGGTGAGCCAACCAACAGGTGCGAGGAATTATTGAACCGTCCGGGTTGTGCCAATGCGGTTCGCATTGCACGGGTCACCATGCCTTTGGGGGAGAGTTTCTTCTTCCAAGCGGGTTTGACCTACACTGCAGAGAATGCTTCTGCTGAGCGGAGCATCACCGGACAAGACTTCACGGACGATTCCAGCATTTCCTCGGAAAGTGGAGGTGGAGGAGAGGCGGACTCTGACGACGCGGTCATTACCGATGGAGAAAGCGCGCCAATCAATGGTTGTTTGGACGCCTATGCTTGTAATTATGACGCCAGCGCCAATACAGACTCAGGTGATTGCGATTACGAAAGCTGCGCGGGTTGCACATATGCAGACGCGGACAATTATGACGACACCATGACCATTGACGACGGCACGTGCACGTTCACCACAGGCTCGTCATGTCCGTTTGATACCACTGGTGATGGCCTGATCGGCGCTGCCGACCTCGTGGACTTCCTTTCGAGTTTCGACAGCACCTGCCCCTGATTGCAGGCCGGCACAGACCTGAATTACTTTTGATGCCTCCGGCCATTGGTCGGGGGCATTTCAATTTGAGGCAATGAACACCAAACGGCTTTCCTTTTGGGAAATCTGGAACATGAGTTTCGGGTTTCTCGGCATCCAATTCGGCTTTGCCCTCCAAGGGGGCAACATGTCTCGGATTTTTCAAACGCTCGGAGCATCCAAGGACGAGATCCCGATGCTGTGGATTGCAGCACCATTGACAGGGCTGTTGGTGCAGCCCATAATCGGCTATCTCAGCGACAGGACCTGGCATCCGCGGTGGGGCAGACGGCGGCCATACTTCCTGCTCGGCGCGGTATTCAGTTCGCTGGCCTTGTTCTTCATGCCATATAGTTCTGCGTTGTGGATGGCGGCAGGCTTTCTCTGGATTTTGGATGCGAGCATCAACATTAGCATGGAACCGTTCCGGGCATTGGTGGCCGACAAACTGCCTGAGGAGCAGCGGAGCTACGGCTTTGTGTTGCAGACCTTGATCATTGGGATTGGAACGTGGGTGGCCTCCAACCTTCCTTGGTTCGTCACCGCGATGGGCGTATCAAATGAAGCCGGAGCGGGTGAGATTCCCCAAAGCGTTTACGTCTCCTTTGCGGTAGGTGCTTTCGTATTCATGACGAGCATTCTCTACACCGTATTCAAGACGACAGAAGAACCTCCGGCTGACATGGCTGCATTTGAACTTGAGCGGGCAGAAAAGCGCGGACTGTTCGCAGGCGCTTTGGAAATTTCCGCATTCATAGCGCGGATGCCGAGTGTCATGGTCAAGTTGGGTGCGGTCCAGTTTTTCAGTTGGTTCGCCTTTTTCACCATGTGGTCTTTTGCTACCCCTGCGCTCACTGAGCATGTTTTTGCGGCTGCCTTGCCCCAGGATGGTGTGGAGGACTTCAATGTGTTGAGTGCCGCGTACAACGAGGCGGCCAACGCCGTTTCGAGCGCCATGGGGGTGTATGGCCTGAGCAGCATGGTTTTTGCGCTGCTTCTCTCAGTATGGACGAGCCGCCGAGGCATAGACCAGAGGTTGATACACTTGGCGAGCCTGACGCTCGGCGGGGTGGGCTTTCTGACCATGGTACTCTGGACACCTGAAACCGCTGGCAACCTGAAGTGGAGTTTCGCGTTGATCGGCATCGCTTGGGGCAGCATATTGAGTATGCCTTATGCCATGCTCTCCGGGGCCATTCCCGCCGATCGAATGGGCGTGGGCATGGGCGTGTTTAACATGTTTATTGTCATCCCACAGATTGCAGCTGCCCTGGGCGGAATCAACTGGGCGTACAAAACATTTTTGGGAGAAGACGTGATTCAGACCATGGTGCTGGCAGGTATAAGTTTGATCATTGCCGGCCTACTCAACCTCTTCATTCGGCGTTCAGACTTGCGTTCAGACGGTTTGGTGGAGGCAAATTTGTAAACGTCGAGGTCCATTTCGAAAAAGACCGTGCCGCTGTATTGACGGATGGTACACAACCATTAAATGGCCATTGCTTCCTGATAATACCCAAGTTATTCCCAAGAATATGCACTTGGTGTATGAAGTACACCTTCTCGGACTATATTGCTCGTTCTTGGAAAGAACCAAACTGTAACCCAAACCCAATGCGCAATATTTTGCTGCTCAGCCTCGCTGTATTCTGCTACAGCTCAATTCAGGCTCAAGACTGCACCGGTGCAGACCACACCGTGCTCGCAGGCAACTACTATTACAATCCCTCAACGCTGACTGTCACCGCTGGTGAATCGATCGCCTTTCTCAATGAAGGCGGATTTCACAATGTGAACGGCGTGACAGATACCCAAACGGGAACGTCTTTTGGCAACCCGGAGGATTTCTCCCTCGGGGCCAACAGCGGCTCGGTAGGCGGTGTCTGCATGGGCACGGTGACATTGAACACCCCCGGAACCTACACTTACGACTGCAGCATCGGCTCACACGCGGCCCAGGGCATGGTGGGAACCATCATCGTGGAAGCGGCAGGTCCCTCTACGGTGGACGTCACGTTCAATGTGAACATGGCCAATGAGACCACTTCGCCAGATGGTGTATTCCTGGCGGGCGGCGCTGATTTTGGCGTAGCCGGAGACAATCCGATGAGCGACACCGACGGTGACGACATCTGGACCATCACCATGCCTGTGGCGGTTGGTTACACGGGGAACTACACCTTTTTGAACGGCAACTGCGGCGACTGGAGCTGCAAGGAGAACATCAACGGTCAGCCCTGTGCGGATGGTCCCTACAGTGATCGTCTCTTGAGCAACATCACCGAGAACACGACCATCAGCACTTGCTTCAGCCAGTGCACTACGGATGGTTCCTGTGAGACACCATCCTACGAGCCGATCGTCACCTTCCAGGTGGACATGTCCAACGCCGGTTTGACCGGTGGAGAGACCATTTACGTCACGGGATCTTTTGACGGATGGTGCGGTCCCTGCACGGCCATGGACGATTCAGATGGAGACAATGTCTACACGGTGGACATGGCACTCGCCCCCAGCCAAGGGTACGAGTTCAAATACATGATCAACGCCTGGGGCGGAGACGAGCAGAACATCGGCGGCACGGCATGTGACTTCATACCCGGTGATGCTTTCGGAAACCGCGGTTTCAACCTCGGAGTAGCAGATACGGTACTCGCTGTTCAATGCTTCGACTTCTGCGGAACGTGTGACGAGCAGAACACCGCAGGTGTAGGAGGATGTCTCGATTCCGGAGCGAACAACTACAATGGTGCGGCCGATTACGATGATGGCTCTTGCCAATACAACGTCACGTTCCAAGTGGATATGAGCGATTACACGGGCAGCTATGGCACGGTCAACCTCAACGGAAGCTTCAACGGGTGGTGTGGTCCTTGCGCTCCTATGGCTTCTGCAGGAGGTAACATCTACACCTTGACTGCAAGTGTTCCCGCAGACACCCTGGAATACAAGTTTACCTTGGACGGATGGACGGCACAGGAGGAATTCGCCGGCGGCGAGTCCTGCACGTCCACGATCGATGGTTTCACCAACCGTTCCATCATTGTTACTGCGGATGCTACCCTCGACGTGGTATGCTACAACTCATGCGACACCTGTGAAAGCGGCGGAGGTAATCCCGTCGATCCTACAACGGTCTCCGTGACCCTCAACGTCAACATGGCCAACCAGGCCACCTCGCCCGAAGGCGTGTTCTTGGCAGGTGGTGCTGACTTTGGTGCGCCGGGTACGAACCCCATGTCCGACACGGACGGAGACGACATCTGGACGATTACGTTGGATCTCGACTCAGGCTACACCGGCTTCTACACGTTTGCCAATGGCGCCTGCACCGACTACTCCTGCAAGGAAAACCTCTCCGGGCTTCCCTGTGGTGATCCGGCCAACTTCAACGACCGCCAACTGGTGAACATCGTCTCGGATACGACCATTTCAACGTGTTTCGCCGAGTGCAGCACGGACGGATCCTGCTCCGCTCCGCCCACCGAGCCCCTCTTGGCCACGTTGGACGTGAGCTGCAGTGGTGTTGCCGATGTGACGTCCGTAAGACTGACAGGCCCTTGGTGGGGCTGGGACCCCGCTGGTGGTCCGGAGGCCACTGTCAACGGAACGTCCGGCCTTTGGGAGGTGACGTTTGATCCCGCTCCGAGTGAGACCATGGAGTACCTCTGGGTGGTCAACAGTGTGCAGGAAAACCTGATCCAAGACATGGTGGATGGCGCAGATTGCGCCCCGGTTACGGACTACGCCAACTACGCCAACCGCCAGTGGATGGTGACCGACGGCAATATTGCCGATACCTATGATACATGCACCCCCTGTGGTGCCGGCCCCGACAGCGTGATGGTGACCATCACGGTGGACATGAGCGAAGAGGAGGTCAACCCCATTGGAGTCTTCGTTGCGGGTTCATTCCAAGGTTGGTCTCCGGGTTCTACCCTGGCCACCGATAATGGTGACGGCACTTGGTCCTACAGCTTCAACGCTGCTCCTGGCACCAACGTTCAGTACAAGTGGATGAATGGAACGGCTTGGGGCTTCGAGGAGACTGTTCCTGGAGATTGTCAGTACCCCGGTGATACCAACCGCGGTTTCGATGTCCCGACCTCTGATTACAGCCACCCTGTGCATTGCTACGCAAGCTGCAACCCTTGCGGTGCGGCCACCTATGCGGCGACTTTGACGGTCTTGGCCGACAACATCACCGTGGCAGGTGATGGCATGTACGCAGCGGGTGCCTTTGAAGGTTGGTCCGGTACCGCCATGTCCGACAACGGAGACGGCAGCTGGTCCATTACCCTCGACCTCGAGGCGGGCGCTTACGAGTTCAAGTTCCAGAATGGGGCAGGAGGATGGGAGGAATTGGATTGCGGAGGCAACCGATCCCTTACCGTTGACGGTTCTGGCCCCGTCTCTTACACCGGCTGTTTCGCTCAGTGCGGTGAGGCTACCGAATGCGCTGTTGATCCCGATCCAGCGAACGTCACCTTCCAGGTGGACATGAGCGAGGTAACGGACTTGATTGCAGACAGTGTTTACATGATCGGAAGCTTCACGGATCCCGTGTGGCAGGCCGGCGCCATTCTGATGGACGATTCAGACGGTGACTTGGTGTACACCGCGACCGCGCTGATTTCAGGACCTGCAGGCATTTCTTACAAGTTCTTCAATGGCAACCCCTACCCGAACGGTGCAGGTACTGAGGAAGGCGGCGAGACCGCTGACTTCGCTGCTGGAGGTTGCGGCGTTGACAATGGTGTGGGTGGTTTCAACCGCACACATGACCGCAGTGGGTCCGACGAGACACTCGACGTGGTCTGTTTCAACAGCTGCTCTGCCTGTGGCGGTGGCGTGGTCGGCGCAGAGGTCACCTTCTCCGTAGACATGAACAACTACGGCGGCACGTTTGGCTTCGTTAATGTGTCCGGCTCTTGGAATGAATTCTGTGGCGACTGCAACCAGTTGACAGATGATGATTTGGACGGTATTTGGTCCGGCACCCTCATCGTACCGGAGGGAGAGAATCAATCCTACAAGTACCAGGTTGATGGTTGGGCTGATCAGGAAGACCTTGCCCCAGGTGGTGATCAAGTTGGACCTTGCGTCCGCACGGCGGGCGGCTTCACGAACCGCGACCTGGATGTGTCAAGTTTGGACGCCATTGATCTGGGAGTCGTGTGTTGGGCATCCTGCTTGGAGTGCGCTGCCGGTGACGCCGTTCTCGGTTGCACCGACGATGCCGCCTCCAACTATGATGCAGCGGCCACTGCAAATAATGGCAGCTGTCTCTACGACGTGACTTTCAGTGTCAACATGGCGGAATACCCGCTGGCAGATCTCGATTCCGTGTATGTCAACGGCACGTTCAATGGTTGGTGTGGTCCTTGCAACGCGCTCCTCGATGAGGATGGCGATGGAGTGTACAGTGCAACCATTGAGTTGGCCTATGATTACTACGAGTACAAGTACACGGTGAACGGCTGGACGGCAGAGGAGAACCTGGCCGGTATTGGTGCTTGTGTCACCGAGAATTTCGGTTTCACCAACCGTGTGTTGCAGGTGGCGGGTGACCAGAGCGAGCCGGTCGTTTGCTGGAACAGCTGTTCCGACTGTGAAGGCGGAGGTCAGATTTTCGGATGTACCGATGCTTCGGCAACCAACTACTCTGACATAGCGACCGACGACAATGGCAGCTGTACGTATCCTGTCACCTTCCAGGTGGACATGGACGGTTACAGCGGTACTTACGGCATGGTAAACCTCAACGGAAGTTTCGCCGGTTGGTGTGGTGCTTGCATCACCATGACCGACGATGATTCGGACAACGTCTACGAAGTCACGGTGGACTTGGCTATCGGAACAGTGGAATACAAGTTCACTGTAGACGGATGGTCTGATCAGGAGAACTTCGACCCCAGCGCTGTTTGCACAAGCACCATTGATGGTTTCACAAACAGAACCTTCGACGTGGCGGGCGCATCCACATTGGATGTGGTCTGCTGGAATTCTTGCTACGCATGTGACGCAGCGACAGGGTGTACCGACGCTGACGCACAGAACTACGATGCGGATGCGGTCGCGGACGATGGTTCATGTGCTTACGTGGTGACCATTCGACTCGATATGAGCACCCAAGCGGTCTCTGCTGAAGGTGTTCACGTTGCGGGTGCGTTCCAAGGTTGGGACCCCGGATCGACGCCCATGACGACCCCTGGTTTGGGCTTGTATGAGTACACCGTGCAGCTTGCGAATGGCTCCTATCAGTACATCTTCATCAACGGCAACGTTTGGGATGGTCAGGAAACAGTTCCAGCCGACTGTGGTGCCGACAATGGACAGGGCGGATTCAACCGCCTGGTGACCGTGGCCGGTTCTGACATGACGTTGGATGTGGTCTGCTTTAACAGCTGTGAGGCGTGTGCCGGTTGTACCGACCCGCTGAGTGCTGAGTTCAGCCCCTTCGCAGGAAGCGACGATGGATCTTGTGCTACCCCGCTCGTATTTGGTTGCACTTATGCGGATGCGGACAACTACAACCCCGCCTCCAGTTCGGATGATGGCTCATGCATCTTCACGGGGGCCAGCGATTGTCCTACGGATATCGACGGTGACGGTGCCACTGCGGTGGGCGACCTGTTGATCGTCCTCGGTGCATTCGGACAGGCTTGCGAATAAGCCCAACCCGTTGAAATACCATGCTGAAAGGGCCGCCCATCCGGGCGGCCCTTTCTCTTTGTCCTTGTCTTGACGCCATGAGCCGAGACACCCGGGTTGCGCCGTAATTTTGCACCATGGAGTTGTTGGTCTCGAGTAGGTTGCCATCCGAGTGGGGGGAGTATGAAATCGCTGCCTTCGGCAAAGAGGGGGACCGCTTCCCGCATGTGGTCCTTCATCGCGGCATTGAAGCCAATAAGGCGGACGGCACGCCTGTTCCTGTTCGGATTCACAGTGAGTGCATGACCGGTGACGTCTTTGCCAGCCGCAGGTGCGATTGCGGTGAGCAGCTGCACACGGCACTGACGCATTTCAAAGAGCATGGCGGTATGTTGATTTATCTGCGACAGGAGGGAAGGGGCATTGGCCTTGTGGACAAGCTCAAAGCTTACAACCTTCAGGATGATGGCATGAACACCTTTGAGGCCAATGAGGCCATGGGGCATGGCGCAGATGAGCGCAGCTACGCGGAGGCCGTGGCCATCCTTTCCCATTACGCGGTAAACCGGATTGAACTGCTCACCAACAATCCGGATAAGTCAGCGGCCATGCAGCAAGGGGGAATTGAAATCGCCAAGCGTATGGCCATCAATGGCGTCAGAAACGCTGATAATGCGGCTTACCTCCAGGCGAAAAGGGAGATCACGGGTCACTTTTATTGAAGCGCGCCGATCAGGTCCAGCAGTCACGTGCCATCCGAAAGGTGTTGGTGTGGGCGCGAACAATCGTGGATACATTCTCCGAGTAGCCGCCCCCCATGGCGCACAGGATGCCAATATCGGCAGTTCGACAGGCGTCAAATACCATTTTGTCTCGCCTGGCGCACCCATCGAGTGTTAGAGAAAGGTGGCCCAGCCGGTCTGAGTCCAGCACGTCAACGCCGCATTGGTACAGCACAACTTCCGGAAGGAAATGGGACATGACCTCGTCCAGTGATTGTGCGAGCCGATGCAAATACACCCCGTCTCCTGTGCCGTCCGGTAGCGCTACATCAAGATTGCTTTGCGCCTTTCTCAGCGGGTAATTGGAAGCGCCGTGCATGCTGAAAGAAAAAACACGAGGATCGTCCTCGGTCATCCGTGCCGTGCCGTTGCCTTGGTGAACGTCCAAATCCACAATGAGGATGCGCTCCAAGCCCAAGGCCAAGAGGTCATGTGCCGCGATGACCAGGTCATTGAGCAGGCAAAACCCTTCGGCATGAGCAGCGTGGGCATGATGTGTGCCTCCAGCGATGTTCATGGCCACGTGGCCTTTCGCGGCAATGCGTCCACAGAGGCGTGTGCCTTCCATGATGATGCGTTCCCTCTTGATCAGGGACAAGGACCAAGGAAATCCCGATTGACGCTCTTCATTGCGTGAAAGGCGGCCTTCTTGGAGTTTCTGGAGGTATTCGCCGTTGTGGCAACGCAAGATGGCTTCCTCTGAAATAACTGTAGGGACAATAATGTCGCTCACTTCAATCAGCCCTTCGTGAATCAGCTGATCTTTCAAAAGGTCGTATTTCTCCATGGGGAAACGGTGGGTTTCGGGGAGAACGTGGCGATAAGAGGGGTGAAATGCAGTAGAAATCAAATGCGTTAAAACATAAAATAATAAGTAAAATTCAGCGCGCAAAAAATGGACCAAAGCATGTCCCGGTGTATTGCAAAATATATGTGTGAACATAACGCACGCAAATATGCTTGCACATACTTCGTCCTGGAGCCGACATTTGCATCATGCGCTTAACGCACCTTGCCCTGTTGTGTGTGGTCCTCAGCTTGAGACTGGGAGCCCAGGATGATTTGCGGCGCATGGATCCCAGCGACTGGTTCGCTCTTGACGATGTGCAGACCTCTTGGGAATTGCTGTTGGCAGAGAAGGAACACCATTGGGCGGGAATTTCATGCAATTCGGGTACCATGGAAATGGTCGCAGGCAGCCGCGGAGCGTGGTTTAATCGTGTGGATGACATGCGGATGGTCATGGACTCAACGGGCGCCATCATCGGCCGCAGTCACAACCATGGGTTTAACCTCGGTGCACGGCATTTCTACTGGAACAATCGGTATTTCGCGATAGGTGGTGCAGGGTTTTGGAAAAGGCATTCCATGTTGTTGGAGTTCATCAAGTCTACAGGGGAGTGGGAGTGGTTGATGACGAAAGGTGAGCCGGAATACTGTTTGAAGCGGGGAACATGGCTCGATGCTGGCGCTGACCGTGTTATCGCAATGGATCCAGAAGATGGGCGGTTTCCAAACAATAAGAACCGCCGTTTGGTTCATGCTCTAGATCTTGTGACCAATGTCTGGGCTCCATTGGGCATGGCCAATCCCTTATTGGATATCCACCTCACAGACCAAAGAGCTCAGCCCATTGATTTTGAGTCATACTTTTTCTGGGTCGGATTGCACAAGTCTTTCATTGTCAGGAAATCGGACCTCATGGCAGTGGTGACGGTGGATTTCAATCGATCCATGATTGCTCCCCCAGTAATCAATGAGAATGGGCAACGGGGGTTTATTCTATCCACAACGGACAATAGCCGATTCCAGAAGTTGCAAAAGGTCAATGCCGATTCCGAATGGCACGTGCTGGCTGATTTCGATGTGGTTGCATCATTTGAAGCGGGCCTCGAGGACGCGGTGCCTTTTGTGGTTCCGATTCCAGCTGAAGCATTGGGGCAAGAGGAAGTCGCAACTTCATCAGCGGCTCCTCTTCCTATCGGCGGTTGGGCCTTGTTGGCCTTGGTATTATCTGGAGGCGCATTCGTGTTGGGGCGCAGGGTGAGCTTGAGGCAGGAACCGGAGGCAGGCATGGAAGTTTCAACACCGGAACCCAAAAATGGAGTGGCCCCCAGCAATGGCGACCATTCTTTTTCTCAGTTGACCAAGCGTTTTGTGGCTTTCGGTGAGGGGGTGATGGATACGGCACAGTTGAACAAGTTCCTTGGCCTTGACGCGGAACAATCAGAAGAAACCAAGCGCTCGCGCAGGGCCCAAGCCATCCGTGAAGTCAACAACGAGTACCGGGTGTTTCACGGTCAAATTCTGATTGTCAGAGAACAAGACAAGGCGGACCGGCGCCGGACGAACTACCTCATCCAGCCATGCTCAGATAACGCATGATCTCCATGCAAATCACGGCGCCCACGGTGCCGACGGCATAACCCAATACCGCCAGCAGCACGCCGACCGGCGCCAGGGCTGGACTGAATGCACTGGCTACGATTGGCGCACTGGCAGCGCCGCCGACATTGGCTTGACTGCCTACCGCTACAAAGAAGAATGGGGCGCGAATGATTTTGGCTACCGTAAGCAGGATGGTGACGTGGACCAGCATCCACAGCAGGCCGATGACCAGCACAGGCCAATACAGGTTCCAAGAGGCGATCAGCTCGCCGATGTCCATTTTGGCGCCGATGGTGGCCACCAAAACGTAGAGAAAGACGCTGGCCAATTTGCTTGCCCCGGCGCCTTCGTAGGTCCTCATGGGCGTAAAACTCAAGGCCACGCCAAACATGGTGGACAGGAATACCAACCAAAAGAAGGGGCTTTTCAATGAGCTGAGGAAGCGCATGGGCGACTCGGCATCGCGGGCCAAGGCCATGTCGTACCAGTCGGCCATTCCGCCGCTGATGCCACCACCCATCAGGTGCGCCAGCCCTACCATGCCGAAGATGACGCCCAACAATACCATGAGGTCATTGAATGAGGGGATTCGGGCGATGCTGCTCTGGTAAGCCTCCACCTTGTCCTTGAGGTCATCGATGGCTGACGCATCCGCCTTGAGCCTTTTGTCAATGACAGCACTCATGCCCGCACCGATGAGCAGAAAAGGCATCCAAAGATTGGCCACAAACACATCCACGATGATCATCACGCTGAACTGGTCATCCTGGGCTTGCGCGATTTCTTTGAGAGCGGTCTGGTTGGCCCCTCCGCCAATCCAACTGCCCGCAATGGTGGACAGCCCGCGCCACAGCGCATCGGGGGCATCACCTCCAAAGACGTCCGGACGGATCTGTCCGACCAGCCACAGCGCCAAAGGACCTCCGATGATGATGCCGAGGGTGGCCGCAAAAAACATGATCAACGCTTTGGGACCCAGGTTGATGATGCCTTTGATGTCGATGGACAGGCAGAACATGATCAAGCTTGCCGGGAGCAAATACCTGCTCGCCACGAAATACAGGCTGCTGCCCTCGCCTGCCTCGATGATTCCGGTCGAATTGAGAATGGCCGGCAGGAAATAGGCCATGAGCAGGGCAGGCACGTATTTGTAGAATCCCTTGAATTTGTCCAAGCGTGAGGTGTGGAATACCAGGGCAAGGCAGGCCAACAACAGGCCGAGGATGGGGGCGTCTTGTGTGATCACATCGGCAATATAAAGGTTGACACCTGTGAGAATGCGGTGGCCGCCTTGAAAGGACGTGCTACTTTCGGGCTGTGCGTTTTTCTGTCATCGTGCCCCTGTATAACCGACCGGATGAAATCCGCGAGCTGCTCGAGAGTTTGACCCTGCAGACGGTCAAGGATTTTGAGGTCCTTGTGGTCGAGGACGGCAGTGACCGAGATGCCCGTGAGATTGTGTCTTCGTTTGCAGACCGGTTGGACGTTCAATATTTCTGGAAGGAAAACGAGCGGCAGGGCTTTACCCGCAACTTCGGATTTGAACGCGCCAAAGGGGATTGGATGGTGGTCTTTGATTCGGACTGTTTGATTCCCGCGCGCTATTTCGAGCATGTCGTCGATTTCCTTGACGGGCATCCCGATGTCGATGTTTACGGCGGGCCTGACGCTGCGCACCCCTCCTTCACCCCCGTTCAGAAGGCCATTAGCCATTCGATGACTTCGTTTCTGACCACAGGGGGCATCCGGGGAGGTCAGCAGCAGGTGGGCACCTACCAACCGAGGTCTTTCAACATGGGGATTTCCCGAAAGGCCTGGGAGGTGAGCGGGGGATATCGCATTACGGTGAAGGGGGAGGACATCGAATTTTCCATGCGTCTCCTTGCCCATGGGCTGAAATCAGCGCTCATTCCCGATGCCGTCGTCTTCCACAAGCGGCGCACAGATTTTAGACAGTTCCGCAAGCAGGTTGAGTTCTTTGGGCGGGCGCGGGTCAATATTCGCCGGTTCTTTCCTGGAAGTCTTCGGCCCTTGCACTGGATGCCCACCGCATTTCTCATCTATGTTCTGGCCTTGATTCCCCTGTTGTTGGGCACCCTCCTATGGAAGAAAGGGTGGGGGACCATGGGGGGATTGGTGCCACTGGTGCCTTTTGTAGTGTGGCATTTGGCATTGTTTGTTGAGGCCCTGATCAAGTCGCGCTCGTTGAAAGTCGCGCTCTTGGTGCCGCGCGCAGCCCGAATTCAGTTGAGTGCTTATGGATGGGGGCTGTTGTCGGAATATGCTGCGGTGGTGCTGTTCAAACAGCGCGATTCCTTGATCGGAGAAGTCCGTGACGTGCCCGAGGCACCCCAATTGAATGCTCAGACATGAAAGTGCTGGGCTGGTTGGGTTTGATGGGGGGCATTGTAATGCTGGGGTGTTTGGCCCTGGCCTTGGCATCGCCCGTTGGTCAGACGAGCACGAACCGAATAGAGGTGAGGTATGCCCCGGTGCTGGTCAATGACGCCTTGTGGGATTTGGCGCAGGTACATCCCTTTTTTCTGGACCACTCGTCCATTGAACGGCCCACTTTCGAAAGGGGTGCTGACAGGGTCAAGGCCACCTTTGAAGGAGACCATGATGGGGGGTGGACATGGGAAGTGACCGTGGAGGCATCACCCACAGGCGTCACCATTTCAGAATCCATTTCCACGCGCTATCCTTGGCCTGAGCGCCTGGGCAATCTCATCTGGGGCGCGCCGGAAATCCGGCATTTCGATCGGGCGCAGCTCATCAGGGAATTGAAGGGGAAATGGGATGCAGGCCAATGGGAGTGCTGGCCCTATGGCGGTCTTGAACTGACTGGAGACACCCTCAAGGATGACGAATTGTCTGGCTATGCAGCGGCGCAATTGGACACGCTTCCCCTGTTGTTTTTGAGCCGGCCTTATAGCGGGCCCGGTGGCCGGTGGCTGGCCGCAAGGGAAGTCACACCAACAGCAGATCGCACGGCATCGGACCCAGCACAGCTGGGGTTGGAGGCTGGTTGCGATTCAGTTGAGGCTTGGAACGCGGAGGGGTGGGAGCTTATGCTCGCATTGAAAAAAGAGGTGCAGCGCAACAAGGTGCCCGTTGGCTCAGCACAGTACCATGCTTGGGCGATCGCCTTGGAACTTCGAGACGAAGACCTTGAAGGCGGAACAGGGCCGAAGCCGTTTTCGACGGCCCTGTTCCATCTTCAGGATGGGGTCAATGTACCAGCAGTCGGCCAGCAGCCGTAGGCACACTGTTGTCGCCTAAGCGTTGGGCGCGGATGAAATATAGACCGGGCATGGCCGGCGTATTCACGGTGGCGGTCCACCCATTCAAGCTTGGAGCGGCCACGGCTTGGTTCCTTGCCACGCACTGTCCTGCAGCGTTCCAAATTTCGATGGTCCACGGGCCTGTACCGGTCAGACCGGCCAATTGAACCGGTGCACCTTGAAGCACGGGGTTGGGGTAGGCGCTGATTGACTCTGCGGCGTCACTGATTTCACCGACGCCACTTGTCAGCGGATTGCCATCGCAGTCAAAGCCCTCAGCGGCGTATTCGCAGCCGCCGTTTTCTTCGGTGGCCGCTTCGTCAAAATTGCAAGCCTCAGTATCCGTGCAGCCCAGAATTTCTGCATCGTCACACACGCCATCTTCATCGAGGTCGGCTGTGCAATCGCCGCCGCATTCACCCAAGGCATCGAGGTATTCGCAGCTGCCATCGTCTGAATTGGCGTCGGCATCAAAGGTGCAGCTGCCGGGGTCCGTGCAGCCCTCGACAATGACCAAGGGATTGCCATCGCAGTCAAATCCGACTTCGGGGTATTCACATGCGCCGTTCTCATCGGTGGCGGCCGCATCATAGTTGCACGCGGACACATCGGTGCATCCGGGGATCTCGGCATTGTCGCATACGCCGTCGCCATCGACGTCGGCTGGACAATCTCCTCCACATTCACCCAAGGCGTCCAGGTATTCGCAACTGCCGTCATCGGTATTGGCAGCGGCATCAAAAGTGCAGCTACTGGCATCCGTGCAGCCCTCGACAATGACCAGCGGGTTGCCGGCGCAGTCGAGTCCCGTTTCGGGGTATTCACATCCACCATTTTCATCGGTGGCGGTGGCATCATAATTGCACGCGGATACATCGGTGCATCCGGGGATTTCGGCATTGTCGCACACCCCGTCGCCATCGACGTCGTCTGGACAATCTCCACCGCATTCACCCAAGGCATCGAGGTAGTCGCAACTGCCATCGTCTGTATTGGCGTCGGCGTCAAATGTGCAGCTGCTGGCATCCAGGCAGCCATTGACCACCACCGTGATGTTGCCGTCGCAATCGAAATTGGTGGGCGGGTAGCTGCAATTGCCGGCGTCGTCAGTGGCCGAAGCGTCATAGTTGCAGGCCTGGGAATCGGTGCACCCTGCAATTTCAGCATTGTCACACACGCCATCGGTGTCAGCATCGCCAGGACAATCTCCACCGCAGACCCCAATGGCGTCCAGGTATTCGCAACTGTCGTCGTTTGTGTTGGCTGCCGCATCGTACGTGCAACTCGCGGGGTCCATGCATCCTTCGATCACAACCAATGGGTTTCCATTGCAATCCAGATCGGGTTCTGGATAGAGGCATCCGCCGTTGTCATCGGTAGCTCCGGCTTCAAAATTGCAGGCCGTGAAGTCGGTACATCCGGGAATCTCAGCGTTGTCGCAAACGCCATCACCGTCGACGTCGTCGGGACAATCACCACCGCAATCGCCCAAGGCATCCAGGTAAGCGCAGCTGCCATCGTCAGTGTTGGCATTGGCACTGGCGTCGTATGTGCAGCTGGCCTCGTCCAAGCAGCCCTCAATCACCACCGTGACGTTGCCATCGCAGTCATAATTGGTCGGCGGATAGCTGCAATTCCCGGCATCATCTGTGGCGGCGCCATCAAAGTTGCAGGCGTTTTCATCTGTGCACCCCGGAATTTCCGCATTGTCGCAAACGCCATCGGCATCCAAATCATCCGGACAATCACCGCCACAGTCGCCCAAGGCATCCAGGTATTGGCAACTGCCGTCATCTGTATTTGCCTCAGCATCATATGTGCAGCTGCCAGCGTCGGTGCAACCCGGCACATCCGTAATGACGATGTCCTCGTCTTCATCGCAAATGCCATTGCCATTATCATCTACGCAAGGTTCTACGCCATCGCCGTCAATACAGAATTCATGGAGTTGATACCCGCCGAAATTTCCCCAGTTGTATCCGAGCACATTTCCATCTGAATCGGTCAGCGAGTAAAAGCCAGAGGGTGTGTAATGAAGACCATTTCCGAAAATGTCTTCTACAGTCAATTCATAACAGCCGGTAACAGCACATTGGCTTTCCAGAAACAGGCCGCCGGCATCGGTGCTGTTGTCGTAAGGGCCACCAGACATCAGGATATTGCCATTGTCCACGTTTTCTATTTCCCAAGTAAAACCGTAAGGCAGCATATCCAATTGGACTTCCATCTCGATGAAGTCACCGGAGGAGATTTCAAAAGAGACAACCAAGGTGTCATTGGGGCCGTATCCGTCTCCGTCTATACCGCTCCATATTGAAATGGTGTGCGCCCCAGTTGTGGCGGCAAGTGAAGGCAAATCGACAAGCTCCGTCTCCCCTGACAATAGGCTGCCAGACCAGGTCAACTCTTGCTCCATGCCGTCATCGAGCATGAAATGAATGCTCGCACTTGTCAATTCGTCAGTTCCGAAATTTTGCAACAGTGCCTGAGTATTGATGGTAGAGGCACATCCGTACTCCTGAATACCAGTGAGTGAGCTTATCCCGCCATCAATGGCCATGACAGGAATGTTGCCAGAGCTGGTCAGCAATGAAGTGCGGAAAACATCCAAGGCATTCCTCATTCTCGTGCGTTGACCTTCGGTGAAGCTATCCATGCACGCATCGCTTGAGTAATCCATGTAGTTTTCTACAAGCGTGTTGGGACAGCTCACCGGGCTGCAACCGACACTTCCCGTTGTCGGTGGAGTATCGCAGACGCGGTCCCCCTGAGCCGAGCAATTGCTCTCGTCTGCACAAGATGAAGTGTTGTTGAAGGTGTGAAATAAACCCAGGTAATGCCCCATCTCGTGCGTGATGGTTCGATTCAGGTCAAAGTTTTGCATGAGGTCAAAATCTTCACCGACACCAAAAACACGGCGGTGGACGACTATGCCGTCATGAACGCCTGATGTTGGAGGCAAATAGGCAAACCCGAGTGGGGATGCAGCCCCATTCAACTTGTGGACCACCCAGATATTGATGTAATCCTCGCCTGGCCAATGACTCAATTGCTTCACAAGAAGCTCGGCTGCGGGGTCCAAATTGTTCATCGTCACCATGCCTGAGGTGGCGTAACTGGGAATGGTCTCTGCCACATTGGTCCGTACAATGCCGGAGGTGGGGTTTCCATCGGGGTCTTGCACCGCGAGTTGGAATTCGATGTCGATATCTACACCTGCAAATTGTGCTGAAAAGTCGTCATTCAATCCATCGATCGCGCTGAATACTTGAGCATCAGACAGATTGGATCCATCCCCGATTGGAGCACCATCATGCATGATGTGGACAACAACAGGCAGCGTATGGGTCAGACTGGATCGCTGGGTATTGGGCTGCATGTCGGCCATGGCCGCCTCAAAGGCGAAGTAGCTTCTGGAAAATGCAGAATCTTCCATGAGCGTGGCCTGAAGTTCCGCGGATTGACAGCGGTCGGCTTGGCTGTAGCCGGTGCAAAAAGAAAGCGAAGCAAAAACGGTCAGAAAGAAAACTGGAATGCGCATGATGGGCAGGTTGTTTGGCACCCTTACTCCGATGCGCAAGTTGGGGTTACATTTTGCCTGAGAAATGTGTCTTGTTATTGTTTTTCAACCACTTACATTAAATCCACATGTACTGTATAATCAGCCAACGAAAAGGCTGATAAAAAAGGCGGAGCTCCCAAATGAGGGGCTCCGCCTTTCAAAAATTTATTTTTTCGAAAAATTCAGTCGACCGTCTCCACTTCGAGGAGCTCCACTTTGAATACGAGCGTGGAATTCGCGCCGATCACGTCGCCTGTAGCCCGGGGGCCGTAAGCGAGGTTGGAAGGGATGTAAAAGGTGGTCTGGCCACCCTGCTTCATGGTCTGCAATCCCTCGGTCCAGCCGGGGATGACCTGGTTCAGGCCGAAAGTGGCCGGTTGTCCGCGGTCGTAACTGCTGTCGAAAACCGTTCCGTCAATGAGCGTGCCGTGATAGTGGACGGTGACGCGGTCGTTCTGGTCAGGGCTTCCACCGTCACCTTCACGGTCAACGCGGTACTGCAAACCGGATCCGGTCTCTACAACGCCATCCTTGCCTTTGTTTTCAGCAAGGAAAGCCTGTCCCAACTCGAGGTTGGCATCTCCAGCCTTGGCCTCCATGGCCTGCATAGAGGTGCGAACCAGCTCATTGGCTTGCTCCGGTGTCATGGAGGCATTGCCGGATTGCACATCGGCAAACGCCTGAGCAATTTGGGCGGGGACGTAATCCTTGATGCCTTGACCGGCGACATTGGTGGCAAACAGCACGCCCAGGGCGTAGCTCAAAGAGTCATTGGTATTTTCCATTTGGGGGGTAGGTGTGTTCTGGCCGTTGACAGCGCATCCAGTCCAAGCCGAGGCGGCAATGAACAGGCAGGCCGACAGGACCATGGTGTGAATCGGGGTGTATTTCATGGGTTGGGTGTATGATGTCGTGTGAAAGTAAAGGCGTCCTCTCCACTCAGGCTGGGGTTAAAGGCATAACCATCTTCATTGAAATGCTGAATGTCCTCGGGTGAAGAGATGCCATCCTGCACCAAGAAACGCGCCATGCGGCCCCGCGCTGTTTTGGCATAAGTGCCGATCATTTTGAAGGTGTCGCCTCGCTGCTCCTTGAAATGGATATGAATGAACTTACCCTTGAGCGAAGGGTGGTCCACTGCTTTGAAATATTCCTGACTGGCCAAGTTGACAATGGGACCGTCACTTTCAGCCGCTAAATGGTCGGCGAGCGCGGTTCCCCAATAGGCATAGAGGTTGTCTTTTCCATTTGGAGACCAGCGGCTGCCCATTTCCAAGCGGTATTCCTGCATCAGGTCCAATGGCCTGAGCAAGCCATACAGACCGCTGATGATGCGCATCATGCTTTGCGCTTGGTCCAAGTTGTTGGCATTCCAGCGGTCTGCACCCAAAGCGCGGTAGACCTCACCGTGAAAAGAATGGATGGCCGCTCGGGCATTTCCGGGGTGGAAGGGGGTGCCCCATTCTTGGTGCCGCGCAGCGGTTTCTTCTGCCAACGCCTCACTGATGTCCATGTGCGCCATAAGGTCCCGCTCCTTTACAAGAGACAAGTCCTCCATGATGGTGGCTGCCCGATCAACAAAAACAGGTTGGCTGGCACCGGCCACCACAGGCAGGGCTTCGGTCCTAAATGTCTTTGCAGGAGAAAGCAAAAAGCGCATGGGCCCGCAAAGCTACGGAATGCCATGTGCGCAATGCCCTATTTTTCGGCCATGAAATCCTCAACCCCAGTGGTCTTTTTGCTGATGCTGTCCTGCACAGCTGGCATGAATGCGTTCAGTCAAGACTGTCCTGAAGGCCAATCACCGTTTGAATTGCGCCTGTATACAGATGCCTGGGGCTATGAGATGTATTGGGAGATCACGCCAGAAGGCGGTGCGTGTGGTGTGGATGCCCTGTATTGGGGAGGCAATGCGGCCGGTGTAGGCTGCGACGGAGAGGGACTGCCCGGGGCGCCCGCAGGCGAATACGCTTCGAATGCCACCTTTATCCTGGACACCTTGTGCGGCACACCGGATGAGGTGCTGACCCTGCACCACGTGGACAGCTACGGGGACGGGGGCACTTATTTCGAAGTGTACAATGAAGGCGTGCTGACCAACAGCTTCCCCGGGTCTGGCTTTGGAAACACCTGGGATTTCAATCCCTTCGAAATGTCTGGACCGGCTTATGATTCGCCCTGTGGTGCCGAAGAAGTCGTGGTGGACGGCCCCATGGCCATCGTCTCAAACGACAGCTGCACGGCCGCTTATGGCGAGCCTGGTGCACCCAATTTTCCCGGCGTGTATGCTTGCCAAATCAATGGCGGATGGTGCGAAGGCGGTGTGACGGGGTCGGCCTGGCTGTCCTTTACGGCCACCGCGGGCAACTGCCTGGTGACGGCGTGCACGGACACCACCGATTTCGATACGCAGATAGCCTTGTGGAAGGCGGAAGACTGCAGCGATTTCACCACATTCACCCTCGTGGGGGCCAATGACGACATGCCCGGAGGCTGCGGTTCAGGAGCCTATTATGCCAGTTCAATGTGGACGGGCTGTCTGGACAGCGGCGCCACCTACCTCATCCAAGTGGATGGGTGGCAAAATGCGCGGGGAACAGTTGGAATCGTGGTCGAGACGAGTTCGGACCTGGCCGAAGAGATGACCAGCGTCACCGGAGGCCTTGGTTGCCCACTGGGCAAGGAGGAGGACCCCAACGGAACGATCGTGTTGAATCCCATCGGCATGGGGGCGGATTTCACTGCGGCTTGGATCGGCCCCGATGGATTTTCCGGCGAGGGCCAGCAGATTTCTGGTTTGAGCGGGGGCACCTATTCTGCCGTGATCGTGACCAACTGTGGCAACACGTTGACCCACGCGGTGACCTTGACCCAACCCGACCCCATTTCCCTGGACCTTGATCTGGTGCCACCCGGTTGCCCCGACCAGCCCAACGGCAGTGCCGCCTTGGCGGTGAGCGGAGGTACGGAGCCTTATTCCATCACATGGTCCGGTGAACTCGGTGAACTTGGCACGGGGCCAGCCATTGACGACATGGCCGAAGGGGCCTTCACAGTGGTCATGGAGGACGGCAACGGGTGTATAGAGGAAATCCAGTTTGACCTCCAGGCTGAGGACGACGCCTTTGCCTTCACCCTGGGCCCCGACACCACCATTTGCGAAGACCAACAGCTGGTGCTTTCTGCGCCTGCTGGCCTGGAGTACCTCTGGAGCAACGGCAGTGCAGACCAATTCATCATCATAAATGGGGCTGATTTGGGACCGGGAACCTATCCCATTGTCGTCGAAGCATCCAACGCATTTGGCTGTTCGCATGCCGATGCCATTTTCGTCACCGTTTTCGATTGCACCCTCGGCTTGGGCGAATGGGACAGCGCGGCACCTTCAGTGCAGGCTTTTCCCAATCCAGCTGCGCCGGGAGGAAGTTGGACCATCATGTGGAGCCAGGTGCCTGCGGATTGGGCGGGGAGTTGGTCCTTGCGCGATGCCTCAGGCCGCATCATTGAAAAGGGTCAAGCGCGGGCATTGCAGGGTGCCCTGCAGTTCGAATTGTCTGCTTCCGGTCTCAGCGCCGGCCAATACCTCTGGGTGGCCGAGGGCACAGAGACAGCAGTCCGTCTGCAGCTGAATTGAAGCGGCGTCGGAAACACCGAAAGGAAACCATGTTTGATTTGAGGAGTGATACGGTCACAAGACCGACCGGGGCCATGCTCAAGGCCATGATGTCCGCACCCACCGGGGACGATGTATACGGTGAAGACCCTACGGTGAACCGCCTGCAGGACACGCTGGCAGAGCGTTTTGGGCACGAGGCCGGCCTGTTCTGTCCTTCGGGGACGATGGCCAATCAGATCGCCATCAATGTGCACGTCGCACCAGGAGATGAGGTGATGTGCCACAGGCTGAGCCACGTCTACAACTACGAGGGAGGGGGAATCGCCAGAAACAGTGGCGCCAGTGTTCGGCTGTTGGAGGCGCCCGGAGGGGCCATGCCCGCCGCGGTCATTCGCTCTGAAGTAAACCCCGCCGACAGCCATTTCGCGCGCACCGGACTCGTCTGTGTGGAGGATACGGTAAACAAGGGCGGTGGAGCGGTGCAATCGCTCGAGACCCTCAAGGAGGGCAGCACAGTGTGCAATGAATTGGGGCTTCCTTTCCACCTCGACGGGGCGCGGGCATGGAATGCCTTGCGCAATACCGGGGCGGATTGGACGGCATACGGGCGCATGTTTGACAGCGTATCGCTTTGTCTGTCCAAGGGGCTCGGCACCCCCGCGGGCTCTGTGCTGCTTGGGTCGAAGGCGTTTATCGATGAAGCCCACCGGAGCCGCAAGGTGATGGGCGGCGGCATGCGGCAGGTCGGCATCCTTGCGGCAGCCGGACTGCACGCCATGGACCATCATTTCGACCGGCTTCAAGAGGACCACGACCGCGCCTCCCGCATTGGTGAGTTGTTGGCGGACCATCCTGCTGTGGACCACGTGGACCAGGTGGAAACCAACATCGTTATTGCCAGCCTTGCTGGAGGGCGTCCAGCATCGGATTTGGTGGAAGCACAGCGCGCGCAAGGCATCCTTTGTTCGGCTTTTGGTCCCCACAAAGTGAGGTGGGTGACCCATCTTGACTTCGGCGATGAGGGCCTCAAACACGTGCTTGCGGCCCTCGCTGACTGGCGCTGAATGTCAACACACGGCTTGGGGTGAATGCCGGGTGGTCACCGGGCATTAATTTGCCGGCATGATCAAGACCACCGTGACCGCCGGTTCCGCTCTGCGAAGAGGAGCCGTTATCATCCTTGCCCTGGGGGCCTTCGTTTCTGCCCGCGCGACAGAGGGCATGTGGATTCCCGCTTTGCTCAGTGCTGTCGAAGGGGACATGCAAGACATGGGCCTCAAGCTGACGGCAGAGGACATTTATTCCATCAACCGCAGCTCTTTGAAGGACGCCATCGTGCAATTCGGTGGGGGGTGCACGGCCAGTGTGATTTCTGACCGGGGACTGCTCCTCACCAACCACCATTGCGGCTTCGGACAGATTCAATCGCACAGCAGCCTTGAGCGCGACATTTTGAAGGATGGTTTTTGGGCGATGTCCATGGCAGAGGAATTGACCAACCCTGGCCTCACGGCCATGTTCATTGTCCGGATCGAGGACGTGACCGATTCGGTTCAAGCGGCGCGCGCCCTTGGCCCAGAGGCAGAGAAAGCCATGCGGGAGCGGCTGGCAGCCGCGGCCACAGCGGGCACCGATCACGACGCTGTGGTCCGGGACTTTCTCTACGGCAATCAGCAATTCGTCATTGTCACCCGAACATTCAAGGATGTGCGCTTGGTGGGAGCACCCCCGAGTTCAATCGGCAAGTTTGGAGGCGACACCGACAATTGGGTTTGGCCGCGCCACACAGGTGATTTCTCGTTGTTTCGCATTTACAGTGGCCCGGACGGTGCACCGGCCGAGCCCAGTGACGAGAACATCCCGCTCGACCCTGCACACCACCTTCCGGTGTCCATGCACGGCGTGGACGAAGGTGATTTTACCATGGTGTTTGGTTTTCCCGGCACCACTGAGCGCTACATCCCCTCTGTGCAGGTGCAGCACCTTATTGAAACACTGAACCCCGTCCGCATTGGGATGCGCTCAGCCAGCCTCGACATCATCAATTCCGCCATGCGGTCAGACGATGCCACGCGCATCGCATATGCCGCCAAGCAGAGCCGAATCGCCAATGCTTGGAAGAAGTGGATCGGCCAGAATGAGGGGCTCATCGATTTTGGCGCTGTGGCTGAAAAGCGAAAGGCCCAAATCGAATTGGGCAAAGCCGTGCGCCAGCAAGGGCTCGCTGATTACAGCACTGTCGTGGGCGACTTGACCAAGGACTTTGCGGCATTGCAGCCCTATTTGGAGGCGCGGTCCTTGTTTATCGAGTGGTTTTATTACGGTCCAGAAATTTTGCGTTGGGCGGACCGAGTGGGCGATATCCTGGACATGGCGGGCGACAAGGCGGTTTCCGACAGTGCTTTCGACGCCCGGGCTGAAGAGGTGTTGGCGGCGGCATTGAAGTTCTATCCCGACTACCGCGCAGCAGTGGACATGAAGGTCTTTGCCGCCGTGTTTCCGCTCTACATGGAGGCCATGCCTGAGGGCTTTGCGCCTGAGGTGGCCCAGCAAGCCGCGGATGATCAAGTAGACCCCATGGACTTGGCGACGGCATTGTACGAAGGCAGCATCCTCGATGATGGCGATGACTTCATGACCTTGCTCAAAGACCGCAACAGAAAAGGCCTGAAAAAGCGGGCCAAGGACGACTTGGTGACCTGGGCGCGCCAAACGAGCGACAGCTACTGGGTCAAAGTCAGAAACGAATATTCAAAGCGGCAGGGGGCCATGGAGACGGACATGGGCCGCTACCTCCAGGCACTGGCCAAGGTCTATCCCGACAGCACATTCTGGCCCGATGCCAACAGCACATTGAGGCTCACTTATGGCCGCATGGAAGGGAGTGCACCCCGCGATGCCGTGAGCTACAAGCCATTTTCTACCGCGCGCGGTGTGCTCGACAAGTACGTGCCCGGGGATGCGGAGTTTGACCTTCCTGCAGACCTCGTGACCAAATTGCGCGCCGAATCCTATGGTCCTTATGCCGATGCTGATGGCCACCTCCGCGTTTGCTTTCTCGGGTCAAACCACACCACAGGTGGCAATTCCGGTTCTCCGGCGATCAATGCCACGGGTGACCTCGTGGGATTGAATTTTGACCGCACATGGGAAAGCACCATGAGCGATGTCCGCTTCGATGCGGACCGCTGTCGCAACATCATGGTCGACATGCGCTACGTACTTTGGGTCACCGATATCTATGCCGGGGCGACCCACCTCGTTCAGGAGATGACCCTGACCGAGCGGGATCCAGACAATTTGAGTCCCAATTGGCGCCCGTTTGGCAGCGGAACGGGAATGGGGCGCGGTTATGAGCAGGATGAGGACGAACTCAGGGATGAGTTCCGCCGCCGCTCGATGGAGCGGATGAAGGAGCGCCGGCGCCAAATGGAGGCCGACAAAGAATAAACGGGGCTGCTTCCTCAGCTGAGGAAGTAGATGGTCAATATGACCAATCCGAAGAGAAATAGCGCGAGTACAACCGGTCCGCCGATTTCATTCTGCTCGGCTTCTGAGTGGTCGTGGTGGTCTTGATCGTGGGCCATAATGCGATTGCGTCGTGTGCTGGCGCAAAAATAGGACAAGGCAGCGTCCCTTCGATATTCTGCGTGCTGCATTCGGTGATGGGCGGGGGGCGAAGATTTGCGGGGTAAATTGGCGTCATGTCATTCGCCACCCGGGTTCCCTTACTCATTGCTGCATTTCTTTTTTGTTCTGCCATCTGCGGGCAGGACTGTGCAGACGATCAGCACACCTTTTCCGTCATCATCGCACCCGATGCGTGGCCTTATGAAATGAGCTGGGACCTGACCAATGGCTCGGGAGACATCCTGCTCGAGGCAGATGTGGCCGACGCCAACGATACGCTCTACACATTCTGCGTGGACACGGCAGATTGGGAGGACTGCATGGTGTTCACCATGAACGACACCTACGGTGATGGCCTTGTCGGTGACGCATATTACCAGGTGTTGTTGGACGGTGAATTGCTCGTCCAAGGCAGCGGAAACTACGGTTACGGACAAAGCCACGCCATTGATTGCCCTCCAGGCTGGACCTGCAACGAGGCCATCCTCCTGGAGCTTGGAGAAGACCCCCTGCAGGTGACGGCGGGAGAAAATGTGGAGTGGTGGACGTTTACGCCGGGGCAGAACGGCATGTACGCATTGACCAGCTGTGGGTCGGGGTGCGATACGCGCCTGTGGATCTACGATTACTGCAACATGAACAACTTCGACGACACCAATGAAGGGTCGATCTACTACGATGACAATCAAGGGGGGTGCGAAGACAATGTGGAAAGTGCGCAGCTGCTCGTCTTGCTCGAGGGTGGCGTGACCTATTGGGTGCGTTTTGCCAACCTAACGGGTGACTGCAGCGGTTTCGATTGGAGCTTGAACTATGTCGGACCACCAGAGGGATGTACCGATGACGAAGCGTGCAACTACAACCCGGCAGCGGAATTGGACAACGGAAGCTGTGTTTACCCGGGCGATCCACTCTGCACGGGGCCTGACCTCATGGTGGTGGAGAGCGCCATCGAGAACAGCTTGCAGGCTGAGACCATGATGGTCGACGAAAACAACTGCTACATCGTGGAAGGTTGTCTCAACGGCTACGGCGAGCGGGAACTGGTGCGTTTTACCACCCACATCAAAAACATCGGCGACATCGATTACTACATCGGCACCACCGCCCAGAGCGATTCGACCCAGCAGTTCGAATGGGGAGAGTGTCACAACCACTGGCACTACAAGGGCTATGCGAAATACGACCTCTTCACCATGGAGGGCCAGATGTTGCCCATCGGGTTCAAAAACGGATTCTGCGTCATGGACCTCGAATGCAGCGACGGCGGCACCTTCCAATACGGCTGCAGCAACATGGGCATTTCGGCCCATTGCGGTGACATCTACGGCGCAGGGCTTTCCTGCCAATGGATCGATGTAACGGGCATTCCAGATGGCCTGTACCACCTCGTGGTACGGGTGAATTGGGACTACAGCCCCGATGCGCTGGGCCGCCAGGAGAACGACTACGAAAACAACTGGGGCGTGGTCTGCATCAACATGGACCGCACCTCGGGTGAACTGCAGGTGGATGTTTGGGACGACTGCGACCAACTGGTGGATTGCACGGGAGAGCCTTACGGAACAGCACAGATGGATTGCATGGGGGATTGCGGCGGCACGGCCCTCATGGGGGACCTCGACGCCGATGCCGACCAGGACCTCACCGATGCGGAGGCCTATGTGGATGGCATCTTGGGCAATGACCTTCAAGCCGCACCATGCAACGACCTGGACCAGGATGGAGAGCTGACGGTATCCGATGCGGCCTTGATGGCGCGTTGCCAATATTGGGACATTGCCCACAGCAACCCCGACAGCTCAGGATTCCATGACAAGTGCCAGTTTCCGGCACCCCATGTGGTGAATCCCTATGACAGCGTGTGGTTCAAGCTTGGGGAGGTCAACTGGGCGCAGGGCTTCTTTGACGTCCAGGTGCTCAATCCGCACAACCGCATCCTCGGTTACCAGTTCGATGTCAGCTGTGGCATTCAGCAGGCTGTCAGCCTGACCGATCCGCTGGAGTACATGATCCAACCGGAGCATGCGTTGGGCGGCAATACCCTCATTGGTTTGAGCTATGACAACGCCTCCATGTCCAAGCACTATGAGTGGACGCCTTTGTGCCGGATTTACTGGACCCAGGCACCCGAGACGGAGCTTTGCATCAACGGCATCACCGAAGTCGTGAACGACATGTACCAAAACGCAGTGCCTTACCTCGTAGACCCCTGTGCCACAGTCAACGGCATCGGCGGCATCGTGGCAGGGCCCACGTTCTCGGTGAGCCCCAACCCCGTGCAGGCCGGAGAGCCGCTGCGGTTGTCCTTTGGCGGGGGAGTGTTGGACGGCGCAGCGGTACGTTGGTTGGATTTGACCGGGCGCATCGTTGCCCGCGAACAATGGACGGGAGGGCGTCAAATGGCCCTTTCAACGGCAGGCCGCGTGCCTGGAGCTTACCTGTTGCAAGTGGTGCAGACGGTTCCCGGAGGCGCCACATTGGAGCACACGCGCCGCGTCACGGTGCGCTGACCACTGCGGGCGGCTTGCGCTTTCCGGCGATGGTGTTGGCGGTCACAGCGGCCAAGACCACGCCGATGCCGACCAAGGCCCAGCCGGTGATTTTTTCATCGAACAAGATCCAAGCCAGCCCCAGTGCGAGCAAGGCGCCGAAATATTTGAACGGCATCACGCGGGCTGCATCTTCCAGGTGCAAAGCCTTGGTCATCGCCACCTGAGCGAGCAACGAAAGCCCCCCGATTCCCAGGGCCATGCCCCATTGGCTGGCCGTCATGGGGTGCCACACCGCGGCGCTCCACGTGCCCATGATGGGGGTGGCAATCAGGTGGAAATAGGCGACAATCCCGACGGGGCTGTCGGTCTCGCGGCACTTGATGGTGGCGAGGTAGGCCACAGCGGCGGCCAAAGCGCTGCCCACGCCCATGGCCAGGTAAAGCCAAGAGACACGTGGATCAAAGCCCTTCACCATCAGCACGCCGCCAAAGGCTGCGGCGAAGTAGACCCAGCGGTGGGTCTTGATCCGCTGACCGTCAAACAGGATGGCCAGCAGCACCGTGAAAATGGGGGAGAGGTACTGGATGACCGTGGCGCTGGCCAGCGGGATGTGCCGGATGATATGGAAAAACAAGGTCAACCCGATCATGCCCATCACGCCCCGGACGACCAGCCATTTGCGGTTGTGACCCCACAGCGGTTGGCCCTTTCTCCAGAGCCAGATGACGCAAAAAAACAGGCTGATGACGCTGCGCAGGAAGACCAATTGCGGCGTCGGAAGGACCGCGAGGGCCTTGACCAGCAGGTTGGCGGAGGTGTAGAGCACCACCGACTGCAACATAAAGACCAAGCCACGTGACATCCGCTGCAAAGGTCGGCCCTGGCGCCCGGTTCTGTCTACCCCATTCAGCGCTTCTGGCGCAAGCGGAGTGCCAGTTGCCAACCCAGCCACCCCATGGGCAGATAGCCGGCAAGGTCAAGCGCCATGGACCAAACGGGCTGACTGGAGGTGAGGAAGGCCATCATGATTCCGCCCACAAGGGACAAGCTGGCCACAATCAAAGGGACGGTTCCTTTTTTTCCACTCATGAGCAATGCGGCGACCAGGGCGCCGATGAATGCCCCGTTCCAATGGGCGACAATGGGACCCACGAAGTGAACCGGCTCGAATTGGGCGATGAGCGGCGCGTAGAATTCATGGACTTCCAGCATCGACATGCCCTCAGGGGGCTGGGGCAGCTCAGGTGCTCCGGTGAGGCGGGCCATGGGCGCCAACAACAGCATATTGGCGGGTTGACTGGCGATGGCACCGGCCAGGCCGGCGAGAATATTGCGGAGGGTGGGGGACATCGGTGAGCAGTGTTGGGGCAGGTTGACCGGCCTTATCAGCCTGCAATGTCAGGCAAAGGGATGGCCGTATCCAAAATTTGCGCATGGTAAGCCTCTTGTAAACGGCGCGTCACCGGCCCTTTGGTGCCATCCGCAATCCGCCTTCCATCGGCCTCCACGATATGGGCCAAGGCACCCATGGTGCCGGTGGTGAAGGCTTCATCCGCCGTATACAGCTGCGTCAAGGTGAGGTCGGCCTCGCGTGCGGGAATCCCCGCTGCTGCTGCCGCATCGCACACGAACTGCCGGGTCAGGCCCGGAAGGCAGGCGTGGGCGTAGGGGGTGAGCAATGCCCCGTCGCGGACAAGGAAGAGGTTGGTGGCGTTGGTTTCTGCGAGAAATCCGCGGTCGTCAAGCATGATGGCATCATCGGCACCGGCGACATTGGCCTCGATCTTGGCGAGGATGTTGTTGAGCAGGTTGTTGTGGTGAATGTGGCTGTCGAGAAACTGCGGACCGTTGCGCCGGATCGCACTGGTCACGAGCCGGATGCCTTCGTCGCCGTACACCATGCCTTTGTACTCGGGCACGATGATCAGGGTAGGACCGTGCACATTCAAGCGGGGGTCCATGCCGCTGGTGGATTTCACGCCACGTGACAGGGTGATGCGGCAATGCACACCGTCCCGCATTTCATTGGCCTTGAGGGTGTCGAAAATGGCCTGTCGCAATTCTTCGCGGGACGGAATGTCCGCAAATGCCAGGGCGTGGGCGGAGTCCAACAGCCGCGTCAGGTGTTCTTCCAATTGAATGGCCCGGCCATCGGTGATGCGCAGTCCTTCCCAGACGGCATCGCCACCCTGGACGACACTGTCGAGGGCGTGCACCTTGGCCTCCGCCCTGGGGACGAGGCCGTTGACCCAGCATTGGGTGCGTTCGTTGCGGGGGTCGGGTTGGTTGTACTTGGCCATCAGATCGCGCGTTCGAGGAGCTGGTTGTAGGCGCCCTCACATGCGGCGTGAAGGTCGGTAAGATGCAGCGGAACGGCATGCGTGCGCACCGGACGGGCCTCCCAACCCGCAGAGGCGTGCACCCCGTCATACCACCAAGGCGCCCAAGGACCGTCTTCTGGCCGCGCCCCGGCCTGCCAACGCATGATGGCCGGGTCCCAATCGAGCCCCAACGCGCCGCACATGGCGCGCAAGACCCGCTCTGGGTCGGCCTGCAACCGGTCGCTGCACACGACCACAGGCGCAGTACCGGCCTGGTTCATTCGCTCGAGCAATTCCAGCTGGTGGTCATAACAGAGATCGGCCAGCGTCGGACGCTGGATGTGGGCGCCATATGAAGCCATCACTGCAGCTGGGTTGCGGAAGAGCAACACGTGCCGATGGCCTTCAAAGGCACCCCACGGTAGCCCGTCAATGTGGTTGGCCATGTGCTTGCAGAACAGCACATGGTTGCCGCTGAGCTCCGCTGGTTTCGGCGCCATGAAATCAAGGGCGGCTTGGGGCGTGGTCGGCCACGCAGCGAGCGTAGCGGCCCGACACGGACGCTCAGCGCCAGTGTGCGCGAGGAAGTGGCCGTAAAGGGGTTCGTCGAGCACCCGCGTATCTGCCCGCTGCGCCATGCTGTACATGAGCGCAGTGCTCATGGAACGCGGGCCGGACCAGAGGGAAACGATCACGCTGAGGGACTCACATGTTGCGGCGGTAGGCGCCGCCCACTTCAAACATCGCTTCGGTCAATTGCCCCAGCGAGCAGGACTTCACCGCTTCCATCAACTCGGCAAACAGATTGCCGTGTTCTACAGCAATGCGCCGCACATTTTCCAGGGCAGCTTCCGTCCGGTCGCCATGGGCGCTGTGCAGCGCCGCAAGACCGTCGATTTGGCCCTGCTTCTCTTCCGGCGTGGCGCGGATGACTTCGCCCGGCACAATGGTGGGGGAGCCCTCCTTGGACAGGAAGGTATTCACCCCGATGATGGGGTACTCGCCCGTGTGCTTCAGCGTCTCATAGTGCAGGCTCTCCTCTTGGATGCGGCTGCGCTGGTACATGGTTTCCATGGCGCCGAGCACCCCGCCGCGTTCGGTGAGTCTATCGAATTCCACCATCACCGCTTCCTCGACCAGGTCGGTGAGTTCCTCGATGATGAAGGCGCCCTGCAGCGGGTTTTCGTTTTTGGCCAGCCCCAACTCCCGGTTGATGATGAGCTGAATGGCAATGGCCCGCCGGACGCTGCCCTCGGTAGGTGTGGTGATGGCCTCGTCAAAGGCGTTGGTGTGCAGGGAGTTGCAGTTGTCGTAAATGGCGTAGAGGGCCTGCAGCGTCGTGCGGATATCGTTGAAGTCGATTTCTTGCGCGTGCAGGGAGCGGCCACTGGTCTGGATGTGGTACTTGAGCTTTTGGGCCCGCTCATCTGCACCGTACTTCTTGTCCATGGCCTTGGCCCAAATGCGCCGGGCGACGCGGCCAATCACCGCATATTCCGGATCGATGCCATTGGAGAAGAAGAAGCTGAGGTTGGGTCCAAAGTGGTTGATGTCCATGCCCCGGCTCAGGTAATACTCCACATAAGTAAAGCCGTTGGCTAGGGTAAAGGCGAGCTGCGTGATGGGGTTGGCCCCCGCCTCTGCGATGTGGTACCCAGAAATCGAGACCGAATAGAAATTGCGGACTTTCTGGTCAATAAAGTAAGACTGCACATCGCCCATGAGCCGCAAGGCAAACTCGGTAGAGAAAATGCAGGTGTTTTGGGCCTGGTCCTCCTTGAGGATGTCGGCCTGCACAGTGCCGCGCACCTGGGACAGCGCTTCGGCAGCCAAAGGGGCGTAGGTTTTGGCATCGAGCACTTCATCACCGGTGCACCCGAGCAGGAGCAGCCCCAATCCGTCATTGCCCTCGGGCAAGGCACCGCGGTAGACCGGGCGGGAGAGGCCCTGGTCGTCCCATCGGGCCTTGAGCACGGCTTCCACCTCGGCTTCCAATCCATGCGCACGGATGTACTTCTCGCAGCGCTGGTCGATGGCGGCGTTGAGGAAGAAGGCCAACACCATGGGCGCCGGACCGTTGATGGTCATCGACACACTGGTAGAGGGGTCGCAGAGGTCAAAACCGCTGTAAAGGCGCTTGGCATCGTCGAGGGAACAAACGCTCACCCCGGAGTTGCCCACCTTTCCATGGATATCGGGCCGCAGGTCCGGATCGCGCCCGTAAAGGGTGACGGAATCAAACGCTGTAGACAGCCGTTTGGCCGGCATGTCTCCAGAGACATAGTGGAACCGCCGATTCGTTCGCTCCGGTCCGCCCTCGCCGGCAAACATGCGGGTGGGGTCTTCGCCTTGGCGCTTGAAGGGATAGATACCGGCTGTAAAGGGAAAAGCGCCGGGCACGTTTTCCTGCAGGCCCCAACGCAACAGGTCGCGCCATCCGGTGAGCCGAGGCACGCTGACCTTGGGGATGTCCTGGTGACTCAGGCTCTTGGTGGTCGTAGGGATCCGGATTTCCTTGCCCCGCACTTCGAAGATGTACTCCGCATTGCGATAGCGGTCGGCCTCCTCCGGCCATGTTTCGAGCCAGTGCAGGTTCTTGGGGTCAAGTTCCCGTGTAAGCCCTTCCGCCTTCGCCGCCAGGAGCGTATCGGCATCCGTATCGGCCAGTTCAGCGCGTGCGATCCGCAGGGCCTGCAGTTTTCCGGCAAGCGCAGCTTGGGCATCCGTCCAATCGTTGTAGGCACGGATGCCATCGGCGATTTCGCTCAAGTACCGCGTCCGTTTTGGCGGAATCACATGAACCTTTTCGCTCTCTCCGGCGTCGGCACCAAAGGTGCTCGCCAGCACAGCTCCGGTCTTTTCCGAGAGGGCGTTCATCAATGTCCGGTACAAACGGTGGGTTCCGGGGTCGTTGAACTGCGAAGCAATGGTGCCAAAGATGGGCAGGTCCCCGTCTTGGGCCTCCCACAGTTCGTGGTTGCGCTTGTATTGCTTGCGCACGTCGCGCAGGGCATCGGCGCCGCCGCGCTTGTCAAACTTGTTGATCGCCACCACGTCGGCGAAGTCGAGCATGTCGATCTTTTCGAGCTGCGTGGCCGCCCCGAATTCAGGGGTCATGACATACAGGGCCACATCGCTGTGCTCCATGATCTCCGTATCGCTTTGGCCAATGCCGGAGGTCTCGAGCACGATGAGGTCGAATCCAGCCGCCTTCAGGATCTGGAGGGCATCGCCCACATGGCGGCTGAGTGCCAAGTTGGATTGACGCGTGGCCAAAGAGCGCATGTACACCCGCCCCGAAGCGATGGCATTCATTCGGATGCGGTCGCCGAGCAAGGCGCCGCCCGTTTTGCGCTTGGAGGGGTCCACAGACACAATGGCCATGCGCTTGTCGTCAAAATCGATGAGAAACCGGCGGACCAGTTCATCGACCAGAGAGCTCTTACCGGCTCCACCGGTACCGGTGATGCCCAGCACAGGGACGTTGGCTGTTTGGCCGGCTGTCCTGATGCCGTCGAGGATATCGGCATACGGCTTGGCGCCCACCTCTGCAGCCGTAATCAGCCGCGCAAGGTCTCCAGGGCGCTTTTCACTCAGCCGGTCGGCCTCTCCAAAAGGCGCGCCCACAACGGGGAAGTCGCAGCGTTGGATGACATCGTCGATCATGCCCTGCAGGCCCAATTCCCGCCCGTCATCAGGGTGGTAAATCCGCTCGATACCGTATTCCTGCAGTTCCGCGATTTCCGTGGGGAGGATGGTGCCGCCGCCGCCGCCAAAAATGCGGATGTGGCCAGCGCCGCGCTCGTCCAGGAGGTCCTTCATGTACTTGAAGTACTCCATGTGGCCCCCTTGGTAGGAGGTCATGGCAATGGCTTGTGCGTCCTCCTCAATGGCACAGTTCACCACTTCGTCGACAGAGCGGTCATGGCCCAAGTGGATGATCTCGCATCCCGAGCGCTGCAGGATCCGCCGCATGATGTTGATGGCCGCGTCATGGCCATCAAAGAGAGAAGCTGCCGTAACGATGCGGATGGGATGTCCGGATCGCGTGGCCGCGGAGGTGGATGCGTCTTTCGGTTGTGAAGATTCCATGCGCGTTTCAATGGAGCGCTCCAAAGTTAGCCCAGCCGGGCAGGCTGATGGCACCCTCTGGCCGCCAAGCCCTGTGGATTATTGACAGGGGTCTCCAAAGAGGCCGAGCATGATCAAAAGGTCATTGACCCCTACAATCCCGTCCCCATCCACATCGGCCGGTCCGCAATCCGTATTGCAACCAAAAATCCCGAGGGCCACCAGCAGGTCGCCCACATCGCGGATGCCGTTGTCGTTGATGTCGCCGAGGCAGAAGGTGCCCGGGACTATGCAACCTGTGGCGGAAGCCGCAACGTTGTGGCGGTCGTGGTTCGTGACTTCGGCATTGCCGATCATGCAGATTTCTGCCGCTGCATCTGTAAAGTGCAAGCGAACGAGGGGTTGTGGAAGGGTGCTCTTGTGCACCAAACTGTCCTCGAGGGCCACGCCAAAGACCATGCCCGAAGCGGACAGGTGGAAGTAGTGGGAAAAGCCCGTGGTATCAAACAAGGGCGTCAATGCCGTGAAGGCAGCGCCGTCGAGTTGCACCGACCAACCGCTCAGCCAGGTCTGTGGGTTGTGGACATACAGGTCGACAAAACTGGAGTCTTCGTGCGGAAGGATCAAGGAGAACATGACCTCCTCATCCGGCACCAGCAAGGGCCCATTCCAATCGCAGTGGTCTTCCACACCATTGTCTCCGAGGTGGTTGTGTCCCAAATGGGCGCAGTCTGCGGCCAGCGCAACATCGGTGATGCTCAGCGTGCCGTCGCCATTGAGGTCCACGCAGGGCGCTGAAGATTCGACCCCGTCAATGAGCAAGTCTGCATAGAGCAAGGGGTCGTCCGCGTCGACTTCGCCGTCTTGGTCCAGATCGCCCTTGACCAGAAAGCCCGGACAGTTGCCGGCACAGTCTGGTTCCTCCGAGCCGAAGGGGTGTCCCAGGCAGTCCACCGGTACAGGGCAGTCTTCATACTTGGCGAAGTTGATGGCGGTACCGCTGGCGTCGCGCTCAAATGAGAAGCAGACGGCCACAGCATTGTTGGCGTAGTTCAACTCGTAGCTGCCATTGGCGTCGGGGCTGTAGTCCCAATTCACGCGAATGACCAACGTGTAGTCCCCAGCGTCGAGGTCGGTGATGTCGACCCATTGGCAATCGAGGTAGCGGGAGTAAATGTCCTGACATCCTGCGGTGATGCCCATGTTGGAGCAGGTGTACTTCTGGGGACCGCCGCCGTAGTTGCAACTGCCCAGGTCCAATACACAGAAACCGTTTTTGAAGCCGATGGTGGGGAGGGGGGAGCCACTGGCATCGTACAATGCGTATTCGGCATAACCCTCATAGTGGTAGTGGTTGTGACAGGCGTCCCACTCGAATTGGTCGGGCTGGGCCGAAGGGGCGCCGATGAAATAGTCTTCGGTGCCGATGTTGGCGATTTCGGTGTCGAAGCGCACGATTTCGCGCGAGCCATACCCCTGAATACAGCCCTCTTCAATCATGCAGCCGTCGGAGCTGTTTTCCAGCGTCATCTCCAGTGTGCTGTAAGCCCGGGGACCATTGATGATGAGGTCGGGGCCGATGTTGGGACATTCCGGATCGCCGGCCAGATAGCAGGTGTCGGCGGTGGTCGCGATGGGCAGGTAGTTGCAGGCTTCGATGTTCATGCAGCCCGGGATGCCACCCAAATAGTGGGCTTCAAAAGGCACGCCGCCGGCCCCGGCATTGCAATCGCCGTCTCCTTCGATTTGGATGTAGATGGTCTCTCCCGAGATGAGCACCGGTGTGACCACACTTTGGAGGCCACAATCGTCATCCGACATGGTGATGAAGGCCTCCGAAGAAGTCTCAAAGACCGCCATGTCGCAGTAATCATACAGGTGGATCCGCGTGTCGCAGCCGGTCAAGTCGCAGGTGGAAAAGCGGTACTGTCCCGTGGTATCGACTTGGAAGTAATACCAAGTGCTGGACAAGGGGGCCACAAAGGACAAGGTGTCTCCGTTGGGGGGCAACAACAAGTCGATGGCGCTGTCACAGCTGCTTCCTTCGGGACAACCCACCAGGGTCAGCAGGGCCGCATCGAAGTGTTCACCATCGCGCAGGACAGTGCCGTCGTAGCGAATTTGGTAGGTGCCACCGATGGAAAAGCCATCTGCACCCGAATCGTACATCCACACGGAAACACACCCATCGGGGATACAGACATCGAGGCCTTCCGCACCTCCGGTGTGCAAGGTGTCCCCGGCTTCGGTGACCACGACGAAAGAGGTTTCTTGGGGAAACCCATCGGGCACAATGTCGATTTCGAGGCGGTGGAGGTTTTCTCCTACGTCAATGGTGCCCATGTTGGTGGAAGTGCCTCCGGCGCCGTCACCCACGGTCAATGTGACTTCAAAAGTTCCAGGGGCGTCCCAAACCACCTCCGGAGAAGCCGAGCTGCTGGTCGCAGGGGTGCCTCCAGCAAAACTCCAATCATAGGTGACCACATTGCCCATGCTCTCGTCACTGAAATTGGCCGTGAGGGGCAATCCACAGCTCGATGTCCAATCGAAGTTGGCGGAAAGCGGGGGGTAGAGGCAGCTGCCATCATCCAGCATGGCACAAGCGTTGTAGTTGAGCGCCGCTGGATCCGTGCAGCCCTCCAAGTCTCCTTCACTGCACAAGCCAATCAGATCCAAGGACATCACATAGTCGCTCGATGCGGCTGAGTTCCACGCGTTCATGACTTCAATCAGCCAGCATCCAGACCCCGCGAGGTTGTATTGGTCAAGCCCGGTCATGGATGCGGTGAAGTTTCCGTCTGCATTGGTGTTCCACCCGCTGGGCCAGCCTCCTGCATCCACGTACCCGAAATTGACATTGTAGCCACCCACCTCGATGCGGTTGCCATTGGGCGCGGTAATGGCCAGGGCCATGTCACCTGCCCAATTGCTGCCGGGGGCCACGATGTCCAAGCTGATGTCAAACGAGAGCAGACTGCATCCTGCGGTCACCTCAAAGCTGGCGATTTGGCTTCCGGAAAGTGAGCCTGCCCACGCTGCGGGTATGGTGTCTTGGGCTTCAACGCTCCAAGAGGACAAGCAGAAAAAAGCAACAATCAAACCTGCACTGCGGAGCAGCGTTAATCTGGCAATGGATAACATGTAACAGGAATTTACGATTTTCCGCCCAATTCGTCGACCCTGGAGGTCGCAAAGCGGTACAATTCGACCTGTTTCTCCAAATTCAATCGGATGTTGTCCCAGAAGAGGTTGTAGTCAGCCACGTGCCAATTCTTCATGGCAAACATGCCTGCACCGAGGACCCGGAGCGGTTTGATCCAGAGCATGCCTTCATGCAGCGCGCCGGAAAGCGCGCCCTTGTGCCGCAGTTTGAAATTGCGTGTGATGATGCCCCTGTGGGCATCCCAGTGGTTCCATTGACCTTCCTCGGGGGTCCACAGGATCGGGTGGATCATGCGGGTGTTTTGCATGTGGGTCGGGTGGAATTCGGGGACAAAAGACTCGGCAAACGTCATCCAGCCATGCGCGGCACCCACATGGGCCTCCCGGTCGGCAAAAGGAATGGCATGCAGGCTGTCCCCGGGGATGGGGTAGCCGGGCAGGTAGGCGGCCACCAATCGGGGCTGCAAACCCGAGCCGTCGAAGAATTCCTGCAGGATGCGCCAACCGTGGTGTGAACCTTGGCTGTGACCGGCGATGATGATGCCGGTCTTGTCATCAATGGATTGAAGGAAATGAAGAAAGGCCCGCCGAATGTCGGAGTAGGCCAGTTCCAATGCCGCTTGGCTGTCTGCTCCACGCAAGAAAAAGGTGCGCAGGTGGGCCTGTCGATAGCGCGGCGCAGTGACCCGACCGACCGATCTAAACACGCTGGCTTGGTGCCGCAAGGGCCATTCGTCGGTGATGGCGGCAATGGCCGTGTCGTCCCAAGCCGCGTTCCAGCCGACGCCCAATCCGCGAAACGTCGTGGGGTGAATGAAGAAAGTCTGGACGGGGATGGGCTGAGGTTGTTGCTCTGGAGAGACTGGCAGCACGGGAATGCGCTCGGGCCAGTGGCCAATGGGATTGCGCCCAGGGTATGCCGCCCAAGCCTTGGGGTTGGCATAATCCGGTGGGGGAGGAGCCTCAAATTGGGCAAAGGGCCCAGGATGCTCCGTCTTGTCCCTGTGGTCGCTTCCGAATATCATGGTGTTGCCGTGTCGCTTTGAAAATGTGCGGCGCTGTCTATGCTGAAACGGCTCAGATTCCATCCGGTTACGTTTTCCAGCGACAACCAACGATCGGGAATGGCCGCGCACAGATCCACTGTCCCGCCTTCGGGGTGTGCAAAGGCAAAACGCTGCGCATGGAGCATCAGGCCGGAAACTCCTGTGTGGGCCGTAAATGCGCGGTTTTGATGCTTGTCACCGTGCTGAGAGTCGCCGAGAATGGGGTGCCTGAAATGCCGCATGTGCAAGCGGATTTGATGATAGCGTCCGGTGTGCGGAGTGCAGCGCAGCAAGCTCAACCTCGCCGAAGCATATCGAGAGACGGCGTAAGGCAATTCACAGGATTCCACAGGGTCAAAAGACGTTCTCGCTTCACGGGGAGGGCCTTCCATGCCTTTGGGCAGGGGTTTCAACAAGCACCCCGCAAAAGGCACATGTCCGCGCACCAAGCAGAGGTATGCCTTTTGGGTTTTGCGGGACTCAAATTGCTGTTTGCATGCATCAATGGCCTCGGAGTCTTTGCCAAAAACAACGACGCCGCTGGTGGGTTTGTCCAATCTGTGCACGGGATCGAGTCGGCCTGTCCGCACCGCTTTAAGAATGTCCCGGAGGTTTTCTTTTTCGTGCGCATCGATGGGCGTCTTGTGCATGAGCAAACCGGCGGGTTTAATGACCGCCAGGTAGCGGTCATCCTCAAAAAGCAACCGAATCTGTCCAGTGCGCGATATTCCTATGGGTACTGCCGGCATCAATTGCATTAATTTGCGCGACCCTTTGGGAACGAGCAGATTCATAACGCGGCGCAAAGTACCGGACCATTCGCCATGAGAGCACACATCAGTTATCTCTTACTCACACTTGTTTTCGGGCTGTCGCTCGGAGACAGTATTCATGCCCAGCTCAACTATGATCTGGAGGTGGACGTTGTCCTGGACACTGTACTGTATGACGGTGTTGCCGATGTGCCAGCTGGGTTTCGCCGCTACAGATTGTACGCTGTCCTGCCCTCAGATGATCACGTGATGCTGGGCCCGGCGGCGGACGACGTGAGCGTTCCAGTCATTCCCGGATTCGGTTTTGACGCTCCGTGCGGTTGCTACAATTATGAGTCTCTGTTTGTCCCGAACGGATACAACTCGGGGTCAAACGTCAATGCGGGGTTCATCGCCATCGATCCTCACATCGTTTACGACACGTGGTGGACGACCCACATTGCGCAAGGAACGCCGGGTACCACCGTATTTGAGACAGCGGGCATGTTTCCCTTGGGGTTCGACAGTTGTTCAGACGAGGTGGTCCAAGGGGGACTGGTGGTCACCAACGCCGACCCCGTCCACGCGACGGTGCAAAATGGCCGCGCCCTGATTGGACAAATCACCACCTGTGAGTCCTTTTCATTCCAGGTCTGCGTGGCGATGCAGCTTGGAACGACTGTCACGCCGTACTGCACGGATGGCTATGTAGAAGTGGGAGACTTCTGCGAGCCCATGGTGGACCCGCAGTACACGGTAATGGAAGAAATAGAATGCTTCGGGGAGACGGCGACCATCCAAGTCTTGCCCAACGACCCCGCACAGCCATTGACTGCATCAGTGGAGTACAGCCTCTACCAGTTCACTGGCACCGACACTACGCTGATGCAGCAGCAGGTCGGCGATCCCGTTTTCGATGGCATCTCTGATGGCAATTACTTCGTCGCCCTGTTCGATACGGCCCAGACCGTGGCGTTCTCCAGCAACACGTGCCGTGACACGACCGGTGTGTTTGCTTTTCTTTCTCCCGACGAGATACAGCTGGAAGCCACGCTGACCCAAGACAACATCTGTGGTGACCTGGATCAAGCAGAGGTGTGCTTCACCGCAGTAGGAGGATCTGGCGGATTGACCACACAGGCCTCCAATGCCCTTGGCTTGATCCTCGAGCCCAATGCCAGTGACTGTTTTGGCCCGCTTTCTTGTTTTGGCGGAGATGGAGATTACACCCTGACCGTCACCGATCAGGTCGGTTGCTCCGTGGATACAACGGTCACGATTTCCTGTCCGGAACCGCTCTTCTTTGATGTGTCTTCCACGGAAGTGAGCTGCACGGGATACAGCGATGCCAGCTTCAGCGCTTCGGCTGCGGGTGGCACAGGTAATGTGGTTTTTGAAGTGCCAGAACTCGCTGTGACCATTGATTTCAACGGCAACATCGACTTCGAACAGGATGGCTTGCCCAGCGGCACGTACACCTTTACCATCACCGATGACAATGGCTGCACTTACACCGAGCCCTTGGTCATCGAAGAGCCCGAAGGATTGCAAGTGGAATACGCCATTACGGATGTGGCCTGCGCAGGAGATTGCAATGGGCTCATTTTGGCCGATGTGGAGGGGGGTGAATTGCCCTACATCATCACCACGGCCCAACTCGATGGGACACCGGTCATATCGGGTCAGTTGTGTCCTGGCGCCTACATCCACATCACCGAGGACGGCAACGAATGCCTGGTGACGGACACACTGGAAATCTTGGGCCCCGACACCATCCTGTTCACTTTCAGCGCGTCGAACGTGCCGTGCAGTGGCGGCGCAGGTGGCCAAATCTGCGTGGGAGACCTCGAAGGCGGAACAGGACCATTGACACCTCAACTGGTGCCGCTGCCCACCGGAAGTTGGGATGGCAGTTGTTTCAATGTCCCTGCGGGCAATTATGACGTCTTGGTGCAGGACAGCATCGGGTGCACCAGTGACTTCTACGAAGTATCCGTGGAAGAACCGGCCCCCATCCAGATCATTCCCTCCATCACCCCGATCTCCTGCACGGGGGCGGCTGATGGTATCCTGGTGGTCAATGCCCTTGGAGGCAGCGGAGACCTCGAGCTCATCTCGCCCTTTGTATTCTACAACCTGCCCGACACCCTGCCGAACCTGGGACCCGACTCCTTGATGCTGGTGGTCGGCGACACACTGGGCTGCATCGACAGTTTGGAGATTGGAATTCCCGAACCGGAATTGGTGGATTTGGACGTCTTGACCGCCGTATTTCCGGAATGCGGGGGAGACTGCACAGGCGGCATCGAAGTTGCATTCACAGGCGGCACAGGGCTGCTCTCACTTTACGAAGGCAGTGTGAGTGATTCCACTGCCGTGGTGCCGAGCGGGTTGGTCAACCTCTGCGCGGGAATCTATCCGCTGTACCTCAGTGATGAGAACGGCTGTTTGGATTCGGCGACCGTGGAAATCGAAGAGCCTGATCCGTTGTTGTTTGACATCACCGTACAGAATGTGACCTGCACCGGAATGGACGATGGCGTGGCCATCATTGGCACTGTAGGAGGGTCGGGAGAAACCGCATGGGAATTCGTAGGCGGATCCGTGGATGTGCTCAACCTCTTCGAGGGGGAATACTTCGTCGCTGCCGCCGATACCGCAGGGTGCACGGCTGACTCCAGTTTCATGGTCGAGGCGGACATCGTGACCGACATGCTGGTCGAAATCTTCTCCACCCCAGTGACGTGTTGGCAGACTTCCGATGGTACAGTCACGGCAGCGGTCACAGGGGGGCAATTGCCCATCCAATACGAATGGAGCGATGCCAGTGGCCAAACGACGGCTACCGCCATCGGGTTGCCAGAGGACGTGTACAGCGTCACCGTCACCGACAATATCGGGTGCACGCTCGGGTTCCTGGCGACAGTTGACCCCACCGAAGATTGCCTCTTCATAGCAGATGCCATCACGCCCAATGGCGACGGCATCAATGACCGTTGGGTCGTGGGCGGACTTGAATTCTTCCCGCAGAGCGAGGTGGAAGTGTTTAACCGTTGGGGCCAGTTGATCTTCAGGTCCAAGCCTGGCACCACTTGGTGGGACGGCACCTTCAATGGGGCATTGCTTCCCGCCAGCGATTATTATTATGTGATTTCGGTGGAGCCAGGTGCTCAACCCATCACCGGAACCGTAACCCTCAAGTACTGATGACGATGCGCACGGATAGAAATACGGCATGGCCGTTGCTTTGCGCCTTGGCATTGACCATGGCGTTGTCGGGAGTCACCGACTTGAACGCACAACAACTCTCCCGCCAGAGTCAATTCGTTCAGAACCCCTTCCTCGTGAATCCCGCTTTTGCAGGAACCGAGCTGGGCACCTTCGCTTCCTTGAGTCACAGGGAGCAATGGGTGGGTTTTCATGGTGCACCTTCGACAAGCAGCGTCACCCTGACTTCGAGTCTGCCCAACCGCTTTGGTGTTGGCCTCGCGATTGAGCGAGACGACCAAGGAGGGGCTTACAGCAGGACGGGCATGGAGCTTTCGGGCACCTACACCATCGACCTCAACAACCAGGACGCTGTGGCTTTTGGCATCGGATTGATGGGCAGGAACACCCGGTTTGACGGCTCGGAATTGCAATTGTGGCAACCCGATGACCCGGCGATCACAGGGGCCGTTGAGAGCAGCTTTGCCTTCGATTCCCGTTTCGGGCTCATGGTGTTTGGCCAGCACTACCAGTTCGGATTGGCCGTGTCCAACCTGCTGCAGTCTCCGCTGGGGTTGGAGTCTGAACCGAGTGATACGCGCAACCGCGGCGTGCGCCACTATGCACTGACCGGGCGTTACGATTACACCTTGGATCAAAATTGGGTGGTGCAGCCTGCGCTCATGATGCGCTTCACGGAAATCACGCCCATTCAATTGGACCTGCACGCCCGTGCCCTCTACCAAAATCGCTACTGGGGAGGACTGGGCTTCAGGCAGGGGGATGCCCTGATTCTGATGGCCGGTGCGGCCTTCATGGACATCCAGGTGGGCTATGCCTACGATGCGGGCACAGGGGCCGTTGGGAATCTTTCACCCAACACCCACGAAATCACGGTATCTTACGTGTTGCCGAGAAGGGGTGCTGGATTCTCCCGAAAAGGAATGGGGGGCAGGTTGCTCGATCGGAATTTGATCATTCGAAATTGACCACGGACATGTTCAAGAATTTTACGTTGTGTTTGGGCGCATTGTTGTGCGTCATCAGCGCCGATGCCCAATTCAAGGGATTGGTTTACGAAGAAATCGACAACAAAGGCTTGGTGCCTGGAAAGACCTACAGGATCTATGCCCAGATGGAGGCAGAGGGCGATGTGGTCGACGCCATTTTTGGCGACGGCGACGACTACCTCGAGGTCAAGAGCACCGCACCCTTCTTTCAGCATGAGCGGGGCGCCAATGCAGCCAATGAGCTCCAGCGCTCAGACGTGCAGTCCATTGAAGGGTTGCCCTATGACAGCTGGGTCACCATCGGCTATGAGGACAACTACATGAATGCTTTGACGGCTTTCCTGATGGATTTCTCGGAGTTTGAAGGGGGAGGCCGACTCTACACGGACAATGGAGCGTGGTTCGTCACACCTGACATGCGGCAAGCCGCGGCAGGCCCAGATGGCAAGCTGCTGTTGATGCAGTTGACCACCGAAGGCGATATTTTTTGCCACATCAACCTCCACGGCCGCACCCGTCCCTTGCCGAGCAAGGATGATCCCATGAACCTCGTTCCCAAGTTGATTGATGCGCGCAACATCGAGCTCAGCATCGAGAACTGATCCCGAATTGCCTGCGCCCAATGGATGGGCCAACAAAGAAAAAGGCACCCAAGGGTGCCTTTTTCTTTAAAGACCGCACCGCTTCAATCGTATTTCACCCCCTGGACATCGGCTGAGTCCGCAACGAATTTCAGCGCCGCTGAATTGATGCAGTAGCGGAGTCCGGTAGGGCGTGGCCCGTCTTCGAACACGTGGCCCAGGTGGCCGCCACAGGCTGAGCACAAGACCTCTACCCGGCGCATGCCCCAGCTGTCGTCTGAATGCTCCAACACAGCACTCCCCTCGGCAGGCTGGAAAAAACTGGGCCATCCCGTACCGGATTCGAATTTGTGATCGGAATCAAACAGGGCCAACCCGCACCCGGCGCAGGTGTACATGCCGCTGTCATGGTGGTCCCAGAATTCACCAGAGAAAGCCCGTTCTGTGCCCTTTTCCCGCAAGACAAAGCAGGCCATGTGCGGCAATTCCTCCTTCCATTCTGCTTCCGATTTAGAAACGGTGGCCACCGAATCCTGAGCAGGGTTGGCCGCTGTCGGCTGCTCTCCTTGGGCGCGGCATGAGGACAGGAGGGCGCTGACGAGCACCATCATGAGCAGGGCAGGGTAAGAGGGGTGTTTCATTTTTCGGCAATTGAAGTGTTCAGCCGTTCCTTCAAGAATGGCGCTGTCACCGACTGCATGGACCGTGCCACTTCTTCCGGGGTGCCCATGGCCACCCGCTGGCCGCCGTGCTTGCCTCCGCCGGGCCCCAAATCCAAGAGGCGATCGGCATGGGCCATGACGTCCACATTGTGTTCGACACAGATGACCGTGTGGCCTTGCTTGATCAGGGCGTCAAAAGCGGCCAGCAACTGGGTGACATCGTGAAAATGCAAGCCGGTGGTGGGCTCGTCAAAAATGAACACCGTATGACCGGTGCGGTCCCCCTTGGCCAGAAACGCCCCGAGTTTGATGCGCTGGGCTTCACCACCGCTGAGCGTCGTGGCACTCTGCCCCACGCAGACATAACCCAGGCCCACATCGATGAGGGGGGCAAGCTTGCGCACGATGGACTTTTCGGCGGCGGTGGGCTTGGGCCTGGCGGCAAAGAAGGCGGAGGCATCCGCCAGTGTCATCTCCAGGATGTCGTGGATGTTGTGGCCGTCGAGCTCCACCTCCAGCACGGCATCTGTAAACCGCTTGCCCTTGCAGGCATCGCAGGTCAGGGTCACATCGGCCATGAACTGCATCCCGATGGACACGCGGCCTTCTCCTTCGCAGGTGTCGCATCGGCCACCGCTGGTGTTGAAACTGAAAACTGAAGGCTTGTAGCCCCTGTTGCGCGACAGGGGCTGCGCGGCAAAACAGGCCCGCACATCGTCCCAGGCCTTGACATAGGTCGCGGGGTTGGAACGGCTGCTCTTACCGATGGGGTTTTGGTCTACAAACTCAACGTTTTGGATGCGGTGAAGGTCACCTTGGAGGCCTTCGCTGACGCCGGGACGGTCTCCACCAAGGTCGAGGTGCCGCAGCAGCAGGGGGTGTAAAATGCGCTTGACCAAGGTGCTCTTTCCCGACCCGGAAACACCGGTGACCACATTCATGGCCCCGAGCAGGAATTCAGCATCGACGGACTGGAGGTTGTGCTCTTTGGCTTGACGGATGCCGAGTTTTCCCAGCCCTGGCCTGCGGCTTCCGGGTACCTCGATGCGTCGATCGCCCCGGAGGTAAGCCGCAGTGAGGGAGTGCTTCGCATCCAAAAGGTCTTCCCGCTTGCCGGCAAACATGATTTCTCCGCCCTCCGAACCGGCCAGCGGTCCCAAGTCCACCACGTAATCTGCAGCGCGAATGACGGATTCTTCGTGCTCCACAACGACCACGGTATTGCCCAAATTCCGCAATCCGGTCAGCACCTGAATGAGCCGCTCCGTATCGTGTGGATGCAACCCGATGCTGGGCTCGTCCAGCACATATGTGCTGCCCACGAGGCTGCTCCCCAAACTGGTGCCGAGTTGAATGCGCTGGCTTTCACCGCCACTGAGGGTGGCGCTGCCGCGGTTCAGGGTGAGGTAGCCCAATCCCACATCAAGCAGGAATTGCAAGCGGTGTTCTATCTCGATGAGCAGGCGCTCTCCGATGGCGCGTTCGGCGGGGTCGAGTTGGAGTCCTTGGAGCAGGTCCAACACCTCGTCCACGGGCAAATTGAGCACATCGGGCAGCGCCTTCCCGTCCACCAGCACATAACGCGATGCGGGTTTCAAGCGGCTGCCGCCGCAGGCGTCACAAGCGGTCCGCCCCCGGTAGCGACTCAGCATCACCCGGTTTTGAATCTTGTAGCTCTTGGCTTCGAGGCGCTGGAAATAAGTGTGGATGCCCCGCCAGTATTTGTTGCCGTTCCACAGCGCGTCGCGTTGTGCTTCGGTGAGGTCGACATATGGCGTGTGCACGGGAAAGTCCACGCTGTGGGCGTGTTCAATCAACTGCGCCTTGTACCGGCTGGCCTTTTCGCCACGCCAAGGAGCGACGGCACCATCGTACACGGACTTGGCGGCATCCGGAATGACCAGGTCGGCACTGATGCCGATGACATGGCCGAACCCTTCGCATTTGGGACAAGCGCCTTGGGGGCTGTTGAAGCTGAACAAATCGGGGGAGGGCCATTCGAAGGCCATGCCGTCCAGCTCGAAGCGGTCGCTGAATGTCTCGCGCTCCCGCTCGCCGCTTTCCAGGACCCAATCCAGAATGCACTGCCCGCGCCCTTCGTACAAAGCGGTTTCCACGGAGTCGGCGAGCCGCTGTGTGAACTCCAGATCGTCTTCGGAGGTGGTATCGGGAACAGCCAACCGGTCAATGACCAGCTCCAAGCCATCCACGGACAGGGTGGGGGTGGCAGCGTCTTCGAGCAAATCGGCCAGGGTGCGGGGCTGTCCATCCACGAGAATGCGGGCGAATCCCTGCTGTTGCCAAACTTCCAGTTGGGTCTTCAGGGGGCGGTCGTCGGACAGCCGAACGGGCGCACACACCATGAACCGCGAGCCCGCAGTGCGGCGGCGGGCGGCGTCCACTACATCGCTGACGCTGTCGCGCTTGACCTGCCCACCGGAGATGGGGCTGTAGGTTTTTCCTATGCGCGCCCAGAGCAGTTTGAGGTGGTCGTGGATTTCTGTGACCGTGCCCACTGTGGAGCGGCTGCTGCGGGAAGTGACCCGCTGTTCCACAGCAATGGCAGGCGTCAGGTTTTCGATCCGGTCGACATCCGGCTTTTCCATGCGCCCCGCAAACTGCCGGACGTATGCACTGAGGCTCTCGACATACCGTCGCTGGCCCTCTGCGTAGAGCGTATCGAAGGCCAAGGAGCTTTTCCCGGACCCACTCAAGCCTGTGATGACGGTCAATGCACCGAGTGGAATGTCCACATCCACGTTTTTGAGGTTGTGCATGCGGGCACCCCTGATGCGGATGGTGGTGGGCAGTTCCGCGTGGGGGCCCACCGTGCCGTCTTTTGCGGTGGCTGGACTTTCTGTGGAAGACGCGGATGCTCTGCTCATGGGGGCGAAGTTCGGACACGTGTCCGATAAGGCGTTAACACGCTTTGTGCCTGCGCTGTTCGCCTTCGGAATAAAATGTCCGTATATTTATGAAACAGCGGGAGATCATCCCGAAAAATTGAAGGCCATACGTTAGACACTACCCTCACCGCACGTCACTTCCCGATCGATTACCGTTCTACGGTGCGTGCATAATTCGTAGTGTCATGGCCCAACAGCCCACCCCAGACCGCGCACTCATTGCGCAATTCCAGCAAGGCGATCAACGCGCCTTCGAAATTCTCTTTGCCCGTCACAGGGACCAGGTGTACACCAAGTTGTACCTGCTTGTCAGGGACCACGAAGTGGCATCCGACCTGTTTCAAGACGTGTTCATCAAAGTGGTGGACGTGCTGCGCGGCGGCAAATACAATGAAGAGGGGAAGTTCTTGCCGTGGGTGTTGCGGATTGCGCACAATGCGGGCATTGACCATTTCCGCCGCCAAAAGAAAATGCCGCTCAGCCGGGGTACGGATGAATACGACTTGCTCGGCGGTCTTCAGGATGATATGCCCACGAGGGAGGAAGAGATCATTGCTGAACGCATCGATGCTGATGTCAAGGATCTGGTGGACCAACTGCCAGAAGAGCAGCGCGACGTCGTGATCATGCGCATGTACAAAGGCATGAGCTTCAAAGACATTGCCGATGCAACGGATGTCAGTATCAATACGGCTTTGGGCCGCATGCGGTACGCACTCATCAACCTCCGAAAGATGATGGCCGAACAAGATGTGTCCTTGACCATCGACTGATCTCCAAGGTTGACACCGAAAAAAAATGAAGGGCCGGGCAATATTGTCCGGCTCTTCTCGTTTGAAGCACATCCGCCTATGGTGGCGGCATTACACGACAACGCGCATGGAGCATCCTACCCCTCATTCCTCTTCCGACGCCCTTTTTCTTCCACCCGCTGCCGACCAATGGTCTGCACCTGCAGCAGCCATCGCCCATGTTTTGCACCACGTGCGCACCACGGGGCCTGGTGCCAGTAGCCTCGGAGGGGCCGTCCACCTGAATTGATCAGTCCGCCGCGCGGACTTCCAAAAAATGCCGTTCCAGGGCGGCGTCAATGCGGCCCGATCCGGTGTCGTATTCCCATGCGTCCTCCGCGGAAGACGCCGAAAACCGATAAGCCTTGAATCCACCGGATTCGAGCAGGATTTCTGGGGTTTTTCCATCGGGTGTGGCCGGCAATTTCAGCACGTCTTGAAGGCGTTGTGCTTGGCGGGCGGCTTGAATTTCTTTCAGCCATTCGCCCATGCGGTCATTGTGCAGCTGTCTGGAGGCGGCATTGTCCACCCACTGTTCTGACCACGCCATCCCGGGGAGTCCCGTCCACGCCGGATTCAGTCCGTGGGATTGGGCGGCTTCCCTGAGCCATTGTTCGGCGTCTTTGCGCGAGCGAAATTTCCGGACCGCCGTCGGCCGCCCACCCTTGATGCAGGACAAGCGCTTGATGCCTGCCCGGCACGTAAAATGCTCCACCGCCCATCCTTTGCCCACGACTTTTTGCGCCGCATTCAATGGGGGGTGGTGTCGGCGAATCAACACATCTTCCAGCACCAGAGCCATCAATTCCGAACCGGTTTCCTGCCAGGTGACCTTGTGGATGCGCCTCCGGAGTTCCTGCTCCCGCGATGGTTGAGCGGAATTGTTGAAGTGTTGGCGCACCCGCGAGGACAGGTTGCGGCTCATGCCGATGTAGACAATCCGGCCTTGGTCATCGAGGAATTGATACACCCCTGGAGAAGCAGGGAGTCCCGCCAAAGCATCGGGAGGGAGGTGGGGCGGCCACCAAGAACGGCCGCCACCCCGGCCGATTTCCTCTGTGATTTCTTCTGCGCGCTCTGCCCACAGGCGGGCAAACAGTATGGCGGTGGCTGCCGCATCGCCCCAGGCCCTGTGGTGGGCTTCATTTTCAATCCCGAAGTATGCGCAGAGGGCACCCAGGCTGAAGCGCTGCGGTCCATCCAGCCATTTGCGCGACATCCGGACCGTGCACAGTCGGGGAGGGTTGTAGTGGATGTCGGCGGCCTTGAATCCGGCTTGGATGTGGCCCAGGTCAAACCCCACATTGTGCGCCACAAAGACAGCATCACCCAGAAATGCCTGAAAATCAGGTGCCAATTCTCCAAACATCGGAGCATCGGCGACCATGGTGTCATCGATGCCGGTGAGGCGCGTGATGCCCGGTGGGATCGGAGATGCTGGCTTGACAAGGTGGACCCAACGGTCAATTTCGCGTTGGCCATCGTGGAGGATGGCTGCGATTTCCGTGATGTTTGCCCCGGTGGGAGGCCCACCATTGGTTTCGATGTCTACGATGGCAAACTGCATGGGACGGTCGGACATGGGTCAAAAGTGCACGGCAGGTTCGCCATGAACGTACGGTGCTAAATTTCACCCATGAAGTTCATTCAATATCCCATGAGGTCCATCGGCGTGATGTGTGTGCTTTTGATCGGGACAACAGCCGGTGTCTCGGGGCAAGTATTCAACTACGAGCCATACGATGACAGCGATTTGCTCGGGGATTTTGAAAGGCCCAAGCAACTGCATTTCGGCATGAACATCAACATCGGCAAGGCGGGAGGCCAGCCCAGTGCATTCTACAATGGCACCGGAACGAGCGAACTCGGCGATGTCTTTCGGGAATTGATCAGCATACCGGAACGCTTGGATTGGAACAGCGTGGCAGGAGGGACGGGAAACTCCGTCCGCAACCAGATTGCCCAAACGCTCGGCATAGCCAATGCCGGTGGCATGTCGGTGGCGACCTACCCCGTGGATCAGCGCTACGATGTCGGTTTCGGTTTTGGCCTGCGCGTGATGCAGCGGTTCAGTTTGGAGAACAGCGTGGTCTTGGACATCGATATCTGGCGGTTGAAGTCGCGCGGGGCATGGCAGCTGAATACGGGAGAACTTCCTGACCAGGGCCAAGGCACCACGGACCTGCGTGACTTCGGGATTTTTGCCGCGGAGGACAGGATGGCCTTGGCGTTGGGCTACCGCACAGCGAGTCCCATCGACCGCAGCATGAGCTGGATATTTGAGTTGGGCGGCAATATGACGGCGGCCCGCATCCGCGAGCATTACATAGAAGTGGCCGGAAACACCTACGACCTGATTGTGCCCCGGGGCGGGCAGGTATTTGGCCAAGGCACGCCAGATTTGACGTGGGGCGTGGGGTACGGCGGATACGTCAGGTTGGGTGCCGAGGCTTACATGGATGCCGGAGCGGGCCTTGAATTGAGTTATCGGCTGGGATATGATGGCGTGTCATTGGGGATGGCCGATTACAGGGTGTTCAACCATACACTGCAGTTGACTTGGCTCTTCCCGCCTCCGCAGGTATCGTCCGCCACCTTTTGAGGAAATACAGCATCATATAAGGTATCTTGCCCCACATACGTCATGGAGATCATCGAACGATTGTCTGCCGGGGATCCGGAAAAGAAGAAGTACTACATCCGCTTGTTCCTCGATACTTTGGAACCTGAATTGGAGAATTTGAGGGGGGCAGATATTGCTTCAAACCAAGAACCCATCAGGGCCATCTTACACAAACTCAAGAGCCAAGTTCAGACCATTGGCGCACGAGAGGCCCATGCCATCATGGCCCAACACGAACAACGCATCAAAGAAGGCGGTCAAATCGACCAGGCACAATTGGATGAAGTATGCCGCCTGCTGTCGGAATTGATTGACAACATGCAAGAACAATTGAAATGAGCAAGCACCTGAAAATCGCCCTTGTCGACGACGACATTCCCAATACTGAAGTTTTGCGTGACTTCCTGATCCGCAATGGATACAGCCACGTGGACAAATACCACGATGGGGAGAGTTTTTTGGAGAGTCTTGACCGTTTTGACGAGCGCGCCGTGGTGTTGGACTTTGACCTGAGTGGCGGGGGTGACCTCAACGGATTGGAAGTACTCGAAGCGGTCAAGGAGCGCAGCCCAAGCACCCATGTTGTCTTCTTCAGTGGTCAAGACAGCCTGGAAGTGGCCGTCGAGTCACTCAAGAATGGTGCAGACGACTACATCGTCAAATCCAACGCTGCTTTTGCCTTGGTCAAGACCTCGTTGGACAAGGTCTATGACATCCAAATCTTGCGCTTGAATGAGCGCAGGTCTCAGCGGATCAGTTGGCTCATGGCCATTGGATGGATGGCAACGATTGCCGGCATCGCGCTCTATTTCGCCGGTCGCTGACCGGGGCACCCTTCGTACATCAAACCCAGCGGGGATATTCAATTCCGATTCAGGAATTGGAGGCGTGGGCGCGCGCGATTTCGCCCAACAACTGCTCGACCTTGAATGGCTTGGGGACGAAGCCATTCATGCCCTGTTTGAGGTAGTGGTCGGTTTCTTCTTTCAATACGCTGGCCGTCATCGCAATGATGGTCGTTTGAGCCTTGGTCTCGTCCGGTAACTTCCGGATGGCCGCTGTCGCTTCCAAGCCGGTCATTTCGGGCATGGCGATGTCCATGAGCACGATGTCCCAGTCGCCGTCGCGGACCGCCTCAAATGCCACCTGGCCATTTTCGGCCTTGCCAATGGTCACCTCAGGGAGCTCAGACCGCAGCGTGTCCTCGGCCACGATGACGTTGAATGGATTGTCCTCGGCGATCAGGATGCGCAGTGGGGGGAGCTCCACTTTTGTCGGTACATCGGATTTTTGGCCCTTCCTGAGCCGGCGAATTTCGCTCAGCAACTGCTCGACTTGAAATGGCTTGGGGACAAATCCGTTCATGCCGTGCCGCATGTAGCTCTCGGTCTCTTCACGCAAAACACTCGCGGTCATGGCGATGATCAGGGTATCGGCCTTGTCGTTTGGCAATTTCCGAATGGCAGATGTGGCTTCCAGCCCGCTCATCTCCGGCATGTGCACATCCATCAAGACCAGGTCCCATTCCTCGTCCCGCACTTTTTCGAAAGCAATGCGTCCATTTTCGGCCTTGCCAATGGTCAGGTCGGTCAATTCGCTGTTGAGCGTATCCTCGGTCACAATGACATTGAATGGATTGTCCTCGGCAATCAGGATGCGCAGCGGGCCGATCTCGGTTTCAGGCATCACCTCGGTGCCTTCATCCAGATCAGACTCAGAGACCTGAGCGGGCAAGGCAAAGGCAAACGTGGAGCCTTTGCCGTCCTCGCTCTCGACCCAAATGACCCCACCTTGTAATTCCACGATTTGCTTGGAGATGCTCAAGCCCAATCCGGTGCCCCCGAACTTCCGGGTCTTGAGTTGGTCGCCTTGGTTGAAGCTCTCGAAAATCTTCTCCAGCTTGTCCGCCGGGATGCCAATGCCTGTATCGGTCACCCGCACCACAAACCACTGGTCGAAGGACTTGCTTGGGGCATTGCACCAACTGGGCAACGCAGGCAAGGGCGATACTTCGGCACTCAAGGTGACCCCGCCCTCCAAGGTGAACTTGATGGCGTTGCCGATGAGGTTGATGAGCACCTGGTTCAGGCGGCTTGCATCGCCCATCAGATAATCGGGCAACTCGGCATGGGCATTTACCTTGAAATCGAGGTCCTTCTGCTCAGCGGGGATCCGCATGACATTTTCGGCCACTTCCAAAGCATCTTGAACGGAGAAGGGCTCCTTGGCGATCTCGAGCTTGCCTGCCTCGAGCTTCGAAAAATCGAGGATGTCGTTGACGATGTCGATGAGGTTGGAAGAGGCGATGACAATGTTCCGGAGGTATTTCCGTGCAGCTTCTGCCATGTCCTCTTTGGAAGCCAAGTTGGACATGCCAACGATGGCATTCAGCGGCGTCCTGATCTCATGGGACATATTGGACAAGAAGACCGCTTTGTGATTGAGGGCGATTTCCAATTCGGCATTGGCATGAATGAGCTCCCGTTGACGGTCTTGCAGCTGTTGTCGCTGGGTAGAAATCAACACGCTTTGTTTCCGCGTGAACCGATAGCGCGAAGTGATGAAAATGGCAAAGGCGATCAGCAGCAGCACGATAACGATCAAGAGGGTACGTTGATCATCCTTCTGTTTGCTGACGACCAGCTGCTTTTCTTCCTCCCTGAGGGTTTCATATTCAAACAGCTGTTTGTTGGCGAGGGCTTTTTCCTTTGCAAACGCCAACTTGTAGGCGGCCTCGGCACTGTCATGTAGATCCCGCGTTCTTTGCGACGCTTGATACATGCCCAATTCAAACTGCGCATTATACAGGCAATCATAACAATCAGTCAGCCTGGTGGCGCGCAGTTCGTCTGATGTGCCATCCATGTTGAGCGCGATCGTCAGAATGGAATCGCACAGCAGTATGGCGCGTTGGCTTTCCCCTTTTTGAATATACGCCTTGCCCAACTTCGCGAAGAGATACACCTGCCGGTTGTTGCGGACTTCTCTGTCTAATTTGATGGCGGTTTGGTAATAGTCTATGGCCTTGTCAATTTCCCCTTGCTCCACGGCAATTAACCCCAAATACTCGAAGCAATTTCGATTTTGCCTTGGACCGAGTCCCATCAAAAGCGCGCGCTCGAATTCTGCTTTGGCTTCGTCATGCTTCTTGAGGCGCAGGTAGGCGCTGGCTATGCTGACCGTCGCCGTGGCCACTTTCGGATTAAGGTTCGCCTGCTCGAAAATCTCGCGTGCCTCCAACATGAAATTCAGCGACAAATCGAGTGTAATCGGATCCTTGGCGTAACTCAACGCAATGTTGTAACGGGCCTGAGCGATGGTTTCAACGTCATCAGAATTCCTCAGAATTTCTGAGTAGTGGTCTATGGCTGTTCGGTCGTCTTTCAGCTGTTTATGGATGTTGGCCATGGCGTCGTGCGCCCTCGATTGCAATCCAATGTCATCCAAAGACTCAGCAATTTCCAATGCCTCTTGAAAATCGGCCAGGCCTTTGGTCATACCGTTTGGCTGATTCCTTACGCGCCATTGTGACCTTCCCCGTTCAAAATAGAGACGATAAAGGGACCTGTCGCTATAGTCGCGGTCGGCTGAATTCGCCAAGATCGAATCCAGTAACGTCAGCGCTTGAGAAGGGTTACCAACCTGAATGAGCCCTTTGCCCTTGAGAGCGGTGACCACTGCATACTGGTCGTCGGTTAACTTGACTTGGGTGAAAAGGTTGACGTAAGAGATGAAATCCTCACCTCCTTGAGGAGGCAGCTCGTTGGCGTAAGCTTCGAGCGCCTCCAGACGCTCGGAAACGGGGCGGTCTGCGTCGGTGATGACCTCGCGCAGTTCTGAATAATTAACCCCTGCAGATGCCTCCGACACGGCGGCCATCAGCATCCAACAGGCAAAGGCATATCGCAATGCTGCTTTCATAGGAATTACACGAAAATACGGCAGGATAATGGAGGGGTGCACTTCGGGGTTGGGATGGTCAGATTTGTGAGTACATTTGCGTCCCTTTTTGGGGACATTTAAACGACTCTGTAGCTCAACTGGATAGAGCACCTCACTACGGATGAGGAGGTTGAGGGTTCGAATCCTTCCAGGGTCGCCACAGCTTACAGAAAGCCCCCGTTGCAACGTCGCAGCGGGGGCTTTCGATTTTGAGACAATGGTGCCCGGTATACCTTGGTATTGACCTCGGTCGCAGCTGTTCCCGAATTCTCCAAGACCATCAGGAAGTTTATGGCCCCTTTCAACGCAAGGTGGTGGTGGAAGCCTGCCCTTCAGGAGGACCTTCCGCTCAGGCGGGCTAATTTGTGGCCATGCCTTTTTTGCTCGATTCGCCCGAAGCGGTGGCCGCTGCCCGTCTGAGTGCATCCCAAAATGCCGAGGTGTTTTGGGCCGACATCGCCCGCCATTACGATTGGATGAAGCCATGGAACAATGTGTGTTCCGCAGAGTTTGAAACGCCGTCGGTGCGCTGGTTCGAGGGCGCAGAGCTCAACATCACCGCCAACTGCCTGGACCGGCACTTGGCCGAGCATGGCGATCGAAAGGCCATCCTGTGGGAGCCCAATGACCCGGCAGAGGACCCGGCATCCATTACTTATTCAGAGTTGCACGGCCGCGTTTGCCGCTTTGCCAATGTGCTCAAGTTGCGCGGGGTGAAGAAGGGCGACCGCGTGGCGCTCTATCTGCCCATGGTGCCGGAGCTCGCCGTGGCGGTGCTGGCCTGCGCCCGCATCGGCGCGGTGCACAGCGTGGTCTTTGCCGGCTTCTCCGCGCGCAGCCTGGCCGACCGCATCCAGGACGCCGGAGCCGTCTGCGTAATCACCAGCGACGGCATGAAGCGCGGCGCCAAGGGGCTGGCCTTGAAAGCCGTGGTCGACGAGGCCCTCGCCGAATGCCCGACGGTGACCACCAACTTGGTGGTCCGCCACACCGGCGAAGACGTCCAATGGAACGCCGGCCGTGATGTGTGGCTCCACGAGGCGCTCACTGCCGTTTCCGGCGACTGTCCGCCCGAGCCCATGGATTCCGAGGACCTGCTCTTCATCCTCTACACCTCGGGCAGCACGGGCAAGCCCAAGGGGGTGGTCCATACTTGTGGAGGCTATATGGTGTATGCGGGCTACAGCTTCGCCAATGTGTTCCAATACCAGCCCGGCGACGTCTACTGGTGCACCGCCGACATCGGCTGGATCACCGGACACAGCTACATCGTCTACGGCCCGCTGCTCAACGGGGCCACCACGGTCATGTTTGAGGGCGTGCCCACGTATCCTTCGCCTGCCCGCTTCTGGGAGGTCTGCGAAAAGCTCAAGGTCAACCAGTTCTACACCGCTCCGACGGCCATCCGCGCCCTGATGGCATGTGCGCCCCGTTTTGCCGAGGGCCATGACTTGTCGGCGCTCAAGGTGATCGGCTCAGTAGGGGAGCCCATCAACGAGGAGGCTTGGCAGTGGTACCACGATGTCATCGGTGGCGGACGCTGTGCGCTCGTCGATACGTGGTGGCAAACCGAGACCGGCGGCATCCTCATCAGCGGGCTCGGCGCTCACAGCCCCATGAAGCCCGCCCACGCCGGATATCCGTTGCCCGGCATATCGGCCGTCCTCGTGGACGGCGACGGCAACACCTTGGAAGGGGAGGCCGAAGGCTACCTCTGCATCGACCGCCCTTGGCCGTCCATGATCCGCACCACCTACGGCGACCACGAGCGTTGCCGCAACGTCTACTTCAGCGCCTTCAAGGGCAAGTACTTCACCGGTGACGGGGCCCGGCGCGACGCCGACGGCATGTTCCGCATCATCGGCCGCGTCGACGACGTGGTCAACGTGAGCGGCCACCGTTTCGGCACTGCCGAGATTGAGGACGCCATCGATTCGCACCCCGCCGTGGCCGAGTGCGCCGTCATCGGCTACCCGCACCCCATCAAGGGCCAGGCGGTCCACGCCTACGTGATCCTCAAGGACGGCACCCTGCCCGACACCCCGGAAGGGGTCGCCGCATTGCGCAAGGAGATTGGCATCCAGGTCAACACCGAGATCGGCAACATCGCCCGCCCGGACCGCATCCAATTCACGCCCGGCCTGCCCAAGACGCGCTCGGGCAAGATCATGCGCCGCATCCTCCGCAAGGTGGCCAGCGGCGAGCACGACCAGCTCGGCGACACCTCCACACTCCTCGACCCCACGGTCGTCGATGGCGTCATCGCCGGCGCCACCGAATTCCTCAAGTAGGCTAACTTTCGCCCATGCGATTTCTCGAACCCCTTTCCCTTGTGGTTTTGCCCCTTTTGGTCCTGGCCTCATGCGGAAATGATGAATGCTGTTCTAAGGACGGTGCCGGCGGCGATGCTCATGAAGGACATGACCACAGCATGGAAACGGTGGCCGAAGACGACTACCAGACCTCGGGCAATTGCGCCATGGAATTCACGGCGGCCGACAGCGCGCGCCGGGCGGCCAAGCATGCCGAGCCTGGCGTGAAGATGGTGGAGCTGTCCAATGGCTACCGGGTCTTTACCCAGACGGTGGGGGAGAGTGCCGACGTCAAGATCTTGACCCTTCACGGCGGGCCGGCCTGCACCCATGAGTACATGACGGTTCTCGGCGACGTGTTGCCCGAATCCCGGGGCTACGAGGTGATCTACTACGATCAGCTCGGCAGCTTCTACAGCGACCAGCCCACCGAAGACCTGTGGAGCATCGACCGCTGGTGCGAAGAAGTGGAGGAGGTGCGCGTGGCCCTTGGCCTGGACAAAGACAACTTCTACATCCTCGGCAACAGCTGGGGTGGCATCTTGGGCATGGAGTATGCCTTGCGTTACCAAGAAAACCTGAAGGGGTTGATTGTGAGCAATATGGTAACGAGCATACCGGAGTACGCGGCGTACAACGAAGAGGTCTTGCGCCCGCAAATGGACCCCGCGATTCTCGACAGCCTCGAGGCCTTTGAGGCCGCAGGCGA
>ENA-UOXV01000086-UOXV01000086.1-marine-metagenome-genome-assembly--contig:-NODE-86-length-110406-cov-25.478437_pt1 | contig 110406 bp, 102 predicted proteins | sample MGYA00238165_ERZ766961 | MGnify/ENA primary metagenome ERZ766961 (study PRJEB28924, sample SAMN03173240) | marine metagenome | biome: Marine; feature: Water; material: Subsurface seawater | place...
CAATTAAGAAGTCGCGTAGCGTGCGTGTATTTCTTTGAGAATCAAGGAGAAAGCATACCTGCCAAATATCTGGTATCACTCGCGACCTTCGACTTTGAAAATTTGTGATGCTCGACATCTGCGGCTTCAGACATAGCTTGAGTTATAAATGTCTGGTCTACGATCAACTCGAAATCTAGCCGCTCTTAGTGTCGTCATTCTGCTGCTATTAAGCGGAGGCCTTGCCCAATTGGACAACCCGTGGCTTTCGCTCGTCCCTAGCGGCGCAGCGCTCATAATCGTATTCATTACGCGCAGTGCGTTGATTGGGCTGTTAGTCGGCGCAATGTGTGGCGCCTTACTGGTGACCAATGGAGCGCCGCTCGCCGCGGCTGAGCAGCTCGCGCTGCAACAATTCTGGCCTATCTTTAGCTCTTCTTGGAAGCTGAGTGCGATTCTATTTACCTTGATCTTGGGAGGCTTCGTTGCGCTGGTCGAGGCGGGAGGTGGCCTGCAAGGCTTGGTCCACCGATTGCTCGGCTCTGGGCGAGCGCCGCACAAGCGCATGCAATTTACGGTGTTTGGATTTGGTCTATTGGTGTTTTTCGATGGCTTGGCGAACACGATGTTAATTGGCCGACTATTGCGCTCGGCGGCAGATCGCTGCGGTGTTTCGCGGCAGAAATTGGCCTATCTCGCGGATACGACGGGGTCTGCGGTGGCGTGCTTGGCGTTTATATCCACGTGGATTGCCTTTCAGCTATCGATGATCCACGAGGGCTTTGCCTTGGTCGGCCGTGAGGTCAGTGCCTATGCCTATTTCTTTAAATCCCTGCCCTTTAATTACTATTGCTGGTTCGCACTGATACTAGCCTTGGTCTCTATTACGCGAGAGTTCAACCCAGGCCCAATGGCTAAGGCCGAACGCGTGGCCCGAGACATGCCGCTTCGCGATCCAGAAACGTCACCCATTCATGCCAACCATTGGGGCTTAGCGATTGTGCCAATCTTAGTGCTCACATTCTCAATCCCCCTAATGACTTATGTGATCGGCGCGGATTCGCTGTTGCCGTTCAGCCTGAGCAAATTCGCGCAGGCCTACGGACGCGCTGAGACTTATGTGCCACAGATTCTCGTGGCCGCCAGTGTCCTGGCTTCGTTAGTCGCTGCCGCTGCGCTGATGTCGACTGCGAAGACCGCAAAAACACGCGCGCAATCCTCAGCTGGCAGGGTCTTCCTGTCGGGCGTGCGGGAAATCGCAAGGCCAACGGTGGTACTGATTGCAGCGTGGATGTTGGGCGCGGCAATTAGTCAACTAGGGACAGCGGATCATCTAAGTGCCTTACTTGAAGGACGCATATCGGCGGGATTCCTGCCGGCGATGATCTTTTTGTTGGGCGCGGTAATTTCATTCTCAACCGGCACCTCGTGGGGCACGATGGGCGTGCTCATGCCGTTGGCGATTCCAGTAATTTTTGCCGTAAGTGGTGAGAGTTCAGACGCAGAGCGAGATCGTTATGTCGCCGCCGCGATTGGCGCAGTCTTCAGTGGTGCGGTCTTCGGCGATCACTGTAGTCCCTTTAGCGATACCACAATTGTCGCATCGATCGCCTCAGGCGTTGATCCTTTGGATCATGTGCGCACGCAGATGCCGTTCGCACTGATTGCAGCATTGGTCGCATTAGTGCTCGGATTCTTGCCGACGGGGTTTGGTTTGCCCGCTTGGGCCGGCATCGGACTCGGCGGAGCTTGCTTGGTATTGCTCCCTAACTGTTTCTCGCAAACGCGATGAGATCACTCACCGTTACCATCAAAGACACAGGGTCAGAATAATGTGCGCGTCTCGTTCTTAAGCGACACCGCCGAAAGCTTGCGCTCACCCTGCAAACTCCATTAAATCATTCGCTATGACATCGTCCTACCGAGGCCGCATCGCACCGACCCCCACAGGTTATTTACACCTTGGACACGCGCGCACCTTTTGGATCGCCATGGAGCGCGCTCGTGAGGCTGGCGGCAGACTGATCTACCGCGATGAGGATATCGACCCCGACCGCTGCAAACCAGAATTTGCCGAAGCAGCAATTGAGGATCTGCAGTGGTTCGGCTGCAACTGGGATGAAGGCCCTGATGTTAATGGGCCTCACGCCCCCTACCGCCAAAGCGAGCGCATGCCAGTATTTCTCGATGCTTGGAAGCATCTTAAAGAAGCCGGTTTCATCTACCCCTGCGATCAATCCCGCAAAGATGTGCGCAGGGCTACTCAGGCCCCGCACGACGACGAGGAAAGCGGCGAATCGATTTACCCCGAGGATTTACGCCCGCCAATCGGCACCGGTAAAACCGCCAAGGCTCCAGGCGACACAAATTGGCGCTTTCGCGTGCCCAGCGATCGAAAGATCGAGTTCGACGACCTTTGCCTTGGCCCCTGCGCTTTCGAGTGCCTGCGTGACTTTGGTGACTTTCTGGTCTGGCGCAAAGATGGACAACCCGCTTACGAGCTCGCCGTCGTGGTCGATGATGCCGCGATGGCCATCACCGAAGTCGTGCGCGGAGAAGACCTGCTCATCTCGACTGCCCGCCAATTGCTGGTCTACGAGGCCCTCGGCCTGCGCGCGCCAGAGTTTTACCACGCCCCACTACTTTGCGACTCTAGCGGCCAACGGCTCGCCAAGCGCCACCGCTCTCTTAGCATACGCGAACTACGGGAAGCCGGGCAAACACCTGAAACACTACGCAAGTCCGATGACTGGTGGTCAGGCTTGGACGACTGAACGCGCATTTCAGACTTCCGCGTTTCAGCTTTGATCTGCCCTTCGAATTCCTTGAATCCGGTCTTGTCGCTGCGCTAGGAACAACCTTTTATAAAAATCATGATCGACCAAGAAATACAGCAACTGGATAAATTGAAGAATGACTTAATCGCATGGCTTGCTGAATCGGGCGCTTCGTTGTTGGCAGCCATCGCCATTATCGCCCTTGGGTTCTGGGTGGCCAAAAGGATCGCCAACCTAATCATCAAACTCTGCGATAAGCGTGAGATCGATGTCACCCTCGCGCGCTTTTTCGCTGGGTTTTCGAAGATCGTGGTCATCGCCTTTGCCGTGATCATGGCGCTGAGCAAGCTCAGTATTGAGGTCACCCCCTTTATCGCGCTGTTAGGTGCCAGTGCCTTCGGCCTCAGTCTCGCCGTCCAAGGCCCCGTCTCCAACTACGGCGCGGGCATCGTGCTCATTATCACGCGCCCGTTTAAAGTCGGCGACACGCTCACGCTCAACGGCCTCACCGGTCAGGTGGACTGCGTGAATCTCGGAAATATTCAACTCGTCAACGAAGACGAGCAGCGCATCACCATCCCCAATCGCAATGTACTCGGCGAAATAGTTACCAACTCTTACAACTATAGCATCGTCGAAGCGGTGGTCGGTATCGAGTACAGTGCCGATCCGGAAGCCGCCATCCGTTGCATCTCTGCGGCAGTCCAAACGGTCGAAGGCGTCGCACCGAATCGTGCCCCCGACGTCGGGATCGAAGATTTCGGCGATTCCTCGATCAACATTGGCTACCGCGTCTGGGTGCCGACCAATCGCTACCACCGCACCCGCTACGCAGTGAACCTAGCCGTCTTCCGCGGCCTCGAAGCAGCGCAAATCTCCATTCCGTTCCCACAGCGCGATGTGCATCTGATTCAGCCAGAGTCCAGCGAAAGTTGAATTGAGAGCAATACGGGCGAGGCTTGGTATTATGCCCGCAGGTCACTGCCCGACTGACCGCATCGTGCAACCCAACGGGCGCGCCGAGGCAATGCGGTCGACACGGAGGTCAACCCTCCCTGCTCACATACAATGGGAGGGACCACCTCCGCGTGGGCCGCATCAGCCGAAAACCAGCGCAGCTGCAGTGACTGTTAAGCGTTCCTAAAGCGAGGCGAAGTAGTCAGTTCCTTGAATCCGGTCTTGTCGCTTTGCTCAGAACAGCATTTCTTAAGCAAATATGTCAGCTCGTTCAGGATTTAATATTATCGCCGTTGATGGCGGCGCGGCCACGGGGAAATCCTCGACCTCCCGCGCCATTGCCGAGCGCCTCAACCTCATGCACGTCGATACTGGCGCGCATTATCGCACGCTGACCTGCGCGCTGCTCGATGCTGGCGCCGATCCCGAGTCGCCAGATGCGATTCCCGCACTGCTTAAATCGCTCGAACTCGACACTACCATCAAAGCTCGCAGCGCCCTTCTGAGCATCAACGGCGGCGTGCCCGCCGATACCGACATCCGCTCCCCCAAGGTCAATGCCAACGTCTCCAAGTTTGCCGCTATCGAATCTGTGCGCGAATTTCTATTTAACTATCAACGCAGCCAAGCTCAAGTCGCGCGCGATCGAGCCGAGTTTAGCGGCCTGATTATGGAAGGCCGCGACATCGGCTCAGTGATTTTTCCTAGTGCAGACTTTCGTTTCTTTCTATTTGCCGACGAAGCCACCCGCGCAGCGCGCCGAGCTAAGGACGGTCAGACCGACTCCATCGTCGAACGCGACAAACGTGACATTCAACGTAAAGCCGCGCCCCTCGTCTGCCCAGCAGGCGCCATCCGCATCGACACTGGGCCTTTGCCTCTCGAAGGTGTCGTCGAGCACATCTGCGCAATTATTACTGCGAGAAAAATATAAACATCCGCAGTTCCACATTTCAATATTGATCCGATTAGTTTTACGATCGGTCATGTTATCACTACGTTCCTCGAAACAGCATTTCCACATTTACTTCGCCTTTTTCGGTGAACCTACGTCAGCGCCTCAAGAAAATGTCCAACCCACGCCCAACAACTCCGCCTTTTTACGAATGTGTCCGCGTCATTGCAGACTGGTTTTTTAGCACGTTTTATGACTACTCTACTTCAGGGATGAGCGGCGTTCCGCTGACTGGGAGTGCGATTTTCGCTGCCAACCACATCAGCTTTTACGATCCGCCTGCGATCGGCGCTCAAGTGCATCGCCCGTTCAATTACTTCGCTCGTGACACCCTCTACAAAGGGTGGTTCGGCAAAGCACTGCACAAACTCGACACCATTCCGGTCGCCCGCGACAACGCTGACATCAAATCACTCAAAGCCATCTTTAAGGCGCTGAAAAACAAAGGTGCAGTCGCCATTTACCCCGAAGGCACCCGCTCGGCCGATGGTAAGCTCGCCGAGCCCAAGCCAGGCGCTGGTATGATTGCCTGTAAATCCAAAGCCACCGTGATCCCAACGCGGATCTTCGGCACCTTCGAAGCCTACGGGCGTGACCACAAACTGCCATCCCTCGGCGGCTCAATCCACATCGCCTACGGAGCTCCAATGACAGTCGCTGAAATCGACCCCGGCAAAGAACACCCTGAGCGCTACCTCGAAGCCTCTCGCCGCATCATGGCCGAAATCGCCAAGCTCGAAGCACCGAAACTCGTGGTTATTTGAACCGTTAATTTACGTTAATTAACGTTAATCTAAATGAATGAGAACGAGCAAAACGAATTGATTCATAAGGTCATTGGAGCCGCCATGAGAGTCCACAGCGAGATTGGCTACGGACTACGCGAAAAAACTTATGAACGAGCACTCATAGTTGAACTCGAACATTTAGGAATTCCGTATAGTCAACAATCTCGATACCCCGTGGTCTATCGAGACGTAAAGGTCGATGAGTATATTCCCGACCTCGAAATTGAAGATATCTTAGTGGTCGACACCAAAGTAATCGAAACCATAGCTGACTACGAACTCGGACAAATGCTTAGTTACCTCCGAATCACCAAGAAAACCATAGGCCTTATCATAAATTTCAAGCATCCAAGTTTACAATGGCGCAAAGTCACCCTAACCCCATGATAGCTCCGCATTATTGCCATCCCAGCCACTTTCCAGCCCACATATTTTCAGTCATTAAAAAATTAACGCTAATCAACGTAAATTAACGGTTCATCTTTTTCCTACACCTATCATGAGCAATCCATCCGATCGCTACGCCCAACGCGGCGTCTCCTCTTCCAAGTCCGAAGTCCACGCCGTCGTGGATAAGCTCGACCGCGGCGTCTTTCCTGGTGCCTTTTGCAAAATCGGTGCAGACATCCTAACTGGCAACCCCGACAAGTGTAACATTATCCACTCCGACGGCTCTGGCACCAAGAGCACACTCGCCTACCTGCATTACAAAGAAACTGGCGACCCGACAGGCTTCCGCAAAACCGCTCAAGACAGCCTCGTGATGAATATTGACGACCTGCTCTGCGTCGGCGCGATCAATGGCATACTCATTTCCAGCACGGTCAACCGTAACGCTCGTGCCATTCCTGGCGAAGCACTCGGCCAACTTATTTCCGGCACCGAAGATTTCCTCGCCACCATGCGCGACTACGGCGTCGGCGTGCACAGCGGCGGCGGCGAAACTGCTGACGTCGGCGACCTCACCGGTACCGTCACAGTCGATTCCTGCGCAGTGGTCGTCATGAACCGCAAAGACGTGGTCGACAACGCCAACATCAAGCCCGGACTCGCAATTGTCGGGCTCGCCTCAGCTGGGCAAGCCACCTACGAAACTTTCGAGAACTCTGGTATTGGCAGCAACGGCCTGACCAGTGCACGCCACGACTTGCTCAGCCCTTACTATCTTGAGAAATATCCCGAGACCGTCGATCCCACGACCGACAAGCAATATCTTTACTGTGGCCCTTACAAGATGACCGACATGCTGCCCGACTCCGACATGACTGTCGGCGATGCGATCATGAGCCCAACGCGCACTTACGCGCCGATCATCAAGCAGCTCCTCTGCGAAGACCGCGACAGCATTTACGGCATGGTGCACTGCTCAGGCGGCGGCCAAACTAAGTGCATCCGTTTCGGCACTGGCGTGCACCATATTAAGGATAATTTCTTGCCGATCCCACCGATTTTCAAAGCGATCCAAAAAGCAAGCGGCACCAGCACCGAAGAAATGTTCCGCGTCTATAACATGGGGCACCGTATGGAGATCTTTTGCGAGCCTGAGGCCGCTGCTGGTATCATCGCCAAGAGCGAAGCTTTCGGCATTCCCGCGCAAATCATTGGCCGTACCGAAGCCACCCAAAAAACCGATGGTCAGAACCACGTCACCATCGTGCACGACGGCGAGACGCTCGAATACGTATTGAACCATTAGAGATCGTCGGGGCGCCCACCTCAGCTCTCAAGTTTCTAGTCTAAGCTCTTTCCACCTTGCACCTGCTCACCTTCATACGCCGATTCGGTCGGCTCTCACTACTGCTTTGCTGCTGCTGGCTCCTAACTGGCCCACAGTTACTGCTGCAGTTGGGCGCATGGAGCTGGATGGTCGCGAGTTACTCGCAAGAAAGTAGCATTGAGCAAGCCTTTGCCGACACATTTGGCGGCGACCGTCCCTGCGGACTCTGTAAAATCATCACCGCAGTCGACACCGAGCAAGAATCCACTCCGACTCAGCGAACCAGTGAAACTAAGAGCCTCGAGCTCATGCTCGGCCAAACACCGCGCATCACGTTCGCACCCACACATCTCATAGCTGCCAAGCGCAGTATGGTCGAACTGGCACCACCACTGCGGCACCCAAGCGTGCCCACCCCACCACCGCGACTCGTTTAAAGAGCTGTTTTCAAAAGTAGAAGCGACACACTTGTCGCTTTGCGGGCGAAAGTGACGACCTACATGTCGTCCGCTCATTCGTGGCATCCGAGCTTGCTCGGCCCCGCATAAAACCTGATCCGCCCACCCGCAGAAAAGCCTGAGCAAGCTCAGACGCCACAAAGAGGCATCATCGCATTTGCGAGCACTCAGCTAAACAACGAGCAACATAATGAACACATTTACCAAACACATACTTCTTTTCTCCACACTCACCGCGGCCACCAGCGCCACCTTCGCCGCGCCGTCCTTCAGTTGCTGCGCGACCGACGACAGCTATCAGGGACGTCCCGATGAACACGCGCCGATCTCCGTGATGGGCGATCACACCCACGCCAAATCTGGCTGGATGATGTCATACCGCACCATGCACATGAATATGGACGGCATGCGCAACGGCACGGATCGTGTCTCGTCGAGCGATGTCTTCGCCGAAAGCTACACCGTAACGCCCGAATCGATGTCCATGGATATGCACATGCTCGGTTTGATGTATGCGCCCACCGACAAGCTCACCTTAATACTCATGGGCAACTACACCGAAATGAAGATGGATCATCGGATCTTCTCTCAAATGGGGGCCAATATGATTAATGGCGGCGACACTAAGTTCACGACCGAAACCAGCGGCATTGGCGATATCAAATTAGGTGGGCTCTACCGATTCTACCTCAAAGAAACCCGCAAAGCGCACCTCGGGCTAAGCCTCAGCCTGCCCACTGGATCAATCGATGAAAAAGACAAGACTCCAGCCATGGGCGGTGCCGCCAATCAGCAACTACCCGCCCCCATGCAACTCGGCTCCGGCACCTACGACCTGCTCCCATCGCTGACCTATGTGCACCAATTCGACAACTGGTCTTACGGCGCACAAGCCAATGCGGTGATTCGCCTTGAGTGCGAAAATGACAATGGCTACCGACTCGGCGACGCCTGGGCCGCCACGGCATGGGCCGGCACCAACCTAAGCGAGTGGATCGGCCTCAACACAGGCCTTCATTACACCCACACCAGCAAACTCAAGGGCAGCCAAGACGACGTCGGCACCATGGGGCCTAATGGCAAATCGGTCTCCACCGCCTACGAAAGCAACTATGGAGGCGAACGCCTAGATGCCATTTTTGGTATCAACCTGTATGTCCCAAATGGCACCTTAAAAGGCCAGCGTATTGCTGTCGACCTACGCATGCCACTCTGGCAAGATCTCAATGGCTACCAGTTAGAGGCCGACTACGTGCTTACTTTTGGCTGGCAGATGGCGTTCTAGATAGCTGATCGTCGATCCAGCATCACTGATTAATAATAGCAAAGCACATCGCGGGCGAATCGTGTATTTGGCCGCGGCTGTTGGGCGCCTACCACAATACCGATTAATGAACCGCAAAAAAACTTTTGTGTATTTTGTGCCTTCTGTAGTTAATCACTGTCCACAGTACTTTACCATGTCCCGACTCCGCCATTTACCATGCCACCTAATTCTCGCTGCGCTGCTTCTGTGTGCGGTTGGAGCCTACGCACAAAACCGTGAACTCCTCGGCGAATATCGTATCGGTATTGTCGGTCGCGACCAAGGCAATGCCATCTACCAAGCCACCTACCTCGGCGCCCTAGATGCTGCACGCGATCTGAGCGAACAGTACTCGATCGACGTCGAGCTACTCGACTTCACGCCCAACGTCGAGCACGGCGGCAGTCAATCTGCCTCGCTTGCCGGCCTCTTCATCGAAAACGCCGACGGCTTTATTATTAGCCCAGCAGAGCCCGAGGTAATTCGCTCGTCGATTGAATTTGCTCTAGAGCAGGAACAAGAAGTCGTCTTTTTCGAGAATCAAATCGCCGCAATTCAGCCGCTCGCTGCTTATATTGCCGATGAAGCAGCAGCAGGACGCCTCGCCGCCGAAGCCCTTCTCACAACACTTCCGAGCACAGGTAGAGTGGCGATACTTGTCAGCAATCACCCCAACCTTGGCATGCAAGACCGCCTCGTCGGCGCACGCGCGGCCCTCGGCTATCGGCGCATCGAAGCAGTTGTCTCCTGCGCGCCCGACTATCAATCTGCGATCGAGACCATTCATGCCACCCAAGAAGCTGACCAAAACGATTTAATTAAAGGTTGGCTCTTTCTCGGCGATTGGCCCCTGTTGGGTATGCCCGCGCTGCCTTGGAAACCGGGCGAACTGCCGTGCGTCGCCATCCAGTCGTCTCCTTCTGCTTTTATGTATATCGATCAAGGCTACGTGAGTGCACTGATCGTTCACCCCTACTACGACTGGGGCAAGCTGAGCATGGCCGCGCTGGTCAACAAGCTGCACAAACAACAGACTCCAGCAGAGCGAATCCAACACAACGCACCCCGCGTCATCGATTGGCGCAACCTGGAAAGCTACCGCGAAAGCTGGAAGACTTGGCTTAAATAATCACCAACACGCCAATAATGGGTCATCGTATGACTCAAAAGATACCACCCATCTCGGCTTCGCGATCCACTGTCCACGTCAAAGGGCGGAGGTGTCTTAGTCGCTAAGACTCGGAGGCATTCGTGGAGTTAGGCCGAACATCAGCTATCATTCATTACTCATATAATGAGAGTGCTTTTCTTTGATTTTCAACCGTATCTGGTAAAAGTAAATCGCCTTGCCCAGCGCGAAATGAAAGCCCGCCGCCCCATCGAGGAAGCCGCCCTTAAAAATGTATCCACGAATAAAATACACTGGCGCCGCCCACCATTTGGCTATGTGCCGATACTTCGCCTGCTGGCGTGGCGTGAGGCCGCGCCACTCGTGACTCTTCACTTCGCACTTTTTGCCACTCAGGCAAAGAGTGCGGCTGGCTTCCCAGCTCGCATATTCATTGTGTTTGGCGATGTAGTGATGAAGGCCGCGATATTCATTATGCTCAATCTGTGCCCTAATCTCGCCAATTGCGCCCTCCAACACAGGATGCTCATGAATTTCCATATCCAACGCACTCCATTGATTCTCTTCAATTCGCTCATACGCGCCCGCGCCAACACGGAACAGCGCCAACTTATTAAACTCATCACCGTGTCGCAATTGTTTTCCCAAAAACCAGCGCTCATAGTTAAGCCAAAATCCGACACAGTCAGTATCCTGCAATACATCTGCCAATTCCGCCTTAAATGCCTCTGAGATGAATTCATCCGCATCCAGAAACAGCACCCACTTAGTGCTGAATTTATAAGTCTGTAATACCCAATTGCGCTTCTTCGGGAACTGGCCATTCCAGTCAAAGACCAGCACCTCTGCCCTCGCTTCACGCGCGATTGAGCACGTCGCATCGGAACTCCCAGAGTCCACCACCACAATTTTGCCAAAGCCGTCCAGCCGTCCGAGGCAAACTGGTAGATTGGTCGCCTCATTTTTAACCGGGATGACTACCGTGACGTCGTTCAATAATATTTTTAAGGTAGATTCTGACATTTTATAAATAGGCTTAGTTAAGCGTCTCGGTAATTAAGGGATAGTGCCCGGCAATACACTCAAAGTCCCGCTCTTTATGAAAAATCACTCCAGCCGCTGGGATCGACGATACCTCACCTCTCAAATCTTTCTTTAGGTGAAATAACTGTGCCAACTGAACGTTGCTTTGAGTGTGAAATGCTCGGTTGATTTGTCGCCTAGTGAGCTTTGGCCCCTGACTGACCAGGCCAACGTCGAGTTTAATCATCGTCCCACTCATCAATTAAAATTCCGCCAATAGCTTCATTAGGTCAATTTCTATTTTACAACCAAACAACTCCAGCCACTTCCTCTCCAGCGCCCCGACCTGCCGCGTATAAATCTCAAGCACGCGCAGGAAGCAGTGCTCCGACAAACCCCGCAGCATGGCCATTCTGGTTTTTTCAGAGTTGCTGCTGACAATACTTTTGCCTCTGGACTAAACTTGCCCACACACTAGACGCATCATGACTGCTGCAGCCAACAATTTTTCTGATCTCTTTATTCCAGACGAGGTAGTGAAGCCCGAAGCGTATGCACGATGCTCGCATCTGGCAGTCGGCGCCCATCAGGACGACCTCGAGTTTATGGCCTTCCATGGAATCAACTCTTGCTACGGCGACGATGGCCTCTGGTTTGGTGGTGTGACTTGCACCGATGGTGGCGGCAGCTCACGCACAGGGAAATATGCGGACTACACCGACGATCAAATCAAGATGGTTCGACTCGAAGAGCAACGCAACGCTGCCAAAATCGGCGAGTATAGTTTCGTCAACCAACTCGGGCTCGCCAGCTCAACTATCAAGGACCCCGAGCAACGCGGCACACTAGTTGATCAGCTCGAAACCATTGTCTCGCAAACACAGCCAGACGTGCTCTACACCCACAATCCAGCCGACAAGCATGGTTCGCATATCGCCGTTTGCCTCGCTGTGCTCGAAGCAGTCCGCCGGGTGCCGCCTTTTTCTCGCCCAAAAAAAGTCTATGGCTGCGAAGTGTGGCGCGATCTCGACTGGTTGTGCGATGACGACAAGATCGCGCTCGACGTGAGCGGCAACACCGAGCTCGCCGACAAGCTCAACGCCTGCTTCGACTCGCAAATCGCTGGCGGTAAAAACTACGGTGAGGCGGTGATGGGCCGCCGTAAGGCTAACGCCACATTTTCCAATTCGCACGCCATCGATACTATTGATCAACTTTGGTTCGCGATGGACCTGACGCCTCTGGTCGAAGACGAAACAATGGACATTAAAGAATTCGTGAAGGCCAAAATCACACGCTTTGAGGAAAGCGTGCTCGACGCGCTCAGCTGAACCGTCGTTAGTCACCGATTTCAGGCAGCAACGAAATGGTTCGATCCGTGGTTGAATTCCTCGCCGAAATCCGCTTTTCTTGCTCTATGGAAGCAAATGCGAACAATGCCGTCGTCGGAATTATCATGGGCAGTCAGTCAGACTGGTCCACTATGGGTGAGGCTGCTGCCCTACTCAAACAGCTGAAAATACCCTTCGAAACGAAAATCGTCAGCGCGCACCGCACGCCGCAACTACTAAATTCGTATGCCGAAACCGCAGAGGCGCGTGGGATCCAAATTATTATTGCTGGCGCTGGTGGTGCTGCGCACCTTCCAGGGATGACCGCTGCGGTAACACATCTCCCCGTGCTCGGCGTGCCGGTGCAATCCAAAGCACTCAGTGGCCAAGACTCACTTCTTTCGATTGTGCAAATGCCTGCAGGCATCCCAGTTATGACGCTCGCGATTGGCGTTGCGGGCGCGAAAAATGCCGCACTCTCGGCCGCATCTATTCTTTCACTCAACGACGCGGACGTTCGCGAACGCCTCAAAGCCTTCCGCGAAAACCAGACCAACACGGTGCTCGCCACTGAGCTCCCCGAGGCCTAACTCATGGGGTGGAAATGACAGAGCATTTCCACGCGATTACCATCAGGGACCAATTTTCAGTATGATTACACCAGGCAGCACCATTGGAATTCTCGGCGGCGGCCAACTTGGGCGCATGCTCATCCTCGCCGGCCGTTCACTCGGCTATCGCTTTCACATCTTTGAGCCCTCTGGCCCTTGCACTGCAGGTATGGTGGCCGACCACGAGGTCAACGCGCCCTACTCCGACGAAGCCGCACTGCGCACATTTGCCGAAGGGGTCGACATCATCACCCTAGAATTTGAAAATATCCCCGCTAAGGTGTTGGATATGCTCAGCGCCATTAAGCCAGTGCTACCAGGTCGCGAAGCGCTGCACATTTGCCAACATCGCCAACGCGAGAAGGATTTCCTCAAAGAAAATGACCTGCCCTGCGTGCCTTTCGAATATGCGGACTCGGCGGACAGCTTAAAAACAGCGATCGCGGCCATCGGCTTTCCTTGCGTGATCAAAACAGCTGCCTTCGGCTACGACGGCAAAGGCCAGATCAAGTTGAACAACGCCGATGAAGCGGCTGACACCGATTATCTTTGGAACTATCTCGAGCGCCCACCACGCGTGGTCGTTGAAAAGTGGATTCATCACATCGGCGAGTTCTCAGTGGTCTGCGCCCGTAAGGCTGACGGCACCAAAAGCACTTTTCCTATGTCGGAAAATGTGCATGTGCACCACATCCTGCACGCCTCAATTGTGCCGGCTCGTATCACGCCGGCTACCCGCGACGCTGGCGAAGCCCTTGCTCGCGAGATTGCCGATAAACTCGACGTCGTCGGCCTGATCGCCGTGGAGCTCTTTCTACACGAAGATGGGCACCTGATTATTAACGAGATGGCACCGCGCCCGCACAACTCTGGGCATTACACGATCGACGGCTGCATCACCTCACAATTTGAGCAACATATCCGCGCAGTCACCGACTTGCCCTTCGGCTCTACCGAGCTGAAAAGCGTCACTGTTATGATCAATTTACTCGGCGATATCTGGAACGGCAGCGAGCCGGACTGGTCTGGGTTACTCAGCGATCCACATGTTAAACTACACCTTTACGACAAAGGCGAAGCCCGCCCAGGCCGAAAAATGGGGCACTTTTGCGTAGTCGGCGACGATATTGAGAAGGCTCTCGAAAGCGCCGAAACCCACTTTAAGCGCCTGAACGGGAAATAAACGTCTCCTTAGAAGCGACACTCTTGTCGCTTTTTAACGATGCACCTACCCGCAGCAAAGCGACAAGAGTGTCGTTTCTACCTCTCGTAAAATTTATTCGACGTGCCGCGTTCAAAGCCCAACGTTGCTTTGCCATCTACGGCAGACCCCCGTCGTAGTCTTTTACCATGAATATCCAACCTTCCAGATCCGCATTCGAAGCTCTCGCTAAGCAAGGCAACACCGTGCCGGTGTATCTAGACTTGACCGCAGACTGCGAAACGCCGCTGGGGGCCTATTCGAAGATTCGCGAAAACGGCCCAGCATTCCTATTTGAGTCCATCGTCGGCGGCGAACGCGTCAGCCGCTTCTCTTTTTTAGGCAGCAACCCGCGTAAGGTTATCCGAGTCTTTGAAGACGAGGCCACGATTACACATAAATGCGGAAAGGTTGAGACACTCAAGACCCCCGAAGATCCGCTCAAGATCATCGAAGCCGAAATGGCCCGCTACCACCCCGTACACCTGCCTGGCATGCCGCCATTTACTGGAGGTGCTGTCGGATTTGTCGGTCACGAGTATGTTCACTACGTGGAGCCCACAATTCCAAAGCCAAACGAGAATCCGCTGCAAGTGCCCATTTTGTATTATCTGATTACAGATTCGGTCGTGATCTTTGACCACGTGCGCCAAGTGCTGCGCGTTTGCGTCAATGCCCACATCGAAGGCGACGAAACTTTGGCTTACGATCGAGCCGTAGCGGAAATTGTGGATATCTGTGAACAACTCGACCAGCCCCAGCCGCTAATGCACCGGGAACTCGCTGATCCCGGTGAAATTACAGTGCCAGCCGGCAACTACACGCCAGACCGATTCAAAGCCGCCGTCGACACCGTCAAAGAATACGTTCGCTCAGGAGACGTCATCCAAACCGTGCTATCGCAACGCTTTGAAAAGGAATTCAAACCCAGCCCAGTTGACCTCTACCGCGCCCTGCGCACGGTCAATCCGTCTCCCTACATGTTTCTAATGGAAGACGCCGATTTCTCGGTCGTCGGCGCGTCCCCTGAAGTACATGTGCGCCTCACTGACAATAAGGTAGAAATCCGCCCAATCGCAGGGACTAGGCACCGCGGAAAGGACGAAGCAGAAGACCGGGTACTAGAAAAGGACCTCCTAGCCGACGAGAAAGAATGCGCTGAACACCTGATGCTCGTCGATTTAGCCCGCAATGACATCGGCCGCGTCTGTGAATACGGCTCGGTACATGTACCAGACTATATGACAATCGAACGTTATTCACACGTTATGCACATTGTTTCACAAGTCATCGGAACGATCTCTAAAGATAAGACCGCATACGACTTGATGCGCGCCACATTCCCTGCAGGCACGCTCAGCGGAGCCCCTAAAGTCAGAGCACTACAAATTATTGCCGAGCTCGAACAAAGCCAACGCGGTGTTTACGGCGGTGCACTCGGCTATTTTGGCTTCGAAGGCAATCACGACTCTTGCATCGGCATTCGCACCGCAGTGATCAAGGATGGCCATATTTACATTCAGTCAGGCGCTGGGATCGTGGCCGATTCGGTCCCTGAAAATGAATTTATGGAAACGGTGAATAAAGCCAAAGGGATGCTCAAAGCCGTGTCACTAGCCGAACAAATGTTTAAAAACTAGAATAATGTTATTTATTTTGTAAGGGGCATTAGGGTCGTCCGATAAGTTTATGTTCTTGGAATGTATTAACGACCTAACCTTAGCGAAATATGGCACAAAGACTGGCAAAATTGACACCTCGCAATCGTTTGACCGATACGCACTCGACGGTGCCTCGCGCCCACAACGAGACAGTTGAAGCAGTTACTGATGTACGTGAATTGCCCTCTAAAGATCGCAATGTCATGCGCACTTACATGCAGGAGATTGGCAAGACCCCTCTCTTGACGGCAAAGGAAGAAGTCGCACTAGCAGCTCGCATCCAGCAAGGCGACAAAGCCGCACGCGACCACATGATTTCGGCGAACCTGCGCCTCGTTGTCAAAATCGCTCATGACTATAATAATTTCGGCCTGCCGCTGCTCGACCTAATCAGCGAAGGTAACATCGGTCTAATCAAAGCCGTCGAACGCTTTGACCCCTCTAAGGGCGGCAAGCTCAGCACCTACGCAGCATGGTGGATTAAGCAATCAATCAAGCGCGCACTCGCTAATCAGAGCAAAACCATTCGCCTACCTGTACACCTCGTCGATAAAATCGCGAAAATGCGCCGCATTACCGCAAGCCTGACGGACGAACTCGACCGTGAACCCTCTGACGAAGAAATCGGTTACGACATGGGCATGCCCGTCAATAAAGTGGCGCACCTCAAGTCGGTCAGCGTGCGGCCCTCCTCACTCGATGCACCCGTCGGCGTCGATGGGGATACCAGCTTTGGCGAACTCGTCGGAGATGAAAACCAAACGACACCATTGGAAAATCTTCAGCAGAAATCGATCCATAATGACATCCAATCAGTCATCGCACTGCTTGATGACCGTGAGGGCGAGATCATCCGCTTACGCTTTGGCCTCGACGGCGACCATCCGCTCACGCTCGAAGAAGTTGGAGAAACATTCAAGATTACTCGCGAACGCGTGCGCCAGATCCAAACAATCGCCATTCACAAAATGCGCCGCATCATGACTGAAAATGAACGGCAGCGCAGCAAAACTGAAGTGAAGCAAGAGCACATTCAACAAAAGCGGATGGAGGTCTTACAAGAGTTCTTCGCCGAACAAGCTGCCAACCACTAGAGCGATCTAATTTTAGTGTTAGTGGTTTATGCCTCTCGGACTTTTTCAGCCGAGGGGCTTTTTTGTGCCTCTCTCATGCGCAGTACCAGAACCGAGTTCGATTCACTTAAGCCAACTTGCGCTGCAACACCCGCCCAACTACCAGCGCAATCACAAAGAAGCCACTACAGAGCGCCACAAACCCATCGCCGTGACGCGTGTAAAAGCTCTGCTGCCGCATCCATTCTTCGAACTGCAGCACTGTGTAGCTTCCGCCTCCGCGGAAATACACGCTACCATTCTCATCATACAAGACATCACGCACCGTGCCATAACAATCAATCCAGCCGCTCCAACCACCATTACCACAGCGCATCACGGGGCGGCGATTTTCCACCGCTCTTAGCACTGAGTGCGCCGCATGCTGAGACGCTCCGCCCTCTTCACCATACCACGCATTATTGGTCGCCACGAAAAACACCTGCGCGCCTGCGCGGGCGCTCTCTCTCGCCAAACGAGGAAACACATCTTCATAGCAAACTAAGCAGCCTACTTTCACGGTTTCTTCGCCAATTGAGAGTTCGATTAAGCCCGGATCACTGCCTGGCACAAAATTACCCCCAACTGGCACGACCTTTGAGATAAAACCAAACGGCTTGGGCACAAACTCACCAAACGGCACCAACTCGCGCTTCACATAAAAAATCTCCGACAGCCCCAGCTCTGGCTCGACTAGAAACGCGCCATTATACCAAAGATCCGCCTCACGATCCACTGCGAGATTCCCCATTAAAATGGGCTTACCTATACCATCCGACAACGCCTCGATTCGTGCCTGCATCTGCGGGTAACCTTTCACTGGCCATGGCGTCGCCGCCTCCGGCCACAGTACCACATCGCTCTCCAGACTCGCCACAAACTGTGTCTGTCGCTCCAAGATATTCAAATTCGCGAGCTCCTGCGACTCATCCCACTTAAGCTCCGGCGCAATATAGGGCTGCACCACCGCAGCCGTAAATAGTGACACACTCGTATCACGCTGCGGTAACGATTTAAAAAACACAAAAATGCACAAGCCCAGCAACGCCATCGCCACGTACAGGTCCAGACTGAACCAACCCGACCACAACTTGCGCTCCTGAATGACCACACGATTGCGCAGAGTCTGCGCGATACAAAAATTGAAATAGATCAGCAAGAACGAGACGCCATAAGCACCCGTCCACGCCGCAATCTGCAGCACCACCGGCCGCTCCCATTGACTCAGCGATAGCGGGGCCCAAGGAAAGCCCCACAGAAACCAGGTACGCGACCATTCGAGTAGCACCCACGCACCCGCCAATCCGGCAAAGGCCACAGCCCGCCACAGGAACGAACGGTTTACCACTAAGGGCAATAACCAACGCGCTAACAATATCCACACCATGAAGATCGTCGCGAGGATGCCGGAGAGAGCCACCGTACCAAACCACGTCACATGCCGGAGCCAGACCAAAATCGCAAACCACGCAACCCAGCCCGTGCCCAATGCCACCACAACGGTCAACCGCCGACTCGGTTGCGTATAGAGCCACAGAATCAGAGGGACAAACGCGATATACGCCGCCTCCGCGAATTCAAACGGCGGGATCGAAAGCACCCAGGATAGCGCAGAAAGAGCCCCCGCGAGCAGGCCCCACCATCGCGAGCAAACAACGCTTAGAGACTCCTCCGCACTTGATTGATTGGTTTCCTTTGCCAGCTTTATCATACGTCCTACGCCTTAAAATTTCTCAATACCTGAGTCAGCAGAATCCCCAATCTGACCAAGATGACAACACTGATAAAAATCAGCGCGTAAAAATTGTTTTCAAATCGATCGTTGTCAGCATGGTAGCAAGTTCAACCATCGATTCGAATAGCTTAGCCTCATGACTCGTCTTCTTTCCATCCCTCTCCTGCTCGCTACCTGTGCCCTCTGTTTTGTTGCCGGATACAAACTAGGCAACGAATCGCAACCGCCTGCGCCGATCGCCGCCGAAATTATTGCCGAACAAGCCCCAATTCTACAGCTCACCGACACCAGCGGGCAATCGCCACTAGCTCCGGCAGCACTCAAAGACGAGCCTATTAAAAATCCTTTCGCACTGCGGGCAGACGAGACGCTTCAAACATTTTTCGATAAGAATGAGCGCACACTCATTGCGCAGATTCTGGAAGTCAAAGCGGACTCATTGAAAATTCGCCGCCAAGCCGATGGTGTAGAACTCGAACTGCCCGTCGCAATGCTCTCGGCCGAGGACCAAGCGTTCGCAGCTTACCTATGGATGCAAACGCCCAAGAAAAGCGACTCACCCGCGCCCAGCCGATCGATGGAAGACAAGATTTGGGATGAGCTGTTTAAGTAAGTGGCCTCGGCCATAGAAAGTAGATGCAACTGCCACTCTAAACACAAAAAGCACAGGCCAAACGACCTGTGCTTTTTGGAAAACGTACGCGGTGGGACCTACTTCTGCACTAGCTCCCAACCATCGTTGAGGATCATTATTTCCGCCTTCTTAAACTTCAGCTCTTTGGTCTCCGCGCCCTTGCGAATGGTGACTGTGTCATTACGTCCAAGCTTAGGCATCTCACGGCGGATCGGTGCGACTTTCGGCAACTCGACTTGCTTACGCGGTGCGGACGCTTGCGTAGGCTGTGCTTGCGCAGCGGCTCCAGCTAGTGCCCCGAGTTGCGGCTGCCCTGTGCCAGGGCCAGCGACTTGCGCAGTTTGCGACATACGGGCGAGCATATTCTGGAAAGCGTCTTGATTGGTTGCAGTGCGGAACACGGCATTGCAAATCTCGGTGCGGACATTCGTCATCAATTCTTCGAAAAATACATAGGCCTCGCTCTTGTATTCGCTGAGCGGATCTTTCTGGCCGTAGCTACGCAAATTAACGCTGCGGCGAAGCTCTTCCATCTCAGTGAGGTGATCCTGCCAACGGCGATCAAGCGAACGAATGACGATATAACGCTCAAGGCCGACGAGTGCTTCGGTTGACTCAAATTCTTCGCGTTTCTTATAGGCTTGTTGAATACGCTCAAGAATAAGCACCTGCTGTGCTTCGGGCGCCTGGCCCGCAAGTTCTTCGACCTTCAATGCGACTGGGAAGTAAGCATTGAGCCATGCGAGGAACTGATCGACTGCATCACCATCCCGATCGCCAGCGAGTGCATCAAGGCGTACTTCAAGCTCTTCTCCGATCATTTCATAAATGATCTCGCGCGGCGTGTCTGATCGAATCGCTTCATTACGGATACCGTAAACGACTTCGCGCTGCATATTGAGTACGTCGTCAAATTGTAGCAACCGCTTACGCATCGAGAAATTCTGCTGCTCTACCTTCTTCTGTGCATTTTCGATCGACCAGTTAAGCGCTGGGTGCTCCAACTCTTCACCTTCGCTCATCGACTTCTCAAGAATACGTGAGATCGGGCCGGCATTAGCAAACAGGCGCATCAGATCGTCCTCCAAAGAGACGAAACATTTCGACATCCCAGGATCTCCCTGACGGGCGCAACGACCACGTAACTGACGGTCGATACGACGCGATTCGTGACGTTCAGTGCCCACCACATAGAGACCGCCGAGTTCTGGTACACCTTCAGCGAGTTTAATATCGGTGCCCCGACCCGCCATATTGGTTGCAATCGTCACACCGCCCTTACGTCCAGCATTCGCAACGATCTCCGCTTCCTGCTCGTGAAACTTGGCGTTTAACACGCTGTGCCCAATATTTGAGCGCTTCAACATACGGCTCAGCACTTCGGAGGCTTCAACCGATGCGGTGCCAACCAGAACTGGTTGCCCTTGCTGGTGCGCTGCTTCGACCTCCTTGATCACTGCAGCAAATTTCTCGCGGCGCGTTTTGAAGATGACGTCGTTCTTATCGATACGGATACAAGGCTGGTTGGTCGGGATCACCATCACGTTGAGTCCGTAGATTTCGTGAAACTCAGAGGCTTCCGTTTCTGCGGTACCAGTCATCCCAGACAACTTTTCATACATACGGAAGTAGTTTTGAATCGTCACCGTCGCATACGTCTTGGTCTCCTTCTCGATCGTGCAGTTCTCCTTTGATTCAATCGCTTGATGCAGGCCATCGGACCAACGGCGACCAGGCATCACGCGCCCAGTATTTTGGTCGACGATATTTACCTTACCCTCCTGCACCACGTATTCTTTATCGCGCTCATAAAGACTGAATGCACGGAGCAACTGACTGATGCAGTGGATGCGCTCGCTGGTTTGCTGGAAGCCAGTTTCGGCGGCCAGCTTGGCCTCCTGCTTCGCCTCATTCGCGAGCTTTTCGTCTTTATCGATTTCAATGAACTGAGTCGGTAAATCCGGTAGCATGAACGCATCAGGATCATTTGGGCTTATCATTACGCGGCCCTTCTCGGTCAAATCGGCCTGCTGCTGCTTCTCATCGATCACGTAAAACAGCCCTTCCTTGAGTGCATAACGCTCCTTCTTATTGAAATCACTGTTCATCTCGAGGTCAAACTTATCAACTGCACGGCGGATCGCCGGCACCTCATTGAGACGGTGGAACTGCTTGTTCTTTGGCATGCCAAGCTTCACTTGGTAGAGCTTGGAGGTTGCCGTATATTTGGCATCTTCGTCAGAGCCTTCGCCTTCAAGGATCGATTTAGCCTCAGCGACCAAATTATTGCAATAAGCCTGTTGCTTGGCAACCAGTTGCTTAATGCTCGGCTTAATTTCGCCGAATGGCAGCGGATTATCATCCTGCATTGGGCCGGAAATAATCAACGGAGTGCGCGCCTCATCGACCAAGATCGAGTCAACTTCGTCAATGATACAGAAGAAGTGGTCGCGCTGCACTTGGTCTTCCTTGCGACTGGTCATGCCATTGTCGCGCAAATAATCGAAGCCAAACTCCGAAGCGGTGCCGTACGTGATATTACATTCATACTGCTCACGGCGAATCTGTGGCGCTTGGCTATTTTGGATACAGCCAACGGTGAGACCAAGCATACGGAAAAGGTGGCCCATCCACTCGGAGTCACGACGAGCGAGGTAGTCATTGACGGTAACTAACTGGCAGTTGTTGCCGGAAAGCGCGTTCAGGTAGAGCGGGCAGGTCGAGACCAGCGTCTTACCCTCACCCGTCGCCATTTCGGCAATGTGTCGCTCATGCAGAGCGATCCCGCCAATAAACTGCACATCGTAGTGCACCATGTTCCAAGGCAACATATGGTCACACACGTTAAATTCTTGGCCACACATACGGCGGGCGGCGTTTTTCACCGTCGCAAAGGCCTCCGGCAACAAGTCGTCGAGTGACTCCCCATCCTGATGCCGCTGCATAAACTCGGCGGTCTTGGCGCGCAACTGCTCCTCCGTCAGCGATTGATATTCAACTTCAAGTGCGTTGATACGTTCGGTAATAGGCTGACACTTTTTAAGAAACTTCTTATAGTGACGACCAGAAAACTTTTTGAGGATGGCTGAGATCATGAGATCTAATGTATGTGGTTACTGAATGAAATTATGCGCAAATCTTCGCTCACTGAGGACACCGAAAATGCGAAAAAAAGTAGAAAATGGTGAAACTACCGCCTGCTGGCAAGTGCGTTTCCCATACTATATCGACAAGGATGCAAATGCATGAAGGCGAACAGGCTAGGCGACTGAACTAAGAATTAAGCATTGCAAAAATCACGTGATACAGGACAATCCTAAAGTCTACGGTTGCTATGCGAAAAATCCCTGAAAAATGCCGACAATGGCTACTGCAAGAGCTACCCATCTTGGAAAATAAAGGAATCCTCTCGGCCGAATCCCGCCAACGACTCGACGACTATTATTCGAACCAAGTTGAATCACGCGTGCACTGGGCAGCTATTCTCTGTGCGGGGCTCGGAGCGCTACTCATTGGCGGCGGCATCATCCTACTTTTCGCCCACAACTGGGAGGATCTGTCTCGAACTGCGCGAGCCGTGCTATCATTCTGCCCGCTCGCCATCGCCGTGGTACTTAGCGCATTAGCGATTCGCCGTGGCGGCACGGGGCTCTGTGAATCGGCTGGCATTTTCCATAGCTTGGCAGTCGGCGCTTGTATTGCGCTGATCGGACAAACTTATCACCTACCCAGCAACACCCCAGGCTTTCTATTGGTCTGGGCACTGCTCGTCCTACCGCTTATTTTCCTGCTACCTTCCACAGGTGCATATTTGTTTTATATCACGCTGATCTGCAGCTGGAGCGGCGCAGCACAGGATGAATATGGTCAAGCGCTCGGTTTTTGGCTATTACTGATCCCGGCGGTTATTCATGTCGTCCGACTGATCCGACGCGAAGCCCACGAAGGACTAGTTTCGCTGTGGGGATTGATTCTGATGCTGCCGATTGCCTTAGGTATCGTGCTCGAACGCACGGTGCCGGGACTGTGGATCATCTCTTATGCATGCTTCTATAGCCTGTCGGGGCTGCTCGGCCTACGCTTGTACCCAACTGAATCAGGCTGGCGCAATCCACTACAAACGGTTGGCTTGGCGGGTATCACGGGGCTGACCTACATCTTCACTTGGCAAAATATGTGGCACGACATCGGCTGGAGCAACACACGCCACGACGGCAACTACCAAGAATGGGGCATTTGGTTCGACTCGGCCATCACACTTGGACTGGCACTCGCATGGGCACTCACCGCCGTCAAGACGCTACAGCGTAATTCATTGCCCTCGCTCATCCTTTGCTCCTTCCCCTTATTAGCGTGCGCGGCTTTCTTCTTCGCCTCCACCAGCGAAGGTGAAATCATCAACACTCTGCTATTTAACGCCTACATGCTCGCACTCGGCCTCGCCCTTTTGGCACAAGGCTGCCGCAGCACTCAACTACGACAGGTCAACTACGGCATGGCCGTTCTCGGCCTACTGCTGATTACGCGATTCTTCGATAGCGACTTTGGCTTCCTCGCACGCGGACTCGTATTCATCCTCATGGGCAGCTGCTTCCTCGCGACTAATCTCATCATCGCCCGTAAAAAGCATCAACAGCAGGAGGCTCAATCATGAACTGGCGAATGATATTCTTCGGACTACTGATCGTCGCGCAAGTGGCCGTGCCACTACGAATGATCCAGCAGCGCGAAACCGTGCTGCGCGAAGGCGAACTCTTCCGGTTCAAAACCGAGCCCATCGACCCAGCAGATCCATTTCAGGGCCGCTACGTTTGGCTGCAGATTGAAGACGACTTTGTGCCGATCTCTAAGGCCGCCGCCAATGCTATCGACTACAAAGCAACCGGCTACGCCCTGCTCAACGTCGACGAACAAGGCTTTGCCAAGTTTACCGATTGGTCATCTGAGCGCCCGACTCTGACCACGAATTACCTCAAAACCAAATCTCGCGGCCAGGCAGTAAACTGGGAACAACTGCCCGATGGCCAACGCACACCCGTGCATGAAGGGCTAGGCATCGACATCCCCTTCACCCGCTTCTACATGGACGAAGCCAAAGCACCACGCGCTGAGCGACTCGCTCGCGAAGCCACCCGCAACGAAGACTGCTGGGTTGAGGTTCGTATTTTTAACGGCAAAGCCGTGATTGAAGACGTCATCGCCGAAGGCCAATCACTGCGCGACTTGGCTAGCATTGAAGAATAGCAGGCACGCAACTTAACCCTGCAGCCAAGCAATCGTCGCACCCCAGCCGCCTTCAGTCGCGCCCGCCAATTCAAATCGCACAACCCGCGGATCACGCTCGAGAATCTTATGCACCGTGGTGCGCAGCGTACCGATGCCCTTACCGTGAATGATGCGTACCCGCGTAATATCCCTCTGGAGGCACAGCTCAATGTAGTCGGGCACTAAATCTCCCAAATCCGAGGGGCGGAAGGTATGCAGGTCGAGCTCATCCGTAATCTCGAATTCGACTGGGTCTGGTTGGTCGTCAAGCACCGCGCTAGTCCAGTTTCAGCCAAACGTAAGTCAAGTCGCGAACTTAACTATCACCTCGCGCCTCAAACAGTCGCACTCCTCCAGCGCCAGTCACCTGCCTGGTATGACTGCGACTACCCTTCCGCTTTAGGCAGCGTTGGAATCGTCTCGATGCCCTGCACTTCAGGCAGCTCGGCAGAAGCAGCACTATCCAGCGCTTGAAATTTTTTCGCCGTCGAGAGTAAGCGTGTTTCGACCGAGCTGACCGCTTTATTGTAATGCTCCACTGACTGGCCAAGGCTCTTGCCGACTTTGGCGAAATGGCCCGCGACTACGCCGATGCGGTCGTAAAGTTCTTTGCCCAGCGCCGCGATTTCTTTGGCCTCACGGGCGATGGCTTCTTGTTGCCAGCCATACGCGATTGCTTTGAGCAGAGCAATCAGCGTGGTTGGCGTCGCAAGGATGACTTTATTAAGCACGCCCAACTCGATTAGCTCTGGATCTTGCTCCAAGGCAGCACTGAAAATCGTTTCGTTGGGAATGAATAGCACCACGAACTCAGGGGCATTGTCGAATTTGTCCCAGTAGGTCTTCGCCGACAGCCCCTTGATATGATCTCGAACATGGCGTGCGTGCGCCTGCATGCGCTCTTTCTGCACGTCCGGATCTTCGGATTGCAGTGCATCTAGGTAGGCTGCCAATGGCACTTTGGAATCCACGACCACCACGCGCTCGTTCGGCAGGCGAATTAACATGTCCGGGCGCAAACGCTGGCCATCGACAGTCTCGACCGATGCCTGCTCTTCGAAGTCACAATAATTGACCATACCGGCCATCTCAACGGTGCGGCGCAGCTGCATTTCGCCCCATTGACCGCGGACTTGCGGCGCACGCAGCGCCTGCACCAGGCTGCCGGTGGTGCGGCTCAGCTGCACCTGCGACTCGGCCAACTGCTGCAGCTGCTGCTTCAGGCTGGCGTCGGTCTGCGTGCGGCGCTCTTCTATCTTAGAAACCCGCTCATTGAAAACTTTCAGTGCCTCGCCGACTGGTTCGACCGTCTTATTAATCGCTTGCTGGCGTTTCTCCAGATCGCCCTTTGCGCCTTCTTGATATTTCTCCAGCGTGGTCTTGGCGAGATTCAGGAAGGACTCGTTGTTTTTCGACAACGCCTCCGCAGAGAGTGCTTTAAAGCTATCCTGCAATTCAGCCTTCGCCTCTTCCAGCAGCGCAAGCTTCTCCGCCGCCGCCTTTAACTCTGCCTCCCGCTGGGCTTCAACCCTTGCCAGCGCTTCCTTCGCCACCGCTCCATCACTGCGAACGAGCTGTAGCTCCGCCTGCGCGCTAGCCAACGCAGTATCCGAGCGGACCTGGCCACTACGTAACAGAGCAAAGACTACGCCCGCACCCACAAAAAGCCCAACGACTAACGCAACGATTAATTCCATGCGTTCACTTCAGACAGGATCCGCAAAACTGGCAACGGCGTAATTAATACGACTTGTAAGGTTTTTCGCTGAAATCTGATTTTTTAGTACTACTTAATCACGCGCTTTGCACAACAGCGCCGCATACGACTATTCTGTCTCCCCATCTCATGAAATTCCTTCAACTCACCATTCTAGCTCTACTTCTTTTTCAACCTATGTCTGCTTACGAAAGCGCCTTCGCCCGAACCGATGTCGGCACGATCGAGATTAAAACGATCCCCGCGGCGCGACTGCTCGTCTCCCAATCCGACAACAGCTATTTCGAGGCCAATAACGGGCTCTTTCGCCCCTTGTTTCGTTATATTCAAGCCAACGACATCGCCATGACCACCCCCGTCGAAGCGGCGATCGAACCTGGCACCATGTATTTCTATGTCGGCTCTGATTACGCCGACCTAGAGCTCAAAGATACTGACGAAGTCACCATCATTGAAGTGTCGGAACGCACTGTCCTCAGCCTTGGCGTGCGCGGCGGCTACAGTGCCAAGAACTTCAACAGCGCCCAAGCACGGCTGCTCACGTACCTTTCCGAGCAGGACAAATGGATCGCCACCGGACCTGCCCGTGCGATTTATTGGAATAGCCCGTTCATGCCCGGCATCTTCAAACGCTCCGAGATCCATATCCCCGTGACCAAAAGCACCACCGAAGAGAAGTAGCCACTCCGCTACAGCTTCCAGTGAGTTCCTTCAAAGCAAACAGGCTTCGTTCCCCTATATAGTTTCGCAGCCTCGGTCGCAAAACGAACATAGCGCTCACGGGCTTCAGCCGTCGGAGCAACAATGCGCTCGTTATAGCTCAACGGCGGCTCTTCCAGTGGGACACTCCCCACGCGCAACCATTCTGCACGCTCACTCTCCGTTAATTTCGCCATACCATACTTTCATCTCCTCAACTCGATCCGTCAAACCAAAGAGCGCCAGATAGTCAGTCAACAACTCCCAATCCAGAGCTAATTGCTGCTCAGCTGAGACTTCGACCAACATCCGTATATCTGACCAATCTTTGGTCATCCGCCTAGGATTATTCACCGTCGCTTGCACTTTGAGCCCGATAATATCCTCAACCTGCACCACTGGCAAAGTCACGCCCTCTGCGACCGAAAGCCGATCCGCCCGATCCAGCATGCCAAGTGTAGGCCCCCAAATGCGTGCAATATATCAATCCGCCCCAAACTCAAGTTATCTGAGGAGTAATGGGATACGTTCTCATTACGAAACGCCCTAGTATAGCCCAAATCGCAGAAGATCTCATCACTCCGATCCAAATCATCTAACATTAAGATAAAATCCAAATCGATCGTCGCTCGCTGCACGCCTCGCAGAGCCATCGCAAAACCACCAATCAAAGCATATCTAACCGACGCCTCATCCAAGGCGCGACACACACTGTCGATCACTTTAACAAAATCCATCTAAGTAAACACGAGAAACCACGAACTCGACGAAGTCCACGCCGAAAATCCCTTCGCCCTAAAGCTTTACAAGCACGCCTGTCAGTTTCAGTTTTCCCTATATGCTTTTAAGAGTCACACAATACGGCGAACCCATCCTACGCAAAGTCGGAGACCCGATCACAGAATTTGATGACGCACTGGCGCAACTCGCCGACGACATGGTCGACACCATGTATGACGAAGACGGCATTGGTCTGGCGGCCCAACAAGTCGGCCTTGCACTGCAATTCTGCGTGATGGACGTGCGCCCGCCCGAAGGCGAAAAGCCCGATTTCGATTATAGCCTCGACGGCAAACAGCCGCCACTTGATCTGATTATGCCGATGGCATTGGCCAATCCTAAGGTCACGATCATCGATCGGACCGAAGACATTTACGAAGAAGGCTGCCTCTCCTTCCCTGATGTCCGCGGGAAAGTCACCCGCCCAATTGGCGTACGTTGCGAGTATCAAGATACTGAAGGTAACACCCACGTACTCGAAGCCACAGGGCTCCTCGGCCGCTGCATCCTGCACGAGACTGACCACCTCAATGGTGAACTCTTCATCGACAAAATGGACAAGCGCGATCTGCAGCGCATGACGCCACGCATCAAAAAGATCAAACGCTCCAGCCGCGACTTTTTAAAAATGCAGCGTTAGTTGGTCTCGAGCCCAAAGCCTCTAGCTTAGTCATCGTCCAGTTGCGGAATGTGCCGCCAATTAAACGCCACCCAAATAAAACGCTGCGCTGATCAAATAAATTGTCGCCAACGCGCGCACCCAAGATCCGAAACGAGCTAAATATCCAACAGCAATTACCGCTCTACTCTCGGCGGCTTGCGAGCGCGTTGCACATCTCGGGCGTCGAAATGCAGAATATATTTCTGCTCAAAATAAGGATCCGTAAACGTCTCTTCTAAATTGATCACCTTGCGCGGGCAAATACCGAGCACTTCTAGCTCGTCATCTATTTCGCCGCCCTTCCAGTACAGCACACCATTTGGGATCGTGTTCTTTTCGCCGCGACGCACGTTGTTCTTAATCCACATGAAAAATTCGGGCAGGTTTTTCACCGCACGACCAGTCACGAAATCGAACTGCTTATTGACCTCTTCTGCGCGGATCTGCTTGGCCTCAACATTTTTTAAGCCAAGCTGATCGACCAAGTCCTGCACCACCGTGATCTTCTTACCAATCGAATCGATCAACGTGAAATGCGCCTGCGGATAGCAGATCGCCATGATGATGCCAGGAAAGCCACCGCCCGTGCCGACATCCATGATCCGCGTGCCATTCATTAGCTTCAAATGATTGGTAATCGCCAAACAATGCGACAGGTGACGATCTTCTAGGTGTTCTATATCCTTACGCGAGATCAGGTTAATCTTTTCATTCCACTCACGCAAAAGCACCGCCCAGCGCTCCAGTATCGGCCATGATGCTGCAGGAATATTAGGAAATTGTTCGCGGAGATGATTCATATCGATCAAGCACTAGATGCCTGAAAACGAATGTCGAGCGATTGCGCGATTAGGCTTCCTGCTCGCTTCGTTGTTTAATGCGGCGCTCAGCCTCAAGAATGATGGCCTCACAGCCAGAAAATTTGTGATCATCCAATGTAAGGCGCGTCTGCTTGCCACCGACCTCGTAGATCGCGAAGGCGATGCCTTTTTTGGCCCATTGCTTGCGGTCGATTTTCACGATCGAGTCTAACTCAACACGTTGCCCGGACGTGCCAATCACCACTTCGCCCTCAGCCCGCACGCACAACCTGTGGTTCCACAGCACCCACAACCCAAAAAACACCGAGCCAGTCATCATCACCCAGCCGATCATCCGCTGCTCACGAATCGACGCATCGGTGCGCTCCTTTGGCATGTCGCGCTTGTACCCGGCCTGCTTGGCATGGCGCTCCCATTCGATGCGTAGGTATTCATTCACCTCAGCGCCGTGCGCCTGATGCTCGACTGCTTCAATCTTACCAGACTCAACCAGCGCTGTCTCAATCTCGACAAATTCGGCATGCCGATCCGCCTCGTTGGGCCATACCACATAGCCGTCCCACAAGAACCAAGCTGCTATCGTCGAAACCATGAAAAGCATAAACAGCATTCGGCGACGCCATTCTTTTGATATCCGTGCATCTACATCCATACGCAGATCAGTGCACATTCTCTAGATTCACGCCAGCAACTATTTTAAGTTTGAGCCACAGAACTCAATTATTTTGCTGATTCCCGAGAATTAATGGTGCATAATCAAAGCTTGCAAAAACATATCAATATATAATGATACGTTGATATTTACGTCCATGAGCCATAACACTTCCAGTAAACCACTGACCGCCAAAGGCCAGCTCCTTGCCGATCTCTTTGCCGAGCGGATCGTCTTTCTTGACGGCGCGATGGGTACCATGATCCAACAATATAAGTTGGAGGAAAAGGATTTCCGCAATGCCTCGTTCGACAACGACAAAGGCGACCTCAATGGCAATAACGACCTGCTCAGCATCACCCGCCCCGACATCATCGAGACGATCCACCGCCAGTTCCTCGAGGCCGGCGCCGACATCATCGAGACCAATACTTTCTCGGGCACCACTATTGCACAGGCCGACTACGGCCTCGAGCACCGCGTGCGCGACATCAATATCGAATCCGCTAAGCTCGCCCGTCGCGTCGCTGACGCCGTTTCCGAGGAGCAAGGCCGCCCGACCTTTGTCGCCGGTGCCATCGGACCGACCAACCGCACCTGCTCGCTTTCGCCCGACGTCAACCGCCCGGAATACCGCGCGACTAGCTACGACGAACTTTACAAAGCCTACTACGAACAAGTCGAAGACCTCGTCGCCGGCGGCGTCGATCTGCTCCTGCCAGAAACCGTTTTTGATACGCTTAATCTCAAGGCTTGCCTGCACGCGATCGAAGATTTTTTTGATACGCAAGAAGAACGTCTTCCGGTGATCATTTCGGTCACTATCACCGACCTCTCTGGGCGCACACTTTCTGGCCAGACCGTTGAGGCTTGCTGGAACTCGATCCGCCACGCCAAGCCGCTGTGCGTCGGCCTAAACTGTGCTCTCGGTGCGGACCTCATGCGTCCGTTCCTGACCGAACTTTCCCGCGTGGCTGACACTTACGTGCACGTTTATCCAAATGCCGGCCTGCCGAATCCGTTGGCCGCCACCGGTTACGACGAAACTCCCGACCACACTGGTAGCGCTGTCGGTGGCTTTGCCAAGGACAGTCTGGTCAACATGGTCGGTGGTTGCTGCGGCACCACGCCCGATCACATCGCAGCCATCGTCAAAGAAGTCAGCCAATACGCGCCACGCGCCATCCCAACGGTGGCGCCTGCCCAACGCTTGAGCGGACTCGAAGCCTTCAACATCATCTTGGGCGAAACACCGTTCGTGAATGTCGGCGAGCGCTCGAACGTCACCGGCTCACCGCGCTTTAAAAAGCTGATTAAAGCCGACGATTTCACTGGCGCCCTAGCCATCGTGCTCTCGCAAGTCGAGAAAGGCGCGCAGATCATCGATATTAATTTCGACGAAGGCATGCTCGACGGCGAAGCCTGCATGACTCGCTTCCTCAACCTCGTGGCCTCCGAGCCCGATATTTGCAAGGTGCCGATCATGATCGACAGCTCCAAGTGGTCGGTCATCGAAGCTGGCCTCAAATGCGTGCAGGGTAAGTGCATCGTCAACTCTATCAGCCTCAAGGGCGGTGAAGACGAGTTCCGCGCGCAAGCCGAAAAAATCATGCGCTATGGCGCGTCGACCATCGTCATGGCGTTCGACGAAAAGGGCCAAGCCGCGACCAAAGACGACAAAATCGCCATCGCTGAGCGCTCCTATAAAATTCTCACCGAAGAGGTGGGCATGGATCCGCAGGACATCATCTTCGATCTCAACATGCTCACCGTCGCTACTGGCATGGAGGAGCACAACAACTACGCCGTCGACTTCATCGAAGCCGTCGAAGTCGTCAAGCAACGCTGCCCAGGTGCCCGTACCAGCGGCGGACTCTCTAACATTTCCTTTAGCTTCCGCGGCAACAATCCCGTGCGCGAAGCCATGCACGCGGCTTTCCTGCATCACGGCATCGCGAAGGGTCTCGACATGGCCATCGTCAACCCAGGCATGCTGATGGACTACGATAAGATCGACCCGGCCTTCAAGGTGTTGGTCGAAGACGTACTCCTGAACCGCAACGACGAAGCCACCGAGAAACTCATCGATTTCGCCGAAGCCATTAAGGCTGGTACCGTCATCCTCGGCACTGGCAGCCCTGAAGAACGCATCAACGCCGCCATGCTCGAAGGCATGAACGTGTTGCGCGCGCTATTCGAACGCGCCACCGCTGAGAAGAATCCAGAGATCCTCGAAACCTTTCTCAAATCTGGCAGTGGCGCAGTGCCAGGGATTGCGGAAAAAAAAACGGTTGAGCTAAAGGACGACTGGCGTAACGGCACCGTCGAAGAACGCCTGTCCCACGCATTGGTCAAAGGCATCGTCGCGCACATCGACGCCGACACCGAAGAAGCGCGCCTCCAATACCCGCGGCCACTGAACGTGATCGAAGGCCCGTTAATGGCCGGTATGAAGGTCGTCGGGAAACTGTTTGGCGACGGCGATATGTTCCTTCCACAAGTGGTGAAGAGCGCCCGCGTGATGAAGCGCGCCGTCGCCCACCTTCTGCCATTCATGGAAGCCGAAAAAGGCGACTCCACCGAGAGTTCCTCGGCGGGTAAATTCCTAATCGCCACCGTTAAGGGCGACGTGCACGACATCGGCAAAAATATCGTCGGCGTGGTCTTGGCTTGTAACAATTACGAAGTCAAAGACCTCGGCGTGATGGTCTCCTGCGACGCCATCCTCAAGGAAGCGCAAGAATGGGGTGCCGACATCATTGGCCTCTCTGGCCTCATCACGCCTTCACTTGATGAGATGATTTTCAATGCGGATGAAATGAAAAAGCGCGGGTTCACGCAGCCCCTACTCATCGGCGGAGCCACGACGAGCAAAGCGCACACTGCGATCAAAATTGCCCCGCATTATAATCAGCCGGTGGTGCGCGTTGGCGATGCTTCTCTCGTGACTGAGGTTTGTAATAGCCTGCTCAACCCAAAGACTCGCGATGCTTTCGCCGCTGAAGTCAGTGCCGATCAAGAGGCGCAACGCGTCCGCTTTGCTGCCAACAACAAGGCGACTGACTTCCTGCCACTCGCGGCGGCACAAGCCAAGCGCTTTACTTGCGACTGGGCCAACGCGCAACTCAAGGCACCCAACGCGCCAGGCATTACCGTTGCCGACGATATCGACCTCAATGAGCTCAGCCAATACTTCGATTACTCCCCACTCTTCTGGACCTGGGAGCTCAAAGGAGTATATCCCAAAATTCTTGAGCATAAGAAATACGGCGAACAAGCCCGCGGCATCTTTGCCGATGCTCAAGCCCTACTCAAACGTATCATCGCCGAGAAACGCTTCCGCGCCCGCAGCGTCGTCGGTCTGTTCCCCGCCAACTCCGCGGGCGACGATGTCGAACTCTATGATGACGCAGGTCAAACCATCGGCACCTTCTACACTTTGCGCCAACAAAAAAAGAAAGTAAAAGGTGACACCTACTACGCACTGGCCGACTTTGTCGCCCCCAAAGAATCTGGCCAAGTCGATACCTGTGGCGCGTTCGCTTGCTGTATCGAAGGAGTGGATACATTTTCTCAAGAATTCGAAGATGCACACGACGACTACAGCTCGATCATGGTCAAAGCCATTGGCGACCGATTTGCCGAAGCGCTCGCTGAATACACCCACGCTCGTGTGCGTAAAGAGCTCTGGGGCTATGCCTCCGACGAAACACTCAGCAACGAACAACTCATCAAAGAAGAATACCGCGGCATCCGTCCAGCTGCCGGCTACCCGAGCCAGCCTGACCACACCGAAAAGGAAATGATTTGGAAGCTACTCGACGCCGAGGCCAACTGCGGAGCCAGCCTCACCGAAAACTTCGCAATGAATCCTGGCAGCGCCGTCAGCGGCCTCTACTTTGGTCACCCTGAAGCCAAATACTTCCAAGTCGGGCCAATGGCCAAAGACCAGTTCGAAAACTACGCACAGCGTAAAGGGTTCGATCTAGAAAAGACCGAAAAGTGGCTTTCGCCGAATCGTGGCTATTAAACGATAACTTACTCCGGCAACCCACAGCTTATCAGTGCGACTCGGCGAGCAGAAGCTCGCCGAGCACTTAACCCCAAGCAGTGCTCAACCAAAAAGCCCCCGTCATGAAACGAGGGCTTTGTGGCAAATTTAGCGCTCAGCGCGCAAGCTTCGCCCTGCTGGCAAGTTCCCTTATTGAGAGCAACAGCCGCCTTGATCGTCACTTTTTGGTTCTTCGGAGCTGCAGCATTCGCCTTCAGCTTTTGGCTCGTCGTTGCAGCAACCGCCTTCTTTGGCTTCACCGCCACCACCGCAGCAACCGCCACCTTGGTGAATGTGGCCATGCGCTATCTCCTCTTCAGTCGCCGCGCGAACTTCTTGGATCGTCACGTTGAAGTTGAGGTGCTTGCCCGCGAGCGGGTGATTGCCGTCGACAGTGACATCGTCGTCTTCGACTTTAATCACACGAACCGAGACGGGGCCTTGGTCAGTGTTGGCTTGAAACTGCATGCCTGCCTGAAGGTCTTCAACACCTTGAAAACGCTCCTTGGGCACGACTTGCTCCAATGCTGGATTGACCTCGCCATAGCCATTTTCTGGATCGACGCGCACTTCTGCAGTCTCGCCAACGAGCTTACCTGCGAGGGCAGCCTCGAGGCCTGGAATAATGTTACGATGACCGTGGAGATAGACCATTGGTTGTCCCGGTTGAGACTGATCAATCAAATTTCCTTCATCATCTTTAAGGGCGTAGTCCATTGCGACTACTGTACCGTCTGCGATTTGCATAATCTTTAATATTTGTGGTTTCTGCTCGATTGCGGAGCAGAATGAGTAGTCAATATCCGCGTGCCGTCAAAAAGAAAGGGACATATTTCGCCAAACGATTGAGCGGACTAACTGATTTCGAGTGCTTCTGTACGCAAACTCACTTGACGAATGTCCTAAAAATGGGGTTTCTATGCAGTCGCACGTACGCAGCCATACTTTTGATGCCTTCCTGCATTTTCGGCCTATGCCCATTCAAGACAATCCTCTGTTCCGACGCCTCCATAAGCATGCGCAAAAGCGTCTGGTGTTTGATCCCGGGGTTTCACGAAGCAAGCAACTCCCCGCTTATAAGCGCTACATCGAGCTGGAGAGCGAAATGCTCAAGCGCTACCACCAAAAAGGCACTCCTGGCTTAGAGGTGTGTCAAGCGCGTGCCGCGATGGTCGACGTGGTGATCGAGAATCTATTCCTCGCCGCGCTCGATCTGTATGCCACCGAGCATGGCCCGCTGCCCTGCAAGATGGCAGTGCTCGCGACGGGCGGTTACGGGCGCCAAGAGCTCAACCCACACAGCGACATCGACATTATGTTTCTCTACCCCGAGAAAATTTCGGGGAAGCACTTTGCCAAGTTTCAGGAAGTTCTCGCCGAAGAGATTCTCTACCCGCTCTGGGACTTAGGCTGGAAAGTCGGGCACGCCTCGCGCAACGCCAAGGAAGCCATCGAAGAGGCGAAGAGCGAAATCCAATCTAAAAACGCGATTCTCGAATCACGCATTATCTGCGGCTCCGAGCCACTCTATCTCGACATGCAGAGGCGCTTCGCCAGCTACTGTAAAAAGGAAAACTCCAAGGCCTACATTCAGCAACGCCTCGCAGACGAACGCGGCCGCCACGCGAAGTTTGGCAATACCGTCTATCTACAAGAACCCGACATCAAGAATGGCGTCGGTGGCCTGCGCGATTATCAAAACATCCTATGGATGGCCAACATCAAGTTCGGCTATGGTTCATTTAGAGAGATCAACAAAGCTAAATTATTGCGGCAGCACCTACGCGACGAAATGGAAGCCGCCTACGATTTTCTACTGCGCACACGCACCGAACTGCACCTGCAGAATCGACGCCCCACAGACAAGATCGACCTCGAGCAACAACCCACCATCGCTGCGGGTCTAGGCTATCCGCAAGAAGATATATTCGAGCGCGTTGAGGCGTTCATGAAAGACTACTACACCGCCGCGCGCACGATCTACCATACCAGCGAGCTCCTCAAAGAACGACTCGCTCTCTCCAGCGAAGATGACCCGCGCAGCTCGGGCGGCATTAGCTTCCGCGAAGCCCTGCGCGCGCATCAACATCTGCCACTCAAACGCGTCGACGGCTTCATCTTACAGGACAAGGTGCTTTCTCCTGAGCAGAAATCCGTCTTCACCGAAGACCCCTTACGCCTGATCCGAGTCTTCCACTTAATGCAACAGTTCGGGGCCAAACTACACCCCGACCTCAAGTTTCGCATCTCACGCTCGCTGCCACTGATTGACCATGATATTATCAATCATCCTTCAGCAGCAAAGAGCTTTTGCTCGATCCTCAGAAGTCCTGGCGAAGTCTATCCGATCCTAAAACTAATGCATGAGCTCGGCGTGCTGGGTCGCTATTTGCCTGAGTTTGGCCAGCTCACTTGCATGGTTCAGCATGAATACTACCATCGCTATACTGCGGATGAGCACGTCTTGCGTACAATCAAGCATCTCGATGCTGTCTTCCAAAAAAACACTTCCGTCGACACTGCCTACGAGACCGCACTCCGTAAAAATGACGACCCGCTGCTGCTCTATCTGATTCTTCTACTACACGATATCGGCAAGGCAGAAGGCGTTAAAGGTCACGATGTCAACGGCGTCCGCATCGCTCAGCCAATCCTCACACGCTTCGACATTAGCGACGAGCAGCAGGAGCAAATTCTATTTATCATCCGCCACCACTTGGCCATGTCTCGCATCTGGCAGCGTTTTGATCTCGATGACCCAAAGACCGCACACACTTTTGCCGAGTTCATCGAGGACCCAGAGAAACTCCGCTTTCTTTATGTTCATACCTACTGTGATGCCCGCGGCACGGCGCCGACTCTATGGAACGACTATAAAGACACGATGCATCGGACATTGTATCAGCGTACTCTAGAGCAATTCGAAAATAAAGCCGTGGTCGAACAGAAGCGCAAGAATCTGAAGGCAAGTCGCCATCAACTGATGCTTGCCCGCGAGATCGAAGGCGTCGCCAAGGATGAGATCGAAGCTCATTTCGACCGTTTGCCAGAGCGCTATTTCATAAACACCAAGCCCAATGAAATCGAGCTCCACCTGCGCATGGTCAATCAGTTGCTCACTCAAATTCAACAGGCTGATCCGACTGGCACACTCGCACCCATTATTGACTGGAGTAACGACATCGATCTCAATATGACTGTCGTCAATATTGTTACGTGGGATCGTGCGGGGCTCTTCTACAAACTGGCAGGCGCACTGACTCTGGCTGGCGTAAATATCGTCAGCACTAAAGCGATCTCCCGCTCTGATAATATCTCCATCGACACCTTCTACATTATGGACTTAGAAGGCGGAGCCGTCTCCAACGAAAAAGCCCATACAATTTTCCAAACACACATCGAAGACGCCCTCATGCATGGGCGACGACTCACCAGCGAAATCGAGCGCATGGAAGCCAAGGTGAAAAGCCAGAAAAAGAAGCTGGGCGGCATTCTTCCAGCCCCGCTTCCGCCAACACTCGACATTTATCATGAGCCTTCGCTCAACCACACCATTATTGAAGTGCAAGCAGAAGACCGGGCCGGGCTTCTGTACGGACTCGCACGGCATATTTATTCCAGAGGATTCGATATCAGCTTCGCACGAATTGCGACAGAGCGAGGCCTCGCCATCGACACCTTCTATATCGATAAGATTAATCGCCAAGAGCCGATCAGCGCCAAAAACCTATCGGAATTACGCGTAAAATTAAATGCCATCATCAACGAATAGACATTCGCGACCGTCGAACCAACCATTACGATGAAAGCCGATAAGACCGAGCGCACTGCAATCGATTCACTTTACCGAATCAGTAGCTTGGTATCTGATACCGAGGAGCCCAAAGAAGCCCTAGCCTTGATCCTTCAAGAGATCATCAACGTTCTGCAACCCAGCAGCGCCTCGATCTCTTTGATCAACCCCGACACGCATCGACTTGAATTGGAAGTCTCGCATGGGCTCGCCGAAGACTGGAACGATCTGGACCTCGCGCTCGGTCAAGGCATCACCGGATGGTGTGCACTACATGCTCGCTCCATTATCGTACCTGATGTCAGTCAAGAGCCGCGCTACATCTCTGTCCGTTCAAGCGTCCGCTCCGAAATGGCTGTGCCGATGGAAGACCACGGAGTCGTGATCGGGGTAGTCAATATCGATAGCGAACGACTAAATGCCTTTGATGAGCAATCGCTCAAAATCCTCACCCTGTTGACCAACGAAGCAAGCCGTGTGGTTTCTAGGCTATGGCTGATTCAGCAACTCCGCGTCAAAGCACACCAACTCGAGTCACTGATTAATATGGGGCAAAGGCTCGTCGGCGAACTCGAACAAGACGAAGTGCTCCGCGGCCTCGCTCGAGAAGGTCGCCAACTAATGAACTGCCACAGTTGCGCGCTGTTTCTTCTCACACCCGACCAGAAGCAGCTTAAACTCCACTCCATGGCTGGCCCCCAAGGTGAAATCGACGCGCAAGTCAGCTTCCCCATCGAGGAAAGTTCCTTTGGTGCCGCCATCCACCGATACAAACAAGTCGAAGTCGCCGACCTGCCCTTTACCGTCGAAAACGATTTCATCCACATCGTGCAAAGCGAAGGCCTCGTCTCGATGCTCGCCACACCGATTGTGTTTAACAACAAAGCAATCGGCCTACTCAACGCCTACACCACCCACCAGCATCGCTTCAACAACGACGAGAAAAAAGTCTTTGCCACACTCGCACAACTCGGTGCCATCGCGATTCAAAATGCTCGCCTCTACTCACGTATTTTTAGCTCTGAGGATTCACTGCGACAGAACGAAAAGCTCACCACACTTGGGATGCTCAGCGCCGAGATCGCGCATGAAATTCGCAATCCACTGACGGTGATTAAACTACTCTTCGAGTCTCTCGACCTACAATTCACAACAGGCGACGATCGCCAAACCGACATCGGTGTAATCGGCGACAAACTTAACCAGCTGGAAGAAATCGTCAGCCGCGTGCTCGACTTCGGGCGCAACCGTCAAGGCGCCCACGCACACTTTGATCTCAACGATCTGATCAAAGATACCCTGCGGCTGGTACGCCTCAAACTACATCAAAGTAAAATCGAGATTACCTACCACCCAGCTCCGCAGCCCCTTCTAGTTGAAGTCAACAAAGGCCAGATTCAACAAGTTATGCTTAACTTAATCCTCAATGCCACTCAAGTGATGCCAGCAGGCGGCCGAATCGAGATTACCTGTGTAGGCGATCCCGCCGAGGAGGCAGCCTTCATCATCTGCGACAACGGCCCGGGGATTCCAGAGCGTATACAGCCCGACATCTTCGAATCCTTCCTCACCCATCGCCTAGGGGGAACTGGCCTCGGACTCTCCATCAGTAAGCGCATATTACGCGACCATCATGGCGACATTGAGCTAGTCAAATCCTCTTCCGCAGGCAGTACTTTCCGCTTCTGGCTACCCACGCACTAACTCGTCGAGTCTGCCACAAAGATTACGAATAACTAAGCGCTGATTTTACTTTGAAACTCAAAATTCAACGTCACCACATCTGGCCACTCGCAATAGTCTTGGCCATCTTCATGGCCTCAAGCAGCAAGGATCTCGCTGCGCCGAGCATTGACTTCTCTTACGACAAGCTCGCACACCTCCTAGTCTTTGGCCTACTCGCCACCGCGGTGCTGCGCATCCCGCGCATTTTTAACTTAGGCTGGCGCGGCGTCTTTATGGTCATCGCACTGGTCTCACTCTACGGCGCACTTGATGAATATCGACAGTCCTTTACAGCCGGTCGCTCCGTCGAGCTTGGCGACTGGATCGCCGATACCCTCGGCGCCATCATTGCCAGTATCGTATATTACAAATGGCATAGCTATCGACGCTTTTTGGAGTGGCCTACTTCCTCCCAAAGCCAGCGCACTGACTAATACTTCACCCCACAGCCATATGGCGTGGTGGTTGACTTTTCAACTGGCTCGCCGGCAATTGCGCTGGCATACGCAGCCTTCACATAATTGGTAGCCTTTGCAATATCCTCAGACTTGGCAGATTTAATACTATCAATCGCTCCTTGATAAATCACGACACCCTCGGGGTTGATCAGAAACATATGCGGCGTGGTACGAGCGCCATAGGTACGGCCGACTTGACCTGCAGTATCAAGTAGTAAGGCTGTCGAGTGCGTCTCAGTCGCTTTACGCACAGCCTCTGCTTGGCCTGCTGTAAGATAGCCAGTCTTACCCGGGGCAGACGAGGCGATCTGCAGCCATACGACACCGGCATCTGTCAGCTCCCGCTGCAGAGCCTGCATATCGCCGTTTTCATAATACTTTATCACGAACGGGCAGTTGTGCCGCGTCCACTCGAGGACAACATACTGCCCTTTAAAATCGAAGATTTGACGCTCCACCCCAGCGCTATCGGTTAAGGCAAAGTCGGGTGCTGCGGCGCCAACCTGAACTGTGGCCTTCAAGACCGAGGCACATGCTAGGAATATAACGAAGAAAGATTTATAATGATTCATGACAGTCGATACCGTTTCTCAGCGCTCTTAATTACAAAGGCAACATGCGGCTTAAGATCAACATTGTTGACCTTAGTTCAGTGCTTTTTCAACTGCTTCACGCACTATTCCATTGGTCAAGCTCTGCGGCAGTACGGTCACTGCACCATCAGGCGCATACAGCACATACAGCGGCACACCCGAACGACCGAAGCGCTCCAGCTCCGTCGTGATTGCTGAATCATAGCGTGTCCAATCCGCCTCAAGCGCGACCACGCCATATTCCTCAAACAAAGCTTCAGTCGCCTCCGTATGCGTCGCCACCTTCTTGTTCACCTGACAAATCAGGCACCAGCTCGCGGTGAAATCAATAAACACAGACTTCCCCGCAGCCAACTCCGCTGCGACACGTTCACTCGACCAAGGTTGCCACTGGCCATTCTTGGAGACGGAAGTCCCAGTTTCAAAACTTTCATACGCAGCCTTGGTCTCGTTGATTGCATAATAGGTCGCAAAAACGAGCAGCGCCAAACTAATGGCCTGCGCGAATCGCTGTGTGCGCTTCGGCTTCACCGGCACCGACCAACGCCCATAGATCCACGCGGCCAGGCCAGCGACCAGCAATGCGATGAGCAACGCGATCACCGCATCCACTCCTCCGAGACGTCCAGCTACCAGCGCGAGAAAGACCACCGCCGCCATCAACAGAAAGCCCATGAACTGCTTGACCGACTCCATCCATACCCCTGGCTTAGGCAAGTAAGCTACCAACTTCGGAAACACCGACAAAAACAAGAACGGCGACGCGAGCCCACAGCCCATCACACCAAAAATCAGTAGCCCTATGGCTGCATTGGTCTGCACTGCGATGCCACTGACCGAAGCCACCAACGGTCCCATGCACGGCGCACCGACCACAGCGGCCAACACGCCCATCCCGAACGAGCCCAGCACATCGTTGCGTTTCGATACCTTGGTGTCCGCGCCGACGAGACTCGTGCCCACCTCAAACACACCCATCAAATTCAGCGCAAACAGGAAGAATACCACCGTCAGCACTACCACGAAGTTAGGGCTCTGCAATTGAAAGCCCCAACCGATCCGCTCACCCACCGCGCGCAGCGCTAACAACACCGCAGCCAGCGCGAGGAAACTCACAACCACTCCCGCGGTATACGCACCGCCATGCAGCAAGGCCTGCGCCCGCGACTGCCCCGAATGCTTCAATAAGGAAAACACTTTGAGCGACAGCACTGGCAATACGCAGGGCATCACATTCAGAATCAACCCACCAAAAAACGCCAACAGCAACCAGCCGGGAAGCCCGAGGTTCAACAAGACACCCTCAAATCCGGTGGCTGCAGGCACTGCACCCCCCAACAACGGCGGCTGCACAGCAGCTGCTTCGGCCCCAATCCTCAGATCGATCGCCCAGTTCCCCGACTGCGATTGTAAAACACCCGCAACGGCAGCACTCGGCTCCTGCAACTGCATCACATCGAGATTTGCGCGTAATTGCACCTGTCCCTCGCCAACCGAACTTAACGTCTGCAGGGCGCTCGGCTCGATCACTCCCCCTTTATCCGCATAAAAATACAAATCACTCGGAATCGCCGAACCGTCCGTCTGCTCGATCGTTAAAACTAATTTCTGCCCTTCCACTGTCGCCGAGACCAGCCACGGTGTAGTCACCTCAGGCAAGCGCGCACGAGCCGCGTCAAACGTGGCCGCTTCGTCACTGTTTAAGGCCTCAGATGCAGTAGTCAGCTCGAGACTTAGACTGGCATCGCCTGGCATACAAAATTGCTCGCAGACCAACCACGACACCTCGGCATGAATCGGCACCGCAGTTCCCAAATCAAACTCCTGCGCAGCTTGAATCGGTACAATCAAGGTCACCGTATCCTCGTAACCATAGTTCATCAGCCCACCTAACTCGATCCGCTCCGGTGCCGGCCACTGAATCTCGCCGGCACTCAAGCCTGCTGGCAGCTGCCATTCGATCTCCACCGGCAGACCACTCGCACCTGGATTTTTCCAGTAAAGATGCCAATGCGGCTCCAGCTTAAAATCTAATGCCACATTAAAGCGTTCGCCTGGCACGACCGCAGTGGTCTCAGCAATCAGTTCTACCGTGACCGCTCCCGCAACCACTGGCGCCGCACGCAACAGACTTGAACCGGCGATTAACCAACTAAACAAAGCAAAAAGGACAACAGATGTTTTCATAAAGCGAAGCAGCATAACTATCCAAACAGATATGCCAAACCCTGAACTTATTCCAATCACTGTTTTAATAAACAACGAAACCAAACCTCGCTCCAACAATTTTTACCTTTGCACCTTTTATCCTTCGCACTTTCATTCGCTACATCATGACTGACCAAGACCTCGGACCAACCGGCGAAATTTGTTTCGACCTCCCCTCTCCGTATCAAGCGCACCCCTGTGGACTGCTGCACTTGCCACGCTTTATCAGCAAATGCCGTAAGCACTTGGCGGGTGAGCTACCGAAATCCTACCAAAAGAATTTCTGCCGCGGCTTTGATCGCTTTTTATCCATGCACCTCGGCATCGATCCCAAGCAAGTGCTCGCTGCGGTCGAAGCCGCTGGTGACGACGAAATCGAACTGGATCGCCTACTCGGCGAATGCCTCCCTGACGACCTCAACGCCATCGAGTGGAACCGAGAAGTCACTCATAAGGGACAAACTAAAATGGGCCGCGAGTTCCTGGCCGAATCGCTGACCAATATGGGGCATCCTGAAATGATCGGTGTGGTCGACAGTGTGATGGACATGATCGATTTCGATGAAGGCCGGATCGCGGGCTTTTCCGATGAGCGCCGCAAGGCGTGGGAGGCAAGCGTTGCAGGTTGAGAGTTACTCGAAGTAAAGCCCAACCCACGACCTCGAACGAACCACTCCTACTGAATTCGCCCCAGTTGCGCACGCACTAGCTCGGCAATCTTCTGCATGCTCGCGGCTGGTGGCAGCTCGCTGAACGGTGCCACGGCATCGGTCGCTTTAGCTAGCTCCGCCTCAAAGGTTTCGACCACCTCTGCAAAAACGGGAAAATCGTGCAAGCGCTTGGTAAAGTCAGCCGACACCGTCTGGTCGCCTGCCTTAAAGCGCGCCATCAGACTGTTGCGCTCTTTCTCGGGCAACTTCTCCAGCAACAGCAGCAGCGGCAGAGTAAACTTACCCTTAGCCAGATCGGTGCCTAGCGTCTTACCGATCATCGACTCTTCGGCGTACAAATCCACCAAGTCATCAAAAATCTGATACGCAATGCCGACATGACGCCCGAACAGTCCCGCAGCCTCGCTAAAGGCCTCGCTGTAACCAGCGATTTTCGCGCCTAGACGGCAGGATACTTCGAATAGCTCGGCGGTCTTGAGCTGAATCACGCGGAAATAGAACTCGCGACTATAGTTCACCTCCCCGCGCTGATAGGTCTGCGCGATCTCGCCAGCACAGACACGCGCTGTCGCCTGTGCCACTGAGCGACAGACTTCGTTCGTATCAAAATCAGAGGCCAATTTGAGCGCGTGCGAAAACAACACATCGCCAATCAATACCGCCGCAGCAGGGCCGTATTTCTTTGCCGCTGTCTCTTGTCGGTGACGTATGTCTGCCTCATCCAAAATATCATCGTGCACCAAGGTCGCGAGATGCACTAATTCGATCACCGAGCCTAACATCACTAGGTCCTTGGCGCAGTTTTCCGCTGGCCCCTGCCAGCCGCTGTAAGCGACCAACATCGGCCGCAGGCGCTTACCGCTGTGGCCAAACACATAGCGCACATGTTCCTGCACTTCAGGCTCCAAATGCTCCACCTGGGACTGCAAAAAGATGTCCAGATCATCCAGATAAGACTTTACCGGTTGGTAAACTTCGGAAAAACCGGCTGCGGCCACTGAATCGGCCTCGGACTGTGAGCGGGATGTCATTTTATTGAGTATGAAAGTTTGAAGGTGTAAAAGTTAAACAATGAATCAACTGATAGAGTTCTTTTTTTGGTGCCGTTGCTTGCAACGGCCAACGCTCAGCCATGAGACATAACTATGTAGGCCGTTGCAAGCAACGACGCTACACCCGATGGAAGCGGTTAATCGCGATGTTTCGGCTCGGTGGGCTTAGGTCGGTTCGACTTCGCAGTTTTAATGCTACCGCTGCCTTGCAACCATTTGTTCAGCGCATCTAAGAAACCCTTACGGTCATCGACGTGCACATTGTGCCCGGCCTGAGGAATACTGGCTTGTTTAATATTCGGTAGCCATTCGCGCATTGCTTTGACGTCGCCGCCTTTTACAAAATCGGACTTCCCGCCAGTGATGAGCAGAGTTGGTCCCTTGAAGTTATCGAGCCCGCTGAGCGAGTTCTGACGCAGCACCTGTAAACTTGAATGCAGCACTTCGAGGTTGCACTGCCATTTTAGGCCGAACTCCCCGCGCACCAGGTTCGTCATCACAAATTGCCGCAGTCCCCAATCCGGGATCAGCGGCTTCAACAGCTCTTCCGCTTCGCGGCGATTCTCGATGGCGCCTGCAGGCACGCGCTTCATCGCGCGAAACTCGGCATCGTGATACGGCGGATACTTCTTCGCTGCGATATCGACGATGATCAGTTTTGCGACCACGGCCGAATGGCCGCAGGCAAACCGCATCGCAATCTTGCCGCCGAGGCTATGCCCCATTAGTGTGACGTTTTTTAGATCGTGCACACGAAGATAGGCAGACAAATCGGCGTTTAGCTCAGACCAACGCATCGTTTCCGCATGCGGCGAACTGCCGTGGTTACGCAGATCCAAGATGTGAACATCAAAGCGATCTTTCAGCGCCTTACCGATCGTCTTCCAGTTGCGCGACGCCCCAAGCAGTCCATGCAGAATGACTAATGCGGGTGCTTTAGGATTTTCAAACCGAAGAGAATTGAGCTTTATGGCTGCCATAGGTCCCGCATTTGCCCACGAATGGCATGAATTGTCACGAATCATTTCCGCTAAAGAACGTACCAGAGGATGAAAAGGCTCAAAATCTATCAATTTTCGCTAATGTGCATTATTTTTGATTCGCGTTCATTCGCGTAATTAGTGGGCTCTTTCCTTTCAAACTATGTCCGCCGAGAAGCCCAAGAAAGTAACCCCAATGATGCAGCAATGGCACGAGATTCGTGGCCAGCTCGCTGATGATACTTTATTGATGTTTCGCTTGGGGGACTTTTACGAAATATTCCTACAAGATGCCGAGCGCGGCGCGCAACTGCTCGGCATCACACTGACCCACCGCCACGGCATGCCGATGGCTGGCATTCCTTTCCACGCTTCCGAGACCTACATTCAGAAGCTTCTCGATCAAGGCGTCAAAGTTGCAATTGTCGATCAGGTTGAGACGCCGCAACCTGGCAAACTGGTCAAGCGCGCGCTCACTCGCATCATCACCCCCGGCACCCGCCTCGCCGACACCCAGATCGATGCCCAGCGTAATCACTTCCTGCTCGCACTCTCACTAGAGAAGCAACAACTGCACGCCGCTTGGCTCGACTTGACCACGGGCGAATTTGTTGTCGCCTCCGACGCACGCCCCGAGAATTTGTTCGCGGCCTTTGAGGGTATCGACCCTCGCGAGATCATCGTGCCAGAAAACGCCGCCTCTAATTGGGAAAGCCATCCGGATGCCGCCAAGTTCAATGAACTCTTCACCTCTTTGTGCGACGGTCGCGCTGTGACCAAGATTCCCGACTATCACTTTGACGAAGTCGCCGGCGCGCAATCCGTGATGGAGACCCTCGGCGTCCTCAACCTCGAAGGCTTCGGCATCGACCGCGACCATCCTGCCCTCGGCGCAGCGGGCGCACTAGTGCATTACTCGACCGAAACACTCTGCGCCAAACCGGAGAATCTCCGTAAACTCAGCGAGTACAGCAGCGAGAAGACCCTGCTACTCGATCCCGCGACCCTGCGTAACCTCGAAATCTTCAAATCCGCTGCCAATACCCGCCACGGCTCACTGCTCTCGGCGATGGACGGCAGCGTGACTGCGCCCGGCGCCCGCCTGCTCGAGCGCTGGCTGTGCGCGCCCGAACTCAACCTGATCGAAGTGCAACGCCGGCAAGACTGTGTAGCCGAGTTCGTTGCAGGTCCGGGACTTTCAACCGAGCTGCAAAAACATCTCAAAGGCATTCGCGACATCGAGCGCATTCTCGGCCGCCTGCAAAACCGTCTGCGCAACCCGCGCGAACTTGGCGGCGTGCGCGATACCCTCGCCTCATTACCCGCCATCTCCGGCACACTACTGGAATTCCCCGACACGCCGGTCGCCGCCATCGCAGAGCGCATCCACGACTTTGAGCCACTGTCCGAACTGCTCAACCGCGCCCTTGCCGATGAATTACCTGGCAAGATCGGCGACGGCGGCACGATTCGCGACGGCTTCGACGCAGAGCTCGACCGCATCCGCAGTCTGACCCGCGACAGCCAGCAATGGCTCAGCGAATTCGAACTCGCCGAACAAGAGCGCACCGGCATCAAAAATCTACGCATCCGTTTCAACGGGGCCTTTGGCTACTTCATTGAAGTGACTAAGAGTAACGTCGCCCTCGTCCCCGACGACTACGTACGCAAACAGACCATGAAAAACGCCGAGCGCTACACCACGAGTGTGTTGAAAGAGCGCGAACGCGAGATTCTCAGCGCTGAGGAGAAATCCCTCGGCTGTGAAGAGAAATTATTTAATGCCTTGATTCTATCGATCCTCGAGCATGCCAATGCACTCAAAGAGACCGCCGAAGCACTTGCCGAGATCGATGTACTGATCGGCTGGGGCGCACTCGCCCGCGAGTGGGACTACTGCAGGCCGCAGCTTGACCACTCTGACCAGCTACGAATCAACCAAGGTCGCCACCCCGTTGTTGAGCAAATGCTGCGCGCCGAACGTCTCGGCCTCGCCGGTGCACATGCCTTCGTGCCCAACGACACCAGCCTCTCCAGCTCAGGCGTCAATGCCGACACTCCACAAATCGCGCTAATCACTGGGCCCAACATGGCTGGTAAATCGACTTACATTCGCCAGATCGCCTTGATTGTGCTGATGGCCCAAACCGGGGCATGGGTGCCCGCGAAGAGCTGCCAGATCGGTCTCGTCGATCGCATCTTCTCGCGCGTTGGCGCGAGCGACGAACTTGCCCGCGGCAATTCGACCTTCATGGTCGAGATGAATGAGACTGCCAATATTCTCAACAACGCCACCCCGCGAAGCCTCGTCATCCTCGACGAAATCGGCCGTGGCACTAGTACCTACGACGGCCTCTCCATCGCATGGGCGGTGATCGAGCATCTGCATCCGAAGGACGCTGACGGCCCGCGCACCCTATTTGCCACGCACTACCACGAGCTCACACAATTGGCCAAAACGCAGGCCCGCCTAGAGAACTACTCGGTGGCCGTGAAGGAGTGGAACGACGAAATCATCTTCGTGCGCCAAGTAATTAAAGGCGCCGCCGACCGCTCCTACGGGATTCAAGTCGCCCGTCTCGCCGGCCTACCGACCACCGTCATCGAGCGCGCCAAAACGATACTGGAACGCCTCGAAGCCGACGACTCCTCGCACAACCTCCTGCGTAAGCGTATGAAAAAGGAGCAATCTGGCGAAAACACCGACCGCGAAGACGATCAGTTGGCATTATTCTAAAAAGCAAAAGAGTGAGGGCGATGCGCCCTCGTATAGATCAGATCAACGTGGCCGGGTCGCCCACGCTCCTATCCCAATTGTAGTGGAACGAGCTTCCCGCAGGGAGCTTGTTAGCGGCTCCCCAAGCACGCTCCGCAAAACTGAGCGGGAAACATAGTGGAAGCTACTGCTCCTGCTCGCTCGACTTACCAATCACCCCGATAAAGAAGTAGGCCAAGGGGATCAGCGTGAATCCGGCCAACGCCCACCAGAAAACGGACCAGCTACTGAGCTTCTCCGTGACATGCTGCTGGTAGACTACTTCGCAAAAGAAACTGCCGACAATGCCTGCCACGCTGCCGACCAGCAACTGATAGAGTGCTTGTGCTTGTCCGCGCATCGTGTCTGGCACGCGCTTATCAAGGAAGATCCGACCAGCCACCATCGTGAAAGTATAAATCGGTCCGTGTAGTGCGATTCCCAGCCAAATCAGCGCTAGCAGACCCAAGTCTCCTGCCAAGGCAAACAGTGCAAAACGCGCAAGCCCCAACACCATCCCGACGATCAAGAACCAGCGAATACGAAAACGCCCGGCCACCATGCTGAGAAAAAGCATTGAGCCGATTTCAACCACCTGCCCCAACGTCATCTGAGCGGTTGGATACAGGCTACCAAACTCCATCAACATTGTCGGCACCAACATATAAAATGACACACAGGGAATCGCAAATAAGGCTGAGGCGAAGTAAAAAACCCGCAGCTCGCGGACTTTGAGCAGCTTAAACGCAGTCAATCCCAAGGCCGCTCGCCAGCCACGGCTCACGTGGTCCGTCGGCGGCGTGGCTGGCAGCAAGAAACAAAGGAAGCCCATCAAGAGTCGAATATAGGCCGCCCATTGCCCCGTGTCTGCGGACTGATCCAGCGCAAACCAACTAACGATGCAACCGCCCGCCATCCACCCGACGGTTCCTCCAACCGCATACAACGGAAAGCTCTTTGCCGCATTCGGCAGATTCACCAGCTTAATTTTAGTGATCAGCGCAAACATTGGCCCCGAGATCAGCGCATTACAGCCTTGAAAGAACAGATACCAGCCCGGGTGCCAGCGATGCTCCAATGCGAAAAAACCAAGCCACAAAAAGAACGCACCAAAGATCGCCAAAGCCCCCAGCAGTTTCTCCGCATTCATCTTTCGATCAGACAATGCGCCAAACATCAATGCCGAGAACATTGCACACAAGGGCGTCAACGCCATTGCATACGGCAACACCCACCGTACCCCCTGCGCCTCAAGAATATTTGGCAACGACGGCACCCACATGCCTGGCGGCATGAACATCAGGCACATCACCACCCACATCATGTAGCGTCGGTGTTTGAGGGTCATTTGCATAAGTCGTCGAAATTGCTAGCTCAGCGTTCTCAAAGCGCAAGCGGCAAAGCTAATCTGGTAAAAAGCGACAAGAGTGTCGCTACCAGCAGAGTTTACACTTCCAATTAATAGTGAACATATTTACACCTAAAATAATGAGTCTGCGCTACCTATTCATTGATTTCGACAGCTTTTTCGCCTCCGTCGAGCAACAATTTCAGCCGCACCTGCGCGGCAAGCCGATTGCTATCGTGCAGTCACTAGGTGTTGACAACACTAGTTGTATCGCGGCCAGCTACGAGGCAAAGGCACGCGGGGTTAAGACAGGCACGGGGGTGCGCGAAGCACGCTTCCTCTGCCCGGGCATCCAATTTGTACAGAGCAACCACAGCCGGTACGTGCAGACACACAAGAAGATCCACCAGATCATCCACCAGATTATTTACGTCGATGCCGTGCTTTCGATCGACGAGATGTTTGGCCGCCTACCGCCCCACTGGCAACCGCCGGAAGTCGCGCGCGCCAAGGCCCTTGAGATCAAAGCCGCTCTCAAAACCAACATCGGGCCCCATATCGGCGCCTCGATCGGCCTCGCTCCGAATCGCTTCCTCGCCAAGCTTGCCAGCAAGCTCGAAAAGCCCGACGGCTTGGTGGCGATCGACTTCGACGACCTGCCTGAAATCCTGTACCGCTTCGAGCTCGAAGACATCACTGGTATCGGTCGGCGTATGCAAGAGCGCCTACGCATCGCACGCATCATCAGCATGGAACAACTGTGCAACGCACCGCGGCACACATTGCACCGCATCTGGAAATCGGTCGAGGGCGACCGCATGTGGTATGCCCTGCGTGGCATCGAGATGGCACGACCAGAAAGCACCACCCGCCACAGCATCGGCCACTCCCACGTGCTACCACCACGTCTGCGCAGCTTCCAGGGTGCGCATGCAACCCTCCACCGTATGCTGCAAAAACTTGTCCGCCGCCTACGCGCCATCGACACTTTTACCGGTCACCTCGAGGTACAGGCCACCTTCGGCTTCGAGATTCACTGGCACGGTGGAGCAAACTGCTTCCCCACGCAGGATAATGTCACCTTAGGGAGACTTTTAAACAATCTCTGGGCACAACCCTTTGACGACCTGCCAGATCCGACTAAGGTCGGTATCACCTGCACGCATTTAATCCACGCCGACAGCCACACGCCGTCGCTCTTCCCAGAAGACAACCACCCGCGCCGCATGCAGCTACAACACGCCATGGACGCGATCAACCAACAGCACGGTGGTCGTAGCCTCTACTACGCCGACGCCCATCAAGCCCAGCGCTGCAGCGAAGCCGCGCCAATGCGCATTTCATTTAGCCACATCCCGGATCTAGAAATAGAGCGGGAGTAGCAGCGGCGCGAATGTCGCTGCTACATCACATCCAGATCGACTAGGATCTCGCGCGGACTGGAGCCGTTTTCGGGGCCAACGATGCCGCGCTCTTCGAGGGCTTCCATTAAGCGAGCCGCGCGGTTGTAGCCCACACGTAGGCGGCGTTGCAGCATCGAAGTGGACGCACGCTTGGTGCTACGCAGCACATCGATTGCATCCGGTAGAAGCTCATCACCATCCGACTCGCCGGTACCTGCAGTCGGGCCGCCGTCGTCGCCTCCAGCATCAATTTGCTGCTGCACTTCTTGAGCAATCTGCGGTGGATCATTGTTCTCCTTAAGGAATTCGACAATCGCTTCGATCTCATCATCCGAGACGAACGCACCCTGCGCACGCACCAGGCTGGAGGTGCCTGGGGGGATAAACAGCATGTCGCCCCTGCCGATCAACGCCTCCGCACCGCCACCATCGAGGATCGTACGGCTATCAATCTTGGAAGCCACCTTGAAGGAAATACGACTGGGCAGGTTGGCCTTAATCACGCCGGTGACGACGTTCACCGAGGGACGTTGGGTTGCTAGCACTAAGTGAATACCAGCGGCACGCGCGAGTTGGGCGATACGAGCGATACAAGTCTCGATATCGGCAGGCGCGACCATCATCAGGTCGGCGAGCTCGTCAATGATGCAGACGATGTAAGGCAGCTTTTTCTTCGGAACCTCAAAAGCATCATCATCGCGGGGCACTTGCATATTACTCACGGCAGCGCGCTCTTCTGGAGTCATGTCGGCATCCATGGCCTCGGCCTTGGCCTGCTCTTCCTTGTCCTTCATCAGCTTGGCGTTAAAGCCTGCGATATTGCGGACATTGGTCTTGGCAAAGATTTGGTAGCGGTGCTCCATCTCGGCGATCAGCCACTTCAGCGCGCCCGGCACCTTCTTGGCCTCGGTCACCACCGGAATCAACATGTGCGGCAGCGCATTATACATCTGCATTTCAACCACCTTCGGATCGACCATGATGAAACGAAGATCGTCTGGCCCGGAGTGGTAGAGCAGCGATGCGATAATCGCGTTGATACAGACCGTTTTCCCGGAACCGGTCGAACCAGCGATCAGCACGTGGGGCATCTTGGTGAGATCCATCACCATCGGCTTACCTGTTACATCCTTACCTAGCACGACTGGGATCTCCGCATTGGCTTCCCCCCACGCCTTGGACTCGACGATGTCGCGCATGCAGACCGCCTCGGATACCTTATTGGGCACTTCGATACCGACTGTGCCTTTACCAGGAACTGGCGCGAGAATACGCACAGACATGGCCTGCAGGCCGAGCGCGATATTTTTGTCTAGATTGACGATCTTCTCGACGCGAACGCCTGGCGCGGGCTTTACCTCGTAGCGGGTAATGACTGGCCCAGTATGAATCTCGCCGGGAATGACCTTAACGCCGAACTCGTCGAGCGTACGCACCAACGCTTGCATCGTGCCGGCATGGTCTTCTTCGCTAATAGTGCCCGCAACTTGCGGCTCAGCCAATAAGCTGAGCGGTGGAAACACATAGTCGCCGCGGCGCTCAGGTATACTCGCGACGGCTTTTTCTGTCTTCTCTTCTGCAACGACCTTGATCATCGAAGGATCAAACTTCGGCTTCGGCTGCTCGATCGGCGGCTCGGGCTCTTCCATCAAGGGCTTAACCTGTTTAGCCTGTTTGGCCTGTTTGGCTGGCGATTCTTTTTTGGCCTGTTCGCGCTTCAAGCCAGCAGGAGAAGTGATCGAAGCAGGCAGCAATGATGGGCGACGCCCATCGTCATCGGCAGCCTCCTCTTCGTCTTCATCGTCCTCAGCAAGCGCTGGTTGAGATTTCTTGCTGGCCTTAGCCGCGGCGCGGTCCGCCTTGCGTTGTACTTTGGCAGCCGCCGCCTCTGCTTTGGCGAGGCGTTTAGCCTCCCTGCGCTCCGCCCGCAGAGCTTTACGCTCTTCCTTCGAGCCAGCCCGCGCGACAAGGAAGCCGCTATACGCGTTTTGAATATAATCAAGAAAACGGCCGAGGTTATCGGTAAAGACAATCACCGAGCCGACCACGAACCCCGTCAACAGGATCAAGAAACTGCCAAAGGGGCCGATAAACGGCTGCAATATAGTCGCGGCAACAAATTCGCCAAAAACCCCGCCGACGTGTGACGAAAGTTGCTGCGCAAAAATGCCGTCTTGTATCTTCACCGTGCCGATGACCTCCATCATCGCCGCCAAACCAGACGCACACATTAACGAGCCCACGGTTGCAACGCCACTCACCATACGGCGGCGAGGCTGCTGCTGCAGAATGAAGCGAACCCCAGCCCATAAAAGATAGAGCGGAATCAACCACGTAGCGACACCGATAAAATGAAAAGCCCAAAAACTCACTTCTGCTCCAAAGACGCCGACTAGGTTCATTTCGGGCTCAGTGGTGTACACCCGGGACTGCGCAAGCTCGAAATCCCAGATCGCCACAAAGCTACAGAGGCCAATACAAAAAAACACCAGTGCCCACACTGGCCGAGACCCGGCTTTACGTGGTTGCGAGACGACTTTCTTTCGCGCGACTTTTTTCTTCGGTTTTCTGGCCATGGAATGTGTTTTAGATACGTTGCTTTAAATCCAAAAAGAATTCGATTGAATATCGCAATTTAAACAAACTCCTGCATAGAAGTGAAAAATGCAACTCCTAGAATTCACACCTTTATATATGGAACGCGTTTGGGGCGGTCGAGGCCTCGAAGCAAAATTGGGTCGTACGCTCCCCGATGGACAAGTCATCGGGGAAAGCTGGGAAATTGTCGATCGCCCGGACGAGCAATCCGTCGTCGCCTCCGGCCCACTCGCTGGCCAAACGATCCGCGAACTGCTTGAAAGTTCCGCGGCCGACATCCTTGGCCCTGGCCGCGATCCTGCCAAGCCTTTCCCGATCCTCGTCAAATGGCTCGATTGCCAAGATCGCCTCAGCCTGCAGGTGCACCCGCCAGCCGCGATCGCACCCTCGCTCGGCGGCGAGCCAAAGACCGAAAATTGGTATGTCGCTGATGCCAACGCCGATGCCTCCCTCATTGTCGGCCTGAAAAAGGGCGTCACGCGCGAACAATTTGAGACTGCGCTCGCCAACAATCAAGCCGAGGACTGCGTGCACCGCTTCCCCGTGAAAGCCGGGGACTCAATTCTAGTCGAAAGCGGGCGCATGCATGCGATCGACGCGGGTAATCTGATCCTTGAAATCCAGCAAAACTCCGACACCACTTACCGCGTCTACGACTGGGGGCGCGTCGGGCTGGACGGTGCACCACGGCAACTGCACATTGAGGAGTCCCTCAAATCGATCGACTTCGACGACTTTGAACCAGACGCTTTGACCATCATTCCAGGCGAACAGGTGTTGGCTGATTGTAGCGAATTTCGTATTCGCAAGCTGGAATTGCAGCCCGGTGATACCGCCATTGAGCTCGCCGCTGGTGAACAAGCTCGCCTGATCCACATCGTGAGTGGCAGCGTCAAAGACGGAATTTCTGGCCAGACGCTCGTGGGCGGCAACAACTACCTGCAGCCCTACGTCACCAGCGCAACGCTCGTCGCCGAGACAGCAACCACACTGCTGATTACCGACCAGTTCTAGTCGCTAGACAAAGCCAGCAGTCTTACAAGGCAGTTTAGTCCCGCCTCGGAAGCATCTGACATACCATTTGAAGCGCCCCAATGCAGCTGTGTAATAAGGGGCATCTAAGCGAACAATACTTCGCACGAATAATTAAATTTCGCTCTTTTTGCCTAAAACTGCGTCCTTGATCTCTGCGAAGGAATCAACACACTTCCGCGCTCAATCTTGAATCAGATCTGCCTTTTTGCACCTGCAAGCGCCAATACTTTTCGAAAAATGACCGACAACAACACAGACACATCCGACGAAACTACTGAAACCGAAGCGGCTGAAGTCGTCGAAGAAACTGCCGAAGAAACTGAAACACCTATCGCTGAAGCCACGCCTCTTGAGAAAGCCGAAGCCGAAGCAGCGGAGATGAAATCTCGCTGGTTACTTTCAGTCGCGGATATGGAAAACTACCGCAAGCGTATCGGCCGCGAAAAGCAGGACATCATTCGCAGTGCTGGGGCTAGCGTAGTGGAATCACTCCTCCCAGTACTCGATAATATGAAACTCGGCCTGCAGGCTGCCGAAAATCATCCCGAAGCAAAGGACGTCACCCTCGGCTTCCAGATGGTTGATGATCAGCTCAAGCGGGCACTCAGCGAACAAGGCCTCGAAGAACTCATTCCAGACGGCGATGCCTTCGACCCGAATTTCCACGAATGTATTTCACATCAATCATCGAATGAAGTGGAGGAAGACAAAGTCATCCAAACTGTCCGTGCAGGTTATCGCCTGAATGACCGACTGATCCGCGCAGCGAGTGTAATTGTTTCCAGTGGCCCTGAAAAAGCATAACCCCCTTTTAGACCACCATGGCACAAGCAGATTTATATGAAACCCTCGGCGTCGCACGCGATGCGTCCGACGATGAACTTAAGAAGGCCTACCGCAAGCTGGCAGTCAAATATCATCCAGATAAAAACCCGGGGGATGCCGCTGCAGAAGCAAAATTCAAAGATATTTCTTCTGCTTACGACAATTTAAAGGACCCCGATAAGCGTGCGGCCTACGATCGTTACGGACACGCCGCTTTCCAAGGTGGCATGGGTGGCGGAGGTGGCGGTGGCCATGATCCGTTCGACATGTTCCGCGAAGCCTTTGGCGGCCGCGGCGGCGGGGGTGGTGGCATTTTCGATGAATTTTTTGGCGGCGGAGGTGGCCAATCCGCGAGTGGAGCAGCTCACGGCTCGGACCTTCGCTATGACCTAGAGATTTCCTTAGAAGAAGCCGTCAAAGGCTGCGAAAAAGAAATCCGCTATCGACGCCCGATCGAATGTAAAAAATGTCACGGCGAAGGCGCCGAGCCCGGCTCGAAGAAGGTGACCTGCTCGACTTGTGGTGGCGCAGGGCAAGTGTCGTCCAACCGCGGGTTTATTAGTTTTCGACAAGTATGCCCTAGCTGCCAAGGCGCTGGGCAAACGATCGAGAAGCCTTGCAGTAACTGCCACGGCGAAGGCCGCGAGATGGATACCAGCACGGTCAAAGTTCGCATTCCTAGCGGCGTCGCCACTGGTTCGAAACTTCGCTCTGCGGGTAAGGGCGAAGCGGGTCAAATGGGCGGCCAAGCGGGCGACCTCTACATCATCGTGCACGTCAAAGAACATGAGCTCTTCGAGCGCCACGACCATGACCTTTTCTGCGAAGTGCCGATCAAGTTCACCCTCGCCGCACTCGGCGGTTCGATCAATGTGCCAACCCTGTTCGGCAAGGGCTCACTCAAAATCCCTGCCGGTACGCAGACTGGCACTACTTTCCGCCTGCGCGGCCAAGGAGTCCCGCACCTACGTGGCAATGGCAAAGGCGATCTACTCATCCGCGTGCAAGTGGAAGTGCCCACCAAGCTCACTGCAGACCAAAAGAAAAAGCTCGAGGAATACGCCGATGCCTGTGGCGATCCGGCCAACCCGATGAGCGAATCCTTCGTCGAAAAAGCGAAGCAATTCTTTCGCTAGGCCGCTAACGCGGGTTTACAAGTTATCGGTTCTTTAGTTTCAGTTGATCAAAAATTAAATCCGAAAACCAATAACTGATAACCAAACAACTCTAACTACATGGCTTATCCAATCGTCATTCTCGGCTCTGGCAGCGGCACCAACGCTGAGGCTCTGTTAAAGGCAGAAGCGAACAAGCAACTCGGCGCGGCAAAGATTGCAGCGATCATTAGCGATCACGAAGACGCGGGCATCCTTGAGCTAGGGCAAAAATATCAAGTGCCCGCGATCTACATCGACCCAAAGCGCAAAGGCGCCCGGCTGAGCGACGAAGCCGAGCAAACTTACATCGAACGCATCGCATCGTTCTCTCCAAAGCTTATCGTGTTGGCCGGCTTCATGCGGATTATCAACCGCCCATTCATCGAAGCTTTCGAGGGGCGCATGATTAACCTGCACCCGAGCCTGCTGCCGAGTTTCCCTGGCATGGATGGCATTGCTCAAGCCTTCGATCACGGCGTAAAGCTCACTGGTTGCACCGTACATTGGGTCACTCCAGCACTCGATGCCGGCCCCATCATCGACCAAAAAGAAGTGCGTATTGAAGAACAAGATACACTCGAATTGCTCGAAAAGAAGGTCCATATCGTCGAGCACCAACTGCTGCCCGATGTCGTCGCCCGCTTGAGTAAGGGTAAGATTAAATCGTTGTAAATATTATTGACCTAGCACCACTCGATGGAGCGCCTCGCCGCTCGCTTAGTGCGATTGCACCCGCTGTTCAGTTCCAGCATCTAACTCGTACTTCACTTTTTCAGACTAATTACCATGGGCACACAAATTGAACTTCGCTCCATTATCCCCGACGAAATGGCTGACCTCCTTGACGGTCATTTTTTCGAAATCGAGTCCGCCCACTGGGGTATCATGCAAAAAGAGGTCGACGACCCTTTCGAAGTGTTTGGTATCTTCGCCGACGCCAAGACCGGACACGCGGCACTCGCCGAACTACGGATCGAGTTCCCCAATTTGCCCGAGACATTTACCGAAACCGTGATTGAAGATGCAGATTGGCAAAATGCGTATAAAGAGTTCGTCAAGCCATGGAACGATCGACAGTTGCACTGGATTCCGCTCTGGGACCGCGACAGCCTCAAAGCGCCCGCCGAAGCCGCGGTCGTCTATCTTGATGCTGGCATGGCCTTTGGTACAGGTGCTCATGAGACGACACGCCTGTGTGCGCGACGCCTGCAAGACTATCGCGATGCCAATATCGACCAACTGGATACGGCCGAGTTAATCGACGCAGGCTGCGGCTCTGGCGTGCTCGCACTTTCGGCTGCAGTGCTTGGATTCAGAAAGATCCTCGGGTTCGACTTCGACCCCGAAGCGATCGTCGTTTGCCACAGCAACGCCGACGAGAACGCGCACATCCCGAAACCCGAATTTGAGGTAGCTGATTTGGAAAAAGGCCTCAAAGGCAGGCAGGCCGACTTGTTACTGGCGAATATTCAAACCGACGTACTGATTCCACACTGCGATCCCGTCGTGCATGGCGTCAAATCAGGCGGCACTCTAGCGCTCAGTGGCATTCTAGTCAAAGAGCTCAACCTTGTGCGCTCGCACTACGAAGCTAAATTTGCCGAACTGCGCCCAGCAGACACAATTAGGGTGGATTCGCGGCAAGACGGCGAATGGGGTGATTTGCGGTTCGTGCTGTCGTAATGCTATCAGATTTAGGTCTGTGGATTTCGCCCTATTCCGTGCTTGCGATATAAAACCAGACGCTCACATAATGCCCATCTAATGCAAAATATTGGCGAACGATTTGAAGAGGCACGTAAGCGCAAGGGGATTTCCCTGCGGGAGGCCGCTGAGGCGACTAAAATCCGTAGTGATTTTTTGGGAAACATCGAACAGAACAAGTTCAATTTCAATCTCCCTGAGATCTACAAGCGCGGATTCCTCAAAAGCTACGCACGCTATCTTAAGCTCGACCCTGAAAATATCCTCACGGACTACAGTGCGCATTTACTAAGCAAATCCCGCAACAGTTCCAAAGGAGCCGAACTTTTCGGCAGCATGGACGTCAAGGAAACATCGACTGAACTGGCGGGTGATCAAAACGAAGAGCCTTCCTACGGCAGAATTTCCGCGAATGCTCCCGCTGACGAAACAGAGGAAGGCGAGCCAAACCTTGAAGACGAGAGTGAAAAGATTTTTTATATTAAAGCGGGGCTAGTTGCCGTCGGCACAATCGCACTCGTCGTGGTGATCTTTAGCCTAATTAAAGCAATTTTAGGCAGTGGCGACGATCCTGTGATTGAAACCAATGATCTCCGCGATCCTGCTGCGATCACCGAAACAGCTGAATCGACCGAGCCGAGTAATCCTGCAAGCCCCGAAGAAAGCATCACTCTGATTGCCAGTGGCAATGTTTACGTTCTCGTTAAACAGCGTAACGACAACCAAGATCTCCTTCGGAAAGCACTCAGTGGTGGTGAAACCGTCACCCTCGCAAAGAGTGGCCCGGTCGACATCTTATTCACCGCAGGTGAGAATCTAGTGATCGTTAATCCAGCCGGCGAAAAGCTACGTCCCGAAGGCGAAGGCACTGCAAAGATTTCGATCCCGTAGAGCGTCAGTTAAACCTTAAACCACGCAACCCGTGGCGCACTGTTTTACTCGCGCGCACTGTGCTCCGTACCACAGGTGCAGCATCTCTGCGAAGCAGATCTCTCTACAATCCCACCGAGAGTGATGACTGGCTTGATGCCAGGAGAATTCCTTTAGTTTACACCGCACCCAGACGGTCGTAGCCCAACAGGCTTGCCTAGCACCTCACCATATACAAAAGCCGTGCGTGCTGCGGCGGGATCGCGCAAAACCGATCGAACCGATCCCGCAGGTAAGCTCCCGCGAGTCGAACGAGACTGCCCATTCGGAGACTTCGCTGCTGTAGTCGGCCGGCCCGCCTGACGCCTGAGCACTTCGGCGCGACGCTTAGTCGCTTCGATCTGCTCTAAGCGAGCCTGCATTTGCTCTTCGTATACATTGTCCGATGTATTCCAAGAAAAACGATCATCCACTGTGGACGCTTGAGGAGTCGGCTCCACGTGCGGTGCGCGTTGATGAGTTTCCTTGTGCCGCTCGACGACCCGCTTGTGTAGCTCACGATGCGCCACAACTGGCTCTGGTGAAGACGTAGGAGTCGCCGTCGCCTCTCGCCGCTGCATGATTTTGCGACGAATCGCCTCCTGAACCTGGCGCTGACGCGCGGCATCGTCACTATCAGCAGATTCACGCGGCAAAGTCGGCGCCCCTGGCGAGTCCTCATCCTTACCCTTAAAGATCTGATTCCCAAAGAGGTAGATTGCCCCAAAGATGAGGCCACCGACGACTTTTAAAATCTCTTCTAAACTTTCCATATAATCTGTGGATTTGAGTGTAATGAGGCGGCCATAACGACCGCCTCAATCATTCAAATACTCTATTTCTTCTCGTCCCCCTTAGAGATCGAGTCGCGCATATCCGTATCGGCTTTGATGTTGTTCATCTTGTAGTAGTCCATGACTCCTAGGTTGCCGGAACGGAAGGCTTCAGCCAATGCAAGCGGCACCTCTGCCTCTGCTTCGACGACTTTCGCCCGCATCTCTTCAACCTTGGCCTTCATTTCCTGCTCGAGTGCCACCGCAGCCGCACGACGCATTTCCGCCTTTGCTTGAGCGACGTTCTTATCCGCTTCCGCTTGTGATTCTTGTAGTTTCGCACCGATATTTTCGCCCACATCCACGTCGGCGATATCGATTGAGAGAATTTCAAATGCCGTGCCGACGTCGAGGCCGCGCTCCAGTACCACTTTCGAGATACTATCTGGCGACTCCAGCACTGACTTATACGAATCAGCCGAGCCAATGGTCGTCACAATCCCCTCACCTACACGGGCAATAATCGTCTCTTCGAGCGCGCTACCGACGTAGTTATCCAGGTTGGAGCGCACCGTCACACGGGCGCGCGCCTTCACTTGAATGCCGTCTTTGGCGACACCATCAATCGTCGCCCGCCCGCTATCTGCCGCGGGGCACTCGATCACTTTCGGATTAATCGAGGTGCGCACCGCTTCGAGCACGGACTTGCCAGTTCCCTTGGTCGCAAGATCGATTGCACAGGCGCGCTGCCAGTCGAGGCCGATGTTGGCCTTGTCTGCGGCGATGATCGACTGCACTGTTTGAATGACATTACCCTCGGCGAGATAGTGTGCTTCGAGATCGTTCGCGCTGACCTCAATGCCCGCCTTCACTGCAGTAATCCGTGCGTCCACAATCAACGAAGCGGGCACACGGCGCAGGCGCATCGCGATCAAAGTCGGAAAGCCGACAGTTGCACCCGATAGCTTGGCACGGAGCCAAGTCATAAAGAAGGTCGCGATGACCAAAACGAGAACCAGAATGAGGAGCGCCAGAATTGCGGCCACACCGAGTTGCCAGCCACCTAGGGCGGCGAGAGGGAGGATGAATGTAGTCATAGTTTTTTAATGATTAATTTGAAATTGTCTTGGCCCACAACCGCAATCGCCTGATCACGCTCAATATAGCCATCTTGTGAATAAGCTTCGTAGCTCTTGCCTTCAACCGCAATCTTTCCAGACGGATTTAGGCGAGTTAAAGTCAACCCTTCCTTGCCTATCACAGAATCTTCAGCAACCGCCGCACGCGTATGTCCGTCAATGGCAGACTTTAAGAAAAACTTTTGGCCGAAAGAAGTCTTCCCAAGCAATTTGAATTCCACAAATACCAATATTGTCATCAACAGAATCGTGCCGAAGAAAACCGCACCGCCACCCATCAGCCCGTACGTATCATAGCCAATCCAGGAGGCTGCGAGCAGGCATAGGGCGGATAAGACGCCAAGAACTCCTCCGGGGAGTAGCACTTCGAAAAAAACCAACAGCACCGCAGCTGCGGTAAAGCCCAAAATCATACTCATGTCGCGACCGCCTCCACGATCAGCTCGAAATCACTACTCCTAACAACTCGAATGCAGGCACCGCTCTCAATAATGCCGACCGAGCAATGTGCCTCATAGCGCTGCCCCGCAATCTCGACTCGGCCGCCGGGATGCAGTGGCGTGAGCGCGATCCCCTCGCTGCCAGCTTTCGGCAGTATCGATTCCCTCGCTTCACGAATAGCCGGCCCATCGCCGCCAGCCGCGGTGTTCAACACAAGTTCTCGCTCAATCGAAGAGCCCTTTAATAACCGCGACACAATCAACGCCCCAATCAATGCAATTGAAATGCCGAAAATAAGTTGCACCAGTGGCTCGGCAAACATTTCAGGCGACAGCACTATGCCACCCCCATCGCTACTAGACGGCCAATAATCGACCATCGTCCACAGCAATGAACCGACCATCAGCGCTAATCCAGACAAAGCGAACACCACTACCCCTGGCAAAAAGAGCAACTCCACCAGCACCAGTAATACGCCTAAAACAAAGAAGAACACTGTCTCATTCCCTGCCAGCCCTGCCACATAGTGACTGGCAAAGAAAATTCCTAGCAAGATCAACCCGCCGATGCCGAAGACCCCAAAGCCAGGAGTCTTAAATTCGATGAACAGCAACAGCGCGCCCAAGCCCATTAGCACTGGAGCGATGGTATTCATCCACTTCGCGATTTCTTCTGAATAACTGATTTCAAAGTCCCGGATAGCATAATTGCCCTCCCCCAACCGAGCATCGAGCAAGTCTTTAATCGAATCGTAGATTCCTTCACCCAAAAGTTTATGCGGCGGATCTCCATATTCTTGCACCGCTTCCGACGCGGTCAGGGTCAACAATTCCCCCGCTGGTTTGATCACTTCATCGCCAATCTTTAGCTCGAACTCGGCGTCGAGCATCGCCCGCACCACGTCGGATCGGTATGGATAGTCCTCGGTGATCACTCGGATGTTCGCACGTAAATAACTCTCGATCTTCTGCTTAGCGGTCTCCGCAACATCCTCGCCAGTGCCCTGAATCACTGCCGAAGCACCGATTTTACCACGAGGCGAAAAATAAATCTCCTGCGTTGCGGCCGCAATGAAAGAGCCTGCCGAGATCGCATCATCATTCACGTAGGTCGCGGTAATGCCGTCGAAACGATCCAGCATCTCCATCATCTCTAGCGTGATGTCTACCCGCCCGCCTGGAGTGTCCATGTCGAGGACCACCATACCGACGTCGTTCTCAATCGCCTCCTTCAAACCACGCCGTAGAATATACAAATTCGGCGTGCTAATCGCCCCGGTAATCGGGATTACATAGGCATCAATTGGCGCCGCAGTCACTGGCACTACTTCTTGCGCAAGCAAGCCAGCCAGCGGCAAACAGGATAACGTAAGGAGTAAAAGGCAGAAACGACAAGTCGCCATAGAGTTTTAACAATGAAAAATTAAAGGCAGAAAGCAAGTGCGGACGACTCAACTTATCTGTAATTGTGCCACATCGCCCGCGAAACGGAGAGCGATGACGCCTCTCTAGTTCGATGGACGATCGCTGGCTAGGTCTCTACGAACTGTTCCATGATAATTATTTCACGCATTACCCACGGTCCCCTGCCGCACTCTCTTTAATCTGGCGCTAGACAAGTGCAAAAAAAATCTTTCAACTCTAGTCCAATGGAAACGATTGATTATAACGGCATCACGCTGCATCGCTGGCACTGCGGGCCTTCGACCTTTCTCGCACGCCCAGAGCTAGGTGCGCGTCTAATGAACTGGAACCTTCAAATGCCTGACGGCACTGTGCGCGATGTTATACACTGGCCCGAAGAGGCTGATTTTGAGCACTTTGATAAAGTCCGCGGAGGCAATCCAATCCTCTTCCCATTCTCTGGCCGTAGCTACAACGAAGGCGAGATCGGCTATTGGCCCGATCAGGACGGCACAGTACGGCCGATGCCGATGCATGGATTCACGCGAAATGGTAGATTCACAGTGGTCGCGACCAACGAGGCTGGCTTTACCGCCGAACTGCTACCAACCCAAGCAGACCACGAAGCCTATCCCTATGACTATCGTTTCACCGTACGCTATGAATTCAGCGAGCTGAAACTACGAGTTACGCTGTCGCTGGAAAATTTAGATCACCACCCGATCCTCTGGTCGGCGGGGCACCACTTCTACTTTACATTGCCCTGGCGCGACGGATCAACCCGTGGCGACTACCAGTTTAAGATTCCCGCCAAAGAGTGCTATATCCAGAACGGCGACGGAGCACTCGAGCCAGTCAAACCCTTTGCCAAACAGGGCTCTTTTGGCAGCACCGAAAACAGCAATCGTATTTTTACAAAATTGCACGGTACTTCGACCACTTTCGGCCCAAACGACGGCAGCGAAGAGATACGCATGGATATTTTGCAGGATACCGAGACCGCATCGCCAGCGAATGCGTTGATTCTTTGGACAGAATTCAAAGATAGCCCGTTTTACTGCGTCGAACCGTGGATGGGGCCGCCAAATAGTGCGGAACACGGCAAAGGCCTGCATACTGTGGCGCCTGGCGAGCGCTCCAGCTTCACTGTTGAAGTGACGATTTGATCGATGCGGAAACTCTCGCGCACTCAATCTTAGCATATAGCCCGTCGCTAAGAAAATTAAATCTGCTGTCTTTACGTCGCGAATCCGGGGTTCGCAACACGATAAAGACTCAGTCGCCTCGCCCAAAGCCCGCTCGCAGCCTAGTTTTTATCCAAAATAAGGCGGGAAAGCCCCTAAAATTAACTCTGGATATACGCCCCCGCGCCGTCACAATGCGCTGGAAGTTTAAAGTCATTTAGACACATCCGTTATGAAAATCATCATCGTTGGCGCCGGCGAAGTCGGCCACAATCTTTGCACAACACTCGCTGCCTCTGGGCACGACGTGACCCTCATCGAACGCTCTGCACAACGCTGCGAGAAGCTGGATGAGGAACAGAACGCACGCATCATCTCTGGCAACGGCAGCTCTGCACGCCAATTGATCGAAGTCGATGTGGCAGAGTGCGACGCTTTTCTCGCGATGACCAGTGATGACCGCACCAACATCATCTCCTGCTCACTCGCCAAAGGGCTGGGCGCTAAAAACACGATCGCCCGGATCCATGACGAGACCTACAGTGATAACTCGGTCATTAACTATCAACTACACTTCGGCATCGATCTTCTGGTAAATCCGGAAGCAATCTGCGCCGTAGAACTGGCTAAAGAGATACGTGGTGCGGGTCGCGTAGCCGTAGAAAACTTCGCTCGCGGGCAGATCGAAGTGCAGCAACAACGTGTCGCCGCTGGCTCTCGCCTGATCGGCAAACAACTCAAGGACCTAAAATTCGACCCTCGTGTACGGATTGGCTACATTCAACGCGACGGCAAGTGCGAGATCGCCAGCGCAGAAAGTACGATGCAAGTGGACGATCTGGTCACGCACTTCGGCCATCCTGAAGCCCTATTTGCCCTGCGCCAAAAATTCGATCCAAAACACAAAGCCGACCTCTCACGAGTCGTACTCTTTGGTGCCAGCGAGACTGCAATCAATTTAATTCAGCTGCTAACTAATCCACGCTTCAAAATTCGTGTGATCGAAAAAGATCCCGAGACCTGCCGCGCACTGGCAGAGCGCTTTCCACACATCACCGTGATTCATGGTGATGCGACCTCATTACGTCTGCTCGAAGAGGAGCAAATCGGCAGTGCCGACTATTTCGTGGGCTGCACCAAAGACGATGAGGAAAACATCCTGACCTGTATTCAAGCCTCTAAGCTCGGCGCCAAACACGTGCAACTAGTGATCAACAAGGGCGACTATGATGAACTTCTTGGTATGCTAAAGACGACGTTGGCGATCGAAGTAGTTGTCTCGCCACGCCGCGCCACTGCCGAATTCATGCTACGCACCTTATCGACAGAAACTGTCGCGACACTTGCCGATTTACCGAATCAGGGAGTGCGCATACTCGAAGTGCGCATCAGTCACTCCAGTCCATGTGTCGGACGTAGCGTCAAAGACCTGCAATTTCCACGCGGGAGCCTCTTGGTCGCTCTACAACACAAATTCAAAGCCAAAGTCCCCGCAGCAGATGATGTCATTCTTGCCGGCGATCGGATCGTCGTTGCGGTCAACCACGAGCAAGAAAAAGCACTGCTAGAGCGCCTCGTCTAAACTGTGAATACCCCAATCATTTATAAGCTGCTAGGCATGGTGCTGCTGGCTCTGGCCGGAGCATTCGGCCTCTGCGTCATCGCGGGGCTAGCCAACGGCGAGACCTTTGCCGACCAATCCTTGCAAGCCTTCGCGACCTCGATCGGGATAACTTTTGCGCTCGCCGCGCTCTTTCTGCTACTCGGCCGCAACGGACAAGCCAGGCTCTTTCGCCGTGAGGCACTCTGCGTCATCGGCCTATCATGGATACTCGCGACCATCGTTGGAGCGATTCCATATCTCCTCATTGTCGAGCAATGCGATCTCTCCGATGCGATCTTTGAGAGTTCGTCTGGGCTCACCACCACTGGTGCGACCGCCTTCCCGAAGTTTTACGAATTCCCAGAGAGTCTGTTGTTTTGGCGCTCACTTAGCCAATGGGTCGGCGGTCTAGGGGTGGTCGTATTTTTCGTCGCGATCCTTTCCTCGCTCGGTGCCGGCGCAAAAATTCTGTTTAGTAATGAGTCTTCGGGTACATCGGCAGACTTTGATCACGGCCGTATTCAGAGCGGCGCGTTCTACCTGATGCTCTATTACTTAGGCCTTTCGGTTACCTGTATGGTCGCCTATGTGATGGGAGGGATGAATTGGTTCCAAGCGATCAACCACGCCATGACCACCATCGCCACGGGTGGGTTCAGCACCGAACCCACGAGTATCCAGCATTTTCAGAGTGCGACAATCGAATGGATCTCGATCGTATTTATGACGATTTCAGGCACGACGTTCGTATTTGCGATACGGTTGCTTCGCGGGCGTACCAAGGGACTAGCCAGACACAACGAAATCTACTGGTTCTATGTGATACTCCTCACTAGCACTGCGCTTCTGACGCTCTACCTAGTCGAGTTTACCGGCGAGCTCCCAGACCATAACAGTATCCGTGCCGCAGCCTTCCAAGCCGTTTCCATAATGACGACGACTGGCTATACGACCATGGACTACGACACTTGGTTGCCCTCTGCCAAAATGTTACTACTTATTTTGATGTTAATTGGAGGCTGTTCGGGCTCGACCAGCGGCGGAGTTAAAGTGGTGCGCGTCGTGATCGCGTTGCGGGCCGCAGCGCAAAGCGTAACGCAGTCCTTCCGCCCAAATGTGACTAAGCCAATGCGGATGGGCGGCCAAACCCTCAGCCAAGGGACGATTAATAGCGTGATCCTCTTTTTAATGCTCATGCTTTTTCTAGTGGTCGCATCGATGCTCTTTGTCGTGTCCAATGAGCCCGAACTCACTTTCGTGGCCTCATTCTCGGCAGTTCAAGCTACCTTATTTAATATTGGTCCAGGCTTCGACGCCTTCGGCCCCACCCAGAATTTTCATTTTTTAAGAGATTCAACCAAAGTCTTTCTTTCTCTACTGATGATCCTCGGGCGCCTTGAACTCTACGCCGTGCTTGTCCTATTTTCTCCATCGGTGTGGAAACGATTTTCATAGCCAACGGCGGCGTGGCGGGAGTGACTACGCTCAGTGGCACTGAACAAGAAAAATTCATCGTCGATTAGTGGTGATGGAAGGGAGAGCGACTCGCCCTCTTTTGCGGCAACACAGATTCAATGTGGGCGAGTCGCCCACACTCTTATCGCGGTCAATGGTTCAAACACCCCCACAACATGGGATCCGTTGCCTCACGGATAAAACGGACTGTCGTTTCGATCGAAACTTTCCCACTGATCGACGATGAGCCAAAAAAGCCCGCGAATCATCGCGGGCTTTAGAAATTGATTCGGCATCAAGCAGATCAGCCCTCGCCATCTTCGCCAATCGCTTCAACTGGGCAGCCTTCGAGCGCTTCCATGCACAGTGCGATGGCCTCTTCGTCATTCGCCTCGGGTTGCTTGTGCACAAAGGAATACCCTCCGTCTTCGTTTCGGGTAAAGAAATCCGGAGCAGTTTCACGGCACAGATCACAGTCGATGCATTGCTCATCAACATAGAACTTCCCCTTAACATTTTCCGGCCATTTTTCGTCTAAGTCTGCCATGCTGCGAAAATTGATACTTTCTCTTGTGAGTCAAGCGGGAAGCCCACTGAGACTCATTTGCTCCAAATCAGAAGCTTCGTTTGCAATTCGCGCAGAATCTCTATTTCCTTTGATACTCGTATACACGGGAACGCTCTGCTTCGAATGCGGTCTAGTCGTGTGCGAAACCTTTTACGTTTAAATTTCTATGCTCTACGACCGCCCGTATATGCGCCAAGCCCCTGAGCCTGTCGCCAAGCAGACCAACGCAGTGACGATTCTCCTGATTGTGACGATCGGCATCTTTGTCCTCCAGCAAGTACTGAATGTCAGTTTCCCTGGAACTGGCGGTCGCCAGAATTTGTTTCTTACCGACTGGTTTGCATTGAGCGCAGACAACTTCAAAGACCTCAAAGTCTGGACCGTCTTCAGTTATGCTTTTCTGCACAGTACCACGACGATTCTACATCTTCTGGGTAATATGCTGGGCCTGTTTTTTATCGGCCGAATTTTGGAGCCACTGCTAGGGAAGCAACAGTTTTTGATCCTCTATTTCGGTGGCGCTGTGGCCGGAGCACTTACTTATCTGATCTTTCACTTTGACGGCAATAATACCGTCGTCGGCGCCTCAGCAGCAGTGTTTGCACTGCTCGCCTTCTTTTGCCAGCGCCACCCCGAGCAGCCTATTACGTTACTGCTGTTCTTCGTCATTCCATTAACCGTTAAACCAAAGTGGCTCTTTTGGGGGCTACTTGGCTACTCTATCTACGCACTCATCTTTACCGAACTGGCCGGGACTTCACACGTCGCGCATTCCGCCCATCTCGGCGGCTTCCTCGTTGGCGTGCTCTTCTTTCGCTATGTCTACAATGGCAATTCCTCCTTTGCTGCGGCTCGCAAGCGGCCAAGTATCGAAATGCCGGAATGGTTTAAACGCCGCAAAAGATCCGCAGCCCAGGCCAGCTATCAAGTGAATCGCCCGACAACGAGCAACAATGACCTGCAGAAAGAGGTCGATCGTATTTTAGATAAAATTAATGCCTCTGGCTTTGGCTCGCTCAATCCTACCGAGAAAGCGACCCTCGACCAAGCCAAGGACATCCTTAGTAAATAATCGCCTTACCTGCATACTTTCCCAACTGTTCATGACTTCTACATTTAATACGATTGCCCGCCTAGCCTGTGTCTCTCTCGCCTTCCTCATGCTCCAAGGACCTGCTTACGCTGGATTTGAGCAGACCAAAGAAATGGCAGATCAAACCCGCTGGGTGATGAACACCATCAATTCCCGCCATTATCTGCACGGCAAGATGGAGAAGCTCAACGGCACCGAAATCGTCGAGGCCTTCACGGAATCGTTCGACTATGCCCGCATGTATTTCCTACGTAGCGAGGTCGATGACTTCGTCTTCCGCTTCGGCGATGCGATGGAAGATTTTCTGCAAAAAGGTAACCTCTACGCAGCCTTTGAGATCTACGCGGCCTATCAAGCCAATGTCCAAGAGCGCACTGATTGGGCTTACCAGCGACTGGCCCAAGACTTCGATTTCAGCCGAAACGAAAGCTTCACTCCCGACCGCCGCGAAGCGAAATGGCCCACCACTGCAGAGGAGAGCAGCGGCCTCTGGGAGCGTCGCCTAAAATACGAAGTTCTCAACGAGCTTCTTTCACTCGCTGGCGAAGAAGAAGAAGAACAGCTCGAATATGGAGAAACCAAGAATCCTGACAACGTTGAAGACCAGAAAGACGACAGCTTTGACCCCGCCAAGATTCAACGTCTCCTCGAAGACCCTAAGTTTATGGTCGAGACGCTCGACGCTGCGCGCGAGAAGATCCGCCGCCGCTACGAGCGTAATCTCACCTACATCGTCGATCGTGAAGCTACCGAAGTTCAAGAGTCCTTTATCAATGCAATGACTCAGCTGTTTGATCCACACTCCAGTTTCCTCTCTGCCGACACGCTTGAAAGCTTCAACTCTGCGGTGCAGAACTCGTTTGTTGGCATCGGCGCCCTGCTTCAGGACGACGACGGCATTTGCACCATTAAACAAATCCTTCCAGGTGGCCCTGCCGAAGAATCTGGCCTACTACATGACGAAGATAAAATCCTCGCCGTGGCACAGGGTAAAGACGGTGAATTTGAAGACGTCGTTGATATGCAACTGCGCTACGTCGTGCGCAAAATTAAAGGTGAGAAAGGCACGATCGTGCGCCTCCTCATTCGCCCTGGCTCCGCTGGCGATCCATCTGCCCGCAAGGATATTTCGATCACCCGCGGCGAGGTCAAACTCACCGCCAACCTCGCATCTGCAAAGTTAATCGATCTTCCGACAGCCGCCGGCGAACTCATTCCTGTTGGAGTTATCGAGCTACCCTCTTTCTATGGTAACATTGGCGCCGGCGGTACGTTGACCACAACTGCTGGCGACGTCACCGAACTTCTCAAAAAGCTAAGTGCCGCTGGGGCACAAGGCATCATTCTCGACCTTCGCATGAATGGTGGTGGCCTGCTCAGTGAAGCGGTACGCGTGGCCGGACTGTTCATCCCCATCGGCCCCGTCGTGCAAGTGCGTAACCCCGATGGCCGCACTGATGTGCTTTCCGATCGTGACCTTAATCTCGAATGGAGAGGTCCGCTGATCGTGCTGACTTCACGCTTCAGCGCCTCCGCCTCAGAGATCGTCGCTGGTGCGTTGCAAGACCACGGACGTGCGCTCATTGTTGGTAATAGTTCGACGCACGGCAAAGGCACCGTTCAGGAAGTTTACCACATGAACAGCCGACCCGCATTTTCTTGGTTCCAAAATGCCGCGCAGCCACAAGCCCGACCCGTCGCCTCAAAAATCACCATTAAACAATTCTACCTGCCTGGCGGCAGCTCCACTCAGCTCAAAGGGGTGCCCTCAGACATCGCCTTGCCATCGGTAAACGAGTTTCTGCCTATCGGTGAGTCCGATCTACCACATGCTCTAGCTTGGGATAAAATTCCCGAAGTCGAGTGGTTCAACGACTGGAAGAAACTCCGTATCTCGACCCCAGAAAAGCCCGAATTAAAGACCGCACTCGCTCAAAACAGCACGGCGCGACAGGCGAGCCTAGCAGAATTTGCATTCCTTAAGGAGCAGATCGAGTGGCGCAAAGCACGCTATGAAGAAAAGGCGATATCGCTCAACCTTGAGCAGCGCATCGCCCGTAAGATCGCAGATCGGACATACATCGACAGCATGGACGATGCCTACGAGACGCTCTGCGAGACCAACTACGTCGAAGAAGAATTTATCCTAAAGATTGCTGAAGAACAAGATATTCTCTCAAAGCAGAACCTGCTCGAAACAGGAGAAGCTGAAGCCGCACTCGCGGCCGAACAAGCTGCGAATGACATTGCGGCGGGCATCGTAGCAGTCGAAGAAGAAGAAGAAGATGATGATGATGAAGACAAGCCAGACTTCGACATCTACCTGCGCGAAAGCGCCCGCATCATGGCCGATTGGATCGAAATTGAGACTACTGACGACACTGCTGTCACCGCCACTAAGGTCGCTGCATCAGCGCAGGCACTGTAGAAAATCGCCGCGGATTTTAGTGACATATTGCTTCCTCAAATGTATCTGCATCAGGGACTTGTAGTATAATCGTGATTCCCTGCAGAGACTCCTCAGCGCGGATTTCGTTACCGCGGCCCACACTATGTGCGTGGTAAAGCCGCAGTTACGTGAAATGTCTGCCGAAGATGGCTAAATCTTGTTTGCATCGCAGCCACAAAAAACGCGCTCCCTATCGGAAACGCGTTTTTCAAAATGGCTTGGAATCAATACTTAGCGGCGGCGACGGCCTTTAGCTAGCTTCTGCGTAATTAAGAACTGAATACTAGACTCAAGGCGATCCACTTCACTCGGATCATGACCTTCGGCAGCTGCGATACTGAGGGCTTCTTCTGCACGTGCTTGGGCTGATTCGACCGCGGAAAGATCGATATCTTTGACGTCAATGGCAGCCTCAGTGAGCACCGATACGGTGTTACCCAGCACCTTGGCGAAGCCACAGTCAACTGCGATGAACTCTACCTGGCCGTCTTTGAACACCTTTAACTCGCCAGCGACGACTTTGGTGACCAATGGAATGTGACCAGTCAGAATACCCGCCTCGCCCGAGTCAGTCGGCAATACGACCTGATCGGCCTCGGTACTGAGGACCTTTTCGTCAGGTGTAATAATTTCTAGAGTAATCATTCTGATTTGAATTCCTTATTGGTAGCGTCGCTGCTTAGCCCTTTTTATTTGCTTCGATAGCCATGTCGATTCCGCCCTTCATATAGAGGTCGTTCTCGGCTAGGTCATCGCACTCACCATTCAGGATCATTTGGAAACCCTTAATGGTGTCTGCAGTCGAAACGTATTCACCCGGAGTGCCGGTGAAGATTTCCGCAACGTGGAATGGCTGTGAAAGGAATTTTTGAACCTTACGTGCGCGGTAAACAGTTTGCTTATCTTCAGGAGACAACTCATCCAGACCAAGAATCGCAATGATGTCTTGGAGATCTTTGTAACGCTGCAGTACGTTTTGTACACCACGAGCACATTGGTAGTGCTCTTCGCCAACGATTGCTGGGTCAAGTGCGTTGGAGATCGAAGCTAGCGGATCGACCGCAGGGTAAATACCAAGCTCAGCGATCGAACGCTCAAGAACGATGGTAGAGTCCAAGTGGGCGAAGGTGTTCGCTGGCGCAGGGTCAGTCAAATCATCCGCAGGGACGTAAACCGCTTGGAAGGAAGTAATCGAACCCTTCTTAGTGGAGGTAATACGCTCCTGAAGGTTACCCATTTCCTGAGAAAGTGTTGGCTGGTAACCCACCGCAGAAGGCGAACGACCTAAGAGCGCGGACACCTCGGCTCCGGCTTGTGAGAAGCGGAAGATGTTATCCACGAACAAAAGAACGTCTTGGTTCTTTTCGTCACGGAAGTATTCAGCCATGGTCAGACCGGAAAGCGCGACACGCATACGTGCACCAGGAGGCTCGTTCATTTGACCGTAGACCAGAGCCACTTTGGACTTACTGATATCTTTTTGATCGATCACACCTGCATCTGACATTTCGTGGTAAAGGTCATTTCCCTCACGAGAACGCTCACCCACGCCGGCGAATACGGAGTAACCACCGTGCGCCTTAGCAATATTGTTGATCAGCTCCATGATGACAACGGTCTTACCAACACCCGCACCACCGAAAGCACCAACTTTACCACCCTTAGTGAACGGGCAAATAAGGTCGATCACCTTAATGCCGGTCTCTAAAATCTCGGCATCAGTTGCTTGGTCGATCAGTTCTGGTGGGAGACGATGGATCGAGCGACGCTCGTCTGTTGCTACCGGGCCCTTTTCGTCAACTGTATCACCAGTCACGTTAAAGATGCGGCCGAGGACCGCTGGACCGACGGGGACAGAGATCGAAGATCCTGTGCCAACGACTTCCATGCCGCGGACGAGACCGTCGGTGGAGGTCATCGCGACCGCACGGACAAGACCTTCGCCCAAGTGCTGTTGCACTTCGAGTGTGAGGCTCTTTTCAGTGCCGCCGATTGTGTAGGCGATGGTGATGGCGTCGTAAATTTCAGGGACGCTGTCTTGCGGGAAGGCTGCGTCGACGACGGCGCCGATGACTTGGACAATTTTACCGTTTTTGCTCATGGTTGAAAAAGGAGTTAAATGTAAGAAGTAGAAGTTAGCTCTAGTGGGCAGATGCTGCGGCCGCAATTTCAAGAATTTCCTGAGTAATCGCAGCTTGGCGGGCTTTGTTATAGTCGAGAGTGAGATCGTCAACCAAAGTCGACGCGTTATCCGTAGCAGCCTTCATGGCGACCATGCGTGCACAATATTCGGCCGCACGGCTTTCGAGAAGGAGTTGGTGGATGATGACCTTCACATAAAGGTCTGGGAGTGCATCGAGCACGGCTTTCGCCGATGATTCGAAAATCATTTCACGGGTATCGCCACGTGCTTCCAAGGATGGCAGATCGCCGACGCGTTTTTTAAGCTGATCCAGGACTTCACGCAGATCAACAATCGGTAATAGGGTCTGAAGCACAGGCTCCTGCACGAGGACGTTAACGAAGCTCGGGTAAGCGACCTCGATGGTGTCGACTTCGCCATTCTTGTACGCATCAATCAGAAGTTTCAACATTGGGCGCAATTCAGAGAACGTTGCTTTGTCAGAAACAGTGAAATCTGCAATCAAATCGCGCTTTGAACGCGAGATGAACTGAGTCGCCTTACGGCCGACGGTGATAAACTTTGCCTCGCCTTTAATCTCCTCAACAATCTTACGAAATAGATTGGTGTTGAGTGCGCCGCACAGGCCCTTGTCAGTTGAGAGAATCAAAATGCCACGTGTGTTGACTTCGCGCTTCTCAAAGAAGGGATGAGAAATCGTCGCACCAGCCAAATCGAGCTTTTCACCGACGGTATCGAGCAAGTCAGCAAGGAGCAGTGCGTATGGGCGCCCAGCTACAGCAGCGTCCTGAGCTCGTTTCATCTTAGAGGAAGAAACCAGCTGCATCGCGCGCGTGATCTGCCGGGTATTCTTAACCGACTTAATGCGGCGGCGGATGTCGCGTAGATTAGCCATTTATTATATAAGATCGGAGTTCAGATAACAAAGGTCAGCGATTAAGCGGAAAAACCTGCCACCCACTCATCGAGGGAGGTCTTAAGAGCCGCTTCGGTTGCGTCGCTAATTGCTTTTTCGGCGCGGATGGTGCCCATCACTTTCGCACCACGAGTTTCGAGGAACTCACGCAGACTAGAAGTGGCGGCAACGATTTTAGCGACGTCAATCGCATCGAAGAAACCATTCTGAACGGCATAGATCAGTGAGGACTGAACTTCGACAGGAATCGGGTTGAACGCAGTTTGCTTGAACAATTCAACCACACGCGCACCACGCTCGAGTTGAGCTTTGGTCTTCGCGTCGAGATCCGAACCGAACTGAGCAAACGCTGCAAGCTCGCGGAACTGCGCGAGCTGAAGTTTCACCTTACCAGCAACCTTCTTAATCGCCTTGATCTGCGCTGCAGAACCGACACGAGAAACGGACAGACCCACCGATACCGCTGGGCGGATACCTTGATTGAACAAATCTGTTTCGAGGAAGACTTGGCCGTCAGTGATCGAAATCACGTTGGTCGGAATGTAAGCGGACACGTCGCCTGCTTGAGTTTCAATGATCGGCAGCGCTGTAAGCGAACCATTACCATTGTCCTCATTCACACGAGCGGAACGCTCGAGGAGGCGTGAGTGAAGATAAAACACATCACCAGGATACGCTTCACGACCAGATGGGCGCTTCAGAATCAAAGAAATTTGACGATAGGCAACCGCTTGCTTGGAAAGGTCATCATAGACGATCAGCGCATCCATACCATTGTTCATGAAGAACTCACCCATCGATGCACCAGAGAAGGGCGCGATATATTGGTTGGCAGGATTATCGCCAGCAGACGCAGAAACGATAATGGTGTATTCCATCGCGCCAGCTTTCTCGAGTACGGCAATGGTGCGAGCGATGTTGGAATTCTTCTGACCAACAGCAACGTAGATCGAATAAACCGGACGGAAGTCTTCCGGGAAGGTGCCATCCTCATTGCGGTGCTGGTTGTTGATCTTCCCTTGATTGATGATGGTATCAATCGCGATCGTTGTCTTACCAGTTGAGCGGTCACCAATGATGAGCTCACGTTGGCCACGACCGATGGGGATCATCGAGTCGATAGACATGATGCCCGTTTGCATTGGCTGATCAACCGACTTGCGCGGGATGATGCCGGGAGCGACTTGGTCGACAGGATATGTCTCGGTGGAGTTGATTGGCCCTTTGCCATCGATTGGGTTACCAATCGCGTCAACCACACGACCTAGCAGGCCCATGCCAACCGGAACGGAAAGTAGTGTACCTGTGGTGGAGGCTTCGTCGCCTTCCTTTAGCTTGGAGTAATCACCTAGAATAACGCAACCGACTTCATCTTCTTCAAGATTCAAGGCGATTCCGAAGACGCTCTGACCGAAATCGATCATTTCGTTATACATGACACCGGATAAGCCTTCGAGCTTGGCGACGCCATCTGCGATGGCGACGATTCGACCGGTGTTGGATTTGACGGCGCTGGCTTGGAAGCTAGCGATCTCGTTTTCAATTTGTTCGACTATAGAGCTCATGAGAAACTAATGGGGAGAAAGTGTGTAAGGTTAGAGAGTGCGAATGTTGATTATTTGACGTTCTCGGCAAGGCGCTGAAGGTGCCCGGCTACGGACGCATCATACACATCGTCGCCGACGCGCACACGCACACCAGCAATTAGAGAAGTATCTTGTTGAGTAACCGCGCTGACAGCGCGGCCATACATTTTGGAATAGGTCGTTTCAATCGTCTTTAACGCATCGTCACTCAATGCGCCTGGCGTCGATACGACGGCCGTCTGCAGCGCGATCTCGCGACGTAGAAAGCCAAGGAAGGTCTTGAGAACCGTAAGATGGTGGCGGTGTTGCACGTGCTTGAGGCCAGCGAGGACTTCGCCGACTTTGGCTTCAGTCACAACGCCATTGTCCTTAGACAGCTCTAGGAGCTTCTTGGCTAAGCGGGTGATCTTTTGGTCGCGTTTCATCAGATGGAAAAACTAAGGCTTAGTTACCTGTGCTAGCCAATTCCTTGGCGGCAGAATCGGAAAAGGTTTGTTTCTCCGCATCTGAAAGGTCGCGAGAAAGCACCTTTGAGGACGTCGCCACAACCAGACGGGCGACTTCTTGACGCACATCCGCAAGCATCTTTTGGCGTTCGAGCTCTGCGGCTTCACTCGCCTTACGGATGATCGCTTCAGCCTGTGCGGCAGCTTCTTGTGTCTTTTGCTCGATCATCTCTTTGGACTGTTCGCGAGACTCAGTCAGAATCTTTTGAGCATCCACAGCCGCGGTCTTGATTTTCTCAGCACGCTCGCGCTCAGCGGCAGCAAGTTGCGCTTTCATTTCTTCAGCATACTGAAGACCGTCAGCAATTTTCTGTTGGCGCTCATCCAGCGTCGCAACGATTGGCTTAACGGCGAATTTGTAGAGAACCAAAGCGACCAGACAGAAGTTAATCATCTGCGCGATCAAAGTCGGAAGTTTCACACCGAACTTATCAGTGACCATAGTCAGCTTGTCGGCTTCGGCGGGCGTCGCCGCTTCACCGTGGTCGGCCACATCGCTAATTGCATCGTGAGCGACTGCGTGGGCGTCTTCGGCGGCGATGAGACCGAACGGCACAGAAAGTGCGAGTAGCAGAGTGATCAGTATGGCCTTCATTATGAGGAAAGTATATTAGATAGAATCGGAAAAAGCCGGCGATCCGAAGATCGCCGGCAAAGACTTATTTTGCCAGACTAGACAAGGAAGATTGCGAAGAAGATAATCGCTTCAGCGAAAGCCATAGCGATAATCGATTGAACCAGCACTTTAGTGGCTGCTTCTGGATTCCGGGCTACGCCTGCACAAGCTCCGAAGCCGACAAGGCCGATACCAAGTGGCACCCCAAGAGCTGCCGCTGCTACGTGAATTTTACCTTCAACTGCTGCTAGAATTAGATCGTACATATTATTTGTATTTAGGTTGTTTAGTTTGCTTCTGCGTCGTCCACGGTTTGCTACATGGTCCCGAACACGGAAAGGGTTGATTAGATTAGTGTGCTTCTTCGTCGTGATTGGTCATCAAGCCGATGTAAATAGCGACTAGTAGCGTAAAGATGAGCGCTTGAACCACACCGACGAGCACCTCGTAAAAGTAGAATGGAATCGGCACGATATAAGGAGCCATCCCTGTCATGCTAGTCAGCAGGTTTTCGCCGCCGAAGACGTTACCGTACAAACGAAAAGACAGAGAAACTGGGCGGAATGCAATCGAGACAATTTCAATAATACCGACCATGAAGAAGATGGGCGCCAAAAGAATATAAATTACCTTCGGTGTTTCTTTTTTGTCGGCCTTGTTACCAAAAAGCTCCCAGGCAAAAAATTTCGGACCCGCCACTTTAAGGCTGATCACAAGCCATGCGACCATCGACACTAGCGCCATGCCGAGCGTTGCATTCAAATCGGCACTCGCGGGACGCATCCAATAAGTAAAGTGACCGTCGTGCTCAATATGCCCAAATACCCCGACGCCTGGAATCAAACCACTCCAGTTATGAATCACAATAAACAGAAAGAGGCCGATCAGCAGCGGGAATGCCAGCGGAAATGCCTTTTTCCCAACAACCGGCACCAGTAGATCGCGTAGTCCATCGATTAAACTTTCAATCACTGCCTGCCCTTTGCTCGGGATCAACTGAGGCGTACCAACCGAAAAACGAATGACCAAAATCAGCACAATTGAAATCACCCAGGTCGTTAGAATCGAGTTTGTGATTGGTAGGCCAAAAAGCTCCGTCAAGTGATACGGAGACGGGCTCACACCATCCGCAGCATGCAGCGCGGATGCCGTTCCAGAAAAAAGAAGGACTGTTGGTAGTAACTTGTTCACGAAGAACTAAAAAGAAAGTTGTTTGTTGCGGCGAGGAACCGCTGGAAAGGCGAACTTAATGGAGCCGCAACCTTATTGCGTCAACACCTAATGATTCTTTTAATCTTAGCATTAGTTGGACTTATGGCTTCTATCAATTCCACGTGTTGTATCTAAACTTGCGCCGCAGTGCACATCGCCTAATTGTTATTCAGATTGCAGCATAGCCATGAGTAGCCCGACCAATTTAACCGACAGCATTGCACGCCTCCGCGACCGCAAGGGCGGCTCTAATATTGTCAGCGGAAAGCGCCCAGCAGCAAAACCACCTGCGCCGCGCAACAAACCAAGCAGCGAACGCCGATTCGCGACGGATTCGTTCATATTGTTTGCCTACATATTGCTAGGCATCGCGGCCGTCTGCCAGTTGATTCTCATCGTCTGGCTGGATATTATTTAAGCCCGCGCGGCTAGACCCGACGCGCCACCACCGAGTGGTAGCCATCCATCAATTCCTGGAAATAGGTCTCCATCTCGTGCGGCCACTCCGCCGCCGTGTCGATCTCCCACTCAGGGTGCGCCTGTAAATGCTCCACCGTCCACTCGTAGTACGGCAAATCGTCTGATCGGAAGCAGAACCGTCCGCCCGATTCCGTACGCCGCGCCACTTCATCCAGAAATGCCACCTGCACCATACGGCGACGATGGTGCTTCGCTTTAGGCCAAGGATCAGGGAACAGGAGCACCGTCATATCAAAGCGTATCCGCTCCGGCAGCACTTCTAGAAATTCACCCAATTCCGCTTTAAAAAAATGCAGATTCTGCAGCTGGCGCTTATCCCGTTTATCGAGACCCTTGCGAATCCGCCAAGAGATGAGATCAATCCCCACGCAGGTTTGCTCGAGGTTTTCCTCTGCATAACTCGTGAGCCAGTGGCCATGGCCACAGCCAGCCTCAAACAAGATGCGGTCGACTCCCTCCAGCGCAGCGCCACACTCCGTTCTCAACGCGGCCTTACGCTCTGTTTGTTTTTCCAATTCACGAGCATGCGCTGCTGAAATTTCCATAATGCCCGTTTATGCACCGCCACACTCGACAAGGTCAAGGCAGTTGAGACCCACAAATCCCCCGTCTCACGACGGAGGCCACCAAACAATGTGACCTCGATCTGTTAGTCGGGGAGCACCATGTGGCATCGATCGTCAGATCGGGGAACAGCTGAGTCCGCGACCCGGCACAGGCACTGCGCCCATCACTCTTACACCCTGACCTAACCACTAGCATCGCGGGATCAACCAGCTGGCGACGACGATTCCTCCGCTTGCGACTGCTTATAGGGCAGACTAAAATAAAATTTAGCCCCCTGCCCCGCTTCGCTCTCGACCGAGACGCTGCCACCATGCTGTTGCACAATATGCTTGATGATACTCAACCCAAGCCCCGTGCCGCCACTTTCACGCGAACGCCCTTTATCCACCCGGTAAAAGCGCTCGAAAATATGCGGGATGTCCTTCTGTGGAATGCCAGGCCCGTCATCGGTAACCGTGCACAGCACTTTGTTTTTCAATTCATCATATCGAGCAGACACAGTTAGCAAGGTAAAATCAGGCGCATAGCGGAACGCATTTTCGATTAGATTATCAAACACTTGCTGAATCCTAAAGCGATCAAAGGCAAACTCCCCTACCCGCTCATCAAAATCCAGCTTGATTGACTGTTCTTGGGCATTCAGCCGCGATTTATACGGCTCTAACATCTCTTCTAGCAATTGCTGCAGGGACTGCATCGAAGTTTGTATCCGCTCCGGGTTGGACTCCAAGCGCGATAGCACCAATAGGTCCTCCACTAGTAAGTGCAGGCGCTGTGCATTGTTCACAATCTTATCCAAAAAGCGCGCACGCGTCTCTTCGGGTAAGGTGGCATGATCCTCGACCAGCGTTTCCGCAAATCCCTTAATAATCGTTAAAGGGGTGCGCAACTCATGAGACACATTGGCCACAAAATCGCGTCGCACCTCCTCAAGGCCCTTCAACCGGGTGATGTCATGCAGTACCAATAGCGTCGACTCTGTACCCTGCCCAGACACGCCACACACCGCCACGCATGAAACCTCAAACCAGAGGACCTCGCCTAGGCGCTCAACACTCACCTCCTGCCGCTTCGGGTTGTGGTCCTCGCGATACGCTTTTAAAACCTCTAGCAGACTGGTCGAACGCAACGCAGTCTCCACCCGTGCGCCCTTCAATGCTCGCGTTCGCTGAAATAGGCGCTGGGCCGAATCATTCACAAATTCAATTACATGTTGATCGTTAAAGATAATCACCGCCTCTTGAATCGACCCCAACAACGCCTCCAACTGATTCGAAAGCCCTGACTCCACGTCGGCATAACCACGATAGCGAACAATCAAACCATTTGTCTCCTTGATCAGCCCATCAAACCCCAAACGCTTCAACATCGAAGTTGGCTCATTCACCAACATACAACGATTCCGGCGGACCGCATCCTGTAACTCGCGCGCGATACGCCGGGTCTTCAACGCCGTCGTCAAAAGCACGATCAAAGCCGCACAAAGCAGCGAACTCAGAAAAATAACCATTAGATATCGACGGCACGGTAGCCGACCCCGCGAACGGTCTCGATCAAATGTGCATACGCCCCCAACTTTTCTCGAACACGGCGTACGTGCGTGTCCACCGTGCGCGTCTCTATATCAGTGTCATAGTTCCAAACAGCCACGAGCAAATGCTCCCGCGACTGCACGCGTCCCTTGCGCTCCATCAGTAGTTGTAACAAGCGAAACTCGGTCGCAGTCAGGGTCACCTCTACACCATCGATGCTCAACTGATGTAACTCTGCATCTATCAGCACCCCGCTGATTTCGATACGCGTGGACTTAGTCGTCTGTGTCACTGTCGCGCTACGTGCTAGAAGCTTTCCCACACGAATTGATAACTCTTTCATATTAAATGGCTTAGGCAAATAATCGTCCGCGCCCAGCTCCAAGCCTTGAATCCGATCTTCGGTTTCTCCACGCGCTGTCAGAAAAATGATAGGGACATGCTTCAGTAAAGGATCGGCACGCGCCATGCGGCACAGTTGCAAACCACTCAGCACAGGCATCATGATATCAAGAATCATAATCTCAGGCTCAAAGTCACGCGCAGTACTGGCAAATAACAAAGGATCATTCAATGCCTGACAGCGATAGCCTTCCTGCTCGAGTTTATACTTCAATAACTCTGTGACATCAGACTCATCATCGACGACTAGGATACGCTGGGCTTTAAGAGTATGCATACTGTGGAATTGAGAATAATTTATAACAAGCGTTCACCATCGAAAAGCAACGACCGTTCTTTAGGCACTTACACATTTCGCTAAAACAAAAAATAAGTCGCTCTACCTCAACGCTTAAACACTTAAAGAGAAGACACTCAAGAGATTTTACCCAGCGTCACACGATTGTCACGATCACTCCCCCTAGGTTCGCCCTCGCGAACCAAATTAGCAGCTCTCCACTAAGCTTTTTTCTTGTTCGCGCGACGCGCTTCCAGATGCACCATCAGGATGCTAATATCCGCAGGATTTACGCCACTAATACGATTGGCCTGGCCCAGCGTGCGCGGCATAATTTCGATCAACTTTTGCGCGCTCTCAGCCCTCAATCCTTTGACTAGAGAGTAATCAAACCTATCCGGGATGCGGATGTGGTCGATGTGCTTCATCTTCTCAATCTGCTTTCTCTCACGCTCAAGATAACCCTTGAACACGACGCGGTAGTGCACCTCTGCGCGCACCTCTTTAGATTCAGCTTTCAACGCTTGCGGAAAGTCGTCCTGCAAATGAGAACGACGCAAGTGAAGCGCATAGCTCTCCCCTGCCCTGAGTTCGTCTTCCAGCCGCTGCGTCCACTTAGCGACCTTAGCGGCCTTCGACATAATCCGCTTTAGTCGCTGAATACCAACGAGTTGCAGTTTTTCAGAATGCTCCATTAAGCGTATTTCTGCACTCGGATGGTTAAACAATAGTCGATGCTCGGCACGGCTGGAAAACATCCGATACGGCTCTTTGGTTCCCTTCGTGACTAGGTCATCAATCAATACCCCCAAATACGCCTCGTGGCGCTTGAGCACTAATGGCTCACTGCCGCGCAACTTCTGCACTGCATTCACGCCGGCAATAAGGCCCTGCCCTGCCGCCTCCTCATAGCCAGACGTCCCGTTGATCTGGCCAGCAAAGAATAGATTCTCCACCTTCTTTGATTCAAGCGAAGGAAACAATTGTGTCGGCGGCGCAAAGTCATACTCCACCGCATACGCCGGGCGTAGCATGTGAACCTTCTCCAAGCCATCGATACTCCGCAGCATGTCCAACTGGACACTAAAAGGTAAACTGGTTGAGAGCCCATTGATGTACCATTCGTTGGTATTGCGCCCTTCTGGCTCAAGAAATAGCATATGCCGCTCCTTGTCGGCAAAGCGGACGAACTTATCTTCAATACTTGGGCAGTAGCGCGGGCCAGTGCCCTCGATCTGACCTGAGTACATCGGCGACAAGTGCAGATTATCGGTCACCACTTGCCGCGTCTCCGCCCCAGTGTAAGTCATCCAGCAAGACACTTGATCTTTACCCGGCAACCACCCGAGCTTGCGCTGCCCTGGATGTTCCACGTGGAACAGTTCATGCTCTGACTCACGGGCGCCCTGCTCGGATTGTTCCACGTGGAACACATTATCAACCCCGCGGGTATCATAAAAAGCAAACAAGGTCGGATCAGGATCACCCCGCTGCTCTTCGAGTTGGCTGAAATCGATACTACTCCCCAAAATACGCGCCGGCGTGCCAGTCTTGAGCCGCTCAAGCTCGATACCTGCCTCTTGAAAAGAACCCGAAAGCCCTTCCGCAGAGACATCGCCCATCCGGCCACCCTTATTGGTGTTCTTGCCCACGTGCATCAGGCCACGCAGAAAGGTCCCCGTAGTGACCACCACCGTCCTCGCATAGAAATCTACGTCGAGGTTGGTGCGCACGCCCACCACACGCCCGCCTTTATAGATAAGCCCCTGAACCATCGCCTGAAACAAGTCGAGATTGGCCTGAAGCTCGAGTACGTGCTTCATCCGGTACTGATACGCCTTCTTATCACACTGCGCACGTGGCGCCTGCACCGCCGGGCCCTTTGATGCATTTAACAAACGAAACTGAATCGCCGTCGTATCGGTATTAATCGCCATCTCCCCGCCAAGTGCATCAATCTCACGCACCATATGTCCCTTAGCCTGGCCACCAATCGCTGGATTACAGCTCATTTGAGCGACAGTATCTAAATTGCCAGTCAGCATCAAAACATCGGCACCCAGCCGCGCAGCGGCAAGGGCAGCTTCACAGCCAGCATGACCGGCTCCACAGACAATCACATCGTAGGGCTGGTTCGGCCCAAATTTTAATCCGCCACTCATTTTCCGATACAAAACTGTTTAAATAGACTGTCGAGCATACGCTCATTATCCACTTTACCAACTACCTTACCGATAGACTCCACAGCAGCACGCAAATCTGAAGCAATCAACTCAGACAAATCATCCTGCTTCATTTTCTGCGACGCCAACTCTAATGAGTCATAAGCCTCACACAGCGCACTAGCATGGCGGGCATTGACGACGACACCATCGGTCGCATTCGGTTGCTGCACTGCAGACTCAATCGAATCTATCCAAAGCTCGCGAAACGCCTGTAGGCCAGCGTGCTCTTGCAGCGATATACGTGCGTGCTGAAATTCAGGCAGAAAATCGTGATGCTCGCATGCATTTGGTAGATCGATTTTGTTTTCAACCACAATTGTATTCTTAGGCGTCATTTGAGCCAGCAACGACTCGGGCAGGGCAGGGGAGGGCAACGAGGCATCCAGCATCAGCAAAAAGAAATCTGCAGTTTCAGCCTGCTCAATCGTATGGTTGATGCCAATTTGCTCAATCACATCACCGGCTTCATGCAGACCCGCCGTATCCAGAATCTCAATACGCCAAGGGCCCACCATTAAAAACGCTGAGATGTAGTCACGAGTCGTGCCTGGCATATCACTAACAATCGACCGATCTGAACCAGTCAGCGTATTAATCAAACTGCTCTTACCCACATTCGGCTCACCAATAATTAGCGCCTTAACACCCTCGTGTAGAAGCGCTGTATAACGTTGAGTATCAATTAGTTCCGAAATCTCAATGATTAACTTTCGCAGCTCTGCAGCAGGTCCTTGCTGATCCTCACTGGGCAAATCTTCTTCAGGAAAATCAATATATGCTTCGAGATGCGCCATGACACTCAGGAGCCGATCCGTCAACTCACTCATCTTACGCCCAACTGAACCGTGCAACTGTCGCTGCGCTACTTCGATACTGCGATCCGAACGCGCTCGAATCAGATCTGACACCGCCTCGGCCTGACTTAGATCCATCTTACCATTTAGAAAGGCAGTGCGCGTAAACTCGCCTGGCTCTGCCGGCCGGCAACCACGAGCAAAGAGATCCGCGATGATTTTCTGCACGATCAAGGGATTGCCATGAGGAGCGATTTCAAGCATCGCTTCGCCCGTAAAAGACTTACCCAGCTCGAAGTACGTGACAACACAGTCATCAATACTCGCACCAATTACATCCTGGTAAGTGCCAAAATGAGCATAGCGCGGCGCGAGAGCTTGCTCGCGACCTAAAATTTCAGCCGAGAGGCCCGAACAAGCAGGACCACTCAAGCGAATCACCGCGATGGCTGATTCGCCAGCCGGAGTCGAAAGAGCAACTATTGTATCAGTGGCGGGCATAATGCCGCAAAGTTCGTCACATATGCCGTGGCGTCAAGTACACATCTGCAGCGCTCTATTTAGCGATGAATGAGTTCCCATCTAGAGTAGGGCACGTAGAGTGAAAAATAGACCCATCCTTGATGGTTTAAAACCATAAAAATACACCCTTCGTAGTAGGTGAGAGCTCAAACACTTCTGCAACCTACAACACGGGCAGGGAGGGGGGCACTGTAACTCGATATCTTTAGCTAGATTACACTCAGCATACTCGCAGCATTAAGCTTACGTGAGACCTGACTATAACTCACACCTTTAGTTCTACTCGGGTTGAGCTACTTCACCAGTCAGTGACTCTCCGCCGCGGACCTGAACTTTGGACATGATCAATTCTGCCAACTCTGCAGCTAGTTCTGGGTTATCTTTAATGTGTTGCTTCGCAGCCTCACGACCTTGGCCGATCATTTCGCCTTTATATGAAATCCATGAGCCCTTCTTCTCGAGCATCTTATGCTCGACGCCTAAATCAACCAAAGAACCCGAGTGCGAGATGCCTTCGTTATACATGATATCGAATTCGGTCTCCGTGAATGGGGGAGCAACCTTATTTTTGACCATCTTAATACGCGTCCGGTTGCCGACCACCTTGCCCGACGACTCTTTAATCTGGCCGATTCGACGAATGTCCATACGAACCGAAGAGAAGAACTTCAGCGCACGGCCACCAGGCTGAGTTTCAGGGCTCCCAAACATAACACCAATTTTTTCGCGTATCTGATTGGTGAAGAGAACCACACATTGTGATTTGCTAATACACGCGGTGAGACGGCGCATCGCCTGACTCATCATACGTGCTTGAAGGCCGACGGTCGTGTCACCCATCTGACCATCCAGTTCGTGTTTAGAAACGAGGGCGGCGACCGAATCGACCACGATAATATCGACCGCACCAGAACGAATCAGTGTTTCAGTGATATTTAGTGCATCTTCGCCACTTTCAGGCTGCGACACCATTAAATTTTCAAGATCAACACCCACCACCTTCGCATAGCGTGGATCAAGCGCGTGTTCCACATCAATAAATACGGCGTTGCCGCCTTGCTTCTGAGCTTGAGCAATAATGCTCAAGCAAAATGTCGTCTTTCCAGAACTCTCGGGCCCGTAGATTTCGCAGACACGCCCACGGGGGAGACCGCCAATCCCTGTGGCCAGGTCAATGGCGATCGAACCAGTGGAGATGACATCAATCTCCATTTTTGTCGCTTCGCCCAGTCGCATAATAGCGCCATTTCCGAACTGCTTATTAATCCCCGAGAATGCTAGATCCAAGTTTTTGCGATCCGCTTCGGGATTGCGTGCTATTTTTTTAATTTGTGCTTTTGCGGCCATATCAGTAGTGAGTTTGTTGTTAGTGTTGATTTATAAATTAGATTGAGTACGACTTTGACGATGGCAAGTTTAAATGATAATTTGTTCACTATATTAGTGGCCCACTCAAATCAGCAAGAATTCGGCTGCTACCTACAGACACAAAGGAGCACATCGAAGATCTGTATCACTAGCGAGGGCTTGGAAGCCTTGCTTTTCAAGGGTAGCGCACGCCCTAATACCCGCGAGGATAATGTTTTTCGGACGCCGTTCATGAAATGGTTGCATGCTGTTCAAAACATGTCGTTTAAAGAAAAATGGTCACAACTAGCGTCACAAGGCACTAATTTCCAACAAGCCGTCCGGCGCACGCTGCTCGAAATTCCACTAGCGCAGCGAGTGAACTACAAAGCAATCGCCACTCGTATTGGGCAACCTACTGCCAGTCGCGCAGTCGGCTCAGCAATTGCAGCAAATCCCATTGCATTACTTATTCCATGTCATCGTGTAGTGCCTGCAGTGGGTGGCACTGGAAACTATCGCTGGGGCTTTGAGCGTAAACTTGCACTCGTGGAGGCTTAGCAGTTAGAAAGGGCCGACCTGTATCAACTATTTCAGTAAAACTATGCCGACTAACAAACCAAAAACTCCAGTGCCCGATGGGGTGCGCTATGCTCGTTGGGCAGGGCATGCCCTGGGATGTATTTTAATCTGCGCAGCAATTGTCTCTGTAATCCGAGGTCTAGAGGGGACTTTCAATAGCATTAAAGCCAGCTACTTCATCCTGTATGGTTTCGTGCTAAATATCCCATTTATACGGATCTCAGATGCTCGGTGGAAATTGATCTACGGGATGTTGGTTTTTTGTTCGGTCGCCTTCGTCTTCGTGATGGTAGTATCGGTCATGTTTAACTACATGGATGCGGCAGATCGCGGCGAACGCCTTGGGGTGCCGGGGCTTGAGGGTACTTTAATCTTTCTAGCGCTCATGCAAGTACCAGCCGTCCTGTTTCAACGTAGGCCTGACTTAATTGACTAAATGGGCGCACGGTACAAACACGTCATCTGGGACTGGAACGGCACACTACTCAACGACACCGAGCTATGTGTCGATGTGCTCAATGCATTACTTGCCAGGCGGGGCAGGGCGCCACTCTCAGAGCAAGACTATCGCAATCATTTCGGGTTTCCCGTCGTTAACTTTTACGACTACCTCGGCTTCGACATCGATACAGATAGCTTTGATCGAGTCAGCCGTGAATTCATTGACGACTATCAAGCGCGCTGTTTTGACGAATGTAAATTACATCCCGAAGCAGATCAAGTTCTCACAGATCTTGCGCAACTGGGCATGAGCCACTCGGTGCTTTCGGCCGCAAAACAAGAAGCACTCAACGAAGGCATACGCCATTTCGGCATCCGAGCACACTTTATGGGCCTGATAGGCACAGATAATATCTATGCCCAAGGAAAAGTCGCACAAGGCCACCATTGGATCGAACAACTCCACTGGCAGCCAGATGAGATCGTCTTGATTGGAGATACCTTACACGACTTTGAGGTAGCCGAAGCCATTGGTACGCATTGTATCCTGATGGCACATGGCCACCACAGCTCCGAACGACTAGACCAGACCGGCGCGCCAGTGGTGCATTCGTTGCGGGAACTAGTGCAACTGCTACGATCGCCGTGATACCTTCGTCGTTAGGGCATTGACCACCACCTAGGCTCCACCTACTGTAAATAACACAATGTAGGCAGGCATTGAAAAATACAATTGCCAGAAATCAGTTTAAGAAGTGAGTTAGCCGACATATTGAAATTAGGCAAACTACCTGCGCCTAAGCAATCGACACACTCCAACGCGTTTCTGATGAACCCCACTCAGGGTGTTCTCCGCGAACAGAGCCACTTTCACCATTTTATGGACATTGCTATTGTCACTGGGGCTGAAACTCCACTCGGACTTCGCTTGATCGAAGACCTTATTCGCCAAGGGTGCCGCGTGCACGGGATCGGCAACAATTTTTCACACGTCACTTTTGCACATAAGCATTTTGTTGCACATGCAATTGACTTGAGCGATCTCGAAGTAGTTGCCCACACTGCCGCAGCTATTATCGAGCAGGAACAGGCTATTCATATCCTGATCCATGCAATCGATGTGACGCCAGGCGCTATCTTTGAGCAACTACCCGTCGGCAACCTCGAAGCCATCCTTAAGGTCGGACTGCTTGGGCCCGTAATGCTCACACGCATGGCTTTGCCTAACCTCCTACGCTTTCGCGGCCAACTGATTAACATTATTCCAGCTAATAAGAGCGGCCACATCGCTAGCGCAGTCAACGCCCTCATCGAAGGCGGCTTGCGTGAGATGAACACTGCATTGTTTGATCAGGCACGCGATGCTGGTCTGCGCGTAACAAATCTCATCCTTCGGCAAAATACAGTGACGGATGATGCGACCTTCACTGATAAGCACTTGCAAACCCGCATCGATGCCGAGCATGTCGCCCGCACTGTCGAGCAATTGCTCAATCCGAACGAACCAAACGTCCCCAACGAAATCACTCTACATCCGCGCCTCAGTGGCGCCGCTGAGGAAATTTTGCCTGAAACCGCCTTACCCATCGATCCGTACAATTCCGTGGTGCTACCTCCGCAAAAGTACTGCCCACCAGAACAGGAGGCCATTCTCACTAGAGAACCGGACCAAATCGAGCGCACCATTCCTTACACAGATGAGGAAATAGAGGAGAAAATCGCCTCAGCTATCGAGGACTATGAATCTCAGACTGAGCGCCACAAAGAGCCTAAGGGGAATAAGAAAAATACGCGTAAAGATGGTGACCGTGAACTGAAACAGTCTCGCTCCGGGTCAAGAGAACAGTCTGACCAGCCAAAAAAAGACACTTTAATAGGCGGGGAGCAATCGGACCAACCGAAATCACGTCGTGGTCGTCGCCGTGGCGGACGCAACCACAATAAGAGTCGCGAACAACAACAAGAAGACGACACTCCAAATAGCAACCATGAGCGCAACAAGTCAGCCTTTAAGGAAACCAAATCTCTAACTGGTGACAAAAATAAGTCCTCCAGATCTAAAAAGGACAAAAATTTAGAGAAAACGCCACGGCCTGGACGTAATCGTAGCCGCAAGCCTGTTGTTAGGCCTGATGAAAAATACGCGGCTTACAAGCCATCTAGTACTCCGGCAACTGAACCCTCCAAAGCTAAGCCTAAACAGCCCAAACAAGATTCATTCCAACCCCGAGAAGTCGTGCTTAAAGCGCCAAACTCTAAAAAGAAGGCTGCCAAGCCGAAAAAAACACCAGCGAGCAAAGCACAAAAGCAACTCGTATTGGTATCTGACACGCCCGCAGTGAAGAAAAAAGCAGCAAAGAAAGCGGCTAAAAAGACCACTAAGAAAGTCGCAGTCAAAAAAGTAGCAGCCAAGAAAGCGGCTAAAAAAGCAGTGGTAAAAAAGACAGCCACAAAGAAAAGCACCCCAAAGACTCCTGCAAAAAAAGTGACCAAGAGGGCCGTCAAGAAAGCAGCGAAAAAAGCCGAATAGAGTAGGGGACTTGCTGGTTACCACTGAAACCCAATTGCGTTGAGAAACGCACTGGCAATAATATTATGCCCGACGGCATTGGGATGCACGCGATCTTCACAAAGTTGCGAAGTATGGTTGTGCTTCAACCAAACATTAAATGCAGCCTGCAGATCGACAAATCGCAACTCATTGCGCTCAGCAATTGCACGAGCGGCGGCTCCATAGTGATCCATCAACTCGCGCATCGGCTCTTTTGCATTCGTCTCCAAGAAGAATGGTGACATTATCACCATGCCTTGCACCTGAGGTAATGTGCGCTCGACCAACCCCTGCAACTTCTCGCTGTAGGCTGACAACGACACTTGCTCATCAAGTGGAGTATCAAACTGACGCCAAACATCATTAATCCCAATCATAACCGACACCCAATCTGGTTGATGCGCTAATACATCCACATCCCAACGCACTTCTAAATCCGTCACACGGTTGCCCGAGATGCCCGTATTCAAATAACGAACCTTTACCTCGGGATGATGCGCGTCTAATAGAGCCTGCACTTGAGCCACGTAACCAGCGCCAAGGTCCGCGCCGCCTGATTCACGATCTCGGCAACAATCAGTAATTGAGTCACCAACAAAAAGTAGGGTGGTTGGTTTAGTAAACAGCATATAATTTTAAAAGTTGTATTTTGCCAGCAACACAAGGGCTTAAATAGGCCAGTCCCCGTTCTGAATACGTGTTGCTGAGAAGCGCTCGAAGGTCGCTTCTGTCATTTCATAAGCCCACACATCGCCGAGACACACCCCGGACTCGTTGAAGCATTCGACGCGCACGCGCACATACTCATTATGCTCATTGGGTCGATTGGGTTTAAATCCTTCCAGCACATCGAGTTGAAAAAAGTCTGCTGGGCGCAGGAATGTCAGCACATAGCCCTGCACCCATGCATCGCCACGTAAAAAAACTCCTGGATAACCAACATGTAAATCGTAGAGCTCACCGCGAATCTTAGCTGGAATCGCCAAGTCAACCTTACCCTCACAGAACTGGGACCAATAAGACCCACCCGGCTTAAGAGTGCCATATACAAAGACTTTTTGCGTGCTATTCTCCATAACTTTTACGGGGGCCGTTCGAGCCCCCGATCACAGGCAAGGATGCCAGTGCGAATCAATGTGACCGATCGATCTCAAACTACTTTTCCGGCTTTGACCAGAATGAGTTGCTGAGGCGATAATTTAGACACGCGCTAATTTCATTCACCTCCCCCCTTTGGTGGGTCAAATTGTTAGCACTTTTTAAACCACTCTTCACCGCATCTAACGAATCTGTTACCATTGTCTGCATATTCTAGGTTTACAATCCGCGCTAGCTCAACATTCTCCGCACTCCTCATGAACCGGGTCTATATCAAAACCTACGGGTGCCAAATGAATGAACGAGATTCCGAAGCAGTCGCTGCGATGCTACGGGGGAAAGGCTATGCCTTAGTCGACAACGAAAAGGAGGCCGACGTCGTTCTACTCAATACTTGTAGCGTGCGCGATCAAGCCGAGCAAAAAGCGATTGGCAAAGCTGGCCACCTCGCAAAGCGTAAGCGTAAAGACCCCAACTTCATTATCGGTGTAATGGGTTGTATGGCTCAAAATCGTGGTGGCGCGCTACTTGATAGCTTGCCAGATCTAGACCTCATTGTTGGTACCCAGAAATTCCACCGCGTGCCCGATCATTTGACGAATATGATCGCTACAATGCAGGGACAGGGTCCACGCCCCGCCTCTATTATTGACCTTGAAGATGAGGTAGACTCACAAAACACGATTAAATCGCACACGAGTGAAACTCGCCAAGTCACCGCCTTTGTCAGCATCATGCAGGGCTGTAACATGAAGTGCTCGTATTGCATCGTGCCAAAAACACGTGGCGTTGAACGCGGTCGACCAATGGACGAAATCATTGATGAGATCGAGAAGCTGGCTGCCAACGGCACGCGTGAAGTAACACTTCTCGGCCAAATCGTGAACCAATACGGGATTCGAGAATTTCCATTCGTAGACAAGAAAAGCCCTTTCGTGCAATTACTAGAACGCGTTCATGAAATCGAAGGTATTGATCGCATCCGTTTTACGAGCCCACACCCAGTCGGCTTCAAGCAAGATCTGATCGACTGTTACGCGCGTCTACCAAAACTGGTTGAATATATCCACTTCCCTATGCAAAGCGGGAGCAATCGTATTCTCAAAGCGATGCGTCGCCCGTACACCATCGAGAAATTTAAAAGCATCATCGCCGAGCTTCGTAAAGTGCGGCCAGATATGTATATTTCGACAGATATCATTGTTGGTTTCCCTGGTGAAACTGACGAAGACTTCGAGCTGACTCGCCAAGCTTTTGAAGAGGTTGGTTTCGATATGGCCTATTTATTCAAATACAGTGTTCGCCCCGGCACCACAGCTGAACCTCTAGGTGATCCAATCACGAAAGAGCAAAAAGAACAGCGCAACCAAATCCTTCTCGAAATTCTTAGAAAAAGTTCACTCGCTCGAAATGAAGCTCTGATTGGAAAAAATGAGGATGTTTTGTTCGAGGGTCCCGCTAAGAAGGGCGACAATATGTTTGTAGGCCGCACAGCGGGTAATCGGGTTGTCATTGTTAAGGCCAGCCCGCGCTTAATCGGCCAAATCGTGCCGGTTCATTTCACTCGCGTCACAGCTAGCACCTTGTTTGGTGAACTTGTGCTTGAAGGGGTGGAAGCAGGGGTGAATGTAACAACGTCAGTAGCCGTTTAGGCGGAGAATTCCCCGATTACCTGGGCATTGTCGCTACCTTCTATGAACTTTTTGGGAAGGGTGCTAAGGTTAATTGATCGAGTACTGATTCGCACCGAGCTTAAAATCGACTTAAAGGGCGCGACTACCTTCAAACTCTGAAATCACGATCAGTATGGCTTGGGGTTAGTCGGATCTGTATATTGATCAACTCTCTACCTCGAACGCTTCGAGAATGGATTCAATCGATCGAATTGATTGCGGCGGGAAAAAACTGTTAATCTTATAGATCACTTGTTGGATCAACCCGTCTGGACACGATGCTCCGCCAGTTAATAGAATGCGCTTTGGATCAGATAATGTGCTGAGAAAAGGCCGGACCACCTCGCTTTCATTGGGGACATTAGTCAAATTGTATGGAAAAATATAGTGTCGGATTTCATCCGAAGTTAAAATATTGGCCTCGGATTGAATATAATGGGCATTTTCACCAAAACGCGCCTCACAAACACGGTACAGTTGAAAGGTGTTTGAGCTGTTTTTTCCCCCCACAACCAGCGCCGCATCGATCGGTTGCTCAACCGCTTTTTGAAGCGCATCTTGATTCACTTGGGTCGCATAACAAAGTGTATCGCCTTTACCCTTGGACCATAAATGTTCAGCCACCTGCGCTTCACCATAGCACTGCACCATGAACTCCCGCAGAAATTCGATAATAGTAAGCGTCTCATTGCGAAGTAAGGTGGTTTGATTCACCACCGCTAACTTTTCCAAATCTTGCTCCGGATCAAAGCCTTTCGAGTGCAAGCCCTTAAAAGATTCTTCAAACAGTCGCTTTTTCTTAACACCTTGTGCCTGAATGACTTCAGTCAAAAGTCTAGCGTGCTCCATATTGCGAATCATTAAAGCCGGACCATGACTGGCACTATTCGAGAAAGTAGCCTTCGTTTCTTCATGTTCTGACTTCCCATGAATGATTACCGTGAAACCTTCTCTAGCATAACGGCGTGCCGCTTTCCAAACCTTCTCAACCAACATGCAAGTGGCGTCATTTTCTCGAATGCTTAGTCCGCGGCGTAATAGACGAACTTTATCTTCATTGGTCGCACCAAATGCAGGAATGACAACAATATCATCCGCGGTTAACTGATTCCAAAGCGCATTCGGGTTGTTTGGATCTGAAGTTATACTTCCATCAACACAGAAAGGTAAGCCCTTGTCTGTCTGTAAGTAACGAATACCGCGTGCCAATAAATCCTCATTCACAAAGGGATTATGAATTAATTCGCTGAGCATAAAAATACGCTTCGTTGGGTTGGTTGCCACGGTTTCGTAAGCACGCTCAATCGCGTTTTGAACGCCGAGACAAAATCCGAAATGACTCGGGATGACATAACTCACAGCTCCAAAGTCGATCACTGCCGGCGCGCCGGCAGTTTTTTCCTTAGTGCGTCGCGCCGCCTTAATCGCACGGCATAGCTCACTTTGATATAATTCTTCTGATTGTTGATCGATATAGACCCCACGATTTCGCTCTTTCGCTGTTCGAAACCGATAAATGTACTCGGTTTCGGTTGTATCTAAATACGGCACTCGAACTAAATCAGGTTCTATTACCTGTAGAACTTCAGTAAGGAGTGGCGAAACGTTCAACTGACCATTCTCTGATTCAGCTTGAATCTCATCCAAGCTGTAATAACGCCCATTCTTAATGGCTGCATCACTTTGAAGTGCGCAATAAATCAACAATGATTGATCTGCAACCGTCTGCTGACTCAATAAATACGCTTTACCAGCGACACCGGTAACTGCTCCGACACAGTCTTCCGAAAACTCACACACTTCCCCTGGTCTACATGTATAAGTCGGTTCAGCGCGCTGCTCGGCATTAATTTGCACCAATAAACGATTGCGCCGATCAAATACGAGTAAAACTAGAAGTGATTCATCTGGGGCTTTCATACTATTAAGTTGCTTAATATTAACTACTTCCAGTGAAAAACAATTGGTTTCTCGATTTCCTTATTTAAGCTGTGGTGCACTGGGCAATTTTTTGCCGCTATTTCAACTTGCCACATTTGATCATCGTTCAACGCTATCGGTAACCAAACCTCGGTTGTTAATTTCGCAATACGGCGGGGTAAATCCGCCGACATCTCTTTTTGCACTTCGATTCGCATACCAGTTAAATCCAAACCTAGCGCTTCCATCTGCATCCCAATAATTGTCGCAATACAAGAACCTAGAGCTGACGCACATAAATCGGTTGGTGAGAAACTCTCTCCCTTACCATTATTATCGACCGGGGCATCCGTTTTAAACGTCTTACCTGACAAATCGTGCACTAGCTGACAGCGCAACTCGCCTTCATAATTAATTTTTACTTTTACCATTTCCGAAGAACTGTGCGCAAACACCTCGTTCAGGTCAACTTTACGTAGCGAACCAGTGAAATGTATTCTGCGATTGCACAGAGTGTCATCCGTTCTAACCTATAGTTCTTTTAAAAACGGTCAGCAGCCCATACTTCATTATGTTTCAGGTCAATTTTAGCGAACAAAGCATGCACGAGCTTAACCAGCTCGATACACGCTCACAGATGCTCCTCATCGAGGTCGTCAGTGGTTTAACACAGGCACAACTGGACCATCCAAATGATGAGCTCGGGCGCTTTAATCGAAACGGTAAAACCTATTATCGAGTTCGGGCCGGCGAATTCCGTATCTATTTCGAGCAGGATAAAGATGGTTTATTTGCCCACTACATTCTTCATAAAAATACTCTTTCGGATTTCATTTTTAGGTTCAAAATGCCAGTATCTGAAGAGTTTCTAGTCGAACAGCACGATTCTTTTTGGAAGTATCTGGAGTCGATTCGCCATAAGGATGAGGGCTCCAAATAAACCATCGTTACCCAATGAAAGATCCTGAAAAGCCACTCGCTCATCAGTACGCTGACTCTGGAGAGGCAAGCCATATCTACCTACTGCCCAACAGCTTAACGGCTGGAAATCTTTTTTTTGGATTTTTAGCAATTATGCGCTGCATTGAGGCTAATTATGCAACAGATCCAGCGATCATTAATGGTCATTTTACCCAAGCGGTGTGGTTTATCTTCTTCGGTGTGGTTTGTGATGCGTTTGATGGCCGTGTCGCGCGCATGGGGGGTCGCGAATCGTTATTTGGTATAGAGTTCGATTCCATTGCTGATGTTATTTCGTTTGGAGTCGCACCAGCGATGATGATGATCTTTTTGATTCTAAAACCAACAGAGCAATACGACGGTGTCTTACCTGTTAGCCAATTAATTGGGTTTATTTATCTACTTTGTGCTGCCGTGCGCCTGGCTCGGTTCAATGTTTTAACTCATCCGATGCTTACGCCATCAGAACGCTTAAAGGGCACCAAAGACTTTATTGGGTTACCCGTTCCAGCTGCTGCTGCAATGGTAGCCTCGTTGGTTTTGGTCTACACAAGTTTCGAAAGGTCTGGCTATGAAATGCATGGTTTTGAACTGCTAATGCCGCCCCTGATGCTCGCTGTCGCCTTTTTAATGATAAGCAACATTCCGTATCCAAGCTTCAAGGAAATCGATTGGCAGACTAGCACGCGCTTACAGACCTTTATTTTATTTATCTTTTGCTTAGGTATAGCCTTCGTTTTTAAAGAGCTCTTCTTTGCATGTTTTTTCTTCGTTTACATCGTCTTTGGCCCAATTAGATACTTATTCCGTTTTTACAGGACAAAGAAACACCTAGAGGAGATAAAATCACCCTCTGGTGAATAACTCGTTAATTACTGTGAAATAAGCGTGGAATACAAATAAAACCAACTATTCATTCACCTTTATACCGAAGGTTTCACTTTTATATTAACAGCAAAAATAACCTCTAAAGGCTTACTTAATAAATACTTGTTGAGTTATTACAGCTCATCCACACACATATTAAGAAGAAGAGATTTATATATTAAAAAAGAGACTAGTATATAAGCATTGCCAGTAACTCTAAAATCCCAAAAATTTATACCATGAAGTTCAAGATCAATCAGGATCATTTTAGCAACGGCCTCCAACAGGTTCTCAATGTTGTCGGTGCGCGTGCCACGATGCCCATTCTCAGCAATGTGCTGATCGAAGCAGAGGAGGGGCATATTTCGTTAACCACGACTAACCTCGATCTCGGGATTCGCTGCCGAATTAAAGCAGACGTTTCTGAGCCGGGTGGCCTCACGTTACCAGTGCGTAAATTGGCGACCATTATTCGTGAATTACCTCAAAACGAAATTTTCATCGAAACCAGCGATAACAACCAAGCGAAGATCACTTCCGGTGGTTCGAACTTTAAAATAATGGGTATTAGCACGGAGGAATTTCCACCATTACCATCATTTGAAAACCGACACGTCTTCGAGCTATCTCAGTCTGAAATCGTAAGCATGCTTAAAAGTGTTTCTTATGGTCAATCCAGCGATGAGAATCGTTACATCTTAAACGGTGTATATTTTAATTTTGCGGACGAAAAACTAACTCTCGTCGCAACAGACGGGCGACGTCTCGCGTTAACCGCTCTGGACACTGAAATAAGCGAAGACAATGTCGGCAGCCTCATTCTTCCAGCCAAAACAGTCGCTGAGCTTGAGCGCTTAATGGGTAAAGGAGATAAGGTTAAAATTGCTTTCAACGACCGTCAGGCGGCATTTGAAATTAGCATCGAAGACTCTAGTGATACTGGCTTGGTTGATCATCTTTATCTTGTTTCGAAAATTGTTGAGGGTAATTATCCAAACTACCGACAAGTTATTCCGAAAGAGACAGAGCACCGCGTTAAAATCGAACGTGAACTTATGTTAGAGTGTGTGCACCGTGCGGCCCTCGTCACATCTGACAAGAGCAATTCCGTGAAGCTCAAGGTCAGTAAAAACCTTCTTGAAATTTCAGGTTCAAGCACCGAATACGGGGAATCGCATGAATCAATGGCGATCGCTTACGATGGCCCAGAAGTGCAGGTCGCATTTAACCCCCAGTTCCTTATCGAACCATTGAAGGCGTTGACGAAGGATGAAGTGTTTTTCGAATTCAAAGATGAGCTCAGCCCTGGTCTCTTTAAGACACTCGATAACTTTATCTGTGTGGTTATGCCCTTGCGCTTAAATTAATTCTAAGACCAACAGGCCCGCGCTGTTATATCATTTATCGCCGAGCGAGTGAGCTATTGTCTCCCTCGCTCGTTTGCGTTTATAATGCCGATAAAGATGAAAATGGAACAAGCGCTGACATCTAGCATCAAATAAATACAAACGGATCTATTTTTATTAAATTTAACATGTTTGGTTTCACTCAATCAACCCTTCAGGTTATCCTCTTCGGAATCGCTGCTGTCGCAGTTTTATTGTCTCACGTCGGACTTCGTAAGGGGATTCCAACCTTCACTATTATGGGGCGCTGGTTGCGGTGGATACTGTTTGCAGGTTTATTTTCGTATTTTCTCAAAACAATGGAGATATCTTTGCGGCCGGATTGGGTGCATTTTATTACCGGAATTACACTCTGGTTCGTATTGGAAACAGGCTATTATTGGATCGCGATTAAAGCACTAAGCCGAAGCGATATGCCTTTATTCCCTAGTTTTAAACTCAATAACGATGGCGATGAATGGCCAGCGGATCCGTTATTAATCGAAGTCAGACAATGGCTTCGGAATGTTGAATTTAACCGCCTCAGTGCATTGAAAGCAGAGCTTTTTGAAGAGACTTTTTTACGTGCGTCGATTTATGAAAGTTCTGACAAACTAACACGGCTACAAATATTGTTCATCCCAAAACGTAAGGGTGGGGCGACTGCCTGCTATACCTTAAGCACGAACGGTGAAAACGGCCGCAGGCTCGTTACAGATAATTTATTTCTACCTTTTGGTGGTTATTATCCGGAAGCTTGGGACATTGTGCGCAAGCCATTAATCGGTTCTCTAAAACGATTACTTAAATTGCACCGACTGCGCGTAATAAAGAGCAACCTAAAACCAATTCCCTTCGAAGATACACCGCTCGAGGAGTTAAATGATCAACAGCGGATCCTAGAACGCTTCAACCTTGAAAATGGTTTTTTAAACCCCCGCCAATTCCAAGCAGAGGTAGGAAAAATATCGTATGATGGCCGCTATCGTCTATGGAAAGAGATGTGGTTGCTCGCTTACCTAGGCAGGTCAGTTACTTAATTTAATTAAGTGTAAAAATCCCGACTATTTTATAATTCAATAGATGGTTGCTGAATAAAAAGGACAAGGCACAAAGGAGCCTAAAAATTAACGTCATGAAGAAGACATTTTCGATAAACGATCGTAAAAAAACGCCCGCCCGCGTGATTGAAGCAATTAAATCAGAGCTGCGGAAATATGTGAAACGTGAGCGTAAAAAGAAATTACCCGAAGGTGTGGATTTTTGGGATTTCGATTGCAAGGTTGGTGAATCTGCGGAAAAGGCGCTACCACTGCATGTGGCCGAAATTAATCAAGCACTCGATCATGCGCAGGCCGATGACTGGCAATCAGTGTATTTCGAGATCCTCGTAAAACCAGGCATACGAACGCATAAAGCCAAAACATCCACCAGCGAGTTGTAATCAACAAAGACAAAAAAGCCCCCTACAACTAGGAGGCCTTAATTTGATAAAAGTTGCTAGGCTTTTACATCTCCAACTGAGGGCGGTCTGCCTTAGGCCAGTCGATGTGGTAGAACTTACCGCGTGGCTCATCAGTGCGCTCATAAGTGTGTGCGCCGAAGAAGTCGCGTTGAGCTTGCAGTAGATTTTGTGGCAACCGTGCGGTGCGGTAGCCATCGTAGTATGAAAGCGCAGAGCTGAAAGTTGGGATAGCGACACCGTGCTGGGCTGCGAGCGCCACCACCTTGCGCCAACTGGCCTGTGCTTTGTTGATCGCACCAGTGAAGTAGGGATCCAGTAGCAAGTTAGCCAGCTCGGGGTCGCGAGCGAAAGCTTCAGTGATCTTTTGTAGGAAGGCCGCACGAATGATGCAACCACCGCGGAAGATCTGTGATATCTCACCAAAGTTTAGCTCCCAGTCGTATTCCTTTTGCGCTTCACGCATAAGCTGGAAGCCTTGTGCATAAGAGCAAATTTTGGATGCGTACAGGGCTTCACGAATAGCTTCGACCATCTCGTCCTTATCACCTGTGAATGTTGCGGCTTCTGGTCCACTTAGGATTTTGGAAGCGGCGACACGTTCGTCCTTCACAGCTGAAATACAACGTGCAAAGACGGCTTCGGCAACCGTTGGTGCTGGCGTGCCCATGTCGAGTGCGTTGACTGAGGTCCATTTACCTGTGCCCTTTTGGCCAGCGGTATCCAGCACGATGTCGACGAATGGCTTGCCCGTCACAGGATCGGTTTGCTTGAGAATATCGGCGGTAATTTCGATCAAGAACGAGTCGAGATCACCCTTGTTCCACTCACTGAAGATGTCGCCCATTTCAGCTGGGTTGAGACCGAGCACATTTTGCATCAGATCATAGGCTTCGCAAATCATCTGCATATCACCATATTCGATACCATTGTGTACCATCTTGACGTAGTGACCGGCTCCATCTGGACCGATATGCGCAGTGCAACTGAAGCCACCTACAACAGGCTTGCCAGCTTCAGCGCCTTCGATGGGCTTCCCTGTGTCAGGATCAACCTTCGCAGCGATAGCCTTCCAAATTGGCTCGAGATGCGACCACGCTTCCTTAGATCCACCTGGCATCAGCGAGGGACCGAAACGTGCACCTTCTTCACCGCCGGATACACCCGATCCGATGAAGCGTAGACCTTTAGTGGTGAGTTCCTTCTCTCGCCGAATCGTGTCATCCCACTTGGCGTTGCCACCATCAATGATGATGTCGCCTTCTTCCATTAGTTCCACAAGGCCCTCAATTACCTTGTCAGTCGCCCAACCAGCTTGCACCAGAATGATGACTTTACGTGGGCGCTTAAGCGATGCGACAAAGCTTTCAAGTGTCTCACAACCTTCAAGACCGCCAGGTGTGTCTGGGTGAGCCGCAACGAACTCAGCCATTTTCGAAGTCGTCCGGTTATAGACGGAAATTTTGAAGCCATGGTCGGCGACGTTGAGAGCCAAATTTTGGCCCATGACTGCGAGGCCAATGAGACCGATTTCGGATGTAGCTTCTGACATAATTATTTGTGGGTTTAAAGATAGGCAGGAAATTTACTCGGCGCGGTGAGGCAAGGCTAGAGTCCAATCTATTCTTGAATAATAGTCATGTCAGTAATGGGGCGAATAGAAACAACCACAGTATTAAAAACCGAGGTATGCTAATCTTGTGTGCGCGTTACTGTCGACCGCGCTTAGTATAGTAAAATACAAGTGGGTTTTCCGGTACTTAAAGGCCGAGCGCGAGCAGTCCGCCAATGAATCCCGCGACGGCGCCAAAGATAACATGGCCGACCAAGTGGAGTAGTCCTTGTTCTAGGGTGGCTTTACGATAAGCCTCGATGGGGTGGCGCTCGCTAGCAATGAACATTAGGCAGTAGCTCATGACGAGTCCGTGAAAAAATCCAAATCCGAGGCCCAGAAAGATCGCAGACGGAAAGCTCAGTGAGTTCATTGCGTTCATTAGAAGGAAATACAGCACCCCAAATACAATGCCAGCGATACTGTGAATAAGCGTGCCGAGAATGGCCGCCCGCTCGACTGTGCCAGTAAAAAAACTACCGAGCGCTATAACCATATCGACTCGCTTACTGTAAGCATGACTAACAGTGCGCATGAACAAATTCATAGCAAAAGAGCCAATCAAACCGCAGATGGCTCCTAAAATAACTAAAGTCAAATAACTCATAATGTTTTAATATATTACTTTAGCACAGTTTATCGATGGGTAAAGTAGGTGAAAATTAAAAATCATTCAACCCTTTGATCACTGGTTAATTTAAACTTTAAATACGATGCCTCGCATACTCGAGCCTTTTTACGTAATTCGCGTTAGACCTGGGCAGTATAGTCGAGGTTAATGCCTGCCACTACTTGCCTGCTCTTACTGAGAAATGCCGAGTAGAGTTGGAGGGTGATTAGGTGAGATTTAATATCTCGCCAGCCCTCCGTGGTTGACCTTGAGGGGACTTTCGCGAATTGATTGGTACACCTGCAACATTTTGTGGGTTTACATACAATAATATGGCAAAAATTCCCGATATCGCCCCATTCCGTGCCAAGCTTGACTCCTTGGACGCTCAAATTGCTGAGCCCAACTTCTATTCTGACCAACGGCGTGCGGCGGAAGTGGGCCGAGAGCATCAACGTGTCAGTAGTTTGATCGAAAAGTTCGAAGCCTTCAATTCGGCTCATAAGGCGATCGCAGAAAATGAGGCGATGATTGCGGATAAGGAGACCGACGAAGAAATTCGCGAAATGGCGCAAGAAGAACTAGTCGAGCTTCGAGCTCAGATTGAGACCTTAGAAAACGATGTGTTGCGCGCGATGATTCCGCCGGATCCGACTGACAGTCGTAACTCGGTGATGGAAATCCGTGGCGGCGCGGGTGGTGATGAAGCTAATATTTTCGCCGGGGATCTATTCCGGATGTATAGCCGTTATGCCGAGCGGCGTGGCTGGAAGGTGGATGTGATGAGTACCAGTTTGGCCGATACCGGTGGCTATCGTGAAATTATCTTCAATATGACCGGCGAAGATGCCTATAAATATTTGAAATTTGAAAGTGGCGTGCACCGTGTGCAGCGTGTGCCTGTGACCGAGACGCAAGGCCGCATCCATACTTCGACTGCCACGGTGGCCGTGTTACCTGAAGCTGAGGAAGTCGACATCGAGATTCGCACCCAAGATTTGGACATCGCGACGATGCGCGCTTCGGGAGCAGGTGGTCAGCACGTTAATACCACTGACTCTGCGGTGATGATGACGCACATCCCAACTGGAGTGACGGTATATTGCGCCGACGAACGTTCGCAGATCAAGAATCGTGCGAAGGCGTTAACCGTCATGCGCTCGCGCTTACTAAAGGCGAAAGAGGACGAGGAACATGCGAAATACGCCGCGGAGCGCAAGGGCCAGATTGGCACCGGCGACCGATCCGAGCGCATTCGCACTTATAACTATCCGCAAGGCCGTCTCACCGACCATCGCATTGGTCTAAGTCTTTCTTTACCGTCGGTGATCGATGGAGACCTTGAGGGCCTGATTGATGGTCTACAGGATTTCGACTACGATGCCCGTATTCAGAATCTATTGAAGAAGCAGGTAGAGGTGTAAGAGAGCTGAAACCTGAGGGCTGAAACTGGAGACTTGAAACCTGAGACTTGAGATTTAAGAGCTGAGACTTGAAACTTGAGACCTGAGACCTGAAAGTGAAGAAAATGACTTCGAAACATTTTTTCTGTAATATGCGAAATCGTTTGTTTGTGGCGTCGTTGCTTGCAACTGGTTGGATTAAGCCAATTACCTAAGAAACCATTGCACCCGTGGGCATAATAACAAGTAACGACGCCACAGTTTAATGTAAGCATACTTTTCTAAAAACGTATTATGGCACTGTTAACGATTCGCGAAATTAAAGAGCGCACTGAGGCTTTCTTCGAGTCCAAGGGCGTGCCGAATGCGCGACTAGATACGGACACGTTGATTGCATATTCACTTGGAATTAAACGCCTAGAGCTGTATCTTGACCTCGACCGGCCACTCACCGAAACGCAGCTCGCTACCTTGCGCCCACTAGTCAAGCGCCGTGCGGAGCGCGAGCCGCTGCAATACATCGTCGGCACGGTGGATTTCTGTGACATGGAGCTCAAGGTGGATCGGCGGGCATTGATCCCGCGCTTCGAGACCGAAGAGTTGGTTGAACTCGCTTGTGAGGCTTTATCTACAAGTCCAAAGATGATTCTAGATTTGGGCACGGGGTCTGGTGCGTTAGCCTTAGCGTTCGCAAATAAATATCCAGAGGCGTCGGTCGATGCGGTCGATGTGAGTGCCGAAGCGCTCTCGCTGGCTCAAGAGAACGCACTCGCACTAGGGCTAGACAATCGAGTGACATTTCATGAAGGAAGTTGGTGGTGTCCTTTGGGACTAGGGAAGCAACACTATGATCTAATCGTCTCAAATCCGCCGTATTTAACCAACGAAGAAATGACCACCGCTGAGCCTGAAGTAGTCGACCACGAGCCACACAGCGCATTGGTTTCGGGCGCGGATGGACTAGGTGATATGCGCCTCATTTTTAAAGACGCCGCGAGTCACATGAAGCCAGGCGGGTTGCTCGCGCTAGAGACTGGCATCGCTCAGGCCGAGGCTTTGGATGCATTAGCTGCAACTGCTGGTCTGCAAGGTGAGTGCATCGAGGATTTGAGTGGCCGCCCGCGCTTCTATTTCGCGCGTAAGGGGTAGAACAACTCCTGGCGTACAGACAGTCGCAACGGGCGGAAATTAACCACAGCTCGTGGTCTCATCTCGATCTTGTGGATGACTTACACTTGTCGCCCAAACGCCACTGCCAGGCCCATCAAGGTGAGATCTTTAACGAACAAACTTTTCTGCGCCCAATCTTGGGTGAGGTTAGCAATACTACCGCCAGTGGAAAGCACCACTGGCTCGGCTTCACCGCGGGTTTTGAGGTCTGTCAGTATGCGCGCGAGGAGGGCGTCGACCATGCCGGAAAAGCCGACAGCGACGCCGAGCCTCATCGCGTGTACGGTGGATTTACCAATCGCACCCTCGACGTTGAGTAGATCGGCTTCGCTGATCTCAGGCAGGAGTGCCGTTTGCTCGTGTAGGTAGCGGGTCATCACAGCGAGGCCAGGTGCGATGATCCCGCCCTCGTAGCCTGCGCTAGTAATAATGTCGAAGGTCACAGCGGTGCCCATGTCGAGAATGATGGCGGGTACGCCGTGGTATTGCTGCACGGCGATGGCATTGGCCAGGCGGTCTTGGCCGATTTCTTCGGGGTGGGGGTACGCGAGGTCAAGCCCGCGACAGCTTTTATATGTGAGGTGAAAAATAGGCAGATTGAACCGACGGAGACTGGCCTCCAAGTGGGCATTGATACTTGGCACTACGGAACAAAATGAGATGGCGGTGACACCAATAAGCAGCGGTTCGATCAGCGCCGCAAAGGCTTTGGATTCACCGCCGCGAAACCCGTCGGTCGGGAAATGCCCAGTGTCGGTAACGGTTTGGCCGTCTACAATTCCGTAGTGGGAGCTGGTGTTGCCGACATCGATGCTAAGGATCATGGTAAGAGACTTGAGGGCTAAGACTTGAGTGAGGAGACTTAAGGAGGGAGAGTGAGCTCGGGTAGCCAGCTAACGCAAGCCACCTATTTCTTTAATGTAACATCACCGGCTCGCACCGGGATCGTGTTGCCGTCGGTTTGTGCGAGTAGGAGTGCGCCAGATGCGTCGATGCCATTGGCGATACCAGAGATTGCTTTGCCGCCTTGGAGTGCGGTGACTGATTTCCCTTTGAGTGAGTTGAGAGGTGCCCATGCGTCGGCGAGCGTTTCGGTGGTTTTATTATGAATACAGACTTCGTAGGCGTGGTTGATCGCTTGGAGCACGCGGGCGGCAACTTGGTTGATCGGCAGTTCTTGGCCGTGAATCGCATACAGGCTAGTGGCGATGCTGCGCAGCTCTTTTGGGAATTTGGATGGGTTGCTGTTTAAGTTAATGCCAATGCCGAAGACGATGCTGCGCAGGCTGTCGGAATCCATTTTCGCTTCCGTGAGCATGCCGGCGAATTTTCGGCCGTCACAGTGCAGATCGTTGGGCCATTTGATCTGCAACTTGGCTTTGGGAGTGAAGGGCTGCAGTGCTCGGCAAATAGTGATGCCCGCCCAGAGGGTGAAGTGTTGTAGCTGTTGCGGCGGGATGTTGGGCTCAAATAACACGGACAAATACAAGTTATCTGCCGAGGCGCTATACCAGTCGCGGCCGAGGCGTCCGCGGCCTTTGGTCTGACAGCTAGAAGCGATGGCGAACGGGCTTTTGCGGCCGTAGCTGATTTGCCGCTCTGCTTCACTGTTGGTGCTATCGATCACTGGAAAATAAAGCACGTCGAGTTCTGCCGCGGCGTCTTGCAAATAGTAGCGCAGCAAGGCGGGATGCAACACTTCGGGCTCTTGTGTGAGTCGGTAGCCGCGGTTGCGCACCGCTTCAAAAATGAAGCCCTGCTCGCGGAGTTTCTCAAGTTTGGCGTGGATGGCAGGTCGGGAAATACCAAGTTGTCCCGCGAGCAGGCTGCCGGAAACAAACTCATCGGTCGCATCGAGGAGTCCCTTGAGGATGACGAACTCGTCCTCGGCGCTCTTTGATTCTTTGTAATCTGTGTCGGTGCTCATGCTATTGAGTGAGAAGTGAGGGTAATATCAGTGGGGAGTGATAGTTGTGAACAGTCTTTGTCTACTTAATCTTAATCATCACTTTGACTGTTATAGCCAGTCGAGGCCGATATCCTTCCAAGTGCTTTGATGCACCGGGGCTCCGGTGGAGATGAAATCGAGGCCGAGGGTCCCGAGGCTAGCTAAGATGTCGAGTTGGATGCCGCCGCTGGCCTCGCTACAGGCACGGTCGCCGATCAGTTCGATAGCGGCTCTGAGATCATCCTCCGAGAAGTTATCGAGCAGGATGATGTCAGCCCCAGCCTCAAGCACGGGTGGGATTTGCTCAAGTGTATCAACTTCGACTTCGATCGCGAGGTCTTCGCAGGCGCTGCGGGCGAGGCTAACCGTTTCGGTGAGTCGCTCGCCACTGGTCGATCCGGCCACGGCGAGGTGGTTGTCCTTGAGCATCACACGGTCGAACAGGCCGATGCGGTGGTTATAGCCGCCACCACATGCAAAGGCATATTTTTGCAGGACACGATAGCCAGGCAGGGTCTTGCGTGTGTCGAGTAGTACGGTGTCGCTCTGGCTGAGGGCATCGGCGTAGGCACGTGTTTCGGTGGCAATACCAGCCAAGTGCTGGAGGAAATTAAGAATGATACGCTCGGCTTGCAGTAGCGGGCCAGAGGCGCCTGTGAGTATACCGAGTGAGTCACCCGCGGCGACCTGACCGCCATCCTGCACGTGTGCTTCGAAGCTGCAACCTTCGCCATACGAGTTTAATGCAAGCGGCACCAGACCGAGTCCGCAGACCACCATCGGCTCACGGGCGGTGAGTTGAGCGGTGCCGGTTGCGCCTTCGGGCATGAGAGCGGCGGTCACATCGCCGAGTCGTTCGGGCCGTTCAGCCAGTCCCGCGCCGGCAAGATCTTCAATCTTTGCGAGCCCTACAAGTTGGCGCAGGTAGTCCTGGTCAAGGTCGGACCAGCTGAGTTGAGTGCGAAAGTCGGCTTGAGTGTATCTACGTTCGGTGGACATGTCTGAATTATTCGAAAGACTGAAACTCGGAGACTCTTTGGTTACTGCGCTCAAACACAATACGCTTTGTTAATTTACTACGAGTGGGGGTGCCGCCGATCCCGATGCCTGCGCCGACACCACCACCACGAGTGCTGATGCCGATGGAGTTGAAAATATTATAATCCGGCTTCAGTTCGTGGTATTCCCAAATGTAGCGCGTGCCACTGGAGAGGCTGTCGGAATTGATGTGGCTGGGGTCGCCGAGCGCCATGCGCACTTGATCCTCATCAAAGCCGACTGCGATCTGACCGCTGCGAATGAGTTGTTTTTCGGCGGCGGAGTAGCTGTTAAACTGTGCCCCACTCTCATCGATACGTTGGCTGGTCGTCGAGCAGCCGCAGATAAGCAGGATAGAAAGCACGCGGAGTAGTTGGGAGATTTTCATAATAAGTGACTTTTGAGGCATGTGAGGGCGAACTCGACTTAGTTGCTATGTTAGGATGTTGGTGGATTCGCTCCAGTCTAATGTTTTGGACGAAAACACACTCGCACTTCGACCTGCTTTGACTATCTCAGTGATTATGTTTCTGGAAATCTGTTTTATAGTAGTGCTCGCAATTGGAGTGGCGGCCTTGTTTTGGTTCATGGTCCGCCAATCATCAGAGAAAATCGTGCGTCAATATCGCAAGATCGCACAGCAACTGCAGCTTGATTTGACCGAGCCCACGCCACAGCTCGCTGGGTTTATTCGCGCGGAGCCGTTTGTGCATGGCATGTATCGCCTACGGGAGATTTCGATTTCGGTGCCGGGGAAGGGGCTACAAAATACGCGACAAATTGAGACGATCATAAAGGTCAAAGTCGACGACGGGTCATTAACATGGCAAATCACAACAAAGGGTTTGCTGGGCGGCTTTCGTCAACGCGACAGTGGTTCAAAGCAACGCTGGTTGAGCGGCGACTCATTGTTGGATGCCGCAATCGACGTGCGAACCAATGATGGTCTTCAGTTTGCACGTATTTTCCACCACGATCGCCTTGCGCTGCTGTCGAAGGCGTTGAAAGACTCAAAAGCCACGATTACTCTGCGCGGCGGGGTCTTGTCCTTCGCGGAATTCGGCCTAATCGCGGATAATGCCAAGCGTGAGCGCTTTCTGGAGATGACCGAACTAATCTGCGATGTGGCTGAGGCAGTTGAAGACCGATAAGCCCGAGAGAACTTGAATCTCTGGCTGATTCGATTAGAATATGCAGTTCAATCAAATGAATCAGAGAGCCAGGATGCTTGATTTATTCGGTTTTAGCTAAAATAATCTAATAAACTACAGCGCTCGCGCGTCCCTGCTATGATGAAATCGATACGACTCCAATTCTTGACTGTTTGTCTCGCGACGATTGCGACTGCGCAACCAGCGATCACTGTTTACAACGAAAACTTCGGCGTGGTACGCGATACCGTTTCGCTCAATCTGAACGCGGGGCTCAGTGATGTCAGCTATAGTGGCGTGACTGCGCAACTCGAGCCCGAGTCGGTGATTTTACGAGATCCGAGTGGTGCGGTCGCGCTCAGTGTGGTCGAGCAAAGCTATCGCGGCGATCCCGTCGATCAGCAACGGTTGTTGCAAATGTTCGAGGGGCAGACGATTCGTTTTCTAAAGACCGTGGACGGTAAAGAAGTGATCGAGTCGGGTAAAATTATCCGTGCGCCTTCGATGGTTACTACCAAGAATCAATACGGTAATCCGCAGCCAAAGCAATTGGAGCCGATTATTGAAGTCGATGGCGAGCTGCAGACGCGACTGCCGGGCGTGCCACTCTTCCCCAGTCTGGGTGATGATTCGGTGCTGCAACCAACGCTGTCGTGGAAACTTCATTCTGACAAAAAGGCCGCCTTCGATGCCCAGCTCAGCTACTTGACCAATGGCATGTCGTGGAAGTCGGACTACAATCTGGTGCTACCGGAACAGGGCGACGCAGTAACACTCACGGGTTGGGTTTCGATTGAAAACAACACCGGCAAGACCTTTGAAGGGGCGAAAATCAAATTGATCGCGGGCGATGTGAATAAGGTGGAGCCGCCACAGAATGTGCGCCGCGCGAAGGGCTATGCAATGGCGATGGCAGACCTATCTGCAGCTCCCCAAGTCGAAGAAAAGAAGTTCGACGAGTTCCATATGTATTCACTGCCGCTGGCGACGACGCTGCGCGACCGTGAAACCAAGCAGGTGGAGTTCGTCCGCGCTGAGAATGTGCAAACCACCAAGCTCTACGTCTATGAGGGACTGAAGACGAGTTACCGCGGCGGGATGAATTTAAATCAAAACTATGGCCAAAACGGGCAGCCCGACGTCGCCATTTACCGTGAGCTTGAGAACCAAGAAGAGAACGGCCTGGGCGTGCCGCTACCGGCGGGGCGCATGCGCTTTTACCGTATGGATGACGACGGACAGCTTGAGTTTACCGGTGAGAACACCATCGATCACACGCCGAAAAACGAGACCATCCGCGTCTATCTTGGCAATGCCTTCGACATCGTCGGCGAACGCAAGCGGACGAATTTCTACAAGCACCCGAGTCAGGATTTAATCCGCGAGACTTTTGAGATCGAGATCCGCAATCGCAGTGAAGAGACCGTGACGGTGAAAGTGGTGGAGCCGCTGTTCCGCTGGTCCAATTGGGAGATTCAAGCGCCGAGCCATGAATTCGAAAAGACCGACGCGCAAACCATTGAGTTTCCTGTGGAGGTCAAAGCTGACGGCACGCAGACGGTGACTTATACCGTTGAATACACTTGGTAGCGGCTTGGTGTTCTTATTGAAGCCAGGACCATACAATGGGTGGAAATCGCGAGATCGACCCGCTCGCTACACTCAGACGGAGAACTATTCCTTTGTCGCGACTGGCTTCAGCCATATTCGACGTCTTTGGTTCGGTGCAATCATTTGCTGGATTTAACCGCTCGTTCCCTTCGGTCACTGGAGAACGCAGAGGCTTTAAATCGGAACGCTTAGGCTCTGTATTAACCACTAAGGTCGCGAAGTGCACGAAGCGTAGGGTTTCCTAGGGCGATGGTCTTCGTGTCCTTGAGCGAAGCGGGTGGTTCGAATGATTGTGTTTAGCACTGCTTTTTAACACGGAGCTTGCTTTAGCATGGCTCCCGAATCTGTTTTTAACAGTTAATGATCGTCTGCTTAATTGGCTGTCCCTAGGAGGCATACTTACCAAAGGCTTTGTAAGAGAACTCGGCATTACCGTTCTTTTGCGAAGCCTTTGCTC